>Ga0163180_10000080_pt1 | contig 46197 bp, 52 predicted proteins | sample AtlANTMetagenome_2_FD_109647 | JGI IMG/M metagenome (GOLD analysis project Ga0163180, IMG submission 109647) | Marine eukaryotic phytoplankton communities from the Atlantic Ocean - Atlantic ANT 4 Metagenome | ecosystem: Environmental > Aquatic > Marine > Oceanic | place: North Atlantic Ocean...
ACTGGAGCACAGAACGGAATATATTCAGTAACTACAGTTGGAGATGCAAGTACAGCTATAGTACTTACTAGAACAATTGATGCGAACGTTGCTTCAGAATTAACAGGCGGTACTTTCGTTTTTGTAGAAACAGGTAATGCTGGTGGAGACAACGGATATGTGTTTACACATGATGGCACTCCTACTCTTGGAACCACTAATTTAACTGTATCTCAATTCTCGGGTGCAGGTCAAGTTATCGCAGGAGATGGGTTTAGTAAATCTGGAAACGAACTTACTGTAAATGTAGATGATAAATCCATAGCTACAAGTGGAGATGCATTAAGAATAAAAGGAATAGGCGGAACTGCGGTAGGTGACGTCTTGGTAGGTGTAGCTGCAAATGGTGGGTACAGTGCTCTTGCTAAGCCTTCGGGAAATCATACAGCTTCAGATTACATTCTTAGCATGACTACAGCAGGCGTTGCGAAATGGGGAAACACTATAGATGGTGGGACCTTTAGCTAACACGGAGACTTAAATGGCAACAACAATCAAGCTGAAGAATTCTAGTACAGCAGATGCTACTCCGGGTGCAAGCGATTTAGAATTAGGCGAACTTGCAATAAATACTAGAGATGGCAAGTTATTTATGAAAAAGGACGTATCCGGAACCGAATCTATAATCGAAATAAACGAAGTGCGCCCCGGAGCTATCAATTTCACTGTATCTACTACTGGACCCTCCAACCCGCAAGTAGGTGATATGTGGAAAAATTCAAACACCCTATCAACGTCAGTTTACTATTCGAATGGCGGGAATCCAATTTGGATAGAGATTTGATAAAGAATAAAGGGATCTTCTAATGTCAGAATATGTATTTCCAACTAACCCTAGCGATGGGGACACAGTTACGGTAAGTGGTATTACTTATACTTATGTAGCGGCAAGCGGAAGTGTGCCTGAGCATTGGAAAAACAATGTTATTGGCATGTCTGGAAACTCTTTAACTATCGGAGCAGATTCCGGAAGTGATGATACGCTTGTAATTGGTACAGATACTTTAACTATTTCTGGTGATACAGGAATAACAACCACAGTATCCGACAACGAAATTTCTATAGATTTAGATAATACTGCTGTAACTCAAGGTACTTATGGTAGTAGCTCGCAAACTCCTGTATTCGTAGTAGATGCAACAGGACGAATCACCTCCGCTTCAAATGTAAACTCCGTACCTAGCGGAGCCCTTACCATATCTTCCACTATTGAAACAGTTAATGCAACAGCAATTCAGCAGGGAGTACAATATCATATAGCTACTATAGGAACTACTGACTTCGAAACTGATTTCGGAGCTACAGAAGATTCCTCTGAGTCTTTAACAACAAATGAAGATTATATTATTAGTAGCGTTGGAACTACTAACTGGGTTTTATGTGGTGCTGCAAGCAATAATGTTGGAGTTAAGTTTAGGGCTATCGGAAGCGCAGCAGGAACTGGAAAAGCTTTACGAAGAATTTTTACAGCTAGCTCAGCCGGTACAGGAAGTTCCGGAACTGGTGTTGTAAACCCTAACACATTACATTATGTTACTTTTGCTACCGGTACTTCTGGTGCCCAAACAATAAAAGCTAACACAGGTTTAAGCTTTAACCCTAATACTGGAAACTTAACTGCTTCCAATTTGCAGGGTAGTTTTATAGGTAATGTAAGTGGTAACTTAGTAGGTAATGTAACAGGTAATGTAACAGGTAATATTACAGGAACAGTAACTGGAGGAGCCTCTAGTGCTTCTACAGTAATTGTTGCAAATAATTCCGCAGCCTCAGATAGTATGTTTGTATTGTTTGCAGACGGAGCTGCCGGAAATTCAGAAGCCGTAGAGGGAGACAACACATTTAGATTTAAACCCTCTACAGACACTTTAACTATTGCTAATCTTAACACTACAGAAGGACTTTTAAAATTAGCTTCTGCAGACGGTACAGACGATGATACTAAAGACATAGGATTTTATAGTGCGGTAGATACTACAACAGGCGAAGAAGTAGCTTCTATTACTTTAAATAATTTAAGTGAAATTGGAGGTTATACTTCTGCGCCTACAGTTACTCTAAGTGCTCCTCCTTCTGGCGGAACTCAAGCTACAGCAACCGCAACTCATAGCGGTAGTAGAATAACCGCAATTACTGTTGGCAATAGAGGTGCGGGCTATACCTCTGCTCCTACAGTTACTATCGCGAGCCCTGACAAATTAACAATAACTTTTGCTGTTCCGGGAGACGTTAGCACTGCAAATAACGGTATCGGCCCTACTAGTGGGCATTCTTCTAGCTGGTTTCCTGTTGGTACTAAAGTGGTATATGGTAAGGGTTCCGCTTCAAGCCCTCTTAATGGGTTTGTAGATGGTGGTACCTACTATGTACAAGGAGAGGTGGGAGATAGCTATAAACTCCGATTTACTACAACAGCGACAAATAGTGGGTCTGGTTCTGCGATTAGTATTAGTACTCCAGAGGCAGCTGAAGCAGCAAATAACCATACTTTTACAGTTCAAACTCCAACTGCAACTTCTTCTTTAGTCTCGAATCAGTATTCGGGACTATTTCGTGATGCTTCAGATGATAAGTGGAAATTTTTCAAAGGCTTAGAAGTAGCCCCTACTGGTTCAGCTGTAGATACTACAGGAACAGGATACGCAGCAGACACTTTAGTTGCAAATTTAGAAGGTGAAGTAACAGGTAATGTAAGTGGAAGCTCTGGTAGTACTACCGGAAATGCTGCAACAGCTACAAAATTAAGTAGTAATAGAACCTTTACTATATCGGGTGAGGTATCGGGCACTGTAACCACTGATCTAGCTAGTGGATTTGCCATGGGCGATGTAACGGTGGGATCTGATAAAATAGATGCGGATAACTTAAAGGTAACAGGAAATGGATCTGCGGGTAATGTACTACAATCAGACGGGGATGGAACCTTTAGTTGGGGACAATCTTTACGCACTACTGACAATCCTACATTTAGCACAGTTACTGCAGATATCTTTACAGGAACAGCCTCAGAAGCATCTAAAGTAAGAGTTGTAGAGAATTCAGGAGATGCACTTTTTTATCCTACTTTTGTAGATAGTAATAATACTAGTGCTGCTCAGGAATATTTATATCTCAAAAATAATATAACTTTCAATCCCAGCAGTGGAACCCTAAACGTAACTAATCTTAATGTAAGCGGTACTACTGACATTGCTAATAATAATGCTGATACTTTAAAAGTAACTACTCGGCCTTCCGCATCATCGGGTGCTGCATATCTTTTAACCGCAGGAGTAAGTTCTACTACTGACACACAAACAATTCATACAGGTTCCCACCCCTATATAGATACTGGCGGCGTACTCCATCATGATGCATCTATATTTTCAGGTTTTGGCCTCATTGCTAAGCATTCGACCACCCCTTATCTTCAGTTAAACCTTGGGGGCACTAACACAGGCTCCTATAACATAATGAGTGATAATGGAGTATTCAAAATACTGGAGCCTGGATCATCTACTAACTATTTTAATATCACAAGCGGCAACACTGAAGTCACAGGAAATCTTAGTGTATTAGGTAATGTTACTTTAGGAAATGCAACTTCAGATACCGTTACTATTGCAGGAAACTTAAGTGTTAATGGCACAACTACAACTGTTAATACTGCTACATTAGACGTTACAGATAAAAATATTACTGTTGGAAAAGGCGCTACTTCAAGTAGTGCACTAAACGGAGCTGGACTAACTTTCGGTGAATCTACAGACGGCACAAGCGGCGAGGCTCTTTCTTTAGTTTGGAACCATTCTGGTAGTCGCTTTACATTTAATCAACAGTTAACAGCCACTCGTTTTCATGGTCCTGTAACTGGTGATATTACAGGTGATATTACAAGTACAGGAACAAGTACTTTTGGAACAGTTGATATTAATGGGGGCTCAATTGATGCTGCAGTTATTGGTGCTAATTCACACAGTACTGGTAAGTTTACCACATTAGAGGCAACTACTTCAATTACTGGTGATTTAACAGGTGATGTTAAGCACGCGGGTTCGGTTGTATTAGATGCTTCTACTGGTGCGTTGGCGGGTACTGCAACAAATGCAAATAAAATTGCTACACAAGGAACGGATACTAATGGTTCTTACTACTTAACTTTTGTAGATAGTGAAAATTCAAGTGCAGCTTATGAAGACTTAAAAACTTCTGATGGTACTTATGAGTTAAAATATAATCCAGCTACTGGTACTTTAAATGTACAATCCCTTGTAGCTGCAAGTTTATCAGGTTCTTCAAGCGGAACTGCTTCCGGATGGGATAGTGCTCTACAGATAAATGTAAGAGATGCTGAAGAAACCAGCACTACTATGGGTACTATATCCTTTGATGGCACCTCATCTCCTTTAAATCTAGATCTAACACTAAATGCGACCGATCAAAACACCGCGAGCAGAATTGTACAAAGAGATTCCAGCGGTAACTTTTCTGCGGGTACAATTACCGCAGTCGGATTAGATATTTCAAACGATGTAGACATAGACGGCACACTAGAAACTGATGCTTTAACAATTAATGGTACTGCATCTTTAGCGTTCACTTCGGCTCAGTCGTTAAAACTAGACGGTATAGCGGCGAGTGCAAATAACTATTCTCTTCCTTTATCAGCAAATGATGTTAGAGGCGGTGTAAAAATAGGGTACTCTTCAAGTGGCAGAAATTATGCTGTACAACTCTCATCAGAGAAGATGTATGTTAATGTTCCTTGGGTAAATACAGAGTATAGTGTTGGCGATGGAGGTTTATCACAGAATAACTTTACAACCGCTTTAAAGAATAAACTAGACGCTATAGAGGCTAACGCTACAGCAGATCAAACTGCCGAAGAAATTCAAGATATAGTCGGTGCTATGGTTTCAAGTAATACTGAAACCGGTATTACAGTAGAATACGATGATACTACTGGAAAACTCAACTTCAATGCTAATGCTGCTCAAGCTACTACTATTGTAGTTGATGATGCCGACAATTCTTCTACTACTCACTATGTAACATTAATTCCTGCAGAAGGAGACGGCACTACAGCACGAACTCTTGTTACTGAAGGAGACTTGCAATATAATCCACAGAGTGATACTCTTACTGCTGCTAACTTTGCAGGAAATGCTACCTCAGCTACTTCTGCAGGAACAGTAAGTACAGCAGCACAGACTACTATTACCTCCGTAGGAACCCTTACAGGACTAACCATATCAGGAGCTATAGACTCCTCAAGTAATATTAACTTAACTGGAGACCTTTCTTTAGACGGAAGTTCAAATGAGCTAAGATTTTATCAAGGAAGCAATTATGTAGGTTTTGAAGCGCCCTCCTCTTTATCAGGAGATAAAATTTGGGTTCTTCCTGCTGCAGACGGTACTTCAAATCAAGTATTAAAGACAGATGGTTCAGGAAATCTAGGATGGACCACTCCGGGATCTGCAAGTGCTTTAGAAGTAAAAGATGATGATAACGATTCTCAAACTGTTACTCCGGGCACAGGATTCTTAAAACTTACAGATGGCTCAGGAATTATTACAACTAATGCGACGAAATCTGGCGATGATGTAACTGTTGACTTTGGATTTTCTCATTTGGGAATACAAAGTCTAGCAGATCCCAATGCAGATAGAATACTCTACTGGGATGACAGTGAAGGTGCCACAGCTTGGTTAACCGTTGCAGGTTCTTTAAGTCTTTCAGGTAGTACATTAACAGGTACTAATACTACATATACCGCTGCAAGCAATGCGGGACTGTCTCTTAGTGGTACAGCATTCTCTGTTGACCTCGGTACTATAGCAGGAGCAACTCTTGCTACTAACGGCACAGATAAGATTGCCTTTATAGATGTTAGTAATAGTGATGTAACGAAAACAGCTACTATTTCAGAGTTAGCAACTGCTATAGCAGGAGCCGGCTTATCCGTATCAGGAGGCCAGTTGACTGCTACTGGTTCTTCTTTGACTATAGCGGCAGATTCAGGTTCTAATGATAGTGTTACAGTTGGTACTGATACTTTAACTTTTGCTGGGACGACAACGATTGATACTACAGTAAGTAATAATCAAATTACTTTCAGTGTTACTGGTTCGAGTATAAGCACAGGACAGCTTGCATCCGGAGCAGTAACGACAGATAAAATCGGTAATATAGCAGTCACAGTAGCTAAGATTGCTAACGATGCAGTTGAAACTGATAAAATAAAAGATCTTAATGTTACCGAAGGTAAACTTGCGGCAAATGCAGTAGCTACTGCTAAGATTGCTAATGCTGCAGTCACATCAGCTAAACTTAGCGATAATGCAGTAATTACTGATAGAATTAACGATCTTGCAGTTACCGGCGCTAAGATAGCTGCCGCTACAATTACCGGAGATAAGCTTTCCAATAATACGGTCGGAAGTGCTAAACTCGCAGATAGTATTGCTGTTACAGATATATCGATCACCGGAAGTACGGATTCAACCAATACCACTTCAGGCGTTTTACAAGTTACTGGGGGCGCGGGCATCGGTGGAAACTTATACGTTGGCGGAAACCTTAATATTTTAGGAGACACGACAACGGTTAACTCAACTACAGTAACAATTCAAGATCCTGTATTTGAATTAGGAGCTTCTGGCTCAGATGACAATTTAGACCGTGGTATAAAAATGCACTACAATAATAGTGGTGCAAAGTATGCCTTTATGGGATACGATGATTCGGACGGTAAATTTGTAATGATACCCGATGCTTCGGACACTAGTAATGTGTTTTCGGGTAGTGTAGGTACTTTAAAAGCTAATATCGAAGGAGATATTGAAGGAAACGCTACAAAGGTTAAAACAACACAGAATAATACCCATAGTGGTACTGTTTATATTCCTTTTGTAATGACAGAAGGTAGAAATAGTGGCGATACTTCAGGTACTTTACATCAACAACTACATACAGATAATCAACTTTATTTCAATCCTTCTACAGGTTATTTTAGAGCAGAAAACTTTCAAGGTAACTTAATTGGTAACGTAACTGGTAATGTAACTGGTAATGTAACGGGTAATTTTACTGGTAATGTTTCAGGATTGGCATCTACTGCCACCGCTCTAGAGACCGCTAGAAACTTTACAGTTGGAGGCACTGATAATTCTTTTGATGGAACCGGAGATGTTGACTTAACAGAAAGCATACAGGATACTGTAGGTGCAATGTTTAGTGGCAACACAGAATCTGGTATTACTGCCGTTTATCAAGATGGTGACGGAACTATTGATTTAACCGTTCTTCCTTCCGTACAAGTAGATCTTTCTAATAATAGTAATACTGATGCTTCTTATTATATTCCTTTCGCTGATGGAGCAACAGGAGGACAAGCACTAGAAACAGATACTAATTTAACCTATAATCCAAACACTGATATTCTTAGTGTGGGATACTACGATGGAAGCACTCCTCAAACCGCGATAAGTTTGAATGGAGATATAGTTCCTACTCAAAACGAAATATTTGACTTAGGAAGTTCAACAAAAAGATTTAAAGATTTATACCTTTCTGGAAGCACGATTGTTATAGGTACAGGCTCAGCACAACAAACAATATCTGCTAGTGATAGTGGATTAACCATATCTGGTAATTTAATAGGTAATGTTACAGGTAATGTTACAGGTAATCTAACCGGTAATGTAACGGGAACTTCGGGAAGTAGTACTGGAAACTCAGCAACAGCAACGGCTCTTGCAACAGCAAGAACTATTGGTGGAGTATCATTTGATGGTAGTGCGAATATTAATCTCCCTGGAGTTAACGCTGCAGGAAATCAAGATACTACCGGTAATGCGGCTACTGCCACTGTATTAGAAACATCGAGAACTATTCACGGCGTATCTTTTAATGGAAGCGCTAATATTGATTTAACCGAAGTAATTCAAGATACTGTAGGGGCAATGTTTAGTTCCAATACTGAAACTAACATAACTGCTACATATCAGGATGCCGATGGTACTATTGATTTAGTAGTTTCTGCGAGTAGTAGTTATGGGGACTCAGATGTAGACACCCACCTTAATCAAAGTAATCCTACTAGTGGGTATGTATTAAGCTGGAATGGTAGTGATTATGCTTGGGTTGCAGCAGGGGGCGGAAGTGCGAGCACTAGTAGTGTTCAATCCTTTACTGCGGCTTCAGCTATTGCTAGTGGCAAGGTAGTCGTACTTAAAACGAATGGTCAAATTGAAGAAGTAGGAAATACCACTTTAGCCGCAGGAACTACAGCTTTTGCCAGTTTACCTGAAGTTACGGATGATGATGATTATAATAATGACTGGGGTAAAGTCGTTTATGATGCAGGAACAGGATACTTTGTTGCGTTATGGTCAGAAGGAAGCTCCGGTTCCACAGTAAATGCTAGAGTCTATGATGTTGTTGAAAGCGACTTAACTTTTAGTGGTGGAAGTAATGCTCAAGTTGCTACTTCTCATGCTGGTTTTGGTCAAGTTGTTGGTAGATCTGACGGAGCAGGCACTGTACTAGTAGTAGGAAGAAATGGAAATTCACATAGTATTAAAGCTACTCCTATTACTATAAATAGCGATAAAACGTTTACTGTTGGTACTACAGCAACAATAGCAACTTATTCAGGTACTTCTAATCATCCGTTCCCAACAGATGTAGTATATGACTCGAATGTAGATAAATTTGTTATAAGAATTAGTCGTCAAGATACTAATAAAAATGTAGATATTTTTACCTGTTCAGTAACGGGTTCAGGAACAAGCAAGACAGCAAGTAGTATTTCTGCGGACCAAATGTCCACCCATGACTACGCTACAGTATTACGACCTGAATTAATGACCTATGATTCCACCACAAATCGAATTGTACATTTGTATCGTAATGCTAGTGGTCATCCTGCAGCTTTAATTGGTACAGTAGCTTCAAATGGTACTATTAGTTGGGGTAGTTCTCAAACAATAAATAGCGGAAGCCAAATGTACTTTGGTGTTCATGCTTATAACGGAAAAGTACTTGTCCATGTCGGTTCAGCAGAGTACGATATGGGCACTAGGTTGTGTACTATTGATGCTTCTGATAATAGTTTCTCTGCTGTTGGTAGTGCGGTAACTTTGCCTGCATGGGATAGCGGAAGCAGAACTAAGAGTAGTTCTACAGTAGATACTGTCAACGGAAAAATAGTGGTTCATTGGGAAGCTCAGAAGAGTGGTCAATATTATGAAGCATTTTCAATAGGCACTATTGGTTCTACAGCGGTTACTTATACTGCTGCAGCTTTAATGAACCGATGGAACAGCACTCAGACCACAGCTACTCAGCTAAAGAGTATGTTAACTGGAGCGTATGATTCTACTAATAAAGTAATAGTAACCGCTGCTACTAGGACTTCTGATGGTTCTATGAAACTTCAGGCAAGAAGAACAACAGCTTTAAGTCTAGGATCCAACTACGCTGATTGGATCGGTATAGCAACCGCAGCTATTAATTCAGGATCTGCCGGTGATATAACTGTTCTTGGAGGAGTAAGCACTAATCAAAGCGGACTAACTGCAGGAACCAACTATTATGTTCATACAGATGGAACTTTAACCTCTACAGCAAATGATTACCCTATAGGAGAGGCACTGTCTGCAACCTCTTTATTAATTAAAGGCGGAGTAATTGCAGGAGGCGTAAGTGTCACTCATACTTTAGCGGCTGATGGTGGAGTAAATGATACTCTAACTAGCGGGGAAACTTTAACTATCAGTGGCGGAGAGGGAATAGATACTACAGTATCAAATAATACAATTACTATTGATGCAGAATACGCATCTGAAACCAACTTTGGAGTTGCTACTTTTGATGGAACTGACTTTACTGTTTCATCTGGAGACGTAACTATTAATGCAGAAAGAATCCAAGATATAATTGGAGCAATGGTTACTGGTAATACTGAAAGTAATATTACAGTAACTTACGATGATAGTGATGGTACTTTAGATTTTGTTGGAGCTACTAGCTTAGCAGATGACACTAGCCCTACTCTTGGTGGTAACTTAAATGTAGGTTCGAGCTCTTTAGTATCAACAAGTAATGCAGATATTAATATTACTCCTGATGGAACAGGTAATGTAAACTTAAGTACAGATACAGTAAGAGTAGGCGGATCTAACGAAAATGCAATTATTACTACTAATGGTACAGGGGATCTAACTCTTAGTACCAATTCAGGAACAAATTCAGGCACAATACTTATCGCAGACGGAGCTAATAGTAATATTACTTTGGATCCAAATGGTACAGGAAAAGTTGTAGTAGGCTCTGCTTTACAAGTAGGAGTTTATACTCTTCCTGCTACAGATGGTACTGCGAATCAAGTATTAAAAACAAATGGTTCAGGCACCCTTAGTTGGGGAGAGCCACCTGGATCCGGTATCGAAACTTTTAGACAGTATGGAGCAGCAAGAATTCATACTGGAATTAAGAGATGGTATCCAAACTCTGCGGCTACTGTTAGTAAAATAGTAGCTCGAGTAAATGGAGCGCCTGTAGGAGCGGCAATTAATTTAGCGATTAAGAAAGTTTCTGGAGGCAGCACAACAACAACAAATATGTCAATAGCAGCAGGCGCTTACAAGGCGGAAAATACTTCGCCAAGTTTGAGCCTGGCTTATGACGACTATATCACAGTAGACGTTACTCAGATAGGGTCAACTACTGCAGGTAATGACTTACAAGTAATCTTTACTTACTCATACTAAGGAGAAAACTATGGCTTTAGACAAGTCAGCACAGTCGGCGCTATTAACTGAGATAAGGGATTTAATAGGGATGGGAAGTACAGAAAACGATGCTTTTATTGCTTCTGTTCCAGTCACTATTTATCGTACATCACCAGGTATAGACGACTCTAAAAAATCTAAAACTTATTTGCTTGATAGTTCTCATGCAAAATTTGAAGAAGCACAATATTGGGATTTGCCCTACACAGCGGCAGATGGAAACGGTATTTGGCAAGGAATAGTGTTAGGGGATCATACTAAAAAAGATTCTGACAACCTATGGACTGAATATACAGGAGAGTAAAATGGCTTATTGGAGACTAGACCCAGTAAATGATAGTTCTACAGCGACTATTACTAGTAATGCTGTGGCAGACCTTCACAATATTTTTAATGGAACACATACGGCTGTTTCGGATCTTACTAGCTCGTCTTGGCATGTTGGAAACTGCTATACAGTGGGCACTGTTGCTACTTCCGGTATGTATCAAGCAGGAAGCCATTCAGGCTCTACATCAGGCACATACACAGGTTGGTCGTCCGCTTTTACTGGTGCTGATAAATTTCACTATGCAAAAGGTCAGGTATCAGGGTATCAGCCCTCCCGACAGGTTACGTACAATAAGGACAACACAAACAAGGATCGTTTTAGGTCTTTTAATCCTGCGGGCGGAAATGGATTGCCAGGCAATACTACGGCCCAGAAATGGATGGCTAGTACCACTACCGGAGTTGGAGAGATAGGCGCCTCTTATATGCAATTTTCCATTATACATATAATTAGAAATGATACGACCTTTCTAATATGGTGCCAATCTGGTACTACAGCCTCAGCTGATTATGCCTATTTTATGATAGCGGATCTAGAGTTTATAAATGGAGTAGATGATTTCCATTATGCAAATACGACGAATTACTGTCCTACTATTACTGTTGCAGGTGTACATGAAGATACTATGCTTGCAGATCCACCTACAGTACAAACTGATGATGATGAAACTAGATTCGGAGTTGGAATGGCTCCTAATCCGGATGTAGGAGGAGTATATAGGCATCCTCAATGGAGTGATGGTAATAATTTTCATTTTGGGTATCAAGTCAGCCAGAATTATTATGGTAGTCTTTGGCCAAAACCTATGACTAGTATGAATAACTTAAAAAACTCTGCGGGGGATGTGTATCCTCTTACTCCTGTTTTCTTTGATGCATCTAATAATGCAACTAATAACTATTCTGGAACAAGACAAGGAAAACTGATGAATGTCTATAGAACGACGGATAATTTAGATATTGGTGCAAGAATACAAGTAGGTTCTACCTATTATAGGTGCCTACCTTTTCATCCTACAGGAAGGGAGACTCTGGTTCTTGCTCCTAAAAGATCTACTTATGCTTTTCCAGAAAATAACGTTGCTTACTAAGGAGCACAAGAATGTTTAGAAAAATGGGAAATATTTATCGGTTTCGTATTGTTGAAGATACTGATAAAAATTGGATCACAGAAGCCCTACAGGGAGAAACCACGGGACTACTTAGTGTCGAGGATATCCTTAAGGGCGGAAGGATACTTAATGCGCACGAAGGGCTACAAGATAAGTTTTATGTTGGCCCTTTCTACCGCATAATTAGTCGCCAAGACGGAGTTGGAGGGGATATAGCGTTAGCTACTACTTTAATTAAAGAAGCGGGAACAAGAGAGTTCCAAATTTTCGCTATACATCCTACACATAGAAACACTGAAAATCTTGGGGAAGAAATTGCAAAAGCAATGCATATATGGGGAGCTAGTCCTAGCTGCCCATGGAAAGCCGTAGAAGCAATAATTCCTATTCATAAACCTTTAGACGGATTGAAACGGCCCCAATATTTGAAAGTTAGTGACGACGACACAACTAATCATTATTATATAAATCGTGAAACTGATCCTGAGAATACTCAAAAGCCTTTTTAATAAGAGAATAAAGTGACCACATATAGCGCAACAGTTAGTAGTTATAGTACTAGTAGTAGTCATAGAACCGTTACCCAGAATGTGGGAACCGGCGATACGATTAATGTTAGTTTTTCAAACTATGTTCCCTATACTAGCTTTGTGGTTAGTCTTATTACTAATTGTTCAAGTAGTGTATCAGTTAACGTTAATCCTATAAGTAGTGGTGCAACTTTAACCTTTAGCAGTTCGAGTGCGGGCAGCTATGATTTTAGAGTTACTCATACAATGACAGCAGGTAAATCTAGTACCGTAAAATACAGCGGAGTCACAGGAACAGTTTCTGCTGCTACTCCTACGCTTACTGCTGTAGATGTTACTCCTGCTACATGGTCTAATACTGGTGCAGGAAGCCAAGCCTTTGCGGCATCAGCAACAGGTACTGCTACCGATGTGGTATATGCGTGGTCATTAACAGGCGACACAGACAATGCTACCCTTAGTGCTACTTCAGGCACTCCTGTAACTGTAACTATGGGAAATGATATAGGAGAAAGCCAAGAAACTGTTACTGTTAACGTAAGTGCTACTTCTAGCTCTGCCTCTGTATCTTCTGGAATTACAGATACTGCTGTAATTACTCAAACTCATGAGGCAGCAACTCTTACTGCTGTAGACATTTCTCCCGCAACAGCAACTATTAGCAATGGAGGAACTCAAGTTTTCACAGCTTCTAGAACAGGTAATGTTACGGATACTGTATATGCATGGTCACTATCGGGAGATACTGATAATGTTAGTCTTAGTTCTAGTTCCGGAAACCCAGTTACTGTAACGGCTACAGATAATGACGATACTAGTCAAGAAACTGTTACTGTTAATGTAAGCGCTACTTCTAGTCAGGCTTCGGTTAGTTCTGGAGTTACGGATACTTCTACACTAACGTTAAACCATACCCAAACTCCTCAAGGCGTACTTGTAACTCCTGGGGGTACAGCAATCGCCATAGCCTCTATAGCGAACCCTGCAGTTCTTGTAACTGGTAGTAGCACAATACCTTTATCTGGCTTACGAGACCTAGATGGACTACTTTTAGCATCAACCTCTACAGCTGTCTTGTCATCTGTTAAAGTTTTGTCGGGATCTTTCGTAGAATTTGAGGTTCCTGTTGATTCTTGGGATGGGGGCGCAAATTGGGGCTCTAGTTTCTAACTCCTTTTAAAATAAGGTGTAAAAAATAAGTCTTGACATTTTAAAATTTTTTTGCTATAATACTCAAACACTGGAGCTTCCGAGGCTCCTTTAACCCAACAGTTACTCCAAACATAAAAAACGAGGTAAAAATGCTCAAAAGGTTGATTGGCCTATCTATAGGCCTAGTATTGCTTTCACCGTTTGCATCCGCAGACAGAATAATAGAAGAGATAGTAGTAGTTGCAGAAAAACGTGACGAAAATCTAAAAGATTTATCTCAAGCCGTAACAGTTCTCAGCGGGGAGGAGTTAGATCAGAAAAACGTAACTACCTTTGTCGACTTGAGTGCCATTGCTCCTGGAGTTACAGTAGCAAAAAATGAAGGTTATAAGACGATTATATCAATTCGAGGAATCGGAAATGAAACTAATCAAAACGCTATAGCCGCCCCTTCAGTTGCATACCATCTAGACGGTGTATATGTAGCTTCTCCCTTCTCCCTACAAACAGATTTCATTGATGTTGACCGCATAGAGGTGTTAAGAGGACCACAAGGTACTCTTTTCGGACAAAACTCTACTGGCGGAGCAATTAATGTTATTAGCAAAGCTCCTTCTACAGAAGGATTTGAAATGTCAGGAGATCTCACAGCTGGAAATTATAACCTAAAAAAGGGTAGAATCTCCTTAAACATTCCTATTACGGACAGTTTCGCTACTCGAACTTCCGTATCGGTAACGGATCGAGACGGATTCTCGAAAAATCTACTAAATGGACAGGACTTGGATGATATGAGCTCTATCAGTGCTCGTACAGACTGGGAGTATATGGGTAGTGCTGCCAGTATAAGAGTTTTTGCTCAATATTTTGATGCAGACAACAATGGGGCTGCAATGAAAGGTATTGATGATCCCACCCCCAATCCGAGAGAACTATTGCAAGATACAGAAGCAAATTTTGAACTTACATCAAAGCTTGCTGCAGCTATACTTGAAGTCCCTCTCAGTAATTCTACTTTAAAAGCTATTGCTAGCTGGCAAGAAGATGATGTACTTATAAAGCGAGATAATGACCGACATAACTTTGGAGATATTCATATCGGAGGCCTGTGGGCGGGACTACCCTATATTCGAGCAGAATATGATCCAGAAACCTCTTTAGTTGAAACAAAAACTTTTGAAGTCAACATTATTTCAGACACCCCGTTGTTTGCTAAGTTGGACTGGACAGTAGGAGCTTTCTACTTAGATCATAAGATAGAAAATCATATTCGTGAGTATAAAGATGTAAACAACGTGTATGATATTGGTTTAATGGACGGAGAGTTTACTCCTTACATTCACAACTCTGAATGCCCTGCTTGCTTCGCTATTTATGGAGCGGAAGTAGGTTTTATTTCAGATGCTTTTCCTACACGAGAATCTTACTCAGCTTATGCACAAACTACTCTTAATATGACAGATACTACTAGACTAGTTACTGGAGTTCGATATACAGACGATACAGTGGACAGTTTTGTTTCAAATTTCTTTGGAATACCAGGGCAAGTGTATAATCTTCAGGAAAATCTATCAGAAACCACAGGAAGAGTTGCAGTAGAGTGGGATGTTACAGATAATGCTATGACGTACTTATCTGTAACAAAAGGATTTAAACCAGGAGGTAGTAATCTTACGTTTGGTTTCGATAATGATAATGCTCCTGTAATGGTTTTTCCAATCTTTAAGAATGAAGAAATTTTAGCTTATGAGATAGGCTTTAAATCTGTTTATGAGGCTACTAGGCTTAACGCTGCTGTATTCTACTATGATTATGAAAATTTGCAGTTTCAAGCAACAGATCCAGATATTTATAGAGGAGGAGTAGCAAACATACCAGAAGTAAATGTACAGGGAGTAGAAGTTGAATTAGTAAGATTACTTACTGATGCACTTACTTTTGATGTAAAAGTCGCATATCTTGATTCCGATATTAAATCCGCTTATGAAGCTTTAGATAATGTAAAAGCAGAGCCGTATTTCTTTGGCCAAGAGGCTTTGAGATACGATCTGAGAGAAAATATTCAAGGAAACGAGCTTGCAAAGACTCCTGGTCTTACTGCAAACATAAGTCTAAAATATGAGAAATATTTAGACTCAGGGCTATTTTCCGGAATAGTGGAATATGTACACAGAGGGGAGTTTCAACAAAGGGTAATAAATAACCCAACAGTAGATACTGTTCCTAGCTATGATATTGTTAACCTTTTACTTAGCTATGACTTAGCGAATGAAAAGCTTGGATTTGATTTAATGGCGTATAACATAACTGATGAAGCAGGAGTAAACTCACGTATGACTGATGTATTTGGAGTAGGTGCAACAGGTATAGAGCTTATTCCGCCTAGACAGGTTATGGGCAGAATTAGATATTTCTTTTAATGAGTCCTATGGAAAGTTTCATTGAGAAAGACTTTAACAGATTAAGACTACGAAGTACAGACTGGGTAGGGCCCCAAGAAGAGCTGAATAAACTACTTAGTAGAATGAGAGTAGCCATGAAAAATAGAAATGGCGTAGGAATTGCTGCAATACAAATTGGAGTTCCTGTTCGAGTCTGTATCGCCAATAATCATGTAATTATAAACCCTAAAATTAAAAAATTAGGCAGTATACCTCAACCACATGATGAGGGCTGTTTAAGTCTTCCGAATACAATAGTTCGTGTTAAACGAAAACATTCTATTGAACTAGAGTATTTAGATGAGAATTTAAAATCAAAAAGGCAGACTTTTAAGAAATTTGATGCTGTAGTAGTTCAACATGAACTAGATCATCTTAATGGGAAGTTAATAATTGATAGGGGGAAAAAGTATTAAAAAAGGGGGCAAAAGCCCCCTTTTTTATATCTCTACTGACTTTGAACTCTCTTCTGCAAGTGTGCCGTCAAAAACTTCTTCACTTGGGGGCTTTTCTACTTCCTCTTGAAGTAGACCAACAAAACCTCTTTTTGAAATTTCTAGTTGGTCGAGTTTAGCTCTTGTAGAGTTAAGCTGTACATCCAAGTCTTGAATCTGAGCAACATAATATTTTGCTTTTTCAGACAAGTCTTCAATAATGTATTGATTATCGTTGAATGTAAGTACAGGCTTTTCCTCTGTAGTTGCAGCTGCTTCTGCCATGTTTCATTCTCCTATTTAAATATATCTTGCCAGTTTCCGGTTGTGCTCGCGCGTGCATACTCGGTGGCTCGATTTTCAAAAAAGTTAGTATGCTCTACCGCGTTTAACATATAGTCAAGCCACGGTAAAGGGTTTTCTTCGCTGCCAAATATTTTTTTCATCCCTAGTTGCAGTAACCTTCTATCAGCAATATATCTAATATATGCTTTTACTTGTTCAGGAGTTAAGTCTGGGACTTCAGCCCCTGAAAAGCAAAGATCGATAAAAGCATCTTCTAGTTCTACGGTACGTTCGGCAGCACAGTATATTTCATACTTCAAGTCGTCGTTCCATAGATCGGGATTTTCTTTAATGAAGGTACGAAATAATTGTGTCATGCCTTCAACATGGAGAGTTTCGTCTCTTATTGACCATGTTACAATTTGTCCCATACCCTTCATTAAATTATGTCGAGGAAAGTTCAATAGAATAGCAAAGCTACTAAATAATTGAACTCCCTCAGTAAAAGCAGAATAGATAGCCATTGTTTTAGCAATGTTTAACTTACTATCCATCCCGAAATTACCTAAGTGCTCATGCTTGTCCAACATTTCTTTATGCTGAAAAAACTTCTGATACTCATCATCTCCAAACCCTAGAGTTTCTAGTAATAATGAATATGCTTCTTGATGTACGGCTTCCATTCCTGCGAAAGCTGATAACATCATTCTTACTTCAGGCTGCTTGAATGTAGGTAAATAATGCTTTGCATACCCACAACAAACATCTACATCTGCCTGTGTAAAAAATCTAAAAATATTGGAAATTAAGATTTTATTTCCATTTGTTAGTTTTTCTCTATAGTCCTTCAAATCATCCGCTAGATTGACTTCATCAGGAAGCCAATGCATGTGTTGTTGAGTCTTATAGTGCTCAAATGCCCATGGATAACTAAAAGGCTTATAATATTCTCTTTCTGTTAATAGATCCATTTATCACTCACCAATTATGTACTATATTGCTCATAATAAAGAAACAAGTAGCAAAGTTTATCACCACTATTACACTTCTTATGATACAAACATAGTCATCATACTCTTCGGTTTTCTCATCAGCAAAACCTCCCAGAGCATATTTCCAAATTGTCCACATCTTAGCCCTCACAAGCCAGACACCCTTCTTCGTCTATACTTTCAAAAATTCTTTGTCTAAGTACCTCATCAGATACTGTTTCTGCCCTTTTATAGGCTTCACTTCTTAAGTAGTATAGAGTTTTTACTCCTCTTTTCCATGCCATCATATGAACAGCATGTAGCTCTTGCTTAGACACATTTGCAGGAAAAAATACATTTAAAGATTGACTTTGACATATTTCTTCTTGTCTATCTGCCGCCATTTCAATTACCCATCTTTGATCAATTTCTACTGCTGTTTTAAATACGTCTTTAGTCCACTCATCAAGAAAATCTAGGTGTTGTACAGAACCTCCGTTAGTTACTACACTTTTCCAAACTTCGTCCGTATCTTCGCCCAAATCTTGTAAGATATTTTCAAGATATTCGTTTTTAAGCAAACTACTCCCACTTTTAGTTTTTTGAGTGAAAGCATTAGCACGATAAGGCTCGATTGAAGGAGAAGTATTACCGCATATAATGCTAGAACTGGCGTTAGGAGCAATAGCAAGAAGGTGAGAATTGCGTACTCCCGCGCCCTCTCCATCTGGACACTCGCCTCGCTCTCTAGCAAGTCTTTTAGTCTCATTTACTGCCTCCGTTTTAATTTTCTTAAACATTTGCATGTTTCTACCCTTTGCCATAGCACTCTCAAAAGGGATATTATTACGTTGTAGATAAGCATGGAACCCCATAGCCCCTAGTCCTAAACTTCGCTCTCTCATAGCACTATATTTAGCTCTGTGAAGCTGCTCGGGAGCATTATCAATAAAGTACTGAAGCACATTATCAAGCATACGAATTAGGTCGGGTATAAATTGCTCATTGTCTTTCCACTCATCATATTCTTCTAGATTTACACTCGACAAGCAACATACCGCTGTGCGGTCTTTGTCTGTAGGTAGTGTAATTTCAGAACAAAGATTAGATTGATGTACTTTTAAGCCTAATTTTTGTTGAAATTCGGGCAAAGCTTCATCAACTGTATCTTTAAATACAATATAAGGCTCTCCTGTTTCCACACGATTTTGAATAAGTTTTACCCAAAGTGTCTTTGCTGGAACCGTTTTTATAACTTTTCCCGAATGAGGATCAATTAAGTCCCACGAGTCATCAGATCCTGGGTTTCTTGTTGCATTTTCAATGAGTTGCATAAAATCATCCCCAATCATTACACCATGATGAAGATTAGTTGATTTTCTGTTTACGTCTCCTCCAGTAGGTTTTCGTACATCTAAAAATTCTTCGATTTCGGGATGGGACATATCAATATAAGCAGCATAGCTTCCTCGTCTTGTTATGCCTTGAGAGAAAGCAAGCATCTCAGCATCTACAACCTTTAGAAAAGGTATTACGCCTGTACTCTCGGAGCCATTACTCGTTTTCGAGCCCACACTCCGAACCCCGCTCCAGCACCCGCCAACGCCTCCACCTACGGAGGACAGGAAAGCATTCTCAGTATAGTGATCTGTTATCCCGCCTCTCGAATCCTCAACATAATTAAGAAAACAACTAATAGGCAGCCCACGAGTTGTTCCACCATTAGAAAGTACAGGAGTAGAAAACATAAACCAAAGTTTACTAGCATAATCGTATAGTCTCTGAGCATGTTCGTCATTATCTGCAAAAGCTTCTGCTGCTCTGGCAAAAGCCTGCTGTGGGGAGGTTTCTCCCTCCATTAAGTATCTATCTTCTAAAGTTTTGAAACTAAAGTCTGATAAATACTTATCTCTATTATAACTAAGCTGCATTCAATATACTCCTTATTTCTGATATATTATCAGACCCAATTGCGTCATCGCAATAAGTTAACAGATCCATTAATTCGTAATTAATTAATATTTGTTCAGCATTTTCATTCAATGCTTGAATATATTTATACTTACTATCAATAGGTGTAGCATCATAGATATTAAACGCACTTCCGTATTGGTTTATTAAACCTACTGCTCTCTTTGGCCCTATTCCGGGTATTCCTGGTACATTATCCCCTTTATCACCAGTTAGGCATTTTAAGGAGATATACTCTTCGGGACTCACTTCATAGTGATCTTTCCAGCTATCTAAAGTTACCTCTTTTCTAGTAACATAAGAAAATCTTCCAACCTTTTCTTCTATTAGTAAGTCCCAATCTCTATCACTAGAAATTAACCAAATATACTCTAAACTATACTCCTGTTTTTCTTTAACTAGGTGAGCAGCAATATCGTCTGCTTCTACCCCTCTGAATCTTAGTATAGGATAGTTTTCTGATAATAATTCTAGTGTTGCTTCATACTCTTCAAAAAACTCTTCAAAAGCTATTTTTTCTTCTTCTGACTGTTCAGCAACCTTATCCTTTCTGTTTTGTTTATAATCAGAACTTATATTTTTTCTGTATTCCGATGAACCCCAGTCAGCAGTAATTATAACTTTTTTACAGTCATAAGATCTAGCTAAACTTTGTACAGTTTTTTCATATTCATACCTAAAATCGGTTCTTCCCTGATGTTTCCATCGAAAAGCCAAGTTCAAAGCATCAACAATTAGCGTACAATTTGGGTTTTCATTAATTAATTTATCTGAAAAACTAAAGGTCATATAAAACTCACTTCTTCTTTGTTCAGCCATTCTTCTGCTAACAAGACATAGCAATCTAAAAAGTTAATGTATAACCAATCTTCTGTATTTATAGGTCTAATATTTGTTACTATAAATACAGGGCTTCTATTATACTTAAAGAATAATAAAGGCTCCTGGTCTCCTTTTACAGCTTGGGAAACTACTTTAGTCCACCACCGTATTAAATTATTTGTTTTTACTTGCGTAAAAATTTTATCACTTAGAGGAGATTCCGCATAGTTTTTAACTTCAATACAAAATCTATTTTTTTCATGAGGAACATATAAATCCCCCTTTAGGTACTCCAGCGCACCAGAGCTAGGCACTCTTTCAAATTGAAGGCCTAACTTTTCCCTAAGTAAATCTCTAACTAAATATTCTCCTCTTGCTCCTTTTGATCTCGAATCTACCATACTATTGTTCCAATGCACTTACGTTGCCTTTCTTTACTACTTCAATTTTCTCCAACAAAGGATGAGTCCAGCCATGAGAAACAACATAAGTGTTTAAATCTTCATTTAATAACACTTCTACTAGTTTTTCTCTCCCACTTTCGTCTAGTACATTTATTACTTCATCTAAAAATAAAATATTTATTCTGGACTTAGAGATACTACTCATTAATTTTCTAATTGCTATTAATGTAGCAGTATTTACTCTTGCTAGCTCCCCTGAAGAAAGGGCTAGAATGTCTACTATATTTTCATTGTCTGTAATTTGTACATTTAATTTATCATTGGAAACCACGAATTCTAAAGTAAATCGCCCATCCGAAAGCTCAGCTAAGTATTGATTAGCTAACTCTTCTAGCTCTTTAACTAAGTTTTCTATTTTATAGGCCAACAATCCGTTAGTACTAAAAGCTCTTTTTAGTATTTCTAGATTAGAGTCTAATTCTTGGCTATCTTTTAACACGGCTTTAGCTTTATCTAATTTAGCTATGAAACCGTCAGTCTGTGCCTCTATTATCTCTATTCTAGTGTTATTTTTTGTTCGTGCCTCATTTTCTTTGGCGACTTCTTTTATTTTTGTTCTTGCTTCGTTCAGTGTCTCTTTTACTTTATTAATTTTAGCTTCTAAATCTTCTTTATCAAGAATCTCATAAGGTAAGTTAAAATCAATATTTCTATAGAGGTCTTCCCATTCTTTCTGGTATTTTACATTATATTCGAACTGTTTATTATGCTGTTTAATTTCTGATATTCTTCTCTCAATTTCATTTTGTCTTTCTGTTTCAGACATAATTTTAGTTGTCTCTAACGAGAGAAGAGACTCAATAAAGTCAGAATCTACATCTTGCTCACACGTAGGACATTTATCCTCTAGTTTACTTAATTTATCCAAAAGTCGTTTTGAACCCGCTACTGATTGTGACAAGCTACCTGCCTCTGCTTGAAGCTCATCGTAGGATTTTTTATCCTTAATAGGCGATTCTTGGATTGCTTCTATATCGATCTTACTGAGCATCTGTTTATATTGTTCGTTTTGTAAAATTTTTTTATTTTTCGCAGAGATATTTTCAAGTTCTATCGTCAGGGAACTTAAACTCTTCTCATATTGTTCCGTCTCGATTTCAAAATTTAATAGTGGTAGTATGTTGACATCCTCTAATTTATTTGTTTCCAACCATTTTTCAATGGTATTAATTTCTGAGGTTACTCCAATAATACCTGCTGATGACTCTCTTGAAGCCTCTTTAAAGACTTCGAAAAGATTAACATATTCGTCTAAATGCAACAAATCTATCAGAAACTTTTTTCGATTTGTGTCTGTTGCAGTCAAGAATTGTAAACTAGCATTTGTATTTTGATAAACAAGTTGAGAAAAAGTTTTAAAATCAATTCCCAGTATTTCTTGTAAAGTTTTATAAGTATTTGTGGCAGTATGACTTGATATGTCTTCGCCATTTTTTTCTAACTTTACTTTTATACTTGACTTTCTATCTACTGTTACACTATAGTCAATACTATCTTTTTCAAATTCTAAAAAGATAGTATAACCATCATTTATGTACCTATTTGGTATATCTGCTTTTTTGATTCCTTTTGAGTTTTTATTATAAAGAATCTCTTCAATAACTAACGGTATAGACGACTTGCCCATACCGTTAGTACCAATTATTTGAGTCACAGTATTATCATCTAATACTAACTCATTGTCAGGGCCATAACTAAAGCAGTTACTCCACTTGAGCTTTTTGAGCGTAATCATTATAGGTCCCTATTATATTGCTTATTTGTTTTTCGGGAATCTCTAATATATAGCGTAGATACTCTACTAACTCTTCTTCGAGAGTCATGTCTTTCTCTATAATTAAAGAGGCTTCCGAGTTTCTTTTTATTACTTTTTTATCAAGTAATTCAGAGTTTTCTATTGAGGCTAGCTCTTGTATCCCACCTTCTATCTCATAAATAGTATGGTCATATTTTGTTTCTAACATTAAAGCAGGATCTTTAACTGTTTTTCTAATCAGTTGGGGCAGCTCAAAAGGTTGCCATGTCCACTCCCATGTTAAAGGTTTTATCATAAGATACCCTGTCTCTACATGCTTTCTATGAAAAGATGTAGTCATAGGACTTCCAGGATATACAATGTTTCTTTGAGTATTGCTATGAGCATGTAAATCTCCTGCAAATATCACTGGAAAATCATTAAACCTATCTAAGTCTACTTCGGGTTTAACATGAGGGGGTATTTCACCCCTCACATGAGTAAACAGAGGCTTTGTTGTATCAAACCACTCAATACTACCTTTTTTATGCAATTCTGCATAAGGAAGTATACCAAACCCTAAATCTTCATCAATGTAAGATATATCTACCACATTTACAAGAGGATTAATATCTCTTGTAGCTTGTTTTAATTGACTAAAGAATGTACGATTTTTCCTAGTAGCTTCATGGTTCCCATCATAAATAACAGTAGGAATTTTTACTTGTCTGATAAAATCAAAATATAAAGCTAGCTCTTCCATAGAGGGCAGTCGGTCAAATAAATCTCCTCCAATAATGTGCGTATTACAAACTTCGGAAAGTTCATGCACTTGTTTGAAAAATTCAAAATACCTTTTTTTGGCCCACTCAACTGGGACATTCTTTTGTCCCAGTTTTAAGTGCCAATCTGCCGTAAATAAAATCATGCGATATTAAACTCTGCTTCAATACTTTCGTCAATCTCTTCAGAACCGCCTACATTATCCCTAATTCTATCAAGAAGCTCTTTTTGAGCATCAGGGGTAGGACGAGGCATTACATCGTCCATAGACTTCAACTCTGCCACAAGTTCCATTTCGCTTTCAGTAAGCGCACTAGACTTACACTTTAGTGGTTGAAGTTGGTACTCTACATTATAAGGTAGAGGCCCAGTTTTCACCCTCTTAAACTTAACTGACCAGCCCGTTTCAGTATCAGTAGGGTCACCCAAATCTTCAGCAGCAGTAATAATTTGCTCCCAAAGTTTCTTTTTAAGGTTTACAACCTTAACTTGACCATTGTCAATACATTGTGTGGCATAGCTCCACCCACACTTTAAGTCAGGATAAAACTCTCTAACCCAGTCTTTTTCCTTATTATTAAAAGCCTCTTCATTTCTATCGAAAGAAAGACACTCAAAAGGAATGTTCTTGTCGTTCTCGCCTTTTATCCAGTAAACATAGCGAGCAAGAATGTCTCCAACCAATCGGAACTCATTGTCCCCATCCTTGTATTGGAAGCTAGTAATATTCGACTTTTGAGCCGACCCTTTTTGTTTGTTAAATGAAATTGCCATTTATTTTTCTCCGTAAGATGACTTCTCGTATAAAAAATGTAGGAACCCTTCTTCTATACTGAGTAGCCTGTTGTTGTTAATCATTTTTGTTGAGTTGGTGACAGGAATTAATAATACGTCAAGACTTAAACTTTTGGTATTATAATAATCCGCCACAGATCGCAGAGAACACAGAAAAATATATTCTGTGATTTCACGATTCGTATACTTATATGAGAGGTGTAAGAGGGCTTCTGGGTTGAGCATGAAACTAACCCCTGAGAAGTTTTTCTGCGAATATTTATAGATGGGATCGTAACGATTTTTAGGAACCTGTTTATTAACAAGCATTTTAAAAATTCGTACTATCTCACGGGTTTTGGCGTTTCCCGCACTATAAATTTTCGACCAGTCATATAAGAACATATATTATACTAAAAAATAACCTACGTGTCAAGAACTATTTTTTTAAAGTTGTTTGATTTTATAACCCTGTTTCATGTAGTAGCCCATCCTATTGGAAGCCTGTCTTTTTGCAGTATTCCCAACTAGATGTATATCCACAATTACGGGGCTGAGCTTATTTTCTTCTTTTCGTATTACTCGACCTATTAGCTGAGTAAGCAAAGGCTCATTATTTATAGGAGTTCCAAGAATTAAGCAACTTAAGTTATTTAAGGATATTCCTTCCGAAAAAATAGCTTGCGTACCAAATAATATATCTTTCTTATTATTCCTAATTTCAGCCATATATGTTTCTCTGTCCTCATGGGAAACCTCGCCCGTAACACATATAGCTCTATCACCTGCTAGTTCGGCGCAGGCTTTTAAAAAATGCACTCTATCACTCACTACAAGTACCTTGTGGCCTCTTGCGGCGTACGCCGCAGCAGCCATAGCAACAGTATGACGATACTCATTATCGTTGGCTAAGTGTGTCACTCTATTTGCCCAAGGAGTTCGTGCGCCATCCATAAATCTAACCTCGGATCTTAAAATATGAATTGTAGGGGACATGAAGTTTTCTTTCGGGGGTTTATAGACATTTTGTCCAAAGTAATCTCGAAAAACTACATGTTTACCATCTTTTCTTTCTATAGTTCCTGACAATCCTATCTTATATCTTGCATAGTTAGTATCTATAATTTTAGAAAACGTTGGGGATGAGACATGATGCATTTCATCCAAAATGATAGTCCCAAATTCCCGTTTAATCTCGGGAAGCTTTCTATACAATGTCTGAGTATTTCCAACCACAATGGGCTTAGAAAGATCAAAGTTCCCACTACCAATGATAGAAGGTTTAAATCCATAGACTTTCTCCACTTCTTTTGCCCACTGATTTCTTAGTGGGACAGTATGAGTTATAACAAGGGTTTTTTGACCCAATTTACCAGCTATTGCAAGACCTGTAAAAGTCTTACCCCAGCTGACCCAAGCGTTAATTATAGCGTTATCATCAATTGCGTCATAAACTTCCTTTTGGCTTTTTCGTAAAGTGAATTTAAATTTTGGAAGTTCTTGGCATGACATTTGCCTATTATCAGAAACTTCGTAATCTTCTGGTATTAAATCCGTTCTTCCTACAGGGATACTAACTAAGTTGGAGCGTATCCGTACCATATTCTTTATTACTAAAGGAGGGTCATTAGGGTTGTGCGAAGGAATTGTATACGTCAGTTCTTTGCTTAAAAAGTCCTTATACTCATTACTTACTTCCATGTAAATTCTATTACTTATTATTGCTTTCATATCCCCAGTACTTGTTTGGCGGTAATATAGTCTTTGACGAACCCACTACGAACAATATCTTTAATATCAAAATCAATTAAATCAAAGTATTCGGTAGCTTTTAAAATTTTTACAAAGGTATGTAAGCCTTTTTTCTCTGCTTCAGCTTTTAAATCAGATTGACGAAAATCTCCACAGAAAATTACTCTACAGCCTTCTCCTATTCTTGTAATTATTGAGTCTAGCTCATGAAATGACATATTTTGACATTCATCAACTATAATATAAGAATCTCGTAAAGTAATACCCCTAATAAAAGAAGTAGTCATAAACTCTACTAAATGCTTGCTTTTTAGTATATCATAAGCGTCCCCTCTTTGAAACAGCTCCACACAAATATCCTTGTAGGGTTGTTCATAGATAGCAGTTTTTTCTTTTTCTGTTCCAGGAAGAAATCCTATATCTCTAGTAGGTACAGCACTTCTTATAATAACTAATTTTTTAGCCATGCTTTTTATCATATCGTCAAAAGCAAGGTAACAGGAAATAAAAGTCTTTCCTGTGCCTGCAACTCCGTGTAGAACTAAATTTTTTCCACTTTCAAAAGCCTTTAACTGATTTCGTGTTAATGGCTCTATTTCATGTAAAGTTAAGCTCGCAGCTTGTAGTGTTCGATTTTTTGCTTTACTAACCATTTATCTGGTAATCCTTGTTTCATAGCTTGCCTCGTCTTCTATCCACCACGGAGGCTTTTCTCTTCCTTTCCATGAAGCAAAAGTAGCTTTATCTTTATGATAAAATCTACGATAGGCTTCTATGGCGTCTTGTCCTTTAAGCTCGTCTGGCATAGCCTGAGCAAAAGGAGTGAGTCCATCTCTTGGTAAGCATAATGGATCTGGGAGTTTGAGTATGACACTATGCACTGATTTATGGCTTCGGCCGTATCGGTATCCGTACTCGCTGTCGAGAGCCAACGCATAGCAGTATAACCATTCATAATTATCCAGGCTAGTACGAGCCCAGACAGTACAAGGATGGTTGTACATGGTTGGAAGGTAGGGGAAAGCCCTTTCTTCATTTTTCTTTTCCTCCTTTAAAACCGCCCACTCCTCCGACGTGAGCTTTCTTGGAATATATCCTAAATACTTATCCACCCAATGATTAGTGCATAGCATTTGTGCGGCTTCTAGAGGCATCTTTACAATGTGCTTATCTACATGATACTCAGCGCATTTATCGATATCCGTATCTAAAATAAATATATTCATAATTTAAACTTTTCTTCTAGTGTTATCTTTTTTATTTTCTGAGAACTCGTACAGCATCCAAGGTATTCCTTTTAAATGTAACATACCAGCCCACTTTTGTTCATGTAGTGGAGGTCGAGGTATCTTAATAGGAAAAGAAATATCTTTTAGCCATAAGACTGATGCAACATCCTTTCTCTCTACTTTTCTTATTCTATAGTATCTTAGAGAACAAGAAATACTTTTTTCATAAATGAAAGGCGTTCCATCATTATCTATAAAAGTTGATACATTTTGTTTAATAATTCCTAAATGGCTATTTAGACTTGCTTTTAAAGGATATAATTCTTTAAAGCCAGTTTGAAGTCTTCTTAAACCTAATGTGGCCCCTTTCATGTTTTTATCATCTACTAATTTATCATCTACAAAGAGCAGGCCATCCTGCTCTTCCCAGTTAGATGAGTTTAGTAAAAAAATCGGAAATGTAATGTTGTTAATCGTTTTGTAAGTAACTACCATACATCTTTTCGAACTTACCCATAGAATAATCCTCTCCGATTTCAAAATCACAACCAACCGGAGCTCCTGGAATACTTATTCCTCTGTCCAGCTGTACGAAATGCTGCAATTTTTCTGAGTAGTGTTCTACTTCCTCCTCTGGAACTTCAGCAAGAATTGAATCATGCACCAAAGCAAATATTCTAGCTTTCATCTTTCGGGTTTTAATATATTCACCCATATCGATAGCACCTAAAAGATTAACATCTGAAGCAGCTGATTGTACCAAGAAATTAAGGCCAGACCTAATAGAATGACTACGAATACCAGGATCCTCAGAAGCGACGTTTGGTAGTCTTCGCTTTCGTCCAAAAAACGAATATACAAACTTATTCTGTGCAATAAATTCTTGATTTTTCTCAATCCAAGCTTTAAGGCGGTTAAAAGATTTAAAGTAGTCATCAATAACTGCTTTAGCTTCTTGTACACTGAAATAACTCCCTGAATCTTTGGTTACTTGTTGACTTATTTTTTGTGGGCCAGCCCCATACATAATACCAAATGTAACAGCTTTAGCAGCCTGTCGCTCAGTAGAATAGTGTTCTGCAACGTCTCCCACTTCGCAAGGTAGTTTAAATACTGTTTTAGCAATGGTACTATGAAAATTACCTCCTGATCTAAAGACATCCATAAGAGCTTTATCTTCTGCGAGTTTTGCAGCAACATATACTTCAGCAGTAGTCAAGTCCATTGCAACAATCTTGTTACCTTCCTTAGCTCTAATACAACCTTTTACGATTGGATTATCTCTAGGAAGCTGCTGCATATTTAGCTTCCCGGAAGATGATAGACGGCCAGAAGTAGTACCATGAAGATTAAAGTTGGTACGAAGGCGGGCGTCGCGATCCAGTTGTGGAATGATCTTATCAAGATAGGTGTTCTTAATCTTACTCTTCTGCCTAATCTCAAGAATATGTTTTGGAACCTCATGTTTTTCTCCAAGCTCTTGGAGCACTTCTGCATCTGTTGAGTTTGCTCCAGTTCCTGTCTTTTTACCTGTAGGAGCTAATCCTATGTAATCAAATAATAATGCACGTAATTGTACTGTACTATTTGGGTTAAAATCTTTTCCTTGAGCAACTTCAAACTTCTTTACTGCATCAAAAGTATATAGCTCGTTTATCGCATCGTCTATATTATCTTGCATAAGACTTTGAGAGATTAGGAGCCGTTGTCGATCAAAAGGAACACCGTTATCCTGAGTATCCATTAGAAATCTGCAGCCAGGAATCAAGATATTATCATAAACCCACTTTAGTTTTGGGTTTTGTTTAATTTTTACAAACTTTTCATAAAGAACGTAAGTACATACTGCATCCATAGCAGCATACGTTTTCATTGTATCAAAAGGAATCATATCCCATGAAAAGTTTTCCGCATTAAGTCCATTAGCTCTTTTATGCTGATCTATCCAATCATACATGGGCTTTTCATAATCTCCATAAGGAGTGAACTTAATGGCTAACTGTTTCAAACCATGCCCTCCGGGATTCTCGTCTATGAGGTAATGGAGCAACATGGTGTCTTCAAAGTCAGGAAACTCAAAGTTAAAATGATACTGAAAGAACGCTATATCGAACTTTGCATTATGAAATATAACTTTTTTGTTTAGAAAAAGTCTTTTAAGTAATGCTTCTATTTCTTCATCAAAGCACTCTGTGTCTATATACACTCCGTGCTGACCATTATAGGACATAGAAAGACCAAGCATATAACCATTTCTCGGGTATAAGCCGGTAGTCTCTGAGTCAAGTGCAATATATTCGCCAGGATCAGCTAAAGCTTCTATAATCCACTCTTTAGCTTCCGCAGTATCTTGTATACCTTTAGCAATAGTTTCGTCTATAATGACATCTTCTATTTCTCCTTTGATATACTTTATAATACTTTCTTTTGAGGATTCCCACGACTTTCTTGCTTCTGGCTTGAATTTAAGCATAGAAGGGTTGATTACAGGTAAAAATTTACCATCCACTTTTTTACCTGTGTATTCTGTCACGGAATTAATTTTTGTAAAGTATTTCAGAGCATCACTACCTACTAGGACTACCCAGTCGTAATTATCTGTGTTTATGTCTATATCACAGTCTCGTTTTAATACTTTTTTAATTGAGGGGTCAGAACATAGTTGGTATCTATCAAATTCAAACTGATTATCGAATTCTGATACAAAGTCTGTTCGACTTGGTTTAGTTTCTATTAATGCAACTTTAGGCATACAGTTTTTTCTCCAATCCATCTACTTGTGCTTGTGTTAGTGCTCCCGGATCCAAATTCTTTAGGGAAACGTTTCGAGCAAAGAGACCAATTCTCTCACACATTAGTTTAACGTTTTCTGCAGCTTTTTGTCCTGCTTCGTCTCCATCAAAGAAGATAGTTAATTTAGTAGCCCCCTTCATAACGAGCATACTTAACTTATCTTCATTAATATTGTTAGTTCCAAAACAACAAACTGCATTAGTGAGTCCTTTATCATGTAAATTAATTACATCATAAATTCCTTCTACTAATATTATATCTCCCATTCGAGGGGACACTTGAGGAAATAGTGGCAGCTTTACTCCTGAAGGAGAAAACTTATACTTAGGAGTCCCACCCGAGGTGTGTCTTCCTTGAAATGCTACTATTTTCCCCGAAATGTCTCTGATGGGAAAATTAATTCTACTTACATAATCCTGTCCAGCATGTTCAAATGCTTCGAATTTTTTGTAAGTTTTCGGAGATATATCTCTCCAATTACCTATGTAAGGTATATAGTCTGTAGGAAAAGAGAGACCAATATTCTCTGCTCTCTTTTCTTGTATTTTTTTCTTTAATAGCTCTCTTTTTATTTGTAGACCAGATACTTTTTCTCCGAAGAAGGAAAATAAATTACCTTTAAACTCGCAGGAGAAACAGTTGAATCGACCATCAATCTGGTCTATTCTCATGCTCGGGTTGTTGTCCTCGTGCTCCGGATTCAGGCACTTCACTACAAAGTCCTTCCCCTTCGGAACAAAGGCTATCCCCTTCTGTCTCAGTAATTCCTCTACTGTCATGTTTAAATTGTACCCTCCTTCGGGCATGGTAGTATTGTAATTGTCTTTGGTGTCTTAGTCTACGCTGTTGGTTTCTTACTCGATTGCTACTCATTATCGTCCTATATTCTTAATATCTGACTCAGGAATAACCTGATAAGCTCCCTTATTGTATGCAGGAGCAATGGTGTACTGTTTACTAATTTCTTGTCTGTAAGAAGTATCCTCTACTTTTTTTGTACGAAGAGGCTTGAAAGTTGCTGACTTGTACTCGGTTGCTTGTCGCGCCCAAGAAACAGGCTTGAACTCATGTTCTTGCCTTGCCCAAAAAGCAGGCTTGAACTTTTTAGCTTTTGTTTTTTGAGAGGGCTTGAACTTTTTCTTTTTTCTTCCAGATGCATCATACAGTAAACTACCATGGATTATTGCCATTAATGATTTCCTCCACTATTCGATAAAAGATTTTTCCAGAGAAGTATGTAACTACTAAAAGAAATAGATACATAACTGCCTGAAAAAGATTTTGAAAAAATATTTCCATAATTATATATTATACGGAAAACGGACTAAAATGTCAAGAAATATTTTAATTATCCTTAAATAAAAAGCAACCCGCACGGGTTCTGCCGTAAGGATTTCTACCTTGTATTTCTGAGGTGCTTAAGTTAGCACCTACCGCTAAGTCAAGATAGCATCTTTCTTTTTTTAAGTGTACTCCTACGAGTATCTGATCTAGTTGATCGGCGTCTATATTGTTAAAGGGCGTACCATCAGGTATAGAACTAATATGTTCCCACTCTACGTATGGATTATAACTTGTACACCCTGATAGGAGTACTGCTGCCCCTATCGTTCTAAATGTCATCGACATCTTCTCCTGTTTTTAATGAACTGCTCTCCCTTTGTTGAGGGGTCTGAGCCGAGTCCGGGCCTATTCTTTGTGTTTCTCTGTCAAAATAAGAGGTAAAAGAGCGCTGAGCGGCTGAGCGCATTTTTACACAATTAAAAGTTATACAAGCATCTTCCTCTTCATAAGTTTCCAATGCATACGCCGCATCTGCTGCGTCTAGTATACCTTTTGCAAATCGCGCTTCACCGCTCGCGTCTGTTTGGTATGGCGAAACAACAGTACAATCGTACTCCTGTGCCATACTTTTTAGGGCTTTACTCACCTCTATTTGTTCCGTCCAGTCATACTGACCGCTTCTCGAAGGTATAGCAGATCGCTTAACTTGGTTGATATAGTCAACGAGTATAACACCGACATTCAAAGGTTTCACTTTTTTGTCCAATTCTGCTTTGATTTTTGCCAGAGTCAAAGCTGGATCATAGATAACATCAACTTGTTGCGTCGGGAGAAGCTCACAAGATGTTGTCAGACTATGATGAAAGTCTTCAAAATTACGGTGTTCTTTATACTCTTTGAGTTTATTTTGGCCGTCCTTAAATCGTCCAGCCCACCAGTTAGCTACTTTCTCCCACTCTATAATACTAAGATTCTTAGTTCGTATTCTAGCGTGAGGGATACCTGTAGAAATGGCACAAATGCGTTGAAAAATTGCCCGACTATCCATCTCAATAGTGAAATACATAGCCGAGCGACCTTCTTCAAACACACGGTGAGCAATGTTTGCGCAAGTAGTAGATTTACCTGCCCCGCGACGACCCCCAATAAGAACAAGATCTCTGGGTGAGAACTGTATCTCGTGGTCGTAGTCGGTATTTAGCCCGAGGGATAAGTATTTGCCAAGTTCCTCATCAGATTCAAACAGGTTGATCCTTTGCATGCTTTCCTGCGGAAGTTCTAGATCGACTTTTTTCTCAACGTCTAAAACTATCTGATGAAGATGATTTACCGATTCTTCTGCATCCTCAAAGGCTACAGAATTTTCAATATAACCCTCTAAAGAATTGAGAATCTCTTTTTGGGTATACTCATTTTTAAGATACTGTAGCAGCATGAAAGCATCTGCATCAACCTCGACACTTTCGATAGCATAAAGCTTTTCGCTAGTAGCAGGGTCGCGTATCTCAAACTTTAAATCTTCAAAGCTGGGAAGGGAGTGAAATTTATCACAGTGTTTATCTATAGCACTAAAAAGTGTATGGAACTCACTGGGTAGATAATCTTTTCGAACACTACTCCAGGTTTCAAAGTCCTGTAGTACAAGCACTTGCTTGATTAATGCGCTCGCTAAGTTCAATCCTTCCCCCGACTATGAAGTTGCCGCCCCTGGCAAGGACGGCTACATATGTTATGTTGTCTATTACTGTGCGGCCTTGGCAGCTTTTGCTGCTCCATCATAATCTGATGCGGTTAGGCCTCTGCGAGTAAGCATTGTTTTAACGCCTCGCGCAGTTTTACCGATAGCTTCTGCGATAGCATCGACAGTCATGTCAGAGATATCGCCAAGGTCTGACAAAGGATCTTCCTTTGCGGAACCTTTTGTGTGCTCTTGACGAGGGATAGCGTCAATGTCACCAGAACGTAGCAAGCTAAGAGCTTTACCTCGTACTGAATTTACGCTTCGGTCAAGGGCGTCTGCGATAGCCTCAACAAAGGCTCCATCGTTTACCATCTGAACGAAGGTTTCTTCTTCCTCTGGGGAATAAGTTCGTACAGTTTCCACCTTAGGAGCAGGCTTAACATGCTCAGTAAGTTCCATAGAAAGAATCTTTCCTTGGATTGACTTGGCGGAAAATGCACCACCTTCGAAGTTTTCAGCGATTTGAGCATATGTATACTCCCCGCTGTTGTCTGAGACAAAGTTAGCAAGAGTGCTTTCTTGATCTTCAGAAAAGGCTCGGGTAGAAGCGGCAGATGCTAGCTCTACTTCATAGCCCATTTTTCTCAACTTGCTAGATACAGAGCGAGTTGAAGTTTCAAGCTGGTCTGCTGCTTCCGCAACAGTTGCTTGGGAAATCGGAGACTCGTCACCAACAAAGCTAGTTAGCTCATCAGTTCGTTCTTCTGTCCACTTAGGTAATGCCATTCTATTTCTCCAAAATGTCCATTATATTAGTAATAATTGTTATGCCAGAAGTTCTGGCTTGTTTAGTTTTGCTGGATTCTATACCACTCTCGTTGACTAAAATTGTTACATCTTTTGTCAGACTACTTTTTACTACAAAGCCCGCACCCTCTAGAGCTGCGGTTGCATCTGCTTTCGTTTTCCATGTTTTCAACTTCCCACTTATACAGACAACCCCTTTTTTCTCAGAGGGTGCGGAACTTTTAGTAAACTTAAAGTCAAAAGGAAGGTAACCATCGTACCAACAATAGAACTCTTTGCGTAGCCACTCCAGTAAGCTGTCTGTTGCTTTTGGGCCAAGACCTGCTTGTCTGCAACTACTCTCATCTATTTCACTAATATTATTTATTACTTTAGCGAGTTTTTCAGTAGCAGTTTTGCCTATTAAAGGGATACTAAACCCTGGCAATACAACATTAAGAGGTGCTGCTTTCGAGTTACAAATTTCATTATATAGTTTTTCAGCCAATTTCTCTGAGGAAAGTTTTTCAGTGATTTCTTCTTGTGTAAGAGAATATATCTGGTCAATGTCTACTATCTCTAACTTTTTGATAGTTGCGGGACCAAGCCCTTTTATCTTTAAAGTTTTACCAAAATGTTCTACTCGTTTAGTTGAACGAGAATCACAAGACTTATTGGTACAATAGATAATATCGTTTACCCACTCAAGCAACGTTGCACAGCTAGGACAGTGTGTTGGTGCTTGAATTTTTGTCACTAAAAGCTCTCCTTTGAAAATTGAAAACATATTATATGAAATTTTAAGATTTTTGTCAAGAATTATTTTTTTACAGGTAGCAACTTAAAATACACGTCGCAAAATTCGAGGTATAATTTCTCCACTACGAATAACCTCAACTTGGCAACCTATTTCTAATTCTAGACTCTCAATGTAAGCAATATTATGCAAAGTTGCTCTTGAAACAACCGCTCCATCAATATTTACTGGCTCTAGGATTCCTACTGGAGATACTGCTCCTGACTTGCCCACCTGCCATTTTACATCTGTTAGAGTTGTTACTACTCCTTCTTTTTGCTCTTTTAAAGCAACTGACCCGCGAGGATGATGAGAAGTATACCCCATACGTTCGTACTCAGTATTACTATTTTTCCGATACACCCACCCATCAGTGGGGTAGTCTTCGTATATAAAATTACTGACAGTATGGAAGCCCTTTCTTTCTAAAAACTCAAGAGTCGTCTCATAAGTTATAGAAACTTTAGGTGCTACATCATACGCTACAAACTGTAGTCCTTCATAATGTACTCTGTGTTTAAATTCTTCTATATCCTTTAAATTCAAAGTACCTGCAGCATAGTTTCTGGCGTTCATAATAACTTTGGGAAAAACTACTTCCCCTACTATTTGAATTATACCATCATGTCCAGACAACCATTTAGGAACAACATGCTCCATCTTTTCGGTTATGTCCTTACCTATGTTGCCATCCCCGCGAGTCAATCCGAGGGCTAACTGTCCATTTATATAGGATAAAGAGATAGCTGCCCCATCCAACTTTGGAGTACGAATATAAGTTTCAATATCAGACGGAAGGTCTTCTTCACTAAATACTTTTTGTAAAGAATACATTTTATGTAGATGAGGAACACCATCTGTAATGGTGTAACCCACTTCATGATAAGAATACGTCTCTGCTAGTCGGTCAAACTCTGCGTCAGAGAGCACAGGGGTACCTTCATAATACCTCTTGCTTGCATAATCTAAGAAATTTTTCATGCTTCTCTCACTCATTTGAAATACTATTATAGAGGATTCAGCATTAAAAGTCAAGAACTATTTGTAGATTTCGTCAATAAAATCCTTAAAATATTCTTCTAATATATCCTTTGATTCAGCTAGAGATATAATCTCTACTAAACCTGCGAATAACTCTCTAGAATTATCGAAATCTAACTCCATTGCTATTCCTTCGGGGGTAGGACACCACTCCTCATTGAAGTCTAAATAATACTTTCTTAAATGTAAGTATTCTATTCCTCTAAAGGTACTGACTACTAACCTAACTTGTACTTCTTTTTTCTCATCATAGTGTATTAACTTTTCATACACCGGAGGAGTTTCATATAGCTCCATGTCATACCTCGTTCTTTAAAACAGAGGACAACGGAACTACACTAGTAACGTTTTCTGGTTTTAATAGTCTATAGGAATCGGTATCCCAACAAAAAAGCAAAAGAGTCCGGTCAGACTCCTTTGCCCGATTTCGTTTATTCTGGATATACTGGGTGGAAAAGTCTAAAGTACAAACATTGTACTTTAGTTTCTTCGAGTTTTCACTTCGATAGGTAATTATTGCATCACCATACTCCGCTACTAACTTTGCTAAATCCCCTTTGTTCACAACATCTCCTTACTGCAGGTTAGCAAAATATATTTTGCCGTCCCGTCGGGAAAGAGATGTTTAGTTCAATGCAGTAATTATCCCTGAAAAATACTGAGCAGCTTTACCTGTCAGTTTTGAGATTATGTCTTCATCCACTTCTTGTCCTGCATCTTGCAGAGCAGAAGTTAGCTCGTCTTGCGCGGCTTGTTTGGATACTCGGGTTCCTCCGGTCGAGGTACCTCCGTTTGACGGTCCAGGTGTTTTTTTAACGTAAACCCCAGCTTTGCTAAGCACCATACGAACTCCGTTAGGAGATTCATCAAACTCCTCTGCGAGGTCTCGTACGATTTCCATCGAGGTTTCAGGTGTCGGGTCTTGTTTTTCATAAGCCTCAACCACAGCGGCTTTTTTGTCATCATCCCACGCCATTTTGCGTTTCCTTTTGTTGGTTCCTTTATAGCCTGGGCAAGTGCCCAGAGCCTCCAATTGCTGCTGATAAAATCGGTCGCCCATAGGTTTCCTTAACTTTATTAACACATATTATAGTTGAATTTGACATCGAAGTCAAGAACTTTTTTTGTCTTGCCAGTAGTAATATTCTATATATTCGGGGTATCTCATTAACTCCTGCTTGGGATACGTCCAGAAAAGTCCCTTATATATGTTGTGACTTTTTTCAACAGCCCCACACCAAGAACATTCCTGCCCTTCCATAGCTACGATAATTCTTTCGGCTTCTTTACAAAAATGACTCCATGTATTCAACGTATTCTCCTAATATAGTTTTATCCAAGATATGATGGTACTTTTTTCAAGATCCTCATAAGTGTTGGCAGGGTGTCTTAATACAACAAGTTTATCGTTCGAAGGATTCTGAGGCATGTTTACTCCTTTTAGAGTAAATATTTCTTCTTTCTCCTTTCCTGAAATTAAACTTGTATACTTTATTTTTACATTTCCTTTTTCTAATGCGGATATTAACGGCTGTATCATCCTACAGTAACTCCTATTTCTTTCAAGTGTTCTAAACTTCCTAGGTCGTAGGCTAAGACGAAAGAGCGTTCTCCCATCTTCCTTGGACCAATCCAGCCAGAAACATACATGTCAGGAGTCCATTCCACATATTCATACACATAAATTTCGTAACATTTTGAGCCGTATTTAGCTTCATAGTCTATTCGAGTATCTTCTTTCATTACTTCTACTGCTCTATCATGTACTGCGCTCCATGCTATCTCTCCATCTCTAAAAGAGGTTTTCACACATTCATCCGGCAGCATATAATAGCTATATTGATACCCTTTCTTTTCTTCTTTGCTTCTCTTTTGAGGAACTCCTGCTCTCTCTATTATCCCATTAACAAAAGCAGGGGAACGATAGAGAGTTCTGGATATGTCTGATATAGGTGCTCCCTCCAAGAATCGCTCGATCGAAGTGACGGTTTCGTATTTAGATGGGGGTTTCCCTCTATTTTCAGCTTTTCGTTTATCCCTGTATTCTTTCTCTTCAAGATATTCCTCTAGTATTTTATCCAGTCTTGAGGTGTTATAGCTAATATTTAATATTGAGCACGCCTCTTTTTTAGTTATAGGCTTGTCACTATTCGTTGGTTTCAACAACTTTATAACATGCTCTATGTTTACTGCTGTCAACTTTTCCGACGATTTTTTCTTTACTTTTCTGCTCAAGCTCAATCTCCAACTTAAATAATAAACAACACATAGCGTGTGCTAAGTGTGATAGTTGAGTTTCCTCATCTGTTTCTTCTCCATCTATATGTGCGAAAAGATGACGCAAGGCAGCACTAGTGTACCTATCTTGTAGGTTATCTAACTTTCTCCAGTTTTCTTCATCGTACTTTTCCGCTCCATAAGTTAGGACTTTCCCTACTTCTAATATTGCTTTAGGAGGGAGAAGATGAAGCTTGGGCTTTTCTCCGTCCCATTTCTTGCCTACATCAATGCCTTGCATAAAGTATTCCAAAAGTGTTATTTATTCTCTCTACATATCTTTGATGTAGCCATGTTTGGTACTTTTCCAAATACTCTTCGTAGGATAATAACTGTTCCCCTCCCAAGGGTTGTTTATGCTCATCACAATAGTCCAGCCACATTCTTTGACAGAATGCATCATAAGGCGTCGCTTTCATTTACAAACTCCATAATCATAGGGAACACAGGATCAATAGCATTAGCACAAGCTATAGCTACCTTTTGGTGTTCCAGTTGCGTACCATTTGCACTTCTTAAGTCGATATAATGTATCCAACTTCTTAAAGTCCCATTCATATAGATTCGAGAAGGAGTCAGGCCTTCGGGCATAACAGCCCTTGCCTGCTCTTTAGCAATACCTTTACTTATAGCCCAATCATACGCCGTTTTTGCTCCTTCCCACGCATTTCGTTGCTTTACTAGCCACTCTTGATGCAAGTAAGGGTCATCTTCAATTCTTATAGAATTTTGTCTATTTTTCGGATCTTGTTTACGAGCTTCTCGATAAATAGGATTCCCTAATAAATCTGGTTTTGCATATCTTTGGCTAAATTCTTGGAAAGCAAAAGACCTGTGACGAATGATCTGCCTCGCTATATCTCGGGTAGTCTCTATCTCTAAACATATACTGACCATCTCGAACGGAGACCAGTGCTTATGTCTAATTAGATAACGTACTAACTTTTCGGAAGTTCCATCGTTATCTTGATTTTCTGGATTAGAAACCCTTGCGGTATACGCTACAGCTTCTAATAAATCGTGTGCTGACTTACTTATTAAATTTACTGTTGCCATATTGTCCTTTTCAATAGTTCTTTTTTGGTTATTTTTTCTCCATCATTAGAGAAATACATAGTTTCTTGCTTTGCCATCTTTCCATTCAGAGCATCTCTTGTAAAATCTACCCCAGCCTCTTCCGCACACTTGAACTCTACATAAACTCTTTGTTTAGTCATTAGAATTTGACTTGGAGTCATTTGCCAAGCTATTATTTTTCTTTTCTTACACAAATGCATGAATTGCTTCATTGCGTGCCTTCGTGTTTTGGGGCTTGCACATAAGTACAAATATGAAACATTCAGACTACTGGATGCTTTCTCGAATAAAGTTTTTACTGCTTCTCTCATATGGTATTCCTCTACAGATTATATATTATATAAGATTTCGTAAAAAATGTCAAGATCTGTTTTGTGCTTTGGAGGCAAAAGGTTTGAGAATTTTAGTAGTATAGCATCTATGAACGAGTCGCTCGACCCCGCTACTGCTTATTAACCACTCAAAATATTTAGAGGCTTCAGGAATTATTTCTAAAATATTTTCTTCATCCTGTACATGGTTAGGATAAAGTTCTTCAAACCAGAGAACTTCTGGAGCAAGATTCCTTTGTTTAGCTACTAAAGTATAGGTTACCAGCCCCATATAATCATCAAAAAGTAACTTACAAAAGAACAGTATTTGACTATTTTCCAACCCCGTTCGGGCTAATAACTTAGCAAAACTTACTAAGGTTTTATAAATATCTTTTCTTATTAAAATTTTATCTGCTTGTGGCGCTGCATTGGCAGGAGCCCGATTTAGTTGAACTATACAGTTATTTTTGTGATTACGAATTATATCAAAAAACTCTTCTTCTCCATAACTGGGTTGAAATCCTGTCTCGTGATTTTTTGCTTTAGTTCCTGCCCAAGGATTCTTTTTAAGATGTGAACCGTCAAATTCTCCTACAAAAGGTATACCTAAAAGTTTTTCTAAGTCTAAACAATACTTAGTTGCCCCCGATCTCCCGTGTGTAACTATTAGCACCAGGATTCCTCCTTTCTCTGTTTTTCCTCTTGGAAAGCTTCTGCCCTATAAACCACTTCATTTACGTGCCTGTTCCATAAATTTATATTTAAACTTAATCGTGAACCAGACTCATACTTAGTAACTCCATGAAGAACACCAGGAGCTAAAAAGACTACTTTTCCTGTCTCAGGAGTTATTTCTATTGTATTTTTAATTGCTAGATTTGCGCCTACTAAGTCCTTTACCTTTAAGTACAAAATAATACTGCATATGGGAAAATTTAAAACTCCGGTATCTTGGTACATTTTTTCATCTTTATCATAATGCCACTCTGGTAGATCATAAAAAGAAGCATCATGAGTCCATTGCTCAAATCCTATTGCGGAAGAAATATCTGTGAATTCTTTAACTTCCTCAAAAAGTCTAGTATGGTAAAAGTTAGATATAGGTAGATCATACCACTTACTGGTGAAAGGTACAAAAGTTTTTTCTTTGTATATTTTTTTAATCTCGTCTTCCGAGAAAAATTTATCTATGGTTTTCCAAATCTTCATTTTTTGTCCAAATCGTTACAGAATATTTTTCACCCGTTGAAAGGGCTGTACTACCGTGAATGTGAGTTATTTGTCCGGGCCAAAGTAATAAGTCTCCAGTACCAATATTTTTATTTGTAAACTTCTGTCGAGGAAAATATAATTCTCCGCCAGTATAGGAATCATTAAGTTTTATACTGCCTGAGATAAAACTGTCGTCATGGTGCTGCTTTAATTCCCTTTGGGTGTCCAAAGAGTATCTAACTGCAAAGATGTTTTGAACAGTAATATTTTCAACTTCCCAATATCGACACGCTTTTGGAAAAATATCTTCATTTAATTTATAAGCTAAAAGATCGTACCATTCTGGCAATTCTTTTTCAAAGTGTATATCTTGAGTAAAGTAAGGTTGTCTACGATTTCCTTTCCAAGAGTTTGCACTAGTGCAGGCGTTCTTTATAATTTCTACGAACTCTTCTGTTAAGAACTTAGTCCAAAGTATGTCTTGACTTACGGCTACAAACTCAGTTCCATAAAATGCTTCATATGACATTTACCATTCTCTGATAAAGTTTAGGTTCTGGAATATTAAGTTGCTTTCTTATATCATCTATTGGCTGCTCTAACATTGTTTCCCAATCCTGCTGAGGCAACCAAGCAGCTCGTTTGCCTGCCCTATACGCACTAAGGAATGCTTTAAATACTCCTGACCCTAGCTCTCTATAATGTTTAAAAGTTCCTCCTACTGCAATAAGTCCCAATCCTCGATTTTTAGTTTGAGCATAAGTAAACCAAAGAAGGCAAACCTCCCCAAGAGTATCTCGACCATAGCCAGTCAATACATGCCAAAGATCATGTTGGTCTCTTATTCTTTTTCCATACGCTATAAGCTCTTCGGATTGGTTCTCTAATTCTGGGGGAACGTTCTCTTCGCTGGCTTCCACCAAACCGTCAGCAGTTATCTTTTCTGATTGTACGAATGAGAGATAGGAACGCCCTAAACTACCAGGCGCATTTTGATTCAGTTTTTCTCTGTTTTGTAGGGTTTCTAGGAGCTCTCTTTTTTCCTCTATAATTTTTCTGCCTGTCTCCGTTAATTGAAAACGCTTAAAGCCTCTCACGAGAGAGTTTCCTGACATTGCTCTAACAATCGCAAAAACCTCTTCTGTGTTATCTGGATTCGCAAGAAATCTTTTTAACGCTTTTGCTGCTACTAAAGGTTTCATGTGACATTTTCCATTCTCTGCATGAGTCGTTCGGCGCGGTTTGTTACTTGAGTGTACCATAAAGAGTTCCTGCCTTCTCGAGCAGCTAATTTCCAATCTCCTTGGCCTAAAGCTTTGCCAAGATTTACAAATTTAGAAAGTCTAGGTCTGCCCATGTTAAACATCATGTTAACCATGACCTCCTGGACTTCATGAGGAAAACTGTCCCACCTGTCTCCGTATAAAGCGTAGCATTCTCGTACAGAGGTATCGAGGTCTTTTTCAAAACACTCTCTGACTCTTTCTTCTGAGACGGGTGTCCCTTCAGGTTTTCCGTGTTCTTCGTCCTCCTCTGTGATGAAGTGACCGACACCAAAGGTCGGATAACCGAGGTGGTCGTGATAGATTTCATACTCAACTCCTTCGTCAATTTTTAATTGGTCGTATACGGACTGTCTTTGTGTGGGAGTTAACCCAAACTCCTCATTTACAGGCTTGTACATTTTTCTCCTTGCCTCCTCTTCTAGGTCATGAACAGCAGCGATTCTTTCTTCTAATTTTAATCGTGTTCTATGTTTCATTTAAATTTATTTTTCTCTTGCGATTCCTTTTCCTTTTTCATAAGATCTCATTGCTCCTAAACCCAACATACCCATCAAAACGGGCATCATCGTGGCTAAATCTATTAGGGGTATTTCTATGTTATGTCCTAGTAAGGCTAGCACGAAGTTAGCCATAGGCACAATAATAAAGTTACTTAGCATTCCCAAGCCGCAGATCCAACCTATTGCTGGACGCCATCCTGCTACAAATAAGGATTTGTGGGCAGCTTCCTGCTTATTTACCTCTACTTGTGCCATTATCTGCTCATGAGCTTGCTTATCTGCAAGAGTTGCTATATCATGAGCTAATTGATTCTTTTGATCTTTATCTTCAATGAACTTATCTAGTAATCCTGCGACAGGCCCTGCTAGGCCCGATACTAAACTTGCTATTGCCATAAGTTGTCCTCTTAAAATTAACTATAAAGAGGCGGGTTTCCCCGCCCCCTCTCTACAGTCAATTTCCTACTAAAGCAATGTATATTAGGGGGAGGAATAAGCATCCTTCCGCCACTATAACTTGTGTTAGTAAATCATCTCCTCGTAGAACGCGCTTTACGTGTTCCATTTTGTTTCTCTACTCAATCGTAATGACCCGCGGTCTGTCTTCCTCAGGAACTTCTTCCTCAAGGTCGATGCATAATAGACCTTTGTTCATATAAGCTTTGTTGAGCTGAATATGTTTTCCTACTTCAAAAGTTCGAACAAATTCTTTTCCGCTCAGCCCCTTGTATATATACGACTCACTTACATCTTCCGTCTTTTGCTTACATAAACCTTTTACTGTTAATACATCCTTGAGGACGGAGATTTCTATATCCGCCTTGTTCCAGCCAGGAACCGCTATTTCTACGCGATAACCGGCGGAGGTTTTTACGATATTGTAACGTGGATACCCATTATCAACATTACGGTTTACAGTATTTTCAAAACGGTCAAAACCCAAAAAGAATTTTGGGAAGTCTGCCACATTCAATCTTGTTAGATTGTTCATTTTCTTCTCCTAGTGCCCTTTCGGTGCACACTGTGGGCCCTTTCGGCACCCTATTGTGAAGGCTACACTTAGAATCTGTATAGCCGATAACCCCTTAAATGTTCGGTCATTTGTTTGACCTTCTTTACCGCCTCTGCTTCTGGTACAAGATAGCAATCTTGTGTTAGGCTACTACCCCTACTTTCACACCATTCTACCATTTTTAGCGGCCCTGTATAGCCAGTAGGTGATGTTCCTGCCATGCTGCAACCGGTAGAACAAATAAGAGAAAATATAATAAATATACTACTAATCTTCATATTCGAACTCCTCGTCATCGAACTCTATTAGTCCTTGTGATTGCAGGTAATTAAGACAGTTCTCAATACCTGCAGCGTGTCCCAACTTATAGCCTGTAATGCTAGAACCAGCAATACAAAATGCAAAAATTAATAGTAGTACTGGATCCATTTAAGTTCTCCTTTAAAAGCCGTATGTCGGGAATACATTTATTTCTCAGAGTATTATACAGAATCTTGAAATAAATGTCAAGAACTTTTTTTCGATTGCTATAAGGAAGTGGTAAAAATAACTCTTGACTTTCGATGTTGTTTCCATTATAATTATATCTGAGTCGGAGAATTTGGATGAAATTATATTCAAAAAGACCTTGGTCGCACGAGGAACGGAAACTTCTTTCGAAGAAATACCATTTCTCAAGTGCGGAGGAATTACAGGTACTATTCCCAGATCGGTCTTACAATGCTTGTGTTAAGCAAGCAAAGTATCTAAAGGATAGAGGATGGGTATTCGACAAACCTTTACCACGTTAGTTATGGGGCTATTATCGAGCAACTTATATGCTGCCCAAGATATAGAGATATATGAAGAAGCGGAATGTCTAGCTCAGAACATATACTTTGAAGCCCGTAATCAGCCGTTAGTAGGAAAAATAGCTATTGGGAATGTAACTCTAAATAGAGTTAAGTCCGAGCATTATCCGAATACAATATGCGAGGTAATAAGACAAGGTACTGCACCTAAGTGCCAGTTTAGTTGGTGGTGTGACGGTAAATCCGACACTCCAACTGAGCCAGGCGAGATAGAAGAAGCGAGAGAAATTGCACTTAAAATATTAGCAAATACTTACTTTGATGTCACAGAAGGAGCACTTTGGTATCATGCAGATTATATTATTAAGCCCTCGTGGGCTAGAAGATTAAAGGAAAAGGTACAAATAAATGACCACATCTTTTACACTACCAACTAATCCTGTTCAATTAGAACTGGATTTCTCAGAAGCAGACATAGTGGATATAGAGCCAACAGATCAAGAATTAGAAGATCAAACTTGGCAAGAAGACTGGGACAGTGAACCAGACGACAGATGGGCGGATGCCGAAGCACTTGCTTCTGCCGGATGGGGCACAGACGAGGACTATGGAGCGCATAATTGAGAATAGCGGTACGTAATAATAACGTAAATAATGCTTTAAGAATACTAAAAAGAAAGACAAAAGATTCTTTGGTATCACTGAGAGATCGTGAATATTACGAAAAGAAAAGTACAAAACGTAACCGAGCGAAACAAGCTGCTCGAATAAGAGAACAAAGAAGGCAGAGAAATGAGACAAAACAACGTCACAAATTTTGAGTTAGTAGGAGATTTTATGGAGGCGTTTGGTCAAGATGTTAATATCGATCCAACCCTTCGAGATAAGTACACTAGGGATTTAAGAGTAGATCTTATAGCGGAAGAGCTAGAAGAACTAGAATTAGCTATGTCTAATAATGATATTGTTGAAGTAGCTGATGCACTAACAGATCTTCTCTATGTGGTTTATGGAGCAGGTCATGCTTTCGGCATAGATTTAGACGAGTGCTTCGGGGAAGTGCATGAAAGTAATATGTCTAAACTTGGCGAAGATGGTCGTCCTCTCTACAGAGAAGACGGTAAAGTATTAAAAGGGCCACATTACGCGCCCCCTGATTTAAAAAGGATTATCATATGAAAATGTCACATCATTTTACATTCACTAAATTTTGGCAGGATGGAGGGGATTTTAGCCTCTATTTGATACCCTCTCTTATGTATGTAAGGGAGAAAATGCCATCAACCGTATGGAACACTATTGAAATTCACTTTCTAAGTATGAGTTATAGAATAGAGTTGGAGAGGGACCTCTCTCCTAAATCGTAATGTCATACTCAGAAAAGGTAATAGACCATTACGAAAATCCACGTAACGTAGGACGGTTTGAGGAAAACGCCGAAAATGTCGGAACTGGCATGGTTGGCGCACCGGCATGCGGGGACGTTATGCGATTGCAAATCCAGGTGGAAGAAGGGTATATTAAAGATGCTCGCTTTAAGACCTACGGATGCGGAAGTGCTATTGCGTCCTCCTCCCTCCTAACAGAGTGGGTGAAGGGTAAGAGTTTAGATGCTGCTCAGGAAATTAAAAATGTAGAAATAGCAGAAGAACTCTCTTTACCTCCAGTCAAAATCCACTGCTCCGTACTTGCGGAAGATGCTATAAAAGCAGCGATACAAGATTACAGAGACAAAAATGATCAAT
>Ga0163180_10000082_pt1 | contig 46115 bp, 36 predicted proteins | sample AtlANTMetagenome_2_FD_109647 | JGI IMG/M metagenome (GOLD analysis project Ga0163180, IMG submission 109647) | Marine eukaryotic phytoplankton communities from the Atlantic Ocean - Atlantic ANT 4 Metagenome | ecosystem: Environmental > Aquatic > Marine > Oceanic | place: North Atlantic Ocean...
ATTAAAAGAATGGCAGTTTTTAGAGCAGCAATTAAAAGATGACTCGCCTTACAGCGGTTTAGTAAAAATACAATCGCCTGGTAGTTGTGGGCTAAAGTTTTACAATCAATTATTAGCAATGCAGGTAGAGCACAAGGAGCTAGTAATAGATTACCGCTTTGCTCCCAATACCAGTGTTGAACAAGCGGTGGCAAATCACAGTGCAGATATTGGCTTTTTAACTCAAGCGCCAACCCTTAGCGAAGTTACTAGCCACAAAATTGGTAAAGAAGCTTTATTATTAGTAACCCCTGCACATATTAAAAACCCAACATGGGAGGTTTTATGTGAGCTTGGCTTTATTGGCCACCCCGATGCAAAACACCACGCGCAGCTATTACTTAGCGAAAACTACAGTGAGTTTGAGCATGTTGATCAAATTAAGCAAACGGGGTTTTCTAACCAAATAAGTTTAATACTGGAGCCGATAAGTTTAGGGTTGGGTTTTACGGTTTTACCTGCGCATGCTGTTAGCGCATTTAATAAACCCGGACTGATAAAAACGCACCACTTAGCTAATCCGATTAGCGAAAATATTTATGTGTGCCATCACCGTAATAGGCCAATGGCAAAGCGCATGAATACAGTAATTGAAGCAATAAAATCAGGCTAGGGCGCGTATAACTGCGCCCGTAAAGCCCCTTTACAGCGTTGGTTTTTGATAAGGCTCAAAAAAGGGGCTCGTTTTTAACTTACTAATTTGGCTTTTAAATCAACTAAATCGGTTGCTGTGGTGGTTGGCTGAATTTCCCATGGATCAAAAATAGAATCCTCAGAACGCTTTATCCACGCACCGCGCATGCCATGCGAAATAGCGCCGGTTATATCAAACGGATTACTCGAAATAAGCCACGTGTTAGCACCCGTTGAATTTGCCTCGCGTAAAAAATGGCTGTAAACACCTGGGTTTGGTTTAAATGTTTTCATATCATCGGCGCTTACAACACCTTCAAAATAATCAATTATGCCTGCCGTTTCGAGCAAAGTATTTACCGCATCAGCAGCGCCATTAGAAAATGCAAACAACCGGTAATTTTGTGCTTTAAGTTGCTCAAGCCCTTTTTTAACATCGTCAAAAGCGGGTAAAATTTTATATTGCTCAAGCAATTGCTGTTTTTGATCATCAGAGAGTGGAGTTTTATGCGCTAGGCAAGCGTAGTCTAACGCCTGTTTAGTACACACTGAAAACGGAACATAGTTTTGCATTAAACCGCGCCTAAACGAATACTCTAACTGTTTTTCACGCCATGTATTTGAAAAGTTTTGCGCTTTATCGCCAATCATATTTTCAAGTAAAGATAATACGCCGTGGGTGTTTATAAGCGTGCCGTATACGTCAAATGCGAATGTGGTTGCCATGTTTACTCCCAAAATTTAAGTTACTTGTAGCCTAATTGTTTCGAGCTTAACTTACTTTGAACAACTGCTCAACGTTGTTGATTTGTTATATAATAAGGTACAGCAACAACACCCACGCTATAAACGCTAACAGAAACCCCACAACATTTTAATTAAAGAAACAGCGCTTTCAAACCCGAGATACTCACTCGTTTTAGAATGGCTAGAACGGCTGTTGAGCTTATAAGTGCTAGTTAGAAGTCAAACAAAGTAATAGCTAATCGATTGGTCAAACAGCTCTTTGCTCACATATTTATAAAAATGAGCAAAGAGCGCATATTGTTCTATTTAACTTTACTTTAAATTTTTAGAAAACTTAATGATAGTAATACCTTAGGTTATTTGCTAAAACTATATAAAGTAGATAAATGAGCGTTCATTCGTTAGAAATATACGCGATGAGCGCACTATTAAATTAATTAGGCATAAACGGAATCATGTATTCTCATCACATAAAGGAATTAAAGTGTCAGATAATCTCCCCATTTTATTAAGCTCACCGACCACAACAAACTTTCCTGCTTCAGTCATTACTGAAATAGAATTTTTGTCACAAGCTAGAAGGCTTCTAGATGCAGGGTTCCCAGATCATTCATTACTAGATCTTTGGAATGCTGCTGTCCACAACTTGAGACGCCGAGTAGAAGCATACGGATTAGCGCTTTTTGAATCAGCAATAAAAGATGATGCAGGTAGGAAGAAATACGATAAAGATGGAGAAACTATTAATGAGCGCTGGTCAGGTGTTGATGATATGACCCTTATTAATGGAGCTACTAAACTCGGCGTACTACATAAAAAAGCCGGAAAATCATTAGAAATGATTAATTGGATGCGAAATCATGCATCTCCAGCACATGCTAGTGATAGCAAAGTTGAGGTCGAAGACGTTTATGCTTTGGCATTAATGCTGCAAAAAAACCTCTTTGAAGCTGAAATGCCTGATCCCGGTCATTCACCTTCAGGTTTATTTGAACCTATTAAGAAGTCTGAACTTACAACAGAGAAAATAGATATACTCAAAGATCAAATTAGAGCTTTTAAACAAGGGGATATTCGTATTACTTTTGGCTTTTTATTAGATCTAATAACTAAAGGTGAAACCCCTGCTCATGGAAATTCTATAAACTTGTTTCCTGAGGTATGGGAGAAATCTAATGACGACCTAAAAAAATCTGCAGGTCAAAGGTACCATTCATATTTATTAGATCCAGATTCAGATACTAGCGAAGATAAAGGCGCTAAAATTCGAATTCTAGAAACATTGGTAAAGGTTAATGGTGTTCGTTTTATACCTGATGCTGCCAGAGCAAGCCTTTATAGGCATGCTGTTAAGAAGCTAGCACAAGCGAAAGATACTTCTTATGGCTGGGTTAATGAGGAAAAATCAGCAGTAGCATTAGCACAATTTGGACCTCATGTTCCATCAATTGCGTTTGAAGATGTGTATCAAGAAATATTAACTGTTTGGGTTGGTAATTATTGGGGGCGTTCATCTGCACATGTTACATTAAAGCCATTTATTGACGTGCTCAATAGCAATCAATTGATGGCATTAGCAAGACTGTTTATAGAAAATGATAGAGCTAGCTCCGAACTTGTTACAAATAAACCTAAAGCACGAGCTAAGGATTTGCTAGAAGAATTAAAAGGAAAATTAACTATACAAGCAAGTATTGATGAAATGGATGAAATCATTTCTCAAATATCTAAGAAGTAATCATGCCTAGCCAGCTTTTCAAACGCAACTATTATAAACCCCTTACAGGGCGTTATATTTATTGAGGATCACCACTAGTGCCAAATTTATCAAATCAATTAGAGCTTAATCGGTGTCCACACTGCAATGTGGATAGACCGAATTTACCGATGGTATGGTACACACAGACAGACAACCATTCGGGCGGCTCGACTCGGTTCTGGCGTGTATACAAATGTACTAGCTGTGGGGGCTTAGTAACTGCCGCTGCAATTCAAAATGGCGGCTCAGTCACAGAGTATTATCCTGCTGGTGTGATACTTGATGGCTCAATACCTGGAGCTGCGGGAGAATATTTGAAACAAGCAATAAATACACTCCATGCTCCTGCTGGTTCAGTCATGTTATCTGCAAGCTCAGTTGATGCCATGCTAAAAGAAAAAGGTTACACCAAAGGTAGCTTGTATACTCGAGTCAATAAAGCTGTCGAAGACCATCTAATTACCTCTGAAATGGCTAGATGGGCACACGATATAAGATTAGATGCAAATGATCAGCGTCATGCCGACCAACAAGCATCATTACCAACGGAATCAGACGCAAAAAAATGCGTAGATTTTGCAATCGCATTAGGAGAGTTTCTGTTCGTACTTCCGGCACGTGTTGAAAGAGGCTTAGCAGCTGCGGAAAGCACATAAATATAACAAGGCAAAAGCCAGAGGCGTCAAATCTTGACTTCAGACATTATAGATCCTGACCGCATGCAAAGGGGGCACTCCCCACTCAGTCGATAATACCTAGCGGCTTGATTAAGTTTATTTAATTACGCTAGATTTTGTTGCACTCAACCCGATCAATATTCAACTAACTTAAAACCTTTCACCTTTTGCCTTTAACCTCTAAATCCAGCTGTAAACCCCCCTTACATTTTGATTAAAAAAGCCACACCTCAACATGTGTTAAGGTGTGGCTTTTTTGCAGCAGCTATAACTAAAAATTAAGCGACATTAACTGCTAATAGTTCGTTACGTACTAGCTCTGCGCCTTTGCTTAGGGCGTTAAGTTTGCCGTTTGCGATGTCGCGGGGCAGGGGGGCCATGCCGCAGTTGGTGCAGGGGTAGAGCTTGTCTGCATCAACGTATTTAAGTGCTTCGCGTAGGGTTTTGGCCACCTCTTCAGGGGTTTCTATAGTATTGGTGGCTACATCGATTGCGCCCACCATTATTTTTTTACCGCGCACGAGTTCGAGTAGCTCTATGGGTACATGTGAGTTTTGGCATTCTAGCGAAATAATATCTATATTCGATTTTTGCAGCTTAGGGAATACTTCTTCGTATTGTCGCCACTCGGTGCCAAGGGTTTTCTTCCAATCGGTGTTGGCTTTAATCCCGTAGCCATAACAAATATGCACGGCGGTTTCGCATTTTAACCCTTCTATAGCTCGCTCAAGGCAGGCTATGCCCCAGTCGTTTACCTCGTCAAAAAACACGTTAAAAGCGGGCTCATCAAATTGAATTATATCAACCCCAGCGGCTTCTAGCTCTTTGGCTTCTTGGTTGAGTATTTTAGCAAATTCCCATGCTAGTTTTTCACGGCTTTTATAGTGATCGTCATACAGGGTGTCGATCATGGTCATTGGCCCAGGCAGTGCCCATTTAATTGGTTGGCTAGTTTGCTGGCGTAAAAACTTGGCGTCTTCAACAAATACCGATTTAGTGCGAGACACGGGGCCAACCACTGTGGGTACGCTGGCGTCGTAACGGTCGCGAATTTTAACTGTTTTACGGTTTTCAAAATCAACGCCATTTAAGTGTTCAATAAAGGTGGTTACAAAGTGTTGGCGGGTTTGTTCGCCGTCGCTGACTATATCTACGCCTGCGGTTTGTTGTTCGTGCAGAGCAATTCGCAGGGCGTCGTGTTTGCCATCAACCAGCTCATTGCCTTGTAATTTCCACGGTGACCATAAGGTTTCGGGCTCAGCAAGCCATGACGGTTTTGGCAAGCTGCCTGCTGATGATGTGGGTAATAGTTTTTTCATAATAAATGCTGCCTTTAATTTTGTTGTGTGATTAAGCGATACTTGCTGAGAACTGCTGCAGCACTGACTGATAAGGCTTAATAAAGTGCTGCTCGGTAAATTTGCCTTGCTCAACCGCTAATTGACCTCGCTCTGCGCGGTCATACACAATTTGCGTTAATGAATGGTCGTCATTTTTTAAATTAGGTTTATAACGGCTACCTGCGGCGGCGTTGGCGTTATAAATTTCTGGACGATAAATTTTTTGAAACGTTTCCATGGTGCTAATGGTGCTAATTAGTTCAAGATTGCTGTAGTCGTTAAGTAGGTCACCAAAAAAGTAAAACGCTAACGGTGCAACGCTGTTTGGTGGCATAAAGTAGCGCACTTGTAAGCCCATTTTTTTAAAGTATTGCTCAGTTAACGACGACTCATTAGGCTGATACTCTACGCCTAAAATAGGGTGTAAGTTTTCGGTTTGCTGATAGGTTTTGTTATCAGACACGCTTAAACAAATAACCGGTGGCTTTTTAAAGTGCTGTTTATAGGTATTTGAGTTTACAAAGCATTTAAACAACTTGCCGTGTAAGTCACCAAAGTTATCGGGAATGCTAAATTGCGGTTTGCTTTTGTTATGCTCAAGCAATAACACGCTAAAGTCGTAGTCGCGCACATACGATGAAAAGTTATTTCCCACCATGCCTTCAAATTGCTCGTTGGTTTGGCGGTCAATAATATTGGTTTTTAATACCTCAATTGACGGAAATGCCTGACCACTGCCCGCAATGTCTAAATCAACCGAAATGATCTCGAGCTCAATCTCGTAACGATCCCCTTGTGGGTTATCCCAACTGGCCAGTGCATTAAAACGATTGTTGATCATTTTTAGGGTATTACGCAGGTTTTGTTGGCGGCTTTCACCCCTTGCTAAATTAGCGAAATTGGTCGTAATACGTGTCTTATTTGATGGATGGTAGTTTTCATCCAAGTTAGTGCTTTTAATAGTAAATGTAAGATCAGTGCTCATAGCCGTATCCTTTCAATTTGAGTGGTTGCTGCTTTTATTAACTGGTTGTTAAACCGACATAACGGTTAAGCAGTAGTGATGCTTTGCAGAGTTAATGAATTTATACGCGGTATGCAGCATGAAGCAAAACGGGTTTATTTCAGGTAAAACATGAGACAGATTCACGCTTGAGTGAATTCATTAAGTTAGTAATATTGATTAGTTGCTGATGAGGGGTAAAACTCAACTTAGACGTCTAGATTTCTATTTAACAAAGTAAGCTATGCAGTTTATTCATATAAAACCTGAATAATATTCAATGCTTTTAGAACGTGCTTATCGTTTGTACTGCTAGGTCTGCTATTTAATAAAGCCTAATTAATTTAATGACTTAAAAGTCACAACCCACGTTAAAAATTTAATATAAAGCCTAATGAGGAAATATTTATTTTTTAAATACAGTTTTGCATTTAAAAATAGGGCGCTTAGTTAAACACATTGATAACTACGTGACGAGTAGCGCTAAGCTTACGTTGTTTGAGCGTGCTTTATAAATTCATCGTAAATACTGTCTTTAATAAGCCTGTCGGGCGTAAAGGCATAATAATGCTGATAAACATTTTCAATTGTACCAATATAATTAACGTCGTAGTGACGCTCTACTTCGGCTCTTACCGAAATAGGCGCAGGAAATATGCCAAACCCTTGTTCACCTAACGACTTCATTAATGCGCTGTCGTCAACATGGCCAGCTATTGTCATTTCAATCTTGTGTTCTTGCAGCCAATAATACATAGCACGCGCAACGGGGCTTTCTTTTGCAGGCAGCACTAAAGGTTTGTTATTTAAAGATTGCGGAAACTGTTTATGTAACTGCGAATGCCATGTTTTGTTTCCAAAAAGAGCGATTTGGCTTTTGCCTATTTCATGGCAAAACGCCTTAAACGATAAAGTGGTATCGAGCGGTTTATCGGCTAACACTAAATCAAGCTTATGAATCGCCATTTGTGCAAGCAGTTCATCTTGTTGGCCATCAATACAGTGTAAGTTGGTAATACGGTCGTTATTAATTAAAGGGGCTAGCCACTTTGACACCAGTGATTTGGGCAACACATCTGAAATACCGACCTTTAACGTTCGTGAATAGTGCGTGGCATCACCTTGCGTGGTTTCGAGCCATTCGTGGGCAATAGCAAACATATCATTGGTGTATTGCTGGGTTACATGGCCAAATTCCGTTAACTGTAGGCCTCGCCCTTGGCGAAAAAACAGTGGTTTTCCTAGTCGTTGCTCTAAGTTAGTAATTTGTGAGCTGACCGTTTGCGGCGTTAAATTAAGTATTTTACTCGCCGCTGCAATACTGCCGTGCTTACTTACCTGCCAAAAATAATATAAGTGATTGTAGTTGATGTTGGTAATCATTCGAAAATACCTGTTTTAAAGTAAGAAATAATCAGCTTTTTCCTTTGCCTCTAAGTTAGTAGATTACAGTCATGCCTGCAACATAGGTACTATTAAAAGGTGTAATTGCATGAAGCTAAAACTTACAGTTAAAAACAAGATAATTAACGCAAGTGAAAAGATGTCGCTTTTAAAGCTGATCAAAACACAATTGGCAAAACATGCTTTAAATATTCGCAAAGTGGAGATTCAAATAAATGATCTTTCGAGTGATCGCCACGGCACTTTGCAGCAGTGCAAAATTAATATTCTTTTACCTGGGCTACCCAGTATTAATGTACATACAAAAGGACGAAGTATGCTGCAAGCGATAAAGCGGGCACTTAAAAGTTTGCAGCACATTCTCGTTAATAAGTATCAACCTTCGCAACCAAGCTCTTAATATCGCACTTGTAGTAGCAAGGATGCTACTTTTTTAATGTATCTCTAATTCCAAGCTATGTTTAGTATTAAACGATTCAATTATTACCTATTGAGCAGTATTCTTGTTGGGTTTTGTTGCAATGAACCCATCGAACGCTTTGTAACCCCTCGTTACACTTTAATTAAAAAAGCCGCACACTAATAATTAGTGTGCGGCTTTAGTATTTTACTTTTTAAAGCGGTTACTTGGTTAGTAAGTGCTTTTCAAAAAAGTCAGCCATCATAGTATGGTAATGCAAGGTAGTGCCTTTGCCTTCACGTAAGCTGTGTGAGCGGTTTGGGTATGAGAAAAACTCAAACTGCTTGTTATGCTTTACAAGCTCATCAATTAAGCGTTCTGAGCCTTGATAATGCACGTTATCATCGCCTGTGCCATGAATAAGCAGTAGCTTACCAGTTAGGTTTTTCGCAAAGGTAATAGGCGAGGTGTTATCGTAACTCTCAGGATCGGTGTTTGGGTTACCCGCATAACGTTCTTGATAAATGGTGTCGTATAAACGTATATCTGGCACCGGTGCTGAGGCAATACCCACTTTAAATTTATCACCATGGCGGAACAGTAAGTTAAGGGTTGAGCTACCGCCACCTGAATGCCCCCACACACCAACGCGGTCTGTGTCTATTACATCCCAACGTTTGGCCATGGCATCTAGCGCATCAACTTGATCTTGCACGGTAATTGAGCCGATTTTTTTATAAATCGATTTGCGCCAATCGCGGCCTTTTGGTGCGCGTGTACCACGATTATCAACTGATGCGACAATAAAACCTTTTTGCGTTAGCAGTGATTTATACAGGTAACTGTTGCCTTCCCATCGGTCTTGCACGGTAGAGCCCCATGGTTCGCCGTATACGTAAAACACAATTGGGTATTTTTTACTTTTATCCATGTTCTCTGGGAACATAATGTAGCCGTCAAGCTCGGTGCCATCTTGCGCATTTACTTTAAAAAACTCATGCTTTGGTAAGCTTTGCTCAGCAAGCTTTTCTTTAAGCTTTGTATTTTCAACTAAGGTTTTTACATTACTATGATCTGCCACTTTAATGATCTCTTTAGTCGGTGGCGTACCAAATTTTGAGTAAGTATGCATTGCCCATGAGGCATCTTTTGACATGTAGTAGTTGTTTGAACCTTCAAACTCAGCAGGTGTGACCCGTACCGGTTTGCTGCTGCCATCGAGCGGTGTGCTGTATAAATAACGCTGACCAGGATCGTTTGGCGACGCAATAAAATACATTACGTTTTTGTCTTCATTGATGCTCAGCATATCAATAATGTCGTAATCGCCTGGGGTTAGGTCGATAATAGTTTTGCCATCGCGCGATACACGGTAAAGATGACGCCAACCGTCGCGTTCGCTATGCCAAATAAAAAACTCACCGTCTTTTGACCAGTTGGCTTTATAAAACCATTCGATAAACGCATCGTCTTTGTCTTCTAAAATTTTAGTCAGTTGCTGCTTTTGCCAATCAAACAACCACACTTTGTTATGGCTTTGTGGGCGGTTTAAGTCTTGAATCATTAATTCATTACCGGTGCCTGCCCAGCTAATACGCGGAATATAACGGTCGCGGTTATCGCCTTCAAGCTCAGCCCAACGGGTTTGTTTGTCGCTAAGGCTTACCACACCAACACGCACGGCAGAGTTGGTTTCACCCGCTTTAGGATAAGGGAACTCTTTAAGGGTAGGGTACAGTTCGTCAGTGTTGTTGATCATAGTGAAAAATTTAACGTCACTGGTATCAAGCTGCCAATAGGCGATTGATTTGTTGTCGGGGCTCCAACGAAAACCATCGGCAATAGTAAATTCTTCTTCGTATACCCAATCAAAATTACCGTTAACAATGGTGGCACTGCCATCGGTTGTGAGCGCGGTTACATCGTTACTACCAACCGCTTGCATATAAATATTGTTGTCGCGCACGTAAGCCACTTTTGAGCTATCTGGCGAGAACTTAGCAAACATTAACTTAGTTGGCTCAACGTCTTTACCACCTAATTGCTGTAATTGGTTTGTCTCAAGGTTAAGTAACCAAAAGTCGCCTCTGCTGCGCGAACGCCAAACTTGCTCGCTGTTGGTAAATACCATCAGCCATTTACCGTCTTTTGACCACTGATAGCTTTCGATTGCAAATGGCTCGTCTGCGCCCTCTGGCAACAGTTTTTCAAACTCAACCAATACTTTACGGCCTGTGCCGTCAGCATTGTAAAATACAATGTCGTTGCCTTTTACGCCGTGCTCTTTTTCGTCATCGGCGTTGTTATCGTCCGCTTCTTCTTTTTCGCTTTCGCGCTCTTCAAGCACTGTGTAGCCAGTGCCATCGTCTAGCCATTTAAAGTAAGTGCTACGCTGGGTTTTGAACTCTTTATCTTTATAAATTTGCGCTAGGCTTAATGGATTATTCACGGTACTCATCGCTGCATTATTGTTGGTTGTTATGCTGGTACTTGAACATGCTTGCAAGCCTAAGCCCGCAACAATGGCCAGTGCCAAGCCCGATGTTTTGATCAGATTCATTATTATTGTTCCTTGGGTCTGCTGAACTTTATAGATTAAGGCGCTTATTACATTTACTGTAACAAAATAACCTACAGAATATCAGCATGCTTAACGCACAAAGCTATGGTTTAAACCCAAACTTTTATAATTAATTACCATGCTGGATTTTTAAATTCATCACTGAGCGTGTCGATTAGTGCTCTTACTGTTGCCGATAAATGCTGACGAGAAGGGTAAAGCACATATATTTTCATTGGGTTTAATGTCCATGGCGCTAATACACGCTGCAAGCGATCATCAAGTATATATTGATTTGCCAAATACGCAGGCTGTACTGAAATACCACCACCGGCTATAGCTGCATGAAGTAATGTGGTGGCCTCGTTTGCACTTAAATTGCATTTAACATCAACTGATTGAAACTCATCCCCGTTGTGTAAATGCCAAATATATCGGTCAAAGTTTTTATAGCCTAAACACTGATGAGCACTTAACTGTTTTGGTGTCGTTATTGGCGGATAATCAGCAAGGTAGCTGGCTGAGGCCACTAATATAGATTCACACTCGGCAATAGGTTTACCTATTAACGAAGGATCAGGATTGGCTGCAATACGTATTGCTAAATCAACACGTTGCTCTATTAGATCTGTGGTTGAGTCTTCAAGATCTATGTCTATTTGCACGTTAGGGTGACGTTTCATAAAACGTGTAAATATAGGGGCTAATTGTGCAAAACCTAACGACATACTGGTCGCTACTCGTATTTTACCTGACAACTGTTGCTGGCTTTTAGTTTGTTCAACTAAACGGTTAGCCTGTGCTAACCATTGCTCTATTTCGGGTAAACAGGCCTCGCCGGCGGTGGTAAGCGTTACTTTACGGGTAGTGCGATGCAATAAGCGCGTATTTAACCAGGCCTCTGCCGACTCAATATGACGAGTAACCATAGGGCGTGACATTTCAAGCCGATCGGCAGTGGCAGTAAAACTGCCTGAGTAGGCAACATCCACAAAAACCTGCGCTGCGGTGAGTTTATCCATAGTATTTGCACGATTTATGAAACAATGATGCTAATTATTGGTTGTTTTTCTGAACATATCAAACCTTTATTATGCTCGCATTAGCAACCAATGATGAGAATACTATGAACCTACGCACTCTTTTACTAAGCACACTATTAGCCAGCAATATCGCTATTGCAGACGAAACCCCACTAACCCTTGATGTGTATAACGCTGACAGCAATAGCTTTCATGTTAATGCCACGCTGGTTTATGGCCGTACCGATGCAATTTTAATTGATAGCGGATTTACCAAAGCAGATGCACTGCGCATTGCCGCCAAAGTAATTGACTCTGGTAAACAACTAAAAACTATTTTTATTAGCCAAGCCGATCCTGATTACTACTTTGGCGCTGAAGTGTTACAGCAGTTTTTTCCTGACGTAGAGATTATAACCACACCGGCAGTGCACCAAAAAATAGCAGCAAAGCTTAAAGGCAAACTTGCTTTTTGGACGCCAAAAATGGGTGAAAACGCACCTAAAAACCCCGTCGTACCTAAGATATTTAATGGTAATAGCTTAAAAATAGAAGGCCATACCATTGAAATTCGTGGTACAGAGGGTGAGCATAATCATCGTCCTTATTTATGGATACCTGATAATAAAGCTATTTTAGGAAATGTGGCTGTATACGCTAATGTTCATTTATGGATGGCCGATGCACAAACTCAAGCAGAGCAAAATGCATGGGCAAAGCAACTTAATGAAATGAAAGCACTCAACCCTGACGTGGTGATCCCTGGGCATATGAAAGCAGGCACTCAATTAGATGCTGCAAATATTGATTTTTCAATCCAGTATTTAAAGGATTTTGCACACGCTAAGCAAAGTAGTGGTAGTAGTAAGCTGCTGATAGATAAAATGACCAACTCATACCCTGAGGCTGTATTACCTATGGCTCTTAGCATTGGTGCTAAAGTTCATAAAGGCGAAATGAAATGGTAATTGCCGCTTAACCGCTGCAATAAATGCAGAAGAACCAAAAAACACGCCTAGTAAAGTCTGGCGTGTTTTTTATTATTGCCACAGATACATACTGGCTCGCTTATTGGCAATATTTAATTCAAATACCTCAGTTCTTGAACACATAGCAGCGCCATAGCATACATGTAGTGGTAACAAGTGCTCTTCTCTGGGGTGATTAAAGCGTGCAGCTGGAGCTTGCTGCCATGCTAATAATTGCTGTTCACGCTGCTGCTCGGTTAATGTTTGATCTGCGATTGTGCTTACCAGCCAATTTTCAAATGCCTGATTTTGCTGATTAACATCGCTTGATTGGGTAACACCAAAAGCGCTCATATTATGGAAGGTAAAGCCTGAGCCTATAATTAATAAGTTATCGTAATCAATATGTTGCAACGCTTTACCAATTTCAACATGCAACAGCGGATCAAGACTTGGATGCAAGGATATTTGCACACAGGGAATATCGGCCTCTGGGTACATAATTTTTAACGGCACAAACATCCCGTGATCAAAACCACGCTGAGAATCGAGTTTTGAGTCAATATTACGTGTTGCGAGCGCTTGCTGTACTAAATTAGCAAGTTGCGGCTGGCCAGCACAAGGGTAAGTTAATTGATACGCCTGCTCAGGAAAACCGTAGTAATCGTAAATTAATTTAGGTGTTGCTGAGGCTGTGATTGCAATAGGGTTTGCTTCCCAATGTGCGCTGATCATTAAAATAGCGCTAGGCTTTTTGATTTTAGCAGCAACGGTTTGTAAACATTCCACCATATCTTTATGGCTTGGCTCTCCTAGCAGCGGTAATGGACCGCCGCCATGAGATAAAAAGAAAACATTTGCTGGTTGCGGCATACTTAACCCTTAATTGTTCGATGTGGTTATTATAATGCATGCTCAAATCACAATTAACTAGCCACAAAAATGCACAGCTAAAGTGCAAATTCTGAGAAGCTCTAGCAGTCATCAACCAAACCACAATACTGGCAGGGGTAACACCTTTAATACCTTGGTTTAATTTTTCGCAGCTGAGAATTTTTAAGCTGTACTGCTTTGCATAAATACTCTGTACCTCTGCCGCAGGCACACTGTATGGCGTGCCACTACGTTGAGATTGGTCGTAAATACAGGTGATCAATAATTGCGGTGCAGCATCACTTAGGCTAATCAAGTGTTGGGCATATTGACTGCGAATAGTGTAGGGTAGCGCGACTAAGGCACCGCGATCATATATTGCATCAACATGACCTAAATGCTCAACCGTTAAAGCAAACACATCACCGACCCAAATACAGATCCCCAGAGCCTGATACGCAGGAAGTAGACCATGTGTCGTTATTTTTGGCGTAAGTGCTAATTCATCAAACAGTTGTTGAACAGCAAGCTCACTAAGTTCTACACCCACAACTTGCATGCCCTTATTGAGCAAGTAGTGTATATCAACTGTTTTGCCACACAAAGGTACAAACACACGACTATCTAGCGGTAAATTTAAATTAGTAAAATAACGATCTAAACTCGGGTTTACATTATCGCCATGAAAGCCAACATCATTATTTTGCCAGCGCTTTAACCAATATTCTGCTTGCATAATAACCTCTCAAAAGAGTGACAGCGCTAATGCGCTTAGGTATAAACCCACACCAAACACTGCGTGCGATAAAATGCTTTTAATTCTAGCTGTGATTGGCTTTGATGTTTTAGCCGCAGCAATACCTAGCCCGAGAGCTGGTTGCATCAAAAAAAAAGGTATAACAACCGTTAGCACGCCAAAAAATAGAGCAGGCATTAAGCTTGGCGCTGTTAACCAATGATTTGGCAACAATAGTATAAATACCAATGCAAAAATAACCCCTATGAAGTAATGACTAAACCAACCAATTGCGCATTCATTAGGTTGTGCAGCGGTTTTACTAATAGCAAGGTGTTTCCACTTGCCGTAGCGCATTAAACATAGCCAGCGACCCACTATACAAAAGTTTAAAGAGTTAATACCAAACTTACTAAGTAGTAGCGCCCATACATCAAGTAATGCCGTAGCACCTATACCAATAATTATGACCGCCAACCAATCAATTGTTGAAAACATAATGTCACCCTTTGCTGAAAACTTAAGCACTATGATATACACTTGCAGAAACGTTAAATACAAAGATTTAATCAAACTTAAATTGAAAAAGTGGAATCATGTTAGACGATATAGTGTTGTTTGTGCACATAGTTCAACAAGGGGGCCTGTCTCAAGCAGGCGAGTATTTATCGCTCCCTGCGGCAACCGTTACAAGGCGATTACAACGCCTAGAGTCTCGACTAGGCCAAAAGCTGCTGCACCGCTCTGCGCGCCAATTTACACTAACCCAACAGGGAGAGGTTTATTACCAAAGCTACGCAAGTTTAGTTGAGCAGTTTGAACAAACCAGTCATCACCTCAATCAACAAAAAGAGCAATTAAGCGGCAAACTTAAAGTGCTTGCGCCGCTTAATATTTGCCATGGCTTTTTAAAGTCAATGTGGTTGTCGTTTACTAAAGAGTATCCTGATATCCAATTGGAACTTGTTTTAAGCAATCAACTTGAAGACATAATTAAAAGCCAAGCCGACTTAGCATTAAGAATCGGCCCACAAGCGGAGTCACTTTTGCAACAAAAAAAACTCGGACAAGCAGATTCGATTTTGGTGGCTACCCCAATTTATTTAACCAATGCACCAGTGCTCACAGAACCAAGCGACCTTAAACAACACCGCTTAATTGGCACGACACTAAGAAATAAATGGCCACTCACTCACATTACTTCACGCGCAAGCTATACACACATGTGTCGATTTAGCAGTATTTATAACGATACTGGCTTTGTTAAATACCAAGTGGCTGATCATCAAGGAGTAGGCTTATTACCTAGATTTGAAATTATAAACGAGTTGGCAACAGGAGAGTTTGTAAGGGCATTACCAAACTGGCAAAGCCATAATCGCGAAATCTTTGCTATTTGGCCAAGCGGTCGTTTACTTAGTAAAAAAGCGGTTTGTTTACGTGATTACATACATAATTTTATTCAGCAACAGTTACCAGGGAGTTAACCATTTTTATGCCATCGGTATTCCATTTGCTTTGCTGTATGCTCAGCGTGTGATGGGCTTATTAACTGCGCAACTAATGCCAAACTCATATCAACTCCCGCAGAAATACCACCAGAGGTAGTAAATTTACCTTGTGACACCCAACGCTTATTTGCAACTACGTTTAGGCTTGGGAACATAGTAGCAAGATCGGCTTGATCTTCCCGATGCGTAGTCAACGTTAAGCCATCGAGCTAACCCGCTTTGGCTAATAAAAAAGCCCCTGTACACACCGAAGCAACGTGATTTGCAGAATCAGCCGCTTTTTTTACCCAGCTAATTACTTGCGACTTACTTAGCTCACCAGTATGAACACCACCAACCACAATAAGCAAATCAATAACCGGATGATCGGCAAAACTGTAATGGGGGTTTACACTAAAACCCCTCGCGCATTGACAGGCTGATTATGTTGCGCGACTAAAAATATATTCCACTCGTTTTTAGCTAAACGTTTAGCAGTACTAAATACTTCAAATGGGCCTGAAAAGTCGAGTACTTCAGCATCATCATATATATAAATACCTATGTTCATTTAACGTTCCTTCTATTTCAAACGTTTAAATTAGCATGTTTTACATAAAAAAAGCCCACTATTTAAGGGGAAAAAGCGGGCTTAGGGTAGTCATTTAAAGCTTTATGTATATCTATTTTTTAGCGTTTAACTTAACAGCTTCAATTTTATAGCTGTATTTGTAGTCTAACCATGGGAGCTCATATTCGTACAAGGGTTTACTACCCCACGAATCCGTTCCACCCACACCACGCTGCTTGTAATCTATATTTACAAAAATGTACGGGGCTTTGGTTAAATCTGATGGGTGCATATTGCGCCTATTAACTTGTTCAGTACTCTTATCGTAGTCATGCATATCGTAGAAAGATGCATTAAAGCCAATTAAGGGATCGCCAGAGAACTTAACACCAATTCCTTTATCATCATAAAACGTAACGTACCGTACATCCGTTTTGTGACCGTTTTCTTGCGGGCGAACATACGGTACACGTAAAGAGTCAACGTCAGATTGATATAAGCCAACAAAAGCCGATGACTTACGATCGTCGTAGTTTTCGTGAGGCCCTCGGCCATACCACTGTACGTTTTTAAAGTTCTCGTTCACAACAAACTGCATACCTAATCTAGGTAAGGCTGAGTACGAATTATGAGGTGCAGCATAAAAGTAAACATCTACATCAACTACGCCATTGCCATTTATTGTGTATGTTGTGAAGTACCGACTTTCAACGTTATTTAATGTGTGCTCTGTTTCGACTTTGTATTGTGTTGAGGATACTTTTTTACTACTAAAACTAGTCAGTGTTGTATTTGATCCCGCGTGTTGCCACACAGCAAACGAGTCACCATATCCCTTTTGTGGTAAATCATTATCGGTAGGCGCACGCCAAAAGTTAGGCTGCACAGGTTGGTCTACACTATTGGCTAGTAATAGCTTTCTAAAGACATTAATTTCATTTAATAAGCCTGTTTTTTTGTTAAACGTAAATTGAGCGTTTTTAGTAGAAAAAGCTAAAGAATTTTCAGAATCCTTTACTTTTAACGAGGCTGATTTTGTATTATTAGTCAGTGCAAAGCCTGTTAATGCTAGTTGCTCTGACGCAACCACATGACCCGTTGGCAATGTATTTTTAGCGTTTTTGAGAACGGCTTGTACATTTAAAAAATATTCAATTCCTGCTTTTAGTTTTGTTTTAATTGGCAAACTAACACGCTGAGATGTTTGTGGTTTGGCATTAATACCAAGGTTAGCACCTTGCTCTACTTCAACACCGTTGGCCATTAGCTGCCATGACAAAGTAAAGTCAGACAGGTCGGCAAAAAACTGTTTGTTAATTACATTTATTTCGTAAGGTGCTTTGCTCGTTAACTCAAAGTCGATGTTTTGCTGTACTTGTTTAACCTCCCACAAATAAGGGTAGGGCGTTCTGTCGGCGTAAACTAACCCATTTGCAGCAAAACTTTTTGCGCTTACTGCAAATGGAGGCTCTAAGTCACCACCATATGCCCAAAAAAGCTCACCTTTACTGTTTTTCATGGCAAAAGTTTGATCGACCCAGTCCCAAATAAAACCGCCTTGTAGCTGTGAGTATTTTTCAAAGGCCTGCCAATATTCTTCAAGGTTACCTAACGAATTACCCATTGCGTGTTCGTATTCAATTAAAATCATGGGTCTTGATACATCATGCATTGTTTTAGCATAGCGAATAGCCGATTGGATTGGCGCATACATTTGACCGTATACGTCGGTGTGGCGCCTTAACTGTGCTTGTTCAGATACAACTGGAAACCCTGGGGCTTGACGCTTTAGCCAATCGTACGACGCCTCTAAATTAATACCATCGCCCGATTCATTACCCAGTGAGCGCATTACAACCGATGGATTATTTTTAGAACGGTGATACATGTTTGAAATGCGATCTATATATGCATTTTGCCAACTAAGCTTATTTACCAAGTGTGCCGAGGGGTTGTACTTACCTTGGTTTGCGGCTCCCATTCCATGTGACTCAATATTAGCTTCGTCCATAACGTATAAGCCATATTTGTCTGCAAGGTGATAAATATACGGATCTTGCGGGTAATGAGCCATTCGTATTGCATTAATATTAAAGGCCTTCATTAATGCAACGTCTTTTTCCATAGACTCTTTAGAAACGACGTGCCCTGTTTCTGGGTCGTGCTCGTGTCTATTTACACCTTTAAATAAAACTGGTTTGCCGTTAACTAAAATATTACCATTTTTTAATTCACTGCTTCTAAAGCCTATTGATTTTCCAATCCACTCAACAACCTTATCATTACTATTACGTAAGCCTATTTTTAATTTATAAAGGTTAGGAATTTCAGCACTCCAAGGCAGTACATCATTTACTTTAAACACTGTTTTTACTTGCGTACTTTGTTGTTTTTTTATTTTAGGAACTGACAATGTTTTAGTACTCATTACCTTATCGTTTGCGTCTAAAAGTGAAACGAGTAAGTCAAAGTTAGTTTGGGTTTGCTTAGTGTGGTTTTGTACTGTTGTGGTTAGCGTTAGTTCACCGTTTGTGTAATTGTCAATCAAAGTGGTATTAGCTTCAAAATCACTTATACGCACTTTTGGCGCTGCATATAAATATACATCGCGCTCAATACCACTCATACGCCACATGTCTTGGCATTCAAAGTAAGACCCTGTTGAATAGCGGTAAACTTGTAATGCTAAAGTATTTTCGCCTTTCGAAACGTATGGCGTAATATCAAATTCGGCGGCAGTTTTAGAATCTTCTGAATAACCAACTTGCTGACCATTTACATAAATATAGAACGCAGACTTTACCGCCCCAAAATGAATAAGGATTTGTTTGTTATTCCAGCTTTCGTCGATGTTAATTATTTTTCGGTATGAGCCAACCGGATTATAGTAACGCGGCAGCTCAATTTGCTCAGTATTAGGTATTAAACAGTAGTGAGAGTGATAAAAAGGAGAACCGTAACCATTTAGCTCCCAATTGGCAGGGACGGCTATTTCATCCCAGCTTGCGTCATTGAAGGTTACTTTTTCAAATCCATTTGGTTTTCTACTAGGCGAGTCAACCCAGTTAAACTTCCACTGCCCATTTAGTAATTTATAACTATCTAACTGCCAAGGCTCTAGTGTAAATGCGTTTTGCTCATTTGCTGTAGGATAATAGAACGCGCGGGGTGGGAGTTTATTTACTCTAAATATACTTGGATCCTGCCAAGCCTGAGCAACTTGCTGTTCTATTGCAATGCTTGGCAAGCTAGTTATTAATAAATAAAGTCCCCCAAAGCATAGAAGCTTTTTTAGATAACCTTTAAGCCGCATCCTGTTCTCCTTTAATTTTTTTATCATATAAATATGCTAATTAAACTTTAGCGTATTTTTAACAATTAAGAAACCTAATTAATAGAGACTACAACGGCGGCTATGGGGACTATTTCTAATCAACTAAGTTTCAGACTATTCAATATAATGTTTTTTATAGCGCTTTGTTAATTTAAGAGATCTAATTTGGTCGTAAATTAAAGTAAATACTGCTGATGCATTTTCTTTCGCAGCTTTGCCTTGTCCCATACGGCGAATTTGCCTTTTTACTAATGCCATGGTGGCAAGGCCTGCTATGGTTTTATCTTTAATCTGAACGTTTGGCGCTGCGGGAATAAACTCGGGTTGATTTTGCCAAATACTGACTAAATCAGGTTTATACGCAAGTGCTGTTGCAATACCGGCCAAAGCTACGCCAGAATCAATAACATTATTAGCTACTGATAGACGACTGATACCACCCGTGGTCATAATAGGAATACTGGATTGTTCACTAATTGTTTTGGCAAATTCTAAAAAGTACGCTTCGCGAGCGAGTGTACGCTCATCGGCCGTTTTACCTTGCATGGCGGGTGCTTCGTAACTACCGCCCGAGAGCTCAACAAAATCTATATTTAAGTCACTTAATAGGTTAATTACTGCTTGGGCGTCGCTAGGTTCAAATCCACCGCGCTGAAAATCAGCCGAATTTAGCTTAACCGATACCGAAAAGTTATTTGCGCAACTAGCCTTAATCTTTTGCGTTATTTCTGTGAGTAAACGCGCTCGATTTTCAAGGCTACCACCGTATTTATCGTCACGCTTGTTGGTTAAAGGCGATAAAAACTGTGCTAATAAGTAACCATGAGCCGCATGTATTTGCACGCCATCGAACCCTGCCTTTTGTGCTTGTAATGCCGTATTTGTGAATCGCTCAATCACATCATCAATTTCATTGTGTGTCATTGCTTTTGGCTGGCCAAATAAATGAGAGTGTTTTCCCATGCTTAATGCCACATTGGAGGCTGAAAGAACCTTTCCCCCCATTTTTTTAAACACTTGACGACCTGGGTGATTAATTTGCATCACAATTTTACTGTCGTTTTGCTGCCCTAAACGCGCAAGCTCCGCAAAAGGCGTTACATCGGTATTATGCTCAAGCGCAAGGCCACCGGGGCCAGTCATAGCTAAGTGATCAACCATTACATTGCCGGTAATAATTAAACCAACCCCACCCTCAGCCCATGCGTTATAACAATTTTTAAGTACTTGAGAGGGTGTGAGATCGGCTTCTGCTAGATTTTCTTCCATGGCCGCTTTTACTAGCCTATTTTTTAATACTAAACCGCTAGGTAAAGTAACCGATGTAAATACGCTCTGTTGTTGATTTTTTGGCATGTTAGTAACCGTTTAAATTGACATTAATGCCACTATAACTTTAAAGTCAGCTTTAAGGTCAAGGCAGTATTTATAACTAATTTAGGACCACTATGAAAATAAGTGAGCTTGCAAAACTTGTTGGCGTTGCCCCCAGTACAATTCGTTATTACGAAGGCAAAGGTTTATTACCAAAAGGCAGCCGCAACAGTAATGGTTATAGGCAATACGACCATTCAAGCATTGAGCAAACAAAAATGATTAAGTTTGCACAAAGTTTAGGGTTTTCGTTAGAGGAGATACCAACATTAAAAACGCCAGAAAATGACCTGGATCACACTGTTATTATTGAGCGTTTGCAGCAAAAGCAAAACGAAGCGAATGCGCTGATTGCTCAGCTGCAAAAAAAGTCGCAGCGTATCGGTGATTTAGTCACGCAATTAAATGCAAGCTGGTCAAATGGACAATGTTTAACACAACAACAAATGAGTGACTTATTGGATGAGGTTCAGTTTTAACGGTTAGGCGCTTTGATGTGTGCTAAGAATACCCAAGCAAAAAACACCATAAACACAAAATCGTTGATACCGTAAATACTGTAAAAAATCCCCGCGAATACATCTTTATCGTAAACGTCATCAAGGTTATTGTTTGCTAACCATAATAACCAAGCAACAACATAAACCAGTTTTTCAATTACAAATGCGCCAGCTAACCACTTTATATTGGAGGTAATAAAAGCACTAGCCAAATATGCTAAGCCCCATATAACAATCATTAACAAGCCAAAATTAGACATAACAACAGGGTCTAGTTCGTTTATTATGGAATTTGTAAAAAACCGCGAGAACAGTAAAACACCACCTATATTCATGGCCGCAGCCATAATAAAACCAAATTTAATTAGTTTATTTTTTGTCATTTTTTTCTTCCTATCAGGCTTATTAATTAAAGCGGAAAACTTAATCACATATTTTGTTAGTGAACTTCAAGCTGCATTGCTGTTTTTAAAATACCATGTGCGGGCAACCATTGTTTATATTCAGAAAAGCCATGTTTTTTATATAAATTTATTGCTGGCGTATTTGCTACAGCCGTTTCTACTATAGCTTTATTATACGTATGCAAAGTAAGCGCATGAGCAATTAACTTACCTGCGATTCCTTTTTTAAAGTAGCGAGGGTGCACTGTTAAGCTTTCGATACTTAAGCACTTATTTTTTACTGTAATTTCTATGACCCCCGCAAGCGTACTCTCATAATAAAAACCATAAAATAGCGCGTTGCTGCGCACAATGGCATGCTGCGTTCTGCTAAGAGGAGGAAAATGTTCAGCCTTTATTAAAAGCGCCTCTGTTTTATAAGCACATTGAAAAACGTTATAAATTTGCTCGGCAACAGAAGGAACTGCATTTTTTAGTTGAGTGATCATTTTAATTTCACTTATTTATTTTTAGATACTGCAGCAATTGGAATAAATGAATTATTAATTGGTATATTCAATTAGCTCTTCAACGTATAAATACCCTTTTTGACGCTGAGTTAACTTAATGAATGTTTTTAGTGTTGGTGCATACAAGTGTATGTCTTGTGTGTCGGCTGAATAGCCTCTCGAATTAGTAATTTTACCAGTGTACCCAATGGTGTAGGCTTTATATGTGCCAGCTTCTACTTTTTCATCTTTAAAAGAGACAACTTTAGCGTTTTGAATTGTTGAGCCTTTGGTGCCATCTTCGCTTTCCCAGTGCTCTTCAAACACCCATGTTTTGCCTACATATAACGGCCAATAATAACGCGAGGTTTTTCTGTTATTTGGTTTTGTTAATACCTTTAGTAACGTAGATCCCTTAGCCGTTAACATACTAAGTGCGCCATTTTCGCTGACTATTTGTTTAGTATCGGTGCCTTGTGCACGTATTTCATTGCTAGGTGTTACCCCTTTATATTTCCATACCCACTTTTCCCCTTCACTATAATCAGCTTCTGTTGGCTGATACGCTTTTTCATTTGAAGCTTGGGCAAAAAAGCTTAATAGGCTTAAGGCAAAAATAATAATTTTAGCGTTCATTCGCGTTGTTCCTTTTATTGATTTTTGTATGTGTGTTCAAACCAAATAATTAGGTGTATTGACATAAAAAAAAGTGTGAGCAATAGCGCTTACAATTTATAAGCGCTTTTATAAAGCTAAAAGGACTAATCTAACTCTAACTGTGCTCGCTCTACGCTCTCGTTGGGCAACTCTTTTTGAACAGATACACCAAGCTCTTTAAATTCGGCGGCTTGTTTAATTAAGTTTCCCTTACCTCGGTAAAGCTGAGAAAAGGCCTTGTCGTAACTTTCTTTTGCTCGGTCTAATTGTTTACCAACACCTTCCATGCTGAGTAAAAAGCCATTTAATTTGTTGTAGAAGCGCTCTGCACGATTTGCCAGTTCCTTTGAATATTTAGTTTGCTCTTCAAAACGCCACAGCTGTTTAACAATATTTAAACTGGTTAACAGCGTAGTGGGGGTAGCGACCAAAATGTTTTTTTCTATCGCTTGTTGATAAATATCACTTTGATATTTAAGCGCCTCTACAAAGGCAGACTCTATAGGTACGAACATAATGACAACCTCTGGTGAATTTAACCCCGGGAGGCGATCATATGATTTACTGGCTAGTTCGTTTATTCGAGCCGTAACTGCATTTACATGCTCTTTAATAGCTTGATTAGCATCAAGTTCATTTTCAGCATTTACATAACGGGTGTAGGCATTAAGGGATGTTTTTGCATCTATAACTAAATGACGCTCTTGTGGTAAATACACTACAACATCTGGGCGCAAACGACCGTCCTCGGTATTAAACGACACTTCGCGTTTGTAATCTGTACCTGCACGTAAGCCGGCACTATCGAGTACATTTTCGAGCATGAGTTCGCCCCAATTTCCTTGGGTTTTCTTTTGTCCTTGTAAGGCATTAGTTAGCTTATCGGCTTGCTCTGTAATGGATTGGCTTTTGGCTTGTAAATGTAAAAGCTCAGTTTTTAATTGTGCACGCTGTTTTAAGTCCTCAACATGAATTGATTCCATTTTATCTCTAAAGCCTTTTAACTCACCTTGAACGGGTTTAAGCAGTTGTTCAATACTTTCTTGGTTAGTCACTTTAAAGCTTTGGGTTTTTTCATCGAGGATTTTATTGGCTAAATTTTCAAACTCTTTTTTAAGTACGTTTTTACTTTCTTCTATTTGAGCTAACTGCTCAGTAAAGCTTTGCTGCTTTTGCTCAAGCATAGTTCGCATGGAGTTAAGCTCTACATCGCGTTGATTATATTGTGCACGCAACTGCGTTATTTCTGTTTCGGCTTTTTGCCAAAACTGATTGTATTGCATGCTTTGTTTTTCTTGTTCACTGCAGCGCGTTTTAAAATGCTGCGCTTCGTCGCGTTGTTCTTGGTGGCTATGCTCAAGCAACTCATGTTCATCTTGTAAGGCGCTAAGTTGCTCAGCTTTGTTATCGAACTGACTTTGTAATAAAGAGAGTTGCTGTTGTTGCTCGTTAATTGCTTTTTTTAATTTTCTCCGAGGCAAAACACCAATAACACTATAAAGCACAACACCTGCCGTAAACCCTGCAGCTGTGCTTACCCAATCAATTTGGGTGAGTATTTGAGTAATCATAAAATAAACTTATAAAATTTATGGACATGCCATCATAACGAATAAGTTTGAGTAGAAGTAGGGGGTAACAAATAACAGCCATAAAAAAAGCCAGTTCAAATGAACTGGCTCAACCATTACTAAATAAGTAACACAACAGGGGAATCAACATAAAACTTGAATTAACTGCAATTAATCAACAAGCACAATAGTAGACGCCCTGTTTTAAATTAAGTTCATTAAAAGATCAAATTATTTAATAAAAACTGATCTTTGGCAAATAAAGCATTAAACGGTAAAAATTAAACATAAAAAAAGCCAGTTCAAAATGAACTGGCTTAATCATTACTAAATAAGTAACTAAATGGGGGGGAATCAACATGAAAACTTGTGTTAACTGCAATTAATCAACAAGCATAATAGTAGACGACCTGAGTTCAAATAAGTTCAAAAAAAAGATCAAATTAATTTAAATAACTTTAGCCCCGACTAATAAGCAACTAAACACTAAAAACAGGCATAAAAAAAGCCAGTTCAAAATGAACTGGCTTAATCATTACTAAAAATTAGTAACTAAATAGGGAATCAACATGAAAACTTGTGTTAACTGCAATTAATCAACAAGCATAATAGTAGACGCCCTACAGTTAAATAAGTTCAAAAAAGATCGCACTAATTTTAAAATAAATTAATTTTTTATAAGTGACAGCATTTGTTGCTCATCGAACTGTGTAAAACTCATTGATTTGTCTGTAAATAATGCATCAACAAGTGCTTGTTTATCTTCTTGCATTTTAAATACTTTTTGTTCAATTGAATGACTCATAATCAACTTATAAACAAAAACTGGGTTTGTTTGCCCAATGCGATAGGCACGATCGGTGGCTTGTTTTTCTACTGCGGGGTTCCACCATGGATCGAAATGAATAACCGTATCGGCTTGCGTTAAATTAAGCCCAGTGCCGCCTGCTTTTAAGCTAATTAAAAAAACAGACGTTTTGCCACTGGTAAACTCATCAATAACTTTATCGCGATGGCGAGTTTGGCCTGTTAATAAACTAAAGTTAATGTCCAATTCAGTTAATTGCTTAGCAATTAAATCTAACGCTGATGTAAATTGGCTAAATATAATTACTTTACGCCCCAAATTTAGCATTAAAGGGAGGTGAGTAGATAACCATTCTAATTTTGCAGACCCGGCTTGTGTATCGGGTTCAATGAGCTTTGGATGACAACAAATTTGTCTTAGCTTCAGTAAAGCCTCTAAAAAGGCAAGTTTACTTTTTTGAACGCCTTGCTCAGCAAATAGATCTATGAGCTTTTCTTCAAGGGCACGTGTTATCCCTTGATACATTTCTTTTTGTTTAGGCTCAAACTCAAACTCTTTAGTTATTTCTGTTTTTTGCGGCAGTTCTTGCGCCACTTGTGCTTTTGTTCGGCGCAATATAAACGGCATTATGAGTGTTTTTAATTGCTCTGCACGCTGCATGTCGGACTCACGCTCAATAGGCGTTTGAAAATGTTGTTTAAAATGAACCTGAGAGCCTAAAAGAGAGGGCATAGCAAAGTCGAGTAAAGACTTGAGTTCAAGCAAGTTGTTTTCGATTGGGGTACCGCTTAAGCACAATTTAAAATCAGCATTAAGTCGTTTTACCAATCGAGATACTTGCGCCGTGTCATTTTTAATATATTGCGCTTCGTCTAGCACTATGTTTTCAAAAAAAAGCGGTGAATAATAAGCTATATCACGTTTTAACAAAGGGTAAGTAGTCAGTATGCACTGTGCTTGCGCTAGGTGTTGCAGTGGCTCGTTACGATTAGACCCAAATATGGTGGTTACCTTTAATCCTTTGGTAAATTTAAGTATTTCGTTTTGCCAGTTACTCACTAAACTGGTTGGACACACGATTAGTGTAGGACCTGCCTGCGGACGATTGTACGTACTCGTTAAAAACGCAATGACCTGCAGTGTTTTACCCAACCCCATATCGTCAGCTAAAATGCCACCAAGTTTGTGGCGTTTTAAAAAACTAAGCCAATCAACACCTTGCTGTTGATACTCTCTAAGTTCGACAGACTCATTTAAACCATGCAGCGATACGCTCGGCATTGTTTTATGTGTACTGTTAAGCTCCTCAAGATAGAGCTCGAGTGAGTCGTCGTGCAGCTCAACATTAATTGCAGTGTGTTTTACAAGTTCTGGCAAATACGAAAGCGGTATATTGAATTCGTCACGTGTTTTTACAAACTCAAAACGTTGCTTAAAATCAGACAAAACGTTCATGGCTGACTTATTAATAACACCAAATTGGCGGCCAACAGGGTAGTAATGAAATAACTGACTTTGTCGATTTAACGATTGATAAAGTGAATCTTCGTTGCTAAAAAGTTGTGAAAGCTTGCTGCTGTTAATAAGCACTTTACAGTGCATTTGATGCCCTGCAGCTCTATTCGCAATCAATGTAACTTCACTTTGCGGATTGGCGATATCCATCTTACCAATAGTTACTTTCCAACCATGCTCTTTAAAGCTCGGAAATACCTCGTAAGTTAACCAATGCAAATGAATTGCTGATTGCTTATTAAAAGTAAACTCACTTTGTAAACCCCCTTTACAAAACTCAAAACCTAAATTAACAAGCTCATTGGTTACTGTGTTTTCAAACGCGCTGTTAATTAAATTATTTGGCGCTGTACCTGCGGGGTAATGTTTATTTTTATACTTAAATGATAAAGACAGCCTTAAACCAGCCTCTTCCATAGTCACTTTAATTACTGCATTACTCGCTGTATGCGGTAAAACAGATTGCGTATTGGTAGGATGGGGAATAACACCCGCACCAAAGTTATCTGCAAGCTGTTTATAAATACGGTCGAAATTAGGGCTGTGTATTGCAGGCATGGTTTGTAAGTGGGCTATTTCATCGCCACTTAACGGTGTGCGTATACGGCCAACTTTTAAGTGGTCAAGGTCAAGGTATGTAGGAGGTGTAGTTTTGAGTACCGCCCAATTTTTACTTTGTTCTAAATTAACGACTAATTTTGTAAGCTCTTTTTCTTGTTGCCAATTAAAACTAAGCGCCTGGCCACTTTGAGGCTTTATTGCAGTTCGAGAACGATGCAAAAATAAGCGCTCGGTTGCAATCAACTGCTGTAACGCACTAAATCCCCATTGACCTTTTAACTCGAGACTACCAACTGCATTTTGTGAACGAATCCAACTATAAAGTCTAAAGTCGCTTTCAAGTAAATCATTTGGCGTTATAAAGCTATTTAATTGCTGGTCTGTTAGATTGCGCCCTAAGGTATAATTTTGGTCTTTATCGAAATTAGCTATTTTAGGAGATATAAATACTTTTTTATTTTCAACACTTAACACAAAAAGTAATACTTGAGACGGTGTTGTTGATTCGGTACTTTTGAGTGTACTTAATTCACTGAACCAATCATTTATAAAATAGTCTTCGCCATACTCACCAGAGTGCTCAATTTTAAGCTTTAACAAAATGGCTGCTAGGTGTAGGCATTTTGATTTAATATTACACGTACAGTGGGTATCAACAGAATAACCCGTTGGTAATTTACTGATCTCGATTCGCTGATTATAAGAGGCGCCGGTATCACTTTGAACGGTTGAGTCTATCACCGAAAAGTCACTGTTATGTTCTAACCAGGCGATTTTACCATTTTTATAATACGCTTTACCCTTTGCCAACACATTTGGCTTAAACAGTTTATTTATAAAACGCTCAGAAAGAGGAAACTGGGTAGCCTGCTCATTTTTAATTTCTTCAAAAATAGCCAGTAAATCATTTTTTGATAAGTTAGCAGACATGTCACTCAAAGGATTAATTTTTTAAAATAATTTTCCCAGTATATGCCTTATAAGCGCTGAGCTAAAGCACTATTCACAGTAATGTAAACTGGTTGGAGTTGATAGGTTAGTAAAAATTCGGTTTATGATGTTAAACAGGAGCGTAATAAAAAAACAAACAGTAACCCACAAATAACAAACAAAATATAAACACCTTACACACAGCGTAGGGGCTTTACAGATCATAATTTTACTAAGAGATAAGATAATGACAGAAGAAGGACCAGGAAATGGATAGTAGTTAGTAAAAAAATGATCTCATTAAGGCTATTTAAGTAAAACAGCTATAACAACACTAATATAGATCAAATTTTTACTAACTAGACAGACTACTAGATCATAGTTTAACTAACTGATAGGACCAAGCAGATCGTTATTTTACTAACTAATTAAATGCACTTAATAACTTAGTCAACTGCTCTAAGCGTTTGTCGGTCATTACTTTATTATTAATCTTAATCGACACATCGCCACTTTTTAAGTTTCGTTGCAACATGACATACTCGTTTTCCAACACAGCTTCTTTCTTTGAAGGTGCTTGAGGTTCAGCAGTCAATAACTTAGTGATAGCCATAGCACGCTTGTCGTCACTTGTGATGGCGTTTACCTCAGCGTTACTAGCAACATTAGCTACTAACAGGTTAAAGCTCTCAGCATCGCGCTCCTTGGCAATAACAAGCTTTTTAGCGACTTCTCTACCAACGTGATTTGCTGTTGGGTACAAAGCAATAACAGAAGACGGTATTTGCTCATACGCTTTTATTGCATCTGCAATTGCTGTGTGGGATACACCTTCAATGGCTGCAATTTCGCGATACGATCCTTTTTTACCTTGTTCAAGAAGTTCGTTTTTGGTTTGTTGATAAGCTTGACCTAATTCCCACAAGCTGGGTGCTATATATTGGTCAGACGAAACAGCTAAAATTTTAGCATCTTGCTCTGTGAAATCGCTTGAACTTAAAACAAGATAATCTGCTTTACCTAAAATACACGCCATTCTGCGGCGAGAACCAGCGAGTACTAAACTTGTATCTCCTTGCTCCCAAAGCAGAGCTGGATGCTGATTTCGTCCATCTTCACGAATAGCAGGAAGAATATCCGACACCGATTTTTCGTTTAAAAGCGACTGAACACGACGGTTTTTGCCATAAACATGAGTCGTTTTTTCAATATCAGCATGTGAAATTACTTTACAAACAAGGGTAATTTGTCGCGAAGAATCACTCGGTGCCGGCATTTTAATTACATCGCCAGCATTAGCTTGTTCTAAAAGCGCATCAAGGCTGCTATTTCCTACAGCTGTTGCAAATGGGTCTAAGCGGGTGTCGTTTTTACGTTTTTTAGCCATTATTATTTAACATCCTTACTTAGGTGTATTTAATTTTGATTGAGTAGACTGCCAGTTTGATCGGATCAGCATTTCAAGTTCGTCAACAACATCTTTAATATTTTCTTGTGCTCGCATAAGAGACTCGCGACTTGCTAAACTGTCTGATGCTTTTTGATCAAAAATGGTATTAAACGATGATGAGCTCGCCGTGATAGCTGAACTATGGTTAATTGGGTAACTCATTACTTGGCGACCAAAAGCACTACGTACATCTTTAACAATGTCACGTTGTGAATGGTTACCTTTTACGTAATTAGTAACTAAAAACTGCATAAAGTCCCAACCTTCATGGCCAAGTGCGGCAACAGTATGATAAATCTCACCTAAACGTTTTAAATATTTATTATTAGCATCAAAATCAACAGCTTCTGGATGAACAGGAATTAACATAGCTGTAGATGCCATTAATGCATTATAAAACATAAAGTTGAGGGTAGGGGCAGTGTCGATTAGTAATATGTCGAACTCGTCTTTTACCGGATCAATTACTTTTTCGAGTAATTTATGATAATGACGTGTTTCTTCATAATTTGATGTGTCTTTGAGTAAAGTGGCGGTTTCGTGTTCAAAGTAAAAGTCATCCATACCTGAAGGTAAAACACGAATATTAGGAATATGTGTTGGTAAAAATGAACTTGAAACAAATTCTGGCCAGGTTTCACCGTCGTCTAAGTCGATACAATCGCGCATTAGATCTCCGACAGTAATGGGATCGTGTTCACTCGATGGGAAAAAACTCGATGAAGAACCTTGAGGGTCTAAATCTATAATCCCAATTCGGTATCGCTTAATATTAGTGGTGGCAAGTGCCGCTGCAATATTAACCATACTGGTTGTTTTGCCACAGCCCCCTTTGAGTGAATTAATAACAATAACTTGTAGTTTATCACTATCAGAACGGTGATCTGGCTTTATGTCCATAATATCTGCCATTGCAAATATATTAACCAATGTGTAAGCATAATGGCCGTTAGCGCCCCGTTTGATATTCAAATCGTCAAAATCGCCATTATCATGACGACGTTTTAGTGTACGATTGTTACATCCTAATAAATCAGCGGCTGCTTTTTGGGTGTATGTTCTTAATTCTTTTTCTTCTGATTTAAGATGAGCGCGATAATGTTGAATACGTCCTTCTAATGACTTTTCAGCAACTTCGGCAGTTGCTTTTAAAAGTCGATAGGTATCAAGCGCATTATTGTTAATTGACATACTTTCCTTCCTCAAAGTTAAGCAATTAGTATAATGTCCATTCAAATACCTGTAAACAACTATTTATGACGACATGTGTTTTAAAAAGAAGACATCATAATATAAATTTACACCTTTAATATTGCTTAGTATAAATAAAGAAGTTTAAAGGTGGTTAAATATATAAGGTAATAAAGGTTAAGAGGTTAAAAGTGTAGTTTAACTATATGATAAATATAAATAAACTATAAAAAGTTAGATCAGCATTATACGTGGTTAAGATCAGATCTTTAATAACTAACAGATCAGCATTTTATTAACTGCTAAATAAATTTTATAGTTATACACAGCTTACCCTTAAGGTTATAAACAAATAGGTCGATTAAGATCATGCTTTTACTAAGTAAATTAGAATGTTATGCACCGTTCAATGTAGAAAAAGCAGCTATCAATTGGTATAGATCTGATCTGTAGTAAGTACAGATCAGATCTATGCTAACTAACTAAGTCCTTATCCACAGGCTAGTATGAAAAAGAGCAAATTTGTCGTGCTTTGCAGTCTAAATTTAGCATAGCAGTGGACAAATTTATAACTGAGTTAGTAAAAATGAGATTTGAAATGCACGTGTTAGTATAATAATGATCTTAAATTAAAGAAAAATGCTAGTACTTAGTATAAAACTGATCTGAGTAGATTAATTAGAGCCAGATCACTTTTATACTAACTTAAACATTTAACTTTTTTTGTTTTATGTGTTGTTATTAGCTGTCGCAATAATAAATGGAAATAAGAACAATGAGCCGAAAGGTCAACATCTCGGTAGATAACTTGCCTGATACACTAAGAGGCCAAATTCACGGGGTGGAAAGTGCAATTGATAATGAAAGTTTAGCACTATTTACAGATAACAAAGATGTTCGCATTTCTATCGAGAATGCAGCTCATGGTTTACGTGCCTATTCAAATACATTTAATCATTACGATTTATGGGGACGTTTTGTTCGATCGGGTCATAAAAAACTTCCATTAGAAGAAGCGCCTAAAAAAACAATCATTACACGTAAAATATCAGAAAAAGTAGATGGTATTTTATACGATGGCGAAATAAAAATAACACCCGCCGTTGTTAGTACCCGCAAAGATGGTGAAGATATTGAATACCTAGTATGGCCATCAGATAGAGAAGAAAAAGTAGAGCGAGCTCTTATCCGTTTAGCCTCAAAAGGTAAAATAGTAAAAATAAATTTTAAGTCCGGTATTCAATATGCCGTTGTTTTTTCGATGAATGAATTAGCACAAGAACTTAAAGCCGTTGGTCAGTCCATGCCATATCCTGCAATTAAAGAATCACTTGAAGCACTTCAAGGGTCAAAACTTTCATTTAAATACTCTGCAACAGATACTAAAAATTCAGACATTGATGATTCATTCTACGAGTCAAACATGAATTTTTTATCGTCTTTGCATTTTAGTGGGAAAAAAGGTCAGGGCGGTAATGTTAAATGTGTTGCCTGTTTAAATGCTTTCGTTCATAACATGATCGATAACTTAGAATATAAAGGTTATTATTTTAACAGTGCACAAGAACTAAAGCGTGGTTTATCACGTTGGATGATGCTGCGTTTGTATCACTTATGGCGCTACGCGGCACCAGGTAAAACATATCATTTTAGATTACTTTCTATTATGGAAAAATATGGTTCGATATATTCAACCGACAACATAACAGAAAACAAATTAAAAGCATTACGTCGTGATATGACAACTACCATGAAAGACCTTATAGAAAAGGGTGCCATTTCAGAATACAGCATTACCAATGTTAAAGACGATAAGACCGGTAATATTATAGATTACACCTATGAAATGCATCCGTCAGATCAATTTTGTGATGAAATACTTACATTGAATAAGCATAACAAACGTATAGAAATTCAAGGCGGTAAACGCATAGTTGAAAATGCCGTTTTAATAGATGAAGATAAAATAGAAGAAATAGTCGAAAAATAGTTTATTATTTATCTTTGCTATACAAATACTAAAAGGCCACTAAATGTGGCCTTTTTAACATAATTAATTTGTTACTTGTTCAAGGTAAAGCCTATCAACCAGGAAATCATAATCTCGTTTTCGAGGATGACTATCTGGCTTTTCGTAATCTGGTAAGGTTCCTATTTTAACATCGGGCTCTGGGTTTATTAATATAAATGGTAATGCAGCACTAACGTGGTAACGATTTTGTGCAGTGTATCTGATATTTACTTGAGGACTAACTCGAGTAGGGCGTCTTATTCTTAGTTTTTCCTTCTCACCTAAGCTAGCAATCCTCATTTGTTCTTGAGCGACTAGAGATTGCCACTTTTGCTGATCGATCATTCTTGGATTTGTATAACCTGCAGATTTACTCAACATTTCAAGAGCCATCTTTTTAGTGAGGGTTTTAGTTGCATGTTTGTGCATCCATGTAAATCTAACAGAAAAAGGTGATTCACTCTCACTGTGTATTTTTCTGTATGCAGCTAAAGTAATTAAATTTGGTACTGCATTATGAACAGCTTCAAAACGAGCGTCGTTGTTATCAATACTTAGAATACATTCCTTAAATGCTGCTTTAGCTTTATTAACCTGATTAATCCTATCATTGAGTGCCTGCTTATTAGCATTTTTTATAACTAACAAACCAGGGTGCCTTTTAAGTACTCGGCTACTTAACCCTGACTTTGTATACATATCAGTAAATGAATTAAGAATAGCTCGTAGGGCATTATCTCCCGTTAGTTTTGAAACGGGTATACTTTGCGGGACATTATTTTCTTCACTAGTAAGAACCTCAGGCAATTTATAGTATTCAGCTTTTGAGTATTCACATTGTTTGAGTTCATCAATTAACAATGAGGTAAGCTCACTCATAAAATCAAACTGACTTCTTATTTTTATTTTAGAGACCATCACACACCAAGAACACATCGTACTTTAATAAGAAATGATACTAACCTTTTGCTTTGATCGCTAGTTCTTTATAAATTTATTGTGCTGAGATAAACATTTCTTATAGATTTAGTATGATGTGTTCTTTGCTGTTTAGCATATAAGCCCTTATTTATATTAGATATTATTAATGTTATAGGTAGGCCGCTTAAACTTGGTTGTGCTCCTTTAGCATATATGAGTATAAATACAATCCTCATGATTATAATTGTTAAATTTAACTGTAAAGTTTAGAATACAATTGACGCAAATTAAGTATGATGTGTTCCTTCTTATTCTGTATATAATATCTGGTATTAAGCTTAGTGTTCTCGAACTCTTTGAAATTAACATTTACAGGTGTAATTAACTGATAATAAATGGTTTTAATAATAGTTTGATTAAGCTAATTTATGAAATATACACATATGGAAAGTTGTTAATTGGTGTTTATAACTAGCCCATAACAAAATAATTAGTAAATAGTGAATTTAGTACTTGAACAGAGGTACGTGCATACGTTAATTTCAGTACATCAGGTAAAGTAGGAATGAGGAAAGAATATGCAATCGTGGAACCCAAATAGCTGGAGAGAGCTGCCAATACTGCAGCAGCCACAATACCCAGATCAAGACGTGTTAAAATCTGTTGAAGGCCAATTAAAAACTGCACCCCCGTTAGTTTTTGCAGAAGAAACTCGTAGTTTATTTAAGCAACTTGAAGATGTATGTGAAGGCCGTGCATTTTTACTTCAAGGTGGAGACTGTGCAGAATCGTTTAGTGATTTTAATGCAGCAAACATTCGCGACACATTTAAAACAATTTTACAAATGGCTGTAGTTTTAACCTACGGCGGTAAATGCCCAGTTGTAAAAATTGCCCGTATGGCTGGACAGTATGCAAAACCACGTTCTGCTGATTTAGAAACTATTGACGGTGTTTCACTTCCATCATACCGTGGCGACATAATTAACAACATAGACTTCACAGCTGAAGCCCGCATACCCGATCCGCAACGTTTAATGACTGCTTACCACCATAGTGCAGCTACATTAAACTTACTACGTGCATTTGCACAAGGTGGCCTTGCAGATTTACACCAGGTCAATCGCTGGAACATGGGGTTTGTAGCCGCCAATCCTCAAAAGCAAAAGTACCAACAGCTTGCTGATAAAATTCAAGACGCATTAGAGTTTATGGAAGTATGTGGTATTAATTCTACTATAGCACCAAGCCTTAAAGAGACAGATCTCTACACATCTCACGAAGCATTGTTATTGGGCTATGAAGAAGCACTAACACGACGCGATCACTTATCAGGCGACTGGTATGACTGTTCAGCGCATTTTGTTTGGATCGGTGAGCGCACACGTCAATTAGACCACGCACACATTGAGTTTTTTAAAGGAATTAAAAACCCAATTGGTGTAAAAGTAGGTCCTGGTATGGACCCTGATGAATTAATCCGCCTAATTGATGCATTAAATCCTGACAATATTCCAGGACGATTAACCTTAATTACACGCATGGGGGCAGATGTACTGCCAGATAAATTACCAGCACTCGTACGTAAAGTACAACAAGAAGGGCGTAAGGTAATTTGGAGTTCAGACCCAATGCATGGCAATACTGAAAAAGCGACCTCTGGATACAAAACGCGTAATTTCGACAATATAATGCGCGAAATCAGCCAGTTTTTCTCTGTTCACAAAGCAGAAGGTTCATATGCAGGTGGCGTTCATCTAGAAATGACAGGTCAGCACGTTACAGAGTGTACCGGCGGAGCGTATGGTCTATCAGACGACGATTTAGCACAACGTTACAAAACACAGTGTGACCCACGTCTTAATGCAGACCAAGTATTAGAGCTAGGGTTTTTAGTTGCTGATTTATTAAAAGACGCACGTAAATAAAGACTCTCACATATAAAAAAAGCCGCTTAACAGCGGCTTTTTTGTGGCGTAAATATTTAAATAAGTTAGTACTTACGACGCTCTAAATCCGTATCCATCAATATTTTTGCAGAAATTTCTTCAACCGAATGATGGGTTGAATTGAAGTAGGCAATTTTATGACGCTTGTAAAGCATTTCAACCTCACGTACTTCAATACGACACTGCCTTATAGATGCATATTTAGAGTTGGCCATGCGTCGATGCCTAATTGCAGCAAGTCTCTCTGGGTCAATAGTTAAACCAAACAATTTATGTTTATAAGGTACTAAACATTTAGGCAAGCCTTCGCTTTCTAAATCTTCTTCGGTAATAGGGTAGTTTGCTGCTTTAATGCCATATTGCAACGCTAAATATAAGCTCGTTGGGGTTTTACCACTTCGGCTCACACCTATTAAAATAATATCAGCCTCGGAAAAGTTTTTGATATTGCCGCCGTCGTCATTCATTAAAGCATAATTCACCGCGTCTATTCTAAAGTCATAACTTTTTTCATGTATAGAGTGTGTACGATGCATTTTTGGTACAGGTGCCACCTGTAATTCTTTTTCAATTTTTTCGCTATACGTGGTCAAAAAATCATATGGGATAGCATCCGCTGACTTTATGATTTCGCTTAAACTGTGATTAACAAATGTAAAAAACACAAAGGGCTTTTCACCCGTTTTTGCAGCTGTTGCATTTATTAACGCTTTAATTTCGTGTGCTTTTTCTTCTGTTTCTACGAAAGGAATAGTTTTGTGATTAAAATCGATTGGAAACAAAGATAACGTTGCATGCCCAAACACTTCTGATGTAATTGCTGTTCCATCAGATATATAAAATGCAGTTCTCATAATTAACCTTTTTGTTACTTTTAATCCCTAAAATGGGTTACTCACGGTTTACGCGAGGACTGTTGCCAGTGTAGAATGAAGGTGGCCTTTATAAAAGGTTTTCTTTCTTAACTCTCACAGTTTCAACTACAATTTGTTTTTTGGAGAAAGACCCGTGCAAGAATACGTTCTCTGGTATCAAGAGCTTGGTATGCAAGATGTTCCTCGAGTTGGCGGCAAAAATGCCTCTCTTGGTGAAATGATCTCTAACCTAGCTAACGCTGGTGTACAAGTACCGGGTGGTTTCGCAACAACCGCCGATGCTTTTAATGAGTTTTTAGACCAATCAGGACTCAATGCCAAAATTCATGACATCTTAGATACACTCGATGTTGATGATGTAAATACACTCGCCAAAGTAGGTGCCGATATCCGCCAATGGATAATCGATACACCATTCCAACCAAATTTAGACCAAGCCATTCGCGATGCATACAGCCAACTTCATGGCGACACATCAGCTGATGTGTCATTTGCTGTACGTTCATCAGCAACCGCTGAGGATATGCCAGACGCATCTTTTGCAGGCCAACAAGAAACATTTTTAAATGTTGTTGGTATCGATTCGGTTATGGTTGCTATAAAGCATGTATTTGCATCTTTGTTTAACGACCGCGCAATTTCTTATCGTGTTCACCAAGGTTATGATCACCGTGGTGTTGCATTATCAGCAGGCATACAGCGTATGGTACGCTCTGATAAATCAGCATCTGGCGTTATGTTCAGTATCGACACTGAATCTGGCTTTGAAGATGTTGTATTTGTAACCTCAAGCTACGGTTTAGGTGAAATGGTTGTACAGGGTGCTGTTAACCCAGACGAATTTTATGTACATAAACCAACATTACTAAAAGATAAGCCATCTGTAGTGCGTCGTAATATTGGCTCTAAAGCCATTCAAATGATTTATTCAAACGACAAAGCACATGGTAAACAAGTAGAAATAGTTGACGTAAACCCTGAACTTTCTAACAAATTTTCGATTACAGATGAAGAAGTACAAGACCTTGCCAAGCAAGCTGTAATCATTGAAAAACATTACGGTCGTCCAATGGACATCGAATGGGCAAAAGACGGTAACGACGGCAAACTATATATAGTACAAGCTCGTCCAGAAACTGTGCGTTCAAACGAAGATACAAATGTAATGGAGCGTTTTCAGTTAAACGGTTCAAGTAACGTTGTTGTAGAAGGTCGTGCAATTGGTCATAAAATTGGTAGCGGTGTTGTACGTGTTCTTGACTCGATTGATGAAATGGATCAAGTGCAAGTTGGTGACATTTTAGTCACCGACATGACCGACCCAGACTGGGAACCTATCATGAAGCGTGCAGCAGCGATTGTTACAAATCGTGGTGGCCGCACATGTCACGCAGCAATCATTGCTCGTGAACTGGGTATCCCTGCAGTTGTAGGATGTGGCAATGCAACCGACCTAATCAAAGCTGGTCAAGAAGTCACTGTATCATGTGCCGAAGGCGATACTGGTTTCATTTACGAAGGTATTTTAGACTTTGAAGTGCTTACTTCACGTGTTGACGAAATGCCAAACCTACCAATGAAAGTAATGATGAACGTGGGTAACCCGGACCGCGCATTCGACTTTGCACGTTTGCCACACTCAGGTGTTGGCCTTGCACGTGTTGAATTCATCATAAACCGTATGATTGGCGTGCATCCAAAAGCATTATTAAATTTCGACGCACAAACAGATGCCCTTAAAGAAGAAATAACCGACATGATTGCTGGTTACGATTCACCAGTAGAGTTTTATATTTCAAAACTTGTTGAAGGTATTTCAACGCTAGGTTGTGCGTTTGCTCCCGAGCGAGTAATTGTTCGTATGTCTGATTTTAAATCAAACGAGTACGCTAACTTAGTGGGTGGCCAACAATACGAACCTGAAGAAGAAAACCCAATGATTGGTTTTCGTGGTGCAGCACGTTATATATCAGAAGACTTCCGCGACTGTTTTGCATTAGAGTGTGAAGCAATCAAGCGTGTGCGCAATACTATGGACATGACTAACATTGAGATCATGATTCCTTTCGTACGTACACTTGAAGAAGGTAAACGCGTAATTGAATTATTAGAAGAGCATGGCCTAAAACGTGGCGAAAATGGTCTTAAAGTAATTATGATGTGTGAGCTGCCGTCAAATGCATTACTTGCCGAAGAGTTCTTAGAACACTTTGACGGTTTTTCAATTGGATCTAACGATTTAACACAGTTAACACTAGGTTTAGACCGAGATTCTGGTTTAATTGCTCATTTGTTTGACGAGCGTGACCCTGCAATTAAAAAGCTTCTTTCTATGGCAATTCAAACAGCCAAAGCAAAAGGAAAGTATGTAGGTATTTGTGGACAAGGTCCTTCAGATCATGAAGACTTTGCTGCATGGTTAGTTGACCAAGGTATAGACTCTGTATCATTAAACCCAGATACAGTAATCGAAACTTGGTTATACTTAGCTAAAAAATTAGCTTAGTAACCTGTTATAGCTTTGTAAAAGCCAGCATATATTGCTGGCTTTTTTGTTGGTCAATTTATTTTAACTGCGTGCTAATTTTTTATCTAAATACTGACACGATTTAGTCAGTGCTTTTTGGCAAAGGGTCAAATAATAACGCGCTTTTGGGTAATAAAACGAATAACACAATAAACCAGCCATAAAAAATATAAGTGATGGACCAGGTACAACCGCAAATATTAATCCTAATAAAATAAATAACGCACCCATGATCTGTAATACAATTTTTTTCATATAAATGACCTCTCATGTAGTTAACTTGATTATAATTACAGCAGCGCTTAAATCGACTAAAAGAGTGTTACAAACTGTAAATTCTTCAATTTCTATTAGCAATCAGCATGATATAATTAACCAAATGTCTAAAAGTATGCCGTTATGATCGCAACAATTACTCAGCAAGATGCCGCGTCAGACCTTGTCGCAAATTACCTAAATACATTACAAAAGCAAGGCTTTACCGGTGATACCGATGCAAGTTATGCAACACGTATTACCGCTTCAACCGATAACAGTATTTACCAGCAATTGCCTCAAGGTGTCATTTTTCCCAAAAACGAAAAAGACATTCAACTTGCTTTGCAAACTGCATCACGGGACCCTTTTTTATCATTAACATTTGGACCGCGCGGTGGTGGAACTGGCACTAATGGTCAGTCTTTAACACCAGGTATCGTTGTTGATTTATCACGCTACATGCGTGAAATTCTCGAAATTAATGTCGAAGAAGGGTGGGTTCGGGTTCAAACTGGCGTAATAAAAGATCAGCTAAATGACTTTTTAAGACCTTATGGATTTTTCTTTTCTCCCGACTTATCTACCAGTAATCGTGCAACTATAGGCGGTATGATCAGCACCGATGCTTCAGGGCAAGGTTCACTTGTTTACGGTAAAACAAGCGATCATGTTTTAGGCCTTACAACCTATTTAGTAGACGGTACACCAATGAGTACCGCTCCAATAAACGTCGAAAAAGCAAAAATAATTGCAGAGCAAGACACGCTAGTTGGCACAATATATAAAACTGTACTTAATATAGCCATTGATGAACGTGATGCTATTTTAAATAAGTTTCCACGGTTAAATCGTTTTTTAACCGGTTATGACTTAGAGCACGTCCTAAGTGATGACTTACTTACTTTTGATATGAGCCGTTTAATAACAGGTTCAGAAGGTTCACTAGGTATTGTCACCGAGGCAAAATTAAACCTTACACCGATTGCCGAATTTAAAACACTTATAAATATTAAGTACGATAGCTTTGATTCAGCACTTCGACACTCTCCATTTTTGGTTGATGCCCGTGCAACTTCAGTTGAAACTGTCGATAGCAAAGTATTAAACCTTGCTCGCGAAGATATCATTTGGCATTCAGTATCGGACTTAATAACCGATGTACCAAATAAAAATATGCAAGGGCTCAACATGGTTGAGTTTAATGCAGTATCACCCGACGATATAAAAGACAAAGTAAACACGCTTTGTAAATTATTAGATGAATGTGTAGCCAATCAAACCAATGGTGTAATAGGCTACCAGCTAACAAATGATAAAAGTGACATTTTAAAAATTTACGCAATGCGTAAAAAGTCAGTTGGTTTACTTGGAAACGTAAAAGGCAGCCAAAAGCCATTGGCCTTTGCAGAAGATACTGCAGTACCGCCTGAAAATTTAGCCGACTATATAGTTGAGTTTAGAGCCTTACTCGACAGTCATGATTTACAATATGGTATGTTTGGTCATGTTGATGCCGGTGTTTTACATGTAAGACCGGCACTGGATATGTGCGATCCTGAACAAGAAAAACTTTTACGCACCATTTCAGATGAAGTGGTTAAACTCACAGCTAAGTACGGCGGTTTAATGTGGGGCGAACATGGTAAAGGCTACCGCAGTGAGTATGGACCCGAGTTTTTTGGTGAACATTTGTTTACCCAACTGCGCATAATCAAAACAGCGTTCGACCCATATAACCGAATAAACCCTGGGAAAATATGCACACCTATCGATAGTGAAGACTCACTAGTTAGTGTTGATGGGCAGAAAAGATCGTGGTTCGACAAACAAATTACAATCGACGTTAAAACGAGTTTTAACAACGCCATGACCTGTAACGGAAATGGTATTTGTTTTAATTATGATGAAAACTCGCCAATGTGTCCGTCGTATAAAGTAACCGGCGATCGCCGTAACTCACCAAAAGGGCGAGCCAGTTTAATGCGTGAATGGTTACGCCTTCAAGAATCTAAAAACATAGATCTGCTGGGTGTAGAAAAAGAATTAAATAAAGGTGAAGTAATTACCTGGTGGGAAAGGTTTGTACATAGCCGCGAAAAAAAGAAAGGCCTTTACGATTTTTCACACGAAGTAAAAGCATCTATGGATGAATGTTTAGCCTGTAAAGCATGTACTACTGCTTGCCCTATTAAAGTTGATGTACCTACTTTTCGTGCTCGCTTTTTAAATTATTATCACAGTTATTATGCGCGTCCACTCAAAGACTACTTAGTGGGTAATATTGAAAGTAGCGCGCCACTTATGGCTAAATTCGGTAAAATAATAAATCCAATTGTTAAAACAAAATTTGTTAGCAGCATAATTAAAAACACGGTGGGTTATGTTGATACACCACAACTTAGTATTCCGTCACTAGCAAATCGGATAAACAAAGCACAGCAATTTAATTTTGAATTTTTAAATAATTTAACTGCCGAACAACAAAGTGAATACGTCTTAATAGTTCAAGATCCGTTCACCAGCTTTTATGAAGCCGAACTAGTTGAAAGTTTTATAACCTTAATTACTCAACTTGGTAAAAAACCAATGTTGTTACCCTTTAAACCCAATGGTAAACCGCAACATGTAAAAGGTTTTTTGCACGAATTTAAAGTAACTGCCAAAAATGCCGCAGAATTTTTAAATCAGTTAAACGATATTAATGCGCCATTAGTAGGATTAGATGCGTCTTTGGTTATGTGTTATCGCGATGAATACAACACAATTTTAGAAAATAACCGCGGCGATTTTAACGTACAACTTGCTCACGAATGGTTGGAAACGCAATCTTTTAAAGGGCTAACTGCAAATAATAATGAAACTGAATTTACATTATTAAGTCACTGCACAGAAACTACATCTTTGCCAAAAGCAGCTAATGTTTGGAAAACTATATTTACTGATATCGGACTAACTTTAAATACAACTAATACCGGTTGCTGTGGTATGGCGGGTACTTACGGGCATGAAGCTCAAAATCAAGAAAACTCACGCGCACTTTACGAAATGAGTTGGAAACCCATAGTTGAAAAAACTAAATCAGAGCAACTTTTGTCAACTGGGTTTTCGTGTCGTAGCCAAGTAAAACGCTATGAAAAATTTAAGCCTAAACATCCTATCGAATTACTTGCCCATGTACTAAGTTAAAATTTTTTTCAAACATATTTAAAAGGCGTAACTTAAATTTAGTTACGCCTTTTTTATTTTTACTTTGCATTTTTAAAACTATCAGCTATCGGTTTTGTACTAATGCCATGAATAAATACACTAAACAAAATTGTAGTCATTGCAATGCTCGCAATCTGAAATTTATTTTCTATTTGCTCATCAATTACCATAAGCGTAAATACAATTGAGGCCAATCCTCTTGGCCCAAACCATGCAAAAATAAAACGCTCTTTTAAATTTAAAGATGTAAAAAGTAGTGACAACATTACAGGTATAATTCTTATCAATGTAGTACTTAATAATGCATACGTTACTATTTCAAAATTTAATTTTGGCAAGACTAAATAAGCACATGCATAACCGAATAAACACCAAATCATCAGAGACGTAAAGTCAGCAATATGTTCTGAATCTTCTATTAATTCAGTACGCACTGTTTTAGTTGAAAACTTATCAAACAATAAACCCGCTACAAACACAGCAATAAAACCACTGCCATGCAAATATTGGGTAACAGAAAATACCGCCATTGCAAAACCTAATAATAAAAATGGGCTAGTGTTTTGAGCAAAGTAATGCCGCTTCATTGCAAAATTTAAACTCGGCATAAAAATCGAAATACTCGTTATAGCAACAAGTAATGCAATACCTAACTCTCTTGAAAATACACTCACTACATGAGAGGTTGTAATTGCCGACTCAGGATTTTTTGCCAATAAAATAAATATTAAAAATACGGGTACACATAATCCATCATTTAATCCGCTTTCGGTATTGATACCTTCACGAATTTTTTCGGGCACTTGACCGCTTGATAGTAATCCTTTGCTAAGTGCCGCATCTGTTGGCGTTAAAATAATAGCAATTAATGCCGCTTGAATTAACGAGAGCTCAGCAAACAAAAATAAACCAACCGCAAGTCCCAGTAATAATGTTAAGGGGAGGGCAATAAATAATAATAAGCCAGGGTATTGAAAACTATGCCTTAATACACTTAGTTTAGATTTAGCCGCATCCGAAAATAAAAATATACTTAAAGTTAATTCTATAAACGGTAGTAATAAATCAACGCCCGCTTTTAACTCACCGCCATTATTGGGTACTAAATTGGCTAATGTAATACCGCCAATAACAAAAAACATTGGGCCAGTTACTTCTGTTTTTTCTAGTTGGCGAAGCGTCAATGAATAAATTAAAAACAAAGCGCCTATAAACGCTATCACTAAGTAGGTCATTAAATCTTCCTTTTAGCTCCTGATTTTGCTCGCTCTTTAATATTTGTTTGAATATAAATTTGATCGGTGGTCGCAATTTTTGCATGTCCTAAATCTTCAGATAAATGCTTAAGTGGCCGCGTTTGCGCGTCGTGTGTTGCTCCCGTATGACGCAGCCAATGGGCAGTTGCTGCACCTAATTGTTCAGCATCATCTTTAAAACCATCATCCAACAATGATTGTTGCGCATAATCAAAACTTTGTTGAACTAATCGCCTAATTTGCCTAACAGTCATACCACCTTGGCCTCTAATTTTATGAACCAGTGGCTCGGCTTCATCTACGCGGGGAAGGGCGGGTAACCCTCGGTATAATCGGTAATGTTTTAAATATTCAACAAAATCATCACTTAACGTAACATCTCGTAGCTTGTTACCTTTTCCCATTATTCGTAAAAACCAAAAGCCGTCGTTATCTTGCCAAAAGTGAGACATAACCGGTGACCACTGAGGTCGCTCCGATAATTCAGAAATTCTTAAATACAATCCCTTTAAACACGCTAGGGTAAATAAGTTTCGTTCTAAATCTGGGTTTTGTTCACATAAATCGCGAGTTACTCCAAACACATACTCCCATTGTATATCGCTTAATGTGTCTGGGATCTGAATTTGAGATTGCACAACTAAATACGGGCTATTTTTTTTCACTACTGGTACAAAGTTGGCAAAGGTTTTTTCTTCAAGTAATGAAAATTTATAAAATACATTAAGCGCTGTGAACATAGCCGACAATGTTTGTTGGCTAGCCGTAGATTCTTTAAGCATAAAAGGGCGCCAGTTTTTATTTAATCGGCGAATGCCTTGCTCATCTTTATAACGCCACTGAACAGAAGTCGATGCCCACTTTTTATCGGGTTCAACCATAAAATCAACATAGGCTTCAATATCTTCACGTTTTAATTCGAATACTGACTTTTCGGCAATTAACCACGACCATAAATAAAACCGTTCAAGTTCGTTTCTAAATCGACTGTATGTTGCTTCTGATTTTCGGCCATAGACATATAAAAATTGATATAAAAATTTAAGATCCGATTCTGATTCAGTTACAGTCAAGGCAACTTGCTGTATAAAGGTTGCAAGTTCTGGGTATTCCGAATTAAGAGTACCGTCATCAAGATGAGCAATTTGATATCTTAATTGTTTTAACGTATCGACCAACGCAACAAGCATAGTATATAAATATTCAATTAAATAGGTTAGTTACAGAATAACCTTTAAGTCCGATACTGTCTAGTATTGGACATAGTAAATAACTGTTTATTTTAGACTATGCTTAAATGACCATGCCAAACCTTATTAAGGAAAAGTTATGAAACAAGTTAGTATATTATTTTTACTTACACTCTCGTTAATACTCACAGGTTGTGCGACTACCGGTAGTGCATCTCCTAGTGAAAAACGTTCTTTAGTACAAAGCATGAAAAGTAACACACTTAGTAAACTTTATACTAAAAAGCCAGATGTTAAAACGCAAATAGCAAACTCTGCTGGTTATGCTGTTTTTGATAACGCGAATGTTAACGTTATTCTTGCTAGTTTTGGTGGTGGTTATGGCGTAGTAAAAAATAACCTAACAGGTAAATCTACTTACATGAACATGGGTGAAGCTGGTTTAGGGTTAGGTTTAGGTGTTAAAGATTTTAATGTAGTTATGGTTTTTCATACTCAAGCAGCAGTAAATAGATTTATTGAACACGGTTGGGCATTTGGTGGGAACGCAGATGCTGCAGCAAAATACGAAGATACAGGTGGAGCATTGGTGGCCGAAGCCATTGCAGACCAAGTTACTGTATATTCTGTAACCGAAAATGGACTTGCTCTACAAGCTGTTCTAAAAGGGACTAAATTTTGGGTAGATTCTGAGCTAAATTAACCGTTAATAACTCTCCTAAAAGCGGGCTGATTTATATAATCACGCTCGCTTTATTATTGATATCACAATTTAACATAACGTAACTTATGGGTTGTCAGTTGTCAGTTGTCAGTTGTCAGTTGTCAGTTGTCAGTTGTCAGTTGTCAGTTGTCAGTTGTCAGTTGTCAGTTGTCAGTTGTCAGTTGTCAGTTGTCAGTTGTCAGTTGTCAGTTG
>Ga0163180_10000085_pt1 | contig 44527 bp, 31 predicted proteins | sample AtlANTMetagenome_2_FD_109647 | JGI IMG/M metagenome (GOLD analysis project Ga0163180, IMG submission 109647) | Marine eukaryotic phytoplankton communities from the Atlantic Ocean - Atlantic ANT 4 Metagenome | ecosystem: Environmental > Aquatic > Marine > Oceanic | place: North Atlantic Ocean...
AGGGGTACCCGTCATATACCATTTGGTAAAAATGTGGTTTTGTAAAGTACCATGGTACTCCTAAATTGGTAAAAATGATACTCGTATGAATTAATCGATGAGTTTCAGCTCGTTCCATATTGAAAGTGAATGATACCCTTCTACATTTTACTCTTTGAACAAGGAGGATACTTTTTGCAAGTTATGTTTCAGTCTGAAATTTAAGAGTTCTCTACAATTTGTATTTTATTTGGATCTTTGGAGGGAGGGCTCCAACAAGGGAATCATTCAGGGAAGACAATAATAAAAGCATTGGCATATTCCTACAATGTGGACCTTTCATGGTGGCACAGTCGTTTTAACATGCTGTGTAATTGTACTTATCCACTTCTTCTTTTCCAACTGTAATATCTTTTGTACAAAATTTGATTCTAAGTTGTGTAGAAGGATAGGTGAGAATCATAACAACTTACAAAGCAGAAACCAACGTTTAATAAATTTTGCATCAGAAGAAGTGAAGAGCTATCGTTCATTTCATGACTTTCCATATTCATTGAATTATGTTAACAGCTTACGCTTTTATGTTTTGAATGATTCAGACTCTAGTGACCTGGCAGATGGCATGCTTAGTGTAAAACAGCGCTTTCATGAATATTTTGTGTCAGATTCTGGTAAAGACTTTCAAGATGCAATCAAGCTGCTTTTTGTTCAATCCCCACTGGATAAAAAAGTACGTCGTCGCATCAAAGTCATTGTTTCAGATGCAAATCTGGTTACAATATATTTCTCAGAAAGAATAGAAGCATTTCTTGCACTAGGACGGTTAATGGTTGCAGCAAAAAATGCACCTTTTGGTCTTGTCAAAAGCAAGCAAGCATTAATCGCTGCTGGAATGGAATTTGACATTAATGTAACAGTTGAAGAACTAGGGTTCAAATTAGATACGAGTTCAGGAGGGGTGCCTCCAGTGGAGAGGTTGCAAGATTTAACTATTTCACTCTCACTCTATGGGTATCGAACACTATTTATTTACATGGAAGATACATTTGTGGTCGAAAATGAACCTTTTTTCGGTTACATGCAGAAGCGCTTCACTTATGAAGATTTTGTTGCACTTGGTAAGACTGCAAAATCAGTTGGAATCGAAATTATCCCATCCATCCTGCTAATTGATGATATAAAGTCTCTTATCAAGTGGCCAATTTATTCATCGATTCTCCAAGCTCCTCCGAATAATGAAGAAAAGTATGACTTGTTTCATCGTGTTATACTTGCAGTGTCCGAACCACTAGAATCGAAACGCATTCATATAAATGTTGGTGAGAAAACCCATGAGTATTATATTCAAAAAGTTTATGCAAAGTGCTCCAAATATTTAGGAAATATGCAAATTGATAGAGAATGTTTCAATAGCGAGATTCAATCATATAGTGCGCATTTGAAAAGAGTTGTTGATATCTCAAGAAGTTTGAATATTGTCCCAGCTTTCTATACAGATTCAATTGAAATTTGTCCGAAGGAACAAAGTATCAATCGAGTGAAATTTCCTGAAGATTGCAATGTGGATGTAGATACTGAGACATTCATTCAGCTAAACGAAGCGTTAGGTGATAGTGAAATTGAGTTTATACATAGAAATTATGCCTCAGAGGAGAGTGCATTCGATAAGAAAATAAAACTATTGGGCTCTCCAGTGGATGACGACACAATTCTTAAACAGAAAAGAAATTGGAGTATTTGTCTTAGCCTGTGGTCGTGGAACAGATTTTGGGTAGCTTTATACTGGTCAGTAAACATGATGGAATCGGGATTTACTGCAGCATTAAAAAATAATATAAAGCATGTTTACATTACCGCTTGGTCACACGATGGTTCAGAGATATCAATGGCTTCAGTTGAAGCTGCACTGGCTTTCTTTAGTGAGCTTGTGCATACAAAGAATGAGCAAAGTTCTCGAAGTGATGTCATGCAAAGAGTAGACGAGTCATTTAAAGTTTTGTTTCGCAGGCCAGCTTCTTTTTCGGACATGTTGGTCGCATGTGCTCTAGATCAACCATCAGAATTCCCAGTTGGGTGGGGCATTACAAATCTTGCGAAATGGTTGACTTGGGAAGATCCTTTGACGGCACATCTGAATCCACAGCTTGCAGAAACGAATTTGATCACACATTATAGAATACTTACGGATAATCTCGATACTAAAATATCTCAGTTTCTTAGACAACTGAGAATGCAAGGGTCCGAGTTTGACGGTATAGAATACCACCCGTTATCATTTCCTGCAGCATTAGCACGTTTCCTTCATAGAAAGCTCACTTTTTATAGAATATTTTCCATTGCTTACTCCAATAACGACAAGAAACAAATGGCAAAGTTAATTGGAAGAAGAGTTGATGGGACTAAATTATCAGAAGTTAGCGTTTTAGAAGATTTATTATTATGTTTAAGTTCACTGCATTCATTACATCATAAGATATGGATGTTAGAGTTTGACCCTCTTGGGTGGGCACAGATTGAAAGTAGGTATGGTGTACTTAAAATTCGACTAGAATCAACAAGAAAATTAATTTTTTCATATCTTCAAGATGAAAGTGCAGCAGTTCGTGAATTGAAGAGCTATTTTTTTCAAAAAGCTAAAATTCATACAGTGGAAGTGTTCGCTTTGCCCCTTTTCACTTGGAGCCAAGCAGCGTTTCTTGGTCCTACAGAATAAGTATTATTCAAGCTAGGCAGAACTTTATTGAACTTTGTATTAATTGATCTTCTGTCATCCATGATATTTTACGCTGCTTCAAATGCGCATCATAACTTCTAGTAATAGTTTTAACATCATCATAAACACAGGAAGAACATATTTTGTTCACTTCGTGCAAGATAATTTCACCATGGTTAAGCAAAACAGGAAAACTTGATATTTTGTTCAAGATTACCAGGGATTTCCGAATATCATACCGACTTCCCTCTCTCAGAAAATTTGTAAAAGTATGAACTAGCTTCCTATGCCAATCTATCAACTTTTTTATTTTAGTTTGTGAATAAATCATATCACCCTCTCTTTTAGTGGACGACATATGGGAACTTTCTTTCTCAAGATGACCATGACCATAGTTGAAAAAAATAATTTTTCTGAAAGATTCATCTAAGAAATATCCGTAATGTTCAGCTTCGAAGTCAGTGCAACATTCTATTTTTTTCTCTAGATCCTCTATCACCACATCAAAATATTGGAAAAAATTGAAGTGCTGTATATTCTGCCTTAAACTCTCAAAAAATTTTGCAGTAAACATGGCATCCGAGATAGAAGTACTGCATCGAGGCAAAACTAAATTTTGCATGAGATTGCTGCAAATACTTTCTGCTCTCTCAGGAAGATCACTCGGAAAAATATTACTCAGAGAACGCAGTAAAATTTGCGTTCGATAAACATCTTTCTTCTGATTGAGTTTTTCGAGCTTTAGATGACTAATGCAATCACTAATATTCTCCAAAGTAATTTGCTTTGAGCTAAGACTGGAGGATTTTGTATCTCTGTTCTGGAATGTTAATTTTGATATCATGTCGCTGTAACATCTTTCTGGAATATGAATGTGATGTAACGAGAGGTTCCAGAATAAGATACATAGCCTGTCATTGACTGAGTACCACTTTGATGTTCTATGAGCTGCAGAAAACAAATTTCTTGTATTCAAACTTTCTAATTTAGAAGTCTCTACAAACTCAGAAATTCGGAAATGTTTCCTATGAATTTTGAAAACTACATCTGGACTTAAATTGTACGATTCCTTTAGCATCAAGGCACTTGGAATGCATGATTTATATTCGCTTTCAGTGTAGGCAACTTGTAGAAAGTCTACAAATTGAGCAAAAATTTCATGGGAATAATCCAGTGCCCTTACCAATAAATGTAGTTTTTTTAATTCAGAACAGAAAATCAAGGATTGAAGGTTTCTTGCCATAAGAACTAGGTAAGGTTTTATTAGTGAATCCGAGCCATGACTCTCGAAAGCATTTCTAAGTCTCCGTATACTTTTGATCTTTGGTTTTGAAAATACATTACAGGCATTTGAAATCTGGTTCTGCAGCTCTTCACCCCCAGCCAATGATTCTATTTGTTCTTTGCTCAGGTTTTCAAGTAATTGATTTCTGACCATGGCTAGCAATATTTCCTTCAAGATGAGGAGTTCTGCAGTTTGATGATCTTTAATAGCGTTCAAAACGTATTGAAGCAGAGCCTGAATATCAATTGCCACATATTTTAAGCTTGCGTATCCACAAAATTTTGTTAACGCAGCGAACCAAGAACAAGCATTTAATCCATCCTCTTTCATTTTTTCTTCTTTTCCCAAAAACATAGTTAATATCGAATACACAAGAATATCAAAACTCAAGTAAGACATATATTTTAAAGAATCTACGGCTGGAATCACCATGTTTGAATAAGCCTGCACTTGATTAAGTATAATACTTGATGTTGTTAATGGATTGCTATGAGCAATCTTACCAATTTTCCTCCCAATATCCTTTGCATTTTCTTTGGAAAGTCGTCGTAGAGCTCTTTGTATTTTGGGTCTTATCAAGTACTGTAGATTCGAGATATTTGATATTGTCCACAAGTTATAGACCCGATAGCGAGCATGTTGTGGCATACTTTTTAGAACTGACCATATTTCATCTGCTATTGCTGGATTATTCGGAAAATACGAGAGACTTGGGCAAAAGCAAAGTCCAAATGCTTTAATAACTAAATATAAGTGTTTCTCTGATTTTGATTCTATATTTTGAGCAGTTACAGTCAAACGCAAATATCTTACTAACGAAATATAAAGAACCAAATCAGCTGCTGGAACACGTGCGCCCAAGCAAAGCAATAGTTCCAAAAGCTTAAAATGCCATAAATTAGTACTCTTAAAATGAGAGAGATTTACCAAATATTCTGATTCCTCCGCACAATGTGATGCATCAAGTAAGGAAGAAATCATGCTCAGTAGGGATATTTTGATGTCAGGTCGACATTGAAAGCACTGGAGACGTAATCCAAGATGTCGTAAAATAAAGCTTGTAAAAATAAGTTCTTCATAATTTAAAGAAATACGTAGTATACTGATCTTTTCAAGTATTAAATATTGAATTACTTCCATATCCCATAACTGAGCAGTGCCTTTGCGCATATTTTGCACATTATAGTTCAGCATTAACCATTTCTTAAAATTTTCGGAATTACTTGAGCTGGAGAAATCCAATGAACAAGAAGAAAGTAATTGAGTGAGAACAAATTCTGATGTCAAGTCCAACTGCGATACAGTAGTACTATCCATCCAAACTTGTCGAGATAATGTACTCTTTTCTTCAAGAGACAGGCGAAACTGTGCAGAATAATAGAACTGATAATCACAAAACTTTAATAATTCATTCAAAACTTTTTTGTAAGACATTCTGAATGCTTTTGACAACGATGAAAGCAATAAGAAAAATAGACTGTTGCAAACTTTCTCAAAACTGCCAAATGCACGTAGCAAGAACTTAATAAAGTATACCTCAGTGTAATTGTCTGATAAGTGAAAAAGAAACAGATGTACCATTCCGCTCGATGCAGTTTTTCTGGAGTGAATTTGATAAAGTTCGCATTGAGTGCTATAATCTGTATTATTTCGAAGATATAACAATCGTTTCAACAAGCGCAAACAACCATCAACATTTTGTGTTCCATAATTTTTCTCGCTTGCATTCGTAGCATTTTCAGAAGAAAGGGAATGAGACAGCACAAGATTGCATGAATCTCCTTGTATTGTACCATAATCGCTCGCAAAAGCATCTAACCACAGAATATCTGGCAGATTCGAGTCGTACATATATTCTGTTTCGATAGGATCGAGTTGCTTCGAAAAATTAGTTATATATTTTTTCCTCTTCCCGCATAAATCGCAACACCACGTAACTGTCAAACGTACTTTAACCTCCCCAGAATTATTAACGATAATATCTAATTTCTGTTCTAGTATGCACCCCGTTATATTTGATCGGATTTACGGATTTCGGAAGAAAAGCGACTTCTCTGTGACTATGTCCACGGATAGTGTTATGAGAAAACATAAGTAAGTTTGAAGTAAGTTTGTGTTTTTTTTTTGTAAGTTTATTTTTGTGTGAAATAGGTAGGCTGGATATGATACCCTACACATACCTGCACTTGCCAAAAGGCGTGCCACTTCAAACTTAGTTGACTGAACTTGTTCAGGCTGTACACTGCGTAAGTACACTTACTTCATAGTAGCAGATTAAGATACCAACATAGATACCCAAAGATATACAGCTAATAAGCTGTCAAGATACCCAGAATACCTTAGAGACTCACAAGTTTTAATAGCGTCTCTACTCAGAATACCTCTAACGCACCTCCTTATTTTTTACCTTTCGGTAGCTCTTTTACGTGCTAGTTAGGACTCTCTCAGATAATTTTCACCAAAAAAAATCTACTTTCAAGATATATTTAGGGTTTTAACTTCTCATCTCTATTTTTTCCATTTTTTTCCCCATCGTGGATGGCGACGTCTTTTCATTTGACGTCTTGCATTTTAGAATTACGAATACGTACGACTCGTATTACAAATATTTCCATTAATTAAGCAAATGAAGACGAGATCGGACATGCAAGGTTACGATATATTCGATCTCGGCGGATTCGAATTCAATGCATGTGTTCATAATGTAAAGAAAGGAGCTTTCAGTTCAAAACAAGCAACTAAAACAGGAACGACCATTTGTGGCGTGATCTATTCTAATGGTGTAGTTCTTGGGGCAGATACAAGATCGACGAATGGAGAAACTGTGGCCGATAAAAACTGTGAGAAAATCCATTACATTGCACCGAATATTTACTGTTGTGGTGCCGGCACTGCTGCGGACACGGAAGCTGTTACAGGTATGCATTATATATTTTTCCATGTCCCACTTATTTTTAATCTTAAAGGAATGGTATCTTCTGCACTCTTCCTTCATCGTAAATCAACACTTCGGGAGAGTCGTGTTGTATCTGCGCAAAGTATCTTGAAAAGTCATTTATTCAAATATCAAGGCCATGTGGGCGCTGCATTAGTCCTTGGTGGCTTCGATATTCACGGTCCCCAACTTTTTACAATTTTTCCTCACGGTTCCTCTGACTGTCTACCATATGCTACAATGGGTAGTGGGTCTTTGGCTGCAATGTCCATATTTGAAAGCGACTATAAAGATCATATGAGCGAAGATGAAGCAAAGTTGCTTGTTGCTAGGTCTATACGCGCGGGTATATTCAATGATTTGGGATCTGGATCAAACATAGATCTCTGTGTCTTGAGCAGAGCAGGCACGAAGTATTTTCGTAATTTTGAAATTCCACAGGAACGTGCATACACTCGTGCGGAAGGATATACGTTTGAAAATGGCACAACAAGTTTAAACAAAAGGAATTTTCAAACCGCCACTTCCACAACAGCGGAATCAGAAAATGCTCTTTAATTATTTTTGCGCATGGAATAAGAAAAATTTACAGAGGAAGAGTTGTTACTTGTTGCTCACTGTGTGATTTTAGATATAGGTCCTTACTAGTTAGTTTGTAAATTCATAAGCCAGCCTTACTTCTCAAGGAAGCGAAAAACATCTTCAAAACCCTCTCCAGTAAGGCAAGAAATTTCAATCGGTGAGAGTTTTGCCCGGAACTCCTCAACTACTACACTAATTGATCTACCAAGCTCGGAAGCTGAATTTGAAACTTTGTCAAAAGCTGCCTGAAACTTCTCAAAATCAGATAACCAGGTCATAATCTGCTTTGAATTGGTTATGTCTACCTTATTCAGTAAAAGAATTAGTCGAACACGGGATTTATACAGAACACTTATCGCTTGCAACATATTACTAACAAAAACTTGTGGATTATTATTTGAACGAGAGGTATCAAGGATGTAGAAGAGAAAAGTTTCATATCGACTTGCAATTGCTTCAGTAATTATTGTTCCCGAAGCCGACCATGTAAAAATTTCTATCTGTCCAGGTGTATCAATAACGATAAAATCTATTTCACTTCGACGCCTTTCACAAAGTGATATAACTTGGTCAAATCTTGTTGCAAAAAGATTAGCAGCTGTTAATATCGCTCCATTAGGTCCTAGATTGTAGTCTTTCATCACTTTTTTAAAGTTGACAGTATCACGAATATCTATATTTGGAATGTATGGAAGTTTAGTCGTGGCTGGATCGATGTTCACAATATAGGTTCGCATTTTCTTTGTGTGTGACGACGAATTAAATCTCTGAATGAAACTAGTTTTCCCAGATCCAGCCATACCTACAACTAAAATTGCAACTGTTCTTCTCTCAGAAGTTTCTGGCATCGTAACTACCCTCGTTATCTCGTCGAAGTACTGTAACTTCTATAACTTTGCTATTCTCAGCAAAAATACACTTCAGTGTTGTCAATATTACGTAGTGAGTATGAGGAGAACCTATGAGGAGAACGCCTTATACCCGTTCGTTTCTGCCTACTTCTTTGTATTTTGCCGCAGTTATTTTTTACTTTACACGCTAAACTGTTACGAAATAATGTTAAGTACACTTCACATGACAGGACTTAGACTTCTCTATGGAGGAATGGAGTTCCTTTGCTCTATTCCCTGCCAAGTATTTGTTTTGTTATACAATCAAAACGAACATTATCATGGGTATGTAAAACGTCTTCAGGTCGAATTCGGCAAAAACAGAAAAATTCTCGTTTTTTTCACAAAAATTCATTTTTTTTCACAAAAATTCATTTTTTTAAATTAAAGAAGGTCTGTCTGTAGACACATTGTTCTCTGAAGGAATTCGTCAAAAGGTAGTAATATCCTTGATATCGAGAATTTTAGAGCTACTGTCGTTAGCCATAACATCACGAACAATTCAAACGAAAATCCATTATTCTTATGAATAGATAAGTTTTATATCGAGAGAAAGAAAGATACCACATCCTCACACGAACATAAACTTATCTGGGGTGTGAAGTCAAATTCTAAAGACTTGCCGCACCCAGAATCCTCAAAGGAAACTTGAAGTATGAGGGAGGCGTCAGATATACAGGCTGCGAATTTTGATACATTCGCAGTCTGCATGATAGCGTCATGGTACATATCTAATATTGGAGTATTATTGTTGAACAAATACTTGTTGAGCCTCTGGGGTTTCAAGTATCCAATTTTTCTCACTATGCTGCACATGCTTTCGTGCTTAATCCTTAGCATTGTTGTTCGTTTGACAGGATTAGTTCCTCGTCAGCATATCCGAAACAGACGGCACATGTTCAAAGTTTCTGTTCTTTCTCTTGTATTTGTTGTATCTGTAGTTGGAGGGAATATCTCACTCAGGTTCATACCAGTATCTTTTAATCAGGCAATTGGTGCAACTACCCCTTTTTTTACTGCGTTGGTGAGTTTATTCATTTATATTGTAAGTTACACTGATTTTCATGCGCATCAAAGCTTTCTTTGTGCATATTGAGGAAAAAGGAGACGGCAGAGGTTTTAATATGTTTTCTTTTCTTATTTCTCAGAAATTTGTAAATAGGTGTATATAACATTAGTGCCTGTAGTAGTTGGTATTGTTCTTGCAAGTAACAGCGAACCACTTTTCCATCTTTGGGGATTTCTTGCCTGTTTTATGGCGACATTTGCGCGCGCCCTAAAGTCAGTATTACAAGGATTGCTTCTAACAAACGAAAATGAACGGTTAGACTCTTTGAATCTACTCTTATTTATGTCGCCAATTGCGTTGGGTAAATTTTATGTTCCTACAACTTAGCAATAGTTTAACTTACTTTCTCAGTAATCTTGAGCATATCTAGTAAATTAATGGAGCCGCTGGCATTTGAAACGATGTTATCGAATTGCAAATCTAGCCATATATTCGGATTCGTACTTATCTTGAACTGTAGTATCGCTTTCTTAGTGAATCTTAGCAACTTCATGGTTACGAAATGTACAAGTCCTTTGACTCTACAAGTGTTAGGAAATGCGAAGGTGCCGCTTCAAAATTATTCATTAGGTCAGAACTTACACTGATTAACATTAATTTAGGGAGCTGTAGCTGTAATTGTTTCCATTTTGCTTTTCCGGAATCCAGTGAGTAGCACAGGTATGATTGGATATACAATCACAGTCTTCGGGTAAGTTCTTCACTATGGCCCTTTGTCTTCTTAGGAGCTTTCACAGGGTTGTTTTCTATTCTGAAGCGAAAAAAAGAAGTGGAAAAATTTAGACTAGTTCAAAAACGAAGGAGTTGATGTACGTATCTCTGATGTAGAAAGAATCAATATTAATGCGGTATTCCGGTGATCCACAAAATAGGCATAATTATATATCATCTTTAAGCGTAAAAAATCTGTGTTCTAGCAATTCCTCAGCTTTTTTGCGACTGAAACGACTTGGTGAAAGCATATTTGCTATCATTTCATTTCCTGCCCCATTTCCTTCATCGAGAACTTGTAATTCTCCAATAGATAAACAGCAGACATCTTTTCTCCATAACATAAAATCGTACCCACATTCCTCAAGTTCCAATTTGAACATATCCAGTGCATTCGGATCTCTAAGACGTGGTACGAACAGCTGTAACATAACTAAACCAATAGCAAAGATATCGAACTTTTCTGGCATGTATTCTGCCCATAATTTGTCTAAGTTACCACTTTCCGGAATATTGGTACTAGATGGCAGCAGGTATTTATCGTTTGGTTTCGAATATCTAGGATCAGCCGGTCCAATGCCTGGCTCATAACTTATTGGCTGACCCAAACACAAGGCAGCACCACCTAAATCTATAAACTTAACTCCATTCTTTGTCAAGATAATATTTTCTGGCTTCAGATCACGGTGAACAATCCCTATGGCGTGAATTTTAGATAAACCAACTAACAAATCAGTGCTGATACACCGATATAAATCAAACGAAGAGGAGCTACTGCACGAAGTGTAAGAGCGGCGAAGAAGTTCCAAAGTTTTACTTTCGCTTAATTTCAGAGCGTCATGAAGTGTATCTTCTGCTTCGTATGCCCACAATAACCATAAGCCTGCGGGAAGCAATTCATCGTAAAGATTTCCTGAGTCGCGCTCATCTATTTCGCAACACCCGTAGAATTGTGCACAGGATCCTTTAGCATTTCTGTGTATATATTCATTTATTTCTAATTCAGAATCGAGAAGTTCATCTGCTCCCATGACACTTGATTTTGAAGTTTTTAGAACAACTTTTTTTCCTTTCCACTCTCCGAGAAAAACTTTACCGAAATTCCCTTCTCCAATCAAACCGTTCCGATACACTCGGATATCTGTTGGGTCTACCCCAACAGTTCTTCGTAATACTCTTGGGCCACTTTTTTCTCTCTCTTTCTTCTGTTCCCAATACGTGGAAACTTCATCTGGATCTGAACTACTGACAGATCTAGCTCTACTAAAGTTCAATATTATGACATTCTTGTCGGGAGATTCACTTAAACATTCTAGTATATTATCAAAAAGGATGTTTGGACCACAATGATAATAACAGCCATCAACTTTAATGCTTATTAGAATATCACCCTTATCTATCTTTCCAGTCTTCGAGGCATTTCCACCTTCTAAAACTTCTGCTACTATTGCCCCTCTAGAATTCTCAATACTTTCAAGAACTATTCCTAGCGGTCTACTTATCTCAACACTGAAGTTGTAGGCATCGTAGCTAGGAGCTGCACATGTAGAATGTCTTTTGTACATTTTTTCTACCTTCGCAAATTTCCTCTCAGAATTTAACCGTATCTTGGGAAAGCCTGAAGAAAAACTCAAAAGTAAACTTAGACACATTTTTCTTGCTCAGTACTAACTTTTCCTTTCTAAATTACGTTAACAGTCTCGTGTGTGTGAATCTATTAATAAACTGTAGCAACTTTCACGCAATGCACTACCAGGTATTTGTTCTGAACGAAAAGTTTTATTTTCTTTGAAAAATACATCCGAAATAGTACCATGTATGACCAGTTGTGTTTTAATTTCATTTTTATCATTTTTACCATATGTACTACATACCTAGTATGTACGTATGTTTGGGGTGTTTATGACCAAGAGTCACACTTCGCACTTTTCGCCTATTTTTTAAAATTTGTGATATAAGACAAGTGAAATGGAGCACAAGAGATCCAGAAGCGTATGGCAAAAAAATTAAGCACAGAACATTTCTTTAGCGTCTTCCGATGGATCTAGGAGAGCTAGATAGCGAAAAAGGGGTTGATTTAGCAGTGAAATTGCGCTTCTGCCCTAACAGCAATGATTTACTATATCCGAAGGAAGATCGAGAAAGGCAAAAGTTAGTTTATGTCTGTAGAAATTGCGACTATATGATAGATGCCGACAGTGATTGTGTATATCGAAACTCTATTGCTCATACATCAGATGAAGTCACAGCTGTAATTCAAGATGTTCGCACGGACCCGACTCTGCCGAGATCGAACGATGCTCGTTGTTCTAAATGTGATCACAGAGAGGCAGTATTTTTCTCGTTAACGACAACGGATGGCATGTCCTTATTTTTTCAGTGCGTTTCGTGCGCACACAAGTGGAAGGATACGGGAAATGCTGTGGAAGAAAGCTAAGGGTGAAAGTGACTAAAAATTTCTTACAACCTAAGTGAAAATGGCCCCGTTTATTACTACTACGTATCGCGTATGTTTAGAAGTCAAATTATTTTTCTAGTTAGGGAAGAGCCCTTTTAGCACAACTTTATCTAGCTTCAAATTGAACCACTACGAAAACATTTAAAGTAATTTGAAAGAACCTATCGAGTATATACGGAAGTCCACTTACCTTGCTTCGTTCTCTTTTTGAAAAGGATACGATACCCGCATTCTCTGCATATGACAATATCTCCAGGGCGTAAAACAACTTCAGAACCGCAATCTATAGAAGCAGTGTTAAAACGGAACGAAGGGAAAAAAGAAGAACCTCCACAATTATACGCGATTCCGGGATTCGTACGGGTTGGATGATCTTCATTCATTTCTTGCACTCTGCTATGACCTGATTTTCCCACAAGTAACTCAAGCTGGCAATTGATTGTGCCTTTGGGAAGTACCAGTGTTGGCTTAGAAGGGGAGAGTTTTGACAATCATTTGGGTCGACTCCGATTCGTCACTTATGTTTAGGGTGTTAACATTTTTTACTTTGGCAAATTTTTTTTGAAGAAAGATGTATTTGTTTACGAGTACCAACCTTGATTCTATCTTGATACGCCTCATTAATCCATTCGAAAAAGCCGACAAGAACATCTGCCCGAAAATGTTAGTTCTAAGCTCAGGAAGCATTCAACTTGCACGTAAATGCACGAATAATGTGCAGCGTAGTAAGCGTGCCTCAACAGTAGCCTCCCAACGTGACACTTCACGCAGAGAGGAACTCCAGAAAAGAAATACAGCTACCGTTTCCACGATTTTGTCCGGTGAGTTCTTGAAGTCAAATTCTCATGCACTCGATGTTTTCATGACCACTGTAAATTCGCGAATCGGAATTCTTTATAAGCTTAATTAAGCTCAGTTCGAACCTTAGACTTCTATTTGGATTATTGTCTCCAAGATTATGTCCAGAAGCGCTTAAACTAGTCTAACTAAAGTTTTACCGCAGGTTTGTCTATTGCTTGCTTACCGTCCGAAGCTTCTGATGGGTTGTCGTCGATGTCCTCCCAGGTAATCTAGGTGTTAATGGCTATCCACTTCTCATTCAAATTTTCTATCCTTTAATACAGATTTTGGAAATTTCTGATGCTGCTACACCATTTCTTTATGTCGGGTTTCTTGCTTCTTCCCTTGCTTTCACTATTGGAACAGTGAGTTACATCCTTCTTCTATTTGCTTAATTTTACATTTTTGAACTACAGTACCTTGCATTGACAAAGATCAAGTTGATCTAGTCAAAATTGTAGGAGATAGTTTTAATTCAATACGAGTCGTACAAAAGGTACACTTTTGTTTTTCTGTTTCATTGTTCCTTTTCAGTTCCAAGATGAACTCAAAGTTTTAGACACAATGAAAGTATCATAAACTACGCGCATCCCCTTCAATAGTTCCTACACATATCTAATTTATCCTTGATGTGAACTCATTTTTGTGCATTTCATGAGGTTATACCACTCCAGGTGGCCAGAAACACCATTTCCTTAACAGATGATGAGAAGAGGTCAGCACAAGAATAATTACTGGTGTGAAGATTTGAAATAAGATTTGAAATAACAACTGACAGAATCATGTAAAACTTCGAAAATTGACTATAAGACTTTTCCCTCAATAACTCTAGCTACGTTGCACTAGCTTTAAACATATCAGTGAACTCAATTATCAGAAGTATACATCTGGATTCCTGAAGCAGAAACAGCCACATTTGTTGGATGGTCAATTATCGCATCAATCAGACCGTAACTGACTGCATCCTTAGCAGACATGAAAAAATCACGATCAGTGTCCTCCATTACTTGCTCAAGAGGCTTATTTGTAAACTCTGCAAGATATCCATTCAGCGTGGATTTGTGATGCATGATTTCGTTAGCTTGAATTTCAATATCAGCAGCTTGTCCTTGTGCACCTCCTAAAGGTTGATGTATCATTATTCGACTATTTGGAAGACTAAATCGTTTCCCTTGTTGTCCCGATGCCAAAAGAAATGCGCCCATCGAAGCTGCAAGACCAACACAGACTGTTGAAACATCGGGTCTAATATGTCTCATCGTGTCAAAAACAGCCATGCCTGCAGTCACTGACCCGCCTGGAGAGTTGATATATAAAGTAATATCCTTTTTCGGGTCGATGCTATCTAACCACAACAACTGGGCGACTATTAAATTACAGCTATCATCGTCAACAGCTCCACCCAAACGTATGATCCGCTGAGTCATAAGTTGACTGGCAACCCCTTGAAACCTTTCCATAACCTGAGCCGGTGGTCCTCTCCCTTGCTGTGCATAAGCACCATTCCCAGAACACACTTCAATACGTTTACTATATTCTGCGGGTTTAAACCCAGGGTATCGCTTCGAATTGCACATGCCTCTGATGTTTTTCTTCACGCTGCATTTAGTTTGCTCCCTGAGAGGATTCAGGACTCCACGAGACGACGCGATCGAAGCAACGCTCATGTTGGATCGTTTCGAAAATGCTGTGAACCTACTTTATCTCAAAGGCAACTTTTCTTTTTCTTAAATTCTTTTCTACGAAAAAAAAGTTCAAGTGTTCTTTAAATGGACTTTATAGCCATAAATATTACCACTTTCTGTTTTATTTTGTACAGTATGCAACAATTTACGATACACAAAAATTCATTTGATACCCCACCCCTTTTTTCCCATTTTTTCCCCTGCGTGGGACCTCAGAATGCTTTAAATTTTTCTTGTCGATAGAGCTGAAAACTGCAGATTCGGAGAAACTGCAGAGTGATTTGTTTTGAGTATGCGGACAAGTGCTGAAATATATAACGCAAGCTTAGCCCACCCTATTCGGACCAGTCCTTGGAGAAATATTAAGACTAGAATCAGGAGCAAAACTTTCAGTATGAGTTCGATTTCTTCACTTTAAACTAAGGTATGATTTACGCACAGGAATAGAAGCCTGAAAGCTTGATCACACGCTTTTGAGATGTATTGCTTTCAATTCGTTTTCCTGGCTCTGTGTTCTTTGATGATTGCTTCCTTTCAAGTTGATGTTCAAAAGATTGGTGATCTCGGTATCCTATCCCGAGATTTTAGTCAAAAGCCATTCTGGCAGTCTTCTGAAGAAATTCAAGATCGACTTAGTTCTGAAGGTCAGTTTCATACAAGTGATTCCGTATTTGACACCTCTCTTGAAGAAGAAATTGAAGCTTTAGAAAAGAAAAATAGTAAAAGACAAAGTTCTCCCTCTGGACTAGAGACTTTGAACTACAACAATAGTGATGTGAATGCAAGAGACCAAACTTTACGCAGATGGCCTCCTCCACACTGCAAAGGATCATACCCTGCATATCCTCCCAAAGTGAAGAATGTTGAGTACGAAAAAAGTACCGAGAGCTTTCGCAGAAAACTTTTATCTGAGGCTCCAACAGAGTTGCTCTTAGATAAAAATCCCCCAGATATGAAGTTTCAAGAAGAAATTTATGAGTATATAAGAAATTTCATGGCATCTCCTACCCCGTGCACTTACAAAAAGTGTCCAGAAACCAGTAATGACTTGCAAGAAGGAAAATCGCATGTGTACCCGTGGCCCTGTATCTTTAGAACCCGTAACGAACAGTGCTTATTCAAGGAGGAGGGAAAGTATAAGTTGCCACCAGCTTTGGAAAAAGATTCTTTAGGAAGTTGTGCATTCATCGGTACTGGTGATCAGCTTCTTCAGGCCAAGTTTGGCGATGAAATAGATGCTCATGATACTGTTATTCGTTATAATACTCCAATTAAAGGTTATGAGAAGAATGTTGGGACAAAAACAACTTTAATGTTTGTGAAAGGACACTATAAGACTTCTGCTAAGCCAAAACTTGGTTATTTTGATGCTAAGGTACCTCTTCCCAAAGGAGCAAACGTTTATGCTATCGACACTGACGTTGGTATGCGACCGATGAGAACATTAAGAAATGAACTTGTAAATATTTGGCTGAAAAGAAACAAAATTAAGGATGGCAAACCAGCAGCTGGACTCATGCGAACTCAGATGCTTATAAAATCCGGCTTATGTACCTCAATTGATCTCTATGGGTTTTCGACAAAGGGGAGCATTCGAAGTGGGAAATACTTTGATAAAAAAGCCATCGTGACAAAGGGTCATACGATTGATTGGGACGGCTGGATCTTGTCTGCTATGATGGACTTAGGTTATATTTGTGTGTATGGATCATAGAATTAGATTCCGCATAGAGAATTGGATCCGGTGATGGGAAATCAGGAAATGAACAGAGTTTCAGAGCGGTTTGTCTATGTAAATGGAAACTCTCGTTGAAGAATGGTATTTATTGAAATATAATAAAAAGTACTATCTAAGGGTCACCCCTAACTCTTCTACCATTTTCCTTCTCACAGAATCTTGCAGCTCATTCACCTCTTCATCAGTAAGAGAACGTTCCATGGATCGATATACTATTCTAAAACAATTCGAGGTCTTCCCTGTTTTTGAATTGTGAAACTCATCTATGAGCTTAACTTCTTCTACAAGATTTCCAGCTATCCCACGGACTAATTCACACAAGTTATTTTCAGTAAAATTCGTCAGATTTTCTGGCAACCAAAACGAAACGTCTTTCAAGCATGGCGGATATTTAGAATAGCTTTTAAATTTTTTCATGCCAAGACCGCCTGCACGGAACATTTGAGCTCTGAACTGATTGCTAAATCGAGGATCATCAGACCAGAAAAGTCGGATATCAGGGATGTCAAATAGCACCATTGCCAAACGCTCCAGACCAAGCCCAAATGCCCACGCTTTTTTGCCTGGATTGCCAGAGTCGTCTAATATAGACTGCTGCATGACACCACATCCAAGGACCTCTAACCATTCTCCGTTAAAATAAATTTCCAACTCATAGGAAGGCTCTGTAAAAGGAAAGTATGCATCGACCCAACGCATTTCCACTTCACCAAAAAGATGCTGAGCCAATCCTTCTAACGTTTCTTTTAATTCTTTGCTGACAACTTCGACTTCGCTCAAATTGTCTGAATTAAGTTCTGACGCTTCAAAAACGCGCACTCCTTCCATTTGATGAAAAACTGGAAAGTGCGTAGCATCAATGGTGTCACGACGATACACGTCTCCTGTGATTAGAAATTGTTTTTCTCCACTCTTCAGCTTCTCATGTTGATGCGCAGAAGTGTGACAGCGTAAGACGCTGTCTGCATTGACATAATATGTATCATTTACTGACCGAGAGATGTGATCTTTAGGGACCAATACAGAATCAAAGTTCTCGAAAGTTGATACTATTGGATAGATGTCATCGAATCTTTTGAACGTATCGTTTCCGAACTTGGAGTCGAAATAGTCGCCAATCACGTTTTTTAATATTCCAAGAGGGTGATCAGGTCGTTGGTGTAAGTTTATTCCAAGTCGTTGATAAATATAATCTGAGACATTATTGTGTGGGTCCCCTGTGATGACGTCTGTTCGAGAGAGAGGAGATAAAGTATTATTAGTAAACTATGAGAGTATCCTCCGTGTAGTAATTAGGCTCTTCACCTTCTCTTTTTATTGCCGAAAATGGCTTAGAATACTCGCGTCCAGAGTTCTTTCGAGTCATAAAAGTTGAATAAGTGTTCTGTAATACTCTGCGTCTTCCGGTACAAAGATAAGAAGGAACTGAAATTCTGCACCTGGTGTTTCCACAAGAAAGAAGGAAAGACACAAAAACTTTTAGATTGAAAGAAGAAAGAAAATGAAGATATCCTTACCCCCGCAAGCGACTACCCATCATGAATCTCAAATGTACTTTCGTCTTATTCACACCACATTTAAACATTTGTTTTACTCTCTGCGCATGAAATTCTGAGCGGATTCGGCCCGGCTTTGTTGTCTCCTAAAATCCAATTTGGTTCAACCTAATAAAATACCCTAAACTGCCACATTGCGGCGGAAGGAAAAGCTTTAGAAAGAGTAACTAGTTACGTTTCAGTCATATAATTGAAGTATCTTTCTTTTCTTAACTCAAAGTTTTAACGGGTTTACCAAATATATAGACAACTTACGTGACAAACGCGGGTCCATATTTTACAATTCTCCCCAACGATAGTTATTCCGATACTGCTGCGTATTAGCATAAAGCATTAATTCAGTTCTCGATTCTGTTAATTTTCACTCCCATTCTCAAACCAACATTCCGATATATAATGGCTGATTACACAATAAAGCCATCCGATGAATCTCACGTCTATGATGCATCTACGTGGCCATTATTATTGAAGAATTACGATCGCTTGATGGTAATTTGATCATTATTAGATCTCTCATTATATTTATAACGTTTTTTATAGGTTCGCACCGGACATTATACCCCCATTCCCTGTGGTTATTCACCCTTGAAACGTCCTATATCAGAATATATCCGTTATGGAGTTATTAATTTGGATAAACCAGCTAACCCCTCCTCACACGAGGTTGTTGCTTGGTTAAAGCGTATTTTAAGAGTAGAGAAGACCGGTCACAGTGGGACCTTGGATCCAAAAGTAACAGGTTCCCTCATAGTTTGCATTGATCGTGCCACGCGTCTTGTGAAGGCACAGCAAGGTGCTGGAAAAGAATATGTTTGTGTTTGCCGTTTACATAACCCTCCTAAAGATGGGAAAACTTCAGTGGAACGCGCTATTGAAACGTTGACTGGTGCGTTATTTCAACGTCCACCACTGATTTCTGCGGTGAAGCGCCAACTTCGAGTTAGAACTATATATGCAAGTAAATTACTTGATTATGATGCAGAACGTAATCTTTGTGTTTTCTGGGTATCATGCGAAGCAGGAACGTATATTCGAACTTTATGCGTTCATTTGGGTCTCGTTCTTGGCGTTGGTGGCCATATGCAGGAGCTCCGTAGGGTACGTTCAGGAGCATGCAATGAAAACAATAATTTGGTGACAATGCATGATGTTCTGGATGCACAGTGGTCCCGAGATAATCTACAGAAAGAGGATTATCTTCGACGCGTGATTATGCCTCTTGAAGTCTTATTGACCAATTTTAAACGCCTTGTAGTCAAAGATTCGGCTGTGAATGCAATTTGCTATGGCGCAAAACTAATGATTCCTGGTCTCTTGAGGTATGAAAGTGGAGTTGAAGTTGGAGAAGAGTGTGTCTTAATAACAACAAAAGGAGAGGCAATTGCGGTAGCAGTAGCTCAAATGAATACTGCTATAATGGCTACGTGTGATCATGGCTGCGTAGCAAAGATTAAGCGTGTTGTAATGGAACGAGACACCTATCCGCGGCGTTGGGGCCTTGGACCGACAGCAATTGCAAAAAAGAAATTAGTTGCTGCTGGAAATATGGATAAATTCGGTATCAAAAGTAAAAGTGTACAAGATAATGATACGAACAAGTCCATTGAAGTTACGAAAGAGGGAAAAAAGAAGAAGAAGAAAAAGGACGAAAAAGAAAAAAAGTAGTGAGACCAGTAGACTAATTAATACAAAGCCCAAAGCAGAAACTGAAGCTTTGCCTTTAAAAACTGCCCAACTATGTCCCACTTGTTTATAAAACTAAGTATCAGCTTAAAAACATATATGATGAGAATAAATGTAATAGAAATCTATCTTGAATGAATTCGTAAAACAAAAATACACCCGTCGGTTGTTTATCTAGTTCTGTAAAACATGTAAAAATCCACTGCAACTACTAGTATCGCAAAATTGCTGAATATTTTTACTTGTGCTCAGAATACCGCCATACTTTCAATTCATGATCTATTTTATTTAAAAAGAAAGAAACTATAGCATTGTTGTTTCTACCAGTGGTGACTGCCACGACTGATTTAAATGATTTTTCATGAGCTCTTTTCACCGGAACAGTATATAAAACTTGTTGTGAATTTGAATCCCACACATAGATTTGCCCATTTTCTGAACCACACATGATCAGTTCAGCTTCCTCGATTTTCATGTAGCAGGTAGGTAAGCAAAATTCTCTGTTCTTATGAGAAATGTATTTCTTTAGACTTCTACCTGATTTGATATCAATCAACATAATGGAATCAGATAAAGTTCCAAGCAATATGTAAGATGGATTAGGTGTGCAACAAAGGAATGATACAGGTATTACTTTATCTCCTGAAACTGAAAGAGACTTTAGGCAAGCTCCACTATGTTTATCCCAAAAGCGACAACTTCCGTCATAGCTTCCAGTCAATATCATAGTCCCATCCACACTAAAACAAATGGTAGAAATAGGGTCGGCGTGAGCTGGTATAACTAGTATGCATTTTCCATTTTTAATGTCCCATAAGCGTAAAGTTTCATCCAAAGAACCACTTGCTAACACGTTACTACTGGGTAAATTGAAAGCACAGCAAGTAACAGAACATTCATGACCTGCTAGTAAACGAATGCACTTGCCTGTCCAAGAGTCCCAAAGCATGAGAGAAGTATCATCTGATGCAGTAGCAATAATTTTATCATCACTACTCCAAGCACAGTCACACAAGCCTCCGGCATGACCCACAAGAATCTGAGCCAAGTTATGTGTTTTCATGGACCAAATTCGACAAGTTTTATCTCCAGACACACTTGCAACTCTTAACGAAACGTATCGAACGTAAAAAGGTTATAATTGTTACGAAATATAATTCATATACCTACCTGGATACATCGTTGGAAAATTTTGCTGATGATATCGTTTTTTCATGCCCTCTACAAGCAAATTCGAACTCAAAACTCCGTGAAGGAACAGAGTCTGATAACATCATCACTTCATAGAAAAATTGATTCAAACTCTTCGTGGAACATATCTATCGATATAGTTGGTTATGATAAGGATTCAAAATTCGAGAATGTATTTAATTTGACTCACAGTTATTTTTGTGACTTGAATGGGAGTTTCGAGAAATATGATTTTTTTGTGGATTTGATAAAAATGGAGACATCCCCGGAATTGAATACCCCAAATCGCGCCGAAAGAGTAAAGGTAAATTTCTAAGTTTATAGGCCAATATGATCATAAAATTTAATCAAGAAGCTATTCAAGAAACTGAACGAATCGTCGAAATGGATTCCTGACAAAAATCCATACACAGGCAAAACGAAACGGAAAGTTGAGGCAAAAAATATGTGCACCATCCGGGAGTCGAACCCGGGTCTCGAGCTTGGAAGGCTCATATCCTAACCGTTGGACTAATGGAGCGTGTTGCAAACAACGATTGTAAAATATATGTTATTTATTTGTTTCCATGCGTTTCACGTGTCTAAATTTCAAAATCTTTACAAAATAATATGCATACAGGTACTTACCACATCCCATTCAGGGATAGTATGGCATATGCCATATTTGAATTTTGAACTTTTCTACTCGTAAAATAATATTCACTCATTTTTCGTATGGTATATAGTCCTCCTTAAAAGCAATATTTCACATACATTAAAGCCTTGACGTACAAAGATAAACCCTAAACAAACCGCAAAAAATTCGGTTTTGAATTTTCGAACGGCGCATTTCACTTTGCACGTTTATCATATATCTATCTAAGATTCATTCCTCACAAAAAGATAAATAAATATAACGTCTCCTCCTTATATCAATAATGGAATCTGAGAAGCAGTTTCGTGAGTTACAGGTATGTTAAGGGTGTTGTTAATTTAAGTCCCTGCTTATTAACGTCTCATTTTCCAGACCTATGCAAGACAAATCGTGGCGAAATTAGAAGATTACAGAGAAAGAGATAAGATAAGGGATGCCGAACTAGCATTGGTTAAAGAAAAGCTTGCAATAGTGATATCTTCTTTTGAAACAGAAAAAGCAAAGATTATTGCAGAATATACGCTTAATTTTCACGAGAACAAAACGAAACTTGCTGAACAAGAATATGCTTTGGCATCTTTAAAGAACTCTTATGATGAGTCTCAGCGAGCGAGATTAAGCTGTGAAGAGAGAATAAATGAAACACAAGATGAGTTAATGGTGACCATGAGAGAAAATGAGATTTTAAAGGCTAATAACGAAGAGTTGCGGGAGACTATAGCAGATCTTTATGATGACACGGAAATTTTGAGGAAAACTCTTCAAAAAGCATATAATACCATGGAAATGGCATATCATAGCCATAAGAGGGGTAGTGCCTCTAATATGATTGGCAAACAAAATTCAAATGTTAATCAGAATCTCGACTCGGAGGATGAAACCACTCAAGAAATATTGGTTGCATTACAGAAAGAAATAGCCCAGAAAAATGAAAAGGTTGTAGAAATGACTAAGTTACTTAGAGAGAAAGGGGATGAGATAGTTGTATTGAAGGCAGAGAATATGAACTCTCTGAATAGAGTAAAAGATACTGATATTTTAGCTAAAGTGAAACCTACCAAAACTGGAAATAGTCTTACTTCCTCAGGAGTGCGCGGAAGAGACGTCAGTCAAAATGATATGATTTTGAAAGCACACAAACCTGGATCAATAAGAAGTAATGCATCTGATACCAAAACTTTACCACAGCAGTCTTTACGTAAAAAAATGGGATTCGAAGCAGGAAAGGATTTGACGAGAGGCAAGCACGAAGAAAATTTAGTACAAGAAGTGAGCAAATTAAAGAAGAGACGGCGACTACTGAACCAATCGACCATAGAGGACATACAGCGAGTGTAGTGCTCATTAAATTCAATATTAGATATGATATATTTCACTGAGTAATTTTAAGTACTTCTATTGTAATATTTGAAAAAGTTATCGGCGCACTGTGACAGGAGCATAGAAAATTAAAAATTTACCAGAAAAATTTAAAGCTCGTCATGGTCATCAACATCCCCAGACTCTGAATCCTCCTCATTCTGTTGATATGCTTGCGAAACAATTGGGTTGCAGATCCCCTCAATTTCTTTCAGTTTCTCTTCGTATTCTTCCTTGTCTGCTTCTTGGTTCTCATCTAACCACTCAAGAACCTCCTTCACTGCGTCTTGAATAGTAGACTTATCGGACTCCTCAAGTTTATCGCCCAATTTATCGCTGTCTGAGACAGTATTTTTCATGTTGTAGGCGTAAGTCTCCAAACTATTCCTCGAATCGATTCGCTCTTTAATTTTTTTGTCCTCCTCTGCGAATTCTTCAGCTTCTTCGACCATACGTTCAATTTCTTCCTGAGAAAGTCTCCCTTTATCGTTTGTTATCGTAATTTTCTCTGATTTACCAGTTCCTTTATCTTCCGCACCAACGTTTAGAATCCCGTTTGCATCAATTTCAAACGTAACCTCAATTTGAGGCACACCCCTTGGTGCAGGAGGAATCGATGTGAGTTCAAATTTGCCCAGTAAGTGATTATCCTTCGTCATGGCTCTTTCACCCTCAAAAACCTGTATCATTACAGTTTGCTGATTATCTTGATACGTTGTGAAAGTTTGAGACTTTTTTGTTGGTATCACAGTATTTCGTGGGATCAATTTCGTCATGACCCCACCAACTGTTTCAATACCTTGTGTTAAAGGTGCTACGTCAAGGAGAAGTATGTCCTTCGTTTCATCTCCCCCTTCGCCAGATAAGATCCCACCTTGGACAGCCGCACCATATGCAACAGCTTCATCTGGATTCACACCTTTGCTCGGTTCCTTGCCATCGAAGTAATCTTTTAAAAGTTCCTGAACTTTAGGGATCCTTGTTGAGCCACCGACTAAAACAATTTCATCGATTTGACTTTTCTTCAAACCAGCATCCTCCATCGCCTTTTTGACAGGCCCCATCGTTTTGAGGAAGAGATCATTGTTTAACTCTTCAAACCTGGCTCTAGTGAGAGGCTCAGAAAAATCGATACCGTCATAGAGAGATTCTATCTCAACTCTAACTTGGTGTTGGTTGGAGAGGGAGCGCTTCGCGCGCTCAGCCTCACGGCGAAGTTTCTGCACAGCTTTCTTCTCATTCGAAACGTCTTTACTGTGCTTTCTCTTTATGAGCTTAATAAAATATTCCATGATTCTTTGATCAAAGTCTTCACCTACAGAGATTTGCGGATTGAATGGATGTAACAATTCTATATAGTATCTTACCACCGAGGTGCGTATCTCCATTTGTTGAAATAACTTCAAACACACCGTTATCAATAGTTAAAATGGAAACATCGAACGTGCCTCCACCGAGATCAAAAACAAGAATATTCTTCTCGCCTTTCTTATCAAGACCATAGGCAATGGCGGCCGCAGTAGGCTCGTTGATAATTCTAGCGACGTTGAGTCCTGCAATTGTCCCAGCATCCTTTGTTGCTTGACGCTGTGCATCATTGAAATATGCTAACAAAAAAAGTAACTTCAGTTCATATTAATGATGAAAAATGGAAATACCAGGCACGGTCACAACAGCATTTTTAATTTGCTTCCCGAGGTATCCTTCTGCTGTTTCTTTCATTTTAACAAGAACCATGGCTGAAATTTCTTCAGCTTGAAAGACCTTCTTTCCCTCGTTCAAGTCAACTTCGATGCAAGGTTTGCTCTCTTTATTAACAACTTTGAAAGGAAACATTTTCAGATCGCGCTGGACATCTTTGTCAGAATATCTAGCAAAATTAAAGATTGCATTAATAAAGAGAAAAGGATGTGTGAGTAGACTTACTTTCTACCAATCAATCTTTTAGCGTCGAAAATGGTTCGTGTTGGATTAGAGGTGGCTTGATTTTTCGCAGCATCTCCGATCAGACGTTCATTATCCGTAAATGCAACGTAAGATGGAGTAATCCTATTGCCTTGGTCATTTGCGATTATTTCAACTTTCCCATTAACGTATGCTCCCACGCATGAGTACGTAGTACCCAAATCGATTCCGATCACGGTACCAAGCTTCTCACCGGAGTCATCGGCGAACGCTGATAAAAAAAGCAGCGCAAAGGAGACTGGAAAGAAAATATAAGTCAGCATTATTACGAATAATTTAATTGTTATGAGCCGTACCGAGTGTGAATTGATTTAAGCGCAACATCGTACTTAAACACGACTGTTAAGTGCAGTACGGCGGTAGTGGGACTCGTTACGAAGTTCAGTAATTTTGCAGTTTTGGCGCTTACTATTTATGACAACCTCCGAACCAATCAAATTTTGCCAAAGACCAAATCGTTTACATGATTTAGGGTTACAGCGTCTGAGCGTATCCGAATAAAAAAAAGAATTTTTTGAAAGATTTTTTTAAACTGAGGCCGGAAAAACTTCCTAAATTAAGAAAAGTTGCACTTAGCTCCATATTCTTCGCGCGGGTCTCTTGTACTAAGATAGACCCTGAGCGCAATCGGTGCTGAAAATATGTTTGCATCTGCTGGATTCAATTGCGCTATTTCGCGTGTGAGGGTAAATCGCACAACTCTTTTTTCCTTACTTGTCTAACGTGATTAATTTCGCATAGTTCAACCTTGCGCACGCGCGTCAATCGCGTACAAACGTTAGTTACAGGTAGGGTACTCTGAATACGTGTGCTAGATTCTATCGATTATTCGATATGTTTTCAAGAATCCTTCCCCTTTCCTTCTGATAAAATTCGTCTTGAAGTTCAATGTATTATTCTAATCTCTTTCTCGTAGAAATGGCAGGAAGTACCATCCAATTCAAGCAAGTGCTGATAAAGCCCAAGTCATAAAGCCTATCAATGGCGACCCTTTTATTGGAATGCTGGAGACACCTGTCACGTCTGCTCCTATCGTATCGAACTTTTTATCGAATCTTCCTGCATACAGAACTGGAGTGTCACCCTTATTAAGAGGTGTTGAAGTTGGCCTTGCGCACGGTTTCTTTGTAGCTGGTCCTTTCATTAAGCTTGGACCACTTCGAGCATCTGATGCTGCCGAAGTAGCTGGTTGCCTATCTGGTGCTGGTCTCATTTTAATTCTTACGGCATGCCTAAGCATCTATGGTGCCACAGCTTTTCAACGTGATGATGTTGTCGGTGTGAAAACTTTAAGTGGACGAGCTATCAATCGCGATCCGTTGCAAACTTCTGACGGGTGGGCTTCCTTTACCTCCGGATGGCTTGTGGGTGGATTATCTGGCGTCGCATGGTGTTATATCCTGACCCAAGTGCTTCCTTATTACTCTTAATTTATGTGATGAATTTTAGAGATGAGCTAGTTGTAAATATGTTTGCCACTAGTATCATACGTAGTGGGTATGGTACCATGGTATGGTACTATGTATTCCAATTTCAAACTCCATAAAGCAATTCTTAAATTACTTTCTTCTTTTGTCTCGATAATTGTGAAGCTTTCCGAACGTTCCTTCGAATTTTAATCCTCAGGACTTCGTAGTCTCCAGTACAGCCATCACGGTAATTCAGAGTAATAGTCTCCAGGACACTCAAGTGAGTCAAAGTAATAGTCCAGGCATCATGATTCAGAGTCAGTCTCCAGTACAGCCATCAGTGTTTCAAAGTAATAGAACGGTTAGTGCTAATAGATTGAATAAATATGGCCAACACAAAAAAAAGAGACGCATATTGGCGCCACCGCGGATCGAACGCGGGACCTTTAGATCTTCAGTCTAACGCTCTCCCAACTGAGCTATGGCACCGCTAATAACTATTTTATAGTTCGCACACACTCAAAAGAATCAAATTTAAGAATATTGAATACTTTTTTTTTCATTTTTTCTTTAAAAATGGGAAAAAATGGGAAAAAATGGGTAAAAAAGGCGTGCCAAAAGAGAGATTTTGCCAAAAGAGAGAATATGCATACATGGACAACGGCTCCTTCTTCACTTTTTGGTGCAATTCTTTCCAATTGTCGCTCCCTCCTCCCTCCTCCCTTTTCCCTCCCCCTCCAAAAGCAAAAGCAACGAAAAACACGAACTGAATATACTGGTGCACACTTGAGCACAAAACGCGATAAGTGCAGAGGAAAACCGTAAACACATCCTGTTATTGAGCAAAACAGTAAGCGATCCTCTCTTTCAAATACTCGTACGAGTAGTAGAACAAAATTCTGCAAGGATTTTATTATTTCTGCTCATAAAAAGTGTAAGGTTGGACTGTCGTAAAAATATATTCCTTATGGCACACATTAAAGAAGCCCCGGTTTTCTATCCTACAAGAAAGGACATGTTAGGCCCCTTCGAAAGGTACATAGAGAAAATAGAGTCTGAACTTGCGCAGCACGGGATTGCAAGAATAGTTCCACCACGAAGTTGGCAACCAAAGCTAAGTGGATACAAAAGCCTGCAATTTGTTTCGGAACAACCAATTAAACAGCACGTAGTAGGAAGCAAGGGCTTTTTTCGAACAGTTCTCGTTGAATGCAAACCGACCTCAATTGAGAAAGAGTTTAGACTTAGAGCAAGGGCAGCTGAAAATCAACCGTCACAAGCAGCATTGAAAGACACTTCACTTTTAGAACGTGAATTTTGGAAAAATGTAACAACATCTCCTCCCGTGTACTGTGCTGATATACCTGGGACTCTGTTTGATAAAAATTTAAGGGAATGGCAAATGTCAGATTTAAATACTATTTTAACACGTACTTTGAAGAAGAATGGTTCAAATATACCAGGTGTAAGTTCTGCTTACCTGTATTTTGGAATGTGGCGTTCTTTATTTGCCTGGCACACAGAAGATGCTGACCTTTATAGTTTGAACTATCTTCATTTTGGGGCTCCAAAGTTTTGGTATTCAATTGCTCCATGCCATAGGAAACGTTTTGAAACCTTACTACATGGGAGGTTTCCTGAACTTTATAGCTCGTGCCCAGAATTTTTACGTCATAAAGAGTTCCTTGTGTCTCCTACGATCCTCCAACAGAATGGAATACCATTTTATAGATCCATGCAGTATCCTGGTGAATTTGTAGTTACTTATCCGGGTAGCTATCACAGTGGATTCAACTGTGGATTTAATTGTGCAGAGAGTACGAATTTCGCTACTCGTGCATGGATTCCTATCGGGAGAAGGGCAAATGTTTGCAAATGTGTTGATGATTCAGTTCGAATTGATATGTCTTTATTTAAGTTTGGGGACAGAAAAGTTCCGCAATGTTCAAGGGAATGCAAAATACGGTCTAGGAACATGAATTATAGTACTAAAAAATCTTCACAAAAGTATTCCTGTCAGAAATATTCAACCAAAATATGTGTATCTACTTCGAAACTAAAGAAATCGGTACTGAAAGGAGCTCTAGAAAGAGTGACATGCTCCAGGAAAAGAATCAGATTCTCAAAATTGATTGCATTATTGGAGCAAGATCTCAGCCTTACTCCAGGATCTCTTAAGAATATGAAACATGAGTTCAAACTTGTAAAAGATTTATATAAGTGCTGATATCACTTGGTGAGAGAATTAACTAAGTTTTAGTTTGAGCTACTTGACATGTGTTCTATTTTATTTACTAGAACAGAAAATTACATACATGTACATGTAGTGGAAATCTTATATATTATAACAAAAGTGAACATCATAGCGATCACTTGGGGCAAACTTTGACAAATATTTAATGAAAAAAAAATCACAACCATCATTCTGAACGAGTGAAAGTGTATTAAACGACGCCTGTACTGATATCAAGTGCTCCTCACTTGATGTCGTATCATACACCTCAGCAGTTGAGGCACTGTCCTCAACTTCAGGTAAAGTTGGTATGAAGCATTCAAAACCTCCGAAATTACCAGATGTCCAAGCATGATGCTCACTTTTTGTGTCACATTTAACGAAACATAACGTGGACTGAAGTTGACGAACTTTTGAGTTCGAATTATGGTGTGCTATTGTATAGTCTTCACCTCGTCTAAAATTTCGGATGACAGATTTGGACTCAGTAACTGTTTGACCTGTGACAGCAAGTAACCAGCGATTATAGGCAATTGACTTGAACAACGACTCCTGAAGATTAAAAAAAGTCGAGCACACTTCTACATCGTTTAGAAAGTATTTTCCTCTGGTTTCTAACTTCAAGTAACGATGCTTATGGGGAGGTCCATTAACTTTCCAGTTTCTGGACATTTTCTTATGTCTTCCTGTACTTTTATCAGTCCTCCGTTTTCCAAAGAGCAGGGCATTAATATTCTCAGATATTTGTGGTTTCAAAAAAAATCGAAGTTGCACACATTTATCGGATGAAAACTTCTTTCGAATAGCCGAAATATTTGCTTTTGTAAGATACTCTGCACTAATCCATCCAGAAAGAAATAATATATCCTTTGAGCTGAGCTCATATTTGTTAGAAAGGTCATAAATTGATCTCGGTATTCTATTTTTAAGTTCACAGATTTTGTCGGTTTTGTTACTTAACTGTTCTCTACTAGCATACTTCGTCAGCATATTAGAATCTGTAAAGTGAAACCAACCAGAAATGCTAATGCGAGGTTTCTCTCCCAAAATTTCTTGAATTGCATGGAAACTCTCTCCGGGTTTGACTTCAAAAAACACAAATTTATTCCAGTTTGGCAATATAAATTTACTAGGATAAGTTCTTGGAAATGGATCACACTCTTCTTTGTCAAATAATTCCAGTGCACCTCCATCAGATTCTGTCCAAGGTTCCTCCGGATCTGTCAAATACAAAATGAAAGAAATTGCTCTTGTACCAATTACATCATCGTGACAGAGAAGATGTCCACCCTGACAATAAATATTACAAGAGCAATCAATTCGATCGCTCAAAATACCACAACCAGATATATCACTAATTAACTTACAAAATTCATTCGAATAGATCGATGAACGGAGGGCCAGTAGTTCTGGAGATTGCTTGAGCTTACTAGAAAATCCACCAAGATCACATGTTTGATAAACTTTAAATAAATCAGTTTCTTTAAACGTTGCATGCAGTTGCTCCTTTACTTCCTTTAGAACACACCTTAAACGAAAGTCATTACAGGCTGGATAAATAGACAAGTGACGGTATGGTTCGGAGCTTTGATATTTTTGTCTAAGATTTCTTCTTGCGACAGGCTCGAATAGGGAAGCTAGAAATACATTGTCGAACGCTCCCTCTCTCAGTTTTTTTTGGTTAACAAGATCATTCGAATACTCAGTAGTCACCCTCGAATGTTTTCTCATACTGTAACCTGGAAGTGAATTTGTGTTACCTGACAAAATCCAGTAGTAAATATTCTTAGTAAATATTCTTTGAACAGTGGATAAGAAGTTAAAATCTAGGAAAAGCTTGGTATCGAATACTGTCAGAATTATGCAGCGTTCAAAGAATCAACTTATGTTTTTTTTTGTACCACTTGGTACCTTGGTACCATACCAGGGTAATTTGTTGGGTAGTGGTACGGTACCATACCATACCATGGTAACTACTCGTACTAATACCGGTACGTATATAAATAATTAAAAAAAATACACTCTTGACTGTGATTTTCCCATGAAGCTTTATAACACTGAAGACTTAGTGTAAACAGCTATATTCTTATCAGCATATATGTGCATCTTTTCCGAGGAGGTGATTCAATTTTCGAAGAAATACATACAGGTATATGTGTAAATAATGTTCTAAAATGTTTGGGAATTTTTGTAAAGTCTCTAAAAAAACCAAGACACTAAATGCTAAATGAGACTTATGTTTCTTTAAATAATTTTTCTTTTCCTTTTTTGTGCCTTCCTCTTTCGACCACGGGCCGACTGGAAGTATGGCAGTGACTTCAAAAATAATAATCACTTCTACTGATTAATCCTTGCTTTTGATAATCTTTTTTGGCGAGCTTCATAGTTAGATAATTTTCACACTTCAACTCAACAGACAGTCTAGAGTTCAATGGATTTCTTTTTTAAAAATTAAGTTCTTGTCTTCACTATAATTTACACAAAACTTCATTATTTACATTCCTCAAGAAATCAAGTTACCGAACACTAAGTCAGCAACAGCCAAGGGACGACTCGAAAAACGAATGCAGTAATACATATAGTAGTCAGTGTATCGAGGTATATGGTACGAGTCACAAAATAGAGCACGATGGCCTGTAAAAAGTTTGAATCAAATATCCTTTTTTTTCCCACGATATCTCATATACAAGCTCGCACAGCAAGTCTTACTATCATGATATTTACTTTATTTGTAACCTATGCACATAGTATAAAAATGGTATTGCGGCCACACTCGGTTGAATGTTTTTCGGAGCATCCTGGCGTGTCGCAAGATTTGGTGACGGGTTCTTTCTTTGTGGAAAATTTGAATGGATTCAGTGGTAAAGAAGCAAGCTTCGACTTGACGGTCACTGATCCACGCTCAAAAGAGGTTTACAACGCGTTCGGTGAAACAGAACATAAGTTTGAGTATCATGCAAATACACCTGGTGTTTACACTGTGTGTTTCACGAATACGGGTGATGTAAGTGAACAGTTAACTTATTTTAGTCACATTGGGCATCATTGGGATCATGGAAAAGCCACGAAAACACATTTAGATTCAGTTTTAGAGGCTCTTCAAAACTTAGATGCTCGAGTTGCACTAGTTTCAGAAGAGTCGAAATACCACAAACATAGAGCAGTACGCCATGCGCGTACAACTACCAGTACTCAAAGCAGAGTCAAGTTGATGGCATTACTGGAAAGTGCAGTTATGATTCTAGCTACAGCTTTTCAGTTACTTTTTGTGAAACGACTTTTTAGACAACGAGAGAGCGTTGATTATGGTAGAGTTGATCGTAATAGATATGGCATCTAATCTATTTAGTGGAAGAGTAGATAAAATTTCACGAATATAATATGTCATTCTTTCATTCAGGAAGTTTTCGGCAGAAAATATATGCCTTAAAGTTTTGACCCCCTGTAGTTCTCATGGTAATTGAACTAAGTAGTTTTACATCCTTCAAACCCTGGCGACACCACTCCTCAAAGCGACGATATGTCACTAAAACTTTGAAAGAGCTCCTATTCAATATTTTGGCGAGTACGCTCAGTGTCTTTTCGTTGAACACACGATCATACATATAAATATGAGAATAATTGAAACATTTCCATTTTGTAGCATCTGCATGAACCAGAACACAGCTCCGGAGCAACTCACGGGCACTTGGGCCAAGTAGATTATTCCTCTCCAAGAGAAGTTCATCTCGTATACTTCCAGCCAAGGAGGCTCTAGATTTAACATATTCGATCCCAACCGAGTGCGAATATTTACCTCCCAATTTTGCATGAAAAACTACTTTTCCATAACCACTACCAATATCAATAAACGTATTCATTTGAGACTCAGACTGTGTGGCTGTATTTTTTTGGGGTGTTGATACTGTGAACGAATCAGATGAGTCCTTTTGATCAATATGAGCAAGAAAACAAAATAAACGTTCTATGGATCCCTCGGTCATTTCCCCATAACCTTCGGAAGCTGAGTTGTCTGTCTCAATAGTTGATGCTGATTTTAAACTGGAAACTGATTTTGGTATATTTGCACTTGCGTAAGAAGCTTTTGTATGTTGTACGGGTACTCTGTTTCTTGGTCCTGTTACACACCAGTCACTCGTGAGGCCCCAATCCAAGTACGTCTTCTTGTCTACGAATCGGTAAACATTCTGTTATTAAGATAAATTTAGAATGAAATTCAGATGAGAAAAGAGGCGCACCTTAATTAAAGGATCTACAATTACTTTAGTACCTGGAGCCTCAAGATAATCGGAAAACGGTTGAATATATGGATTCGAATATAGTTTCGAGGACTCCTTGACATGACGTCGTTTGATTCTTTTAGGATTCTCCTTTTCGTTGTGCGTACGATGTTCAAAGCTTAAACCGCGCTTCCATACTTTCATGGTACTTTAACGTTAAGTATGAGATTTCCCTTTTTTTTGGCGGGAAAATTGAAAAGGTTCGCCAATTTTTTTCTTATTAAGCTCTTAGGCGTCAGGCAATCATGTACGAGTAAACGAAAAAACAAAATTGGTGTCAATTTTTCAGGATTTTTGTAGAGCTTTAGCCATTAGCTCGTTCATTTTTATCATTTTTGTCACTTTTTTAACAACTTTTTAATACTTTTCCACATACTGCTAGTATTTAAAGCTAATTGCGTATACATTTAACGACATCGTTGACTGTACCTGGTACCAGTGGTACCATGGTACGGTACATACATCGTCTATATTATATTGTATAGTTAAAACTTCATATAAAAAAGTGACGAAAAGATCCCGAAGAGGAAGATACATTAAGGGTAATACCCTAAATGTTACAGCCACCGGTTGTAACACCTTAAACAAACAGGGGGGAGAGAAAAAGATGTTGGAAAAGCTGGGTTGGGTACCAAGGTACAACTATTGAACTATATACTGTAATTTATGTAGGGTTAAATGTCCCAAAGTAATATTATATATGCACGAGACTGTTAGTATGTTTAGTAGTAGTTGTCTGTATTTATTGTTATAAAAGTAAGTTGATTCGTACACAGCATCTTCCTCAAAGATCGTTCACTAAAACGTGTCGAATCGAAGACTCACCACTTCTCAGCTCAGCAAGTGCGTCGTTAATTTTTGATAGTGGTTTTTTCTTCACTGAAGCTCCGATCCCATTCCGCGAACAAAAATCTAACATTTCTATCATATCTTTGCGCCCTCCCGTATTACTGGTCGTTATATTACACATTGTGAACCCCATGGAAAACACATCTGCTGTTATTGGCGGGCACATCCCGACAAAACAAATTGTCCCACGCGGCCGTAACAAATGGAAGAATTTTTCGAAATCTACTCTTTGGTTTGTCGCGATAGTAACGAGAATAAAGTCCAGTGTTCCTTTTCTGCGTGCCATTGCGTGTCTATCTGCGTGTAAAATGTAGTGTTTTGCACCATGTTCAATTGATTCTCTCTTTTTGGACTCAGAGGAAGAAATTGCTGTAACTTCACATCCTAGCGCTTTCGCAAATTTAATTGCCATATGTCCAAGACCACCAAGACCTAAAATTCCTACACGATCACCAGGCTTTGTTTGTTCCTTCAGCGGAGTCCAAACCGTCTGTCCTCCACAAAGCAAAGGGGCCACTTCAGCGGAGTCCAAATTTTCAGGTATGTTGAAGGCAAATGAAGCGTCCTTAATGCGCACTAGGTTTGCAAAGCCACCTCGATTACCTTCGCAGCAGGTGCACACAACTTTACTGCAAAGTTGTTCGTTACCTCTCAAGCACCACTCACAATCATGACATGATGAACACTGCCAACCTACTCCACAGCGCTGCCCTGGTTTCAAGTGTGTGACAGCGTTGCCAACTTGAGTGACAATGCCAACTATTTCATGGCCACATACTTGTGGCCACACGGCATAGTCTCCATAGTCTCCTGAAATAAGGTGGTCGTCAGAACCACAAAGTCCACAATGTGTAACTTGTATCTCAACCGAAGTATTCGTCATATCCTGTAAACGAATGTTAATTGGAACAAGTTCTTCACCTTGAGAAAGAGCTGCATAAGCAACTGTTCGAGCTGACCTCTTGGTCGCGCTGTCTTTATTCGAAGTCAAAGATTCAAGTTGTAATGCATTTGCCAAACTCTGACCCCAACGCTCATCTACGCATAAATCTATTTCACCGGATTTTTCACCGGATTCAAGCCGAACTCCTTCCGCGGCAAGCTCAACCTCCATGGATTCGAGCAAAAGTAGGGCTCGTTTGAGCTCATCAATGCCATCCGCAGCTCCACTTTTCGCAGCATTAGTCCATCCTCCTAAACTGCACATATAAAGAGGTATATCCTTCGATATCCAACTATACAGTTGATCAAATCTTATTAATTTACCTTTCACTTCTCGGGCATTTCCATCAAAACTTTCAACCTTTCCTTCCAATGAAAGTTTCGTTAGCATCATAGAACAGTCGTTTACACTCATAACACTGAAGGCCCAATCTGTGCGCGGAAATAAATTCAATGAAACGCAAGCTCGCAGGAATATCACGATATAATCGTCATCGGGGGCAAAACTTCCTTCATCTGTAGAAATGCCTATATCACCAAGTTGGAGAACCGCACTCGGGACACCTAATTCACTCTGAGCGCGCAAACACACTAGTTCTGCCACTTCTTTACTCTTTCGATAGCCCGTTGCCTCTTCACCAGGGAGAGGAAGCATTGTTGATGTGAACACATGCTTAGCGCGAGCTCGTGCCGCAAATTCTAGCGCATTTACTGTCCCACCGACGTTTACTGCAGCCAGTGCAGAATATGCCTTCAGCATATTGACTTCTGCTCCCGCATTCACGACAACATCGATACACGAGACCAAAGATTCATATTCTCTACTGGGGATACCAAGTAATGGCTTTGAAACGTCACCACATACGAGTACTACTTTCTTTGAATATTCATCGCCAAAAGAAATTCCACGACGAGTACTCATACCATGAACCCTTTTGTTAGCCTCTTGCTTGTCTTTAGCTCTAATGACGCAGTGAATAAATTCGACGGAATTATCTGCGATGAAATCACGCAATAGATACGCACCAACATACCCGGTAACACCTGTTAACAAGATGTTCTTTTTAGTCTTCAAATTCCACGAGTCAAAAATAATTCTTCGAGTTTCTTCACTTCTTTCACGAGCCAATGAGCTAAAAGTAAATTTTTCCGCCTCGTTGAATGCATTAAATTCCCTAGAATCCACTGAAGAGAGACTCGCCATTCCTGATAAGGTAGGTTTCGACAGAATATCACCTACCTGAACCTCTTGATTTCGATATTTTGATATAGCATCAGCTAGTTCAACAAATTTTAAGCTTCCGCCGAGGTCAAAAAAACTGTCACTTCCTTTCAAGTTAAGTTGCGGTTGACCTAATACCGTCTTCCAGATATTGGCCAACTCTGATTCGGTGGCACTCAAGTCATTTGAAACACAGTCCGAAATTCGCTTCAATTTCTTTACATTAAGTTTTAAATCCTTACCAGATGTGGAGGTGTGAATTCCATCTTCTAAATAATAAAAAGCACTAGGAATCATATAATGTGGAGCTCGTGCCTGCATCCATTCACGAATTTCATTCTCTGATATTGATTCGTTCGCGTTCAAAGCGATGGCAGCGACAAGACTGATTTCTATTCCATCATCTTCACCAAAAACTGAGACCTTCGCTATTTTGATCGATTTATGTTGAAGCAATAAATCTTGAACCATCCGAGGGGAGACTTTAAATCCACGAATTTTGACGTGAGCACCATTCGATCTACTTTCAAATGTAATTTTATTTCCTCCAAGCCAGCGAACTAAGTCTCCAGTATCATACCAATCATTTTTCATTGAGGTCTCACCATGTTCCGTCCAGTATCCTGTGAGCAAACCTTGTTTCTGCACGAACAGATGGCCGATGTTACCACGTAAAACAGCTCGCCCAGAATCGTCAAGTATTCTTGCTCTCGTACCTTCTCGAATTTGGAAGCAACCATCTTTGTAAACTGCCAGATCGCCGCTTTCGTTTGTGCTGTATATATTTATTACCTTACAAGCAGGTATTTTGGCCAAAAATGAATCTCTGATTTGGTCCCGGAAACGTTCTCCCGTCAACATGAGGGTGTGCACAGAATTAAAAGATTCCTGAAAAATTTCATCTGATACATTTACCAAACAACTCTCCAAAATAGAGGGAGTTAAGAAAAGGACCGTAATCTGCTTTTGTTTCACGTAATCGCATAGTTCTTTTGGTTTCAGAAAAAAATCGGACGGTATGATGGCAAAAGTGCAACCAGAAATAATAGGGATTAAAAAATAGTAATATACCCAGAAACTTCCGACCCGATCGCCATCTCTTAAAATCTTCTCAAAAATTGGTTGCGAATCAGTAAGAGAGGCCTCCGGACAGCATACAACTTTAGATATCCCAGTAGTTCCGCTAGTAAGCACGCAAAAACCTCCGGAGTCTGGTTTATTCTGCGTTTTCAGCGTTGGATGAAGTTCTTTAAAATTACTGTGTACACATTTAAAACCTTTCATTTCTTCAGATAGTACAATGATGCTCGCCTTTTCTGTTTCCGAAATATTCTTTGAAAGAGCATCCGAAGTTAAGATTACTTTGGGCTTAATAATACCTAGAACTCGGTCGAGGTCCGTTGATCTATACCATGTAGGAACATCTGCAAAGACGCATTCGCATAATAAGGAGCCAAGTGCTGCCCAGGTTGAAGATGCAGAAGATTCAAGATAAATTGCTACGTGATCACCAGAAATACAACCATATTTGGTCAATATCTGGTCTACTTTCAGAGATCTTGCATATATCTCAGTCAACGTATACGCACTTTCCACATCCATAACGGCAATATTGTTTACTTCTTCGCAATGCTGAATTAGCTTAGATATGTCTCGCCAGTGCACATTCGGAAAATTGATATCTATACTTTCATTGTCTTTAGCGAAACCGACTTCAGACTCGACCTTCAATGATTCAATATCAGAATTAACTAATTTGATTATGTCCTGCATGAAGATACCTGACGCGATATCCTCGTGAGACCGAATTATGGAGACTGGATAGGTCAACGACTTTATCGCCGGTATTTTATCCGTAGTGATAAGAACACGAACTACACAAATGTATCCTTTCGAAATTTTAGTGTTCATTATTCTTAGCATCTGTAAAACAGCTCCCACTTCACCACAAACCACTAAAGGCAAATCAAACAAATACGGGCATTTTTCTTCCGCACTCACGAGTTCATCGTGATGAAAAGCGAAAATTGTAGAATCTGAAAAAAATGAAGCAGTCATACATGGTAGCAAGTCCAACTTACCACAATATAATGAGGCACAGATAAGCACGTTAAAACCATTTTGCGAGGACGGACCTTGACGACAAATTGGCCACATATTCCTATTCGAAATAGAGTTCCAAACTACTGCTTCATAATATGGTTTTACTTCTGCAGCAGTCGCGGTTATTTCGTGATAAATTTCTTCATCAATATTTCGTTCTTCAACTGAAACGCGAGCCAAGTCTACTTCGTTATATACTGCAGACTGAATATCCCCTTGAATGAAATCCCAGTTGAACATGGACTTTTTATATTCAACTCCAGCAAAGTCACAAAGATGCTCCATTGTCATTTCCGGACTTTGAGCCAGGTCTAGATCAGTGTCTAAAATCAATGATACAGCATCGATTCTTTTCAATCTCGTAAGAATATCAAATGCGTTTTTGTAAGAAAATGTGTTTATGCTTTCAACACCTTCATCCCCCCTCAAACTGGCATACCATTGCAATGCAGAAGTTGCTTCAGGATCCCGGACAAGAATTATATGATTGAAGCTCTTTAACCAAGAATCTTCCATTTCCGCATCTCTATAATCACGACATTGCTCCATCGCAACATTTACTTTTGTTGAACCTCCATTTACACTCAGTATTTCTAGCATAGAAGTATATACTGCTTTTCTCAGCGAATTCCTAGCATCTTGATCATTTTGCATACTTGAATCTGAATGTGGGAATATTATAGATTTGTACACTTGAATCTCTGGGTGCATTTTGAAACAGTATTCAAGAATATCTGTACGACTTTTAGGTAAAGCCCACACGATAATTGGCTTGTGTTCACTGTAGTGTAAATCATTTGTTGAAATCAAAGGATAGGAACTTCCTTGAGCGGTGCACCAGGAGCACATTCCGTCGCGTACAATCTCGGATGTAACACCTAACTTTCTCAACTTGAATGATATAGAAGGAGCCGGACTTATCCCACCCCTTGCAATAAGTAGAATCTTACGAGATAGATCTACTCCGGAGTCAAAGAAAATTTGTCTCAAGGTATCCGAATCTTCCACAGAACGAATACGAGAAAATGGGACGTTTCTTGCACCAGGAATATGACCGCGACGATGGCCAGTAAATTCTACTATTTTTTCATTTGAGCTATAGAAAGAGACATCTAAAGTCTCCCCATGGAAAATTTGGGGCTCCCGACAGTCAACAATCTGAATTTGGTCAGAATCTAAACATCTCAAAACTTCAGAAACATCAACTTGGTGTAACGACGAATCTTCATGCTCATGCGGTATGTAGATGTTGAAATTATTTTCGTTTATACCGAGATCTTCACGAGAGACTTCCGTACGATATCCCAACTTTTTCCACTCTTCGATCCCACCTTGAAGGATACACACCTTCCCCACATGTCCAAAGTGTTTGAATACAAAAGCACAATACTCTGCACTGAAACTAGTATGGTTAGTGCCATAAATGACAACATCATCTTCAACTGAAATGCTTACTTTGTTCATGTATCGAACAAAATCCGTCAACTTCGGGAAAGCTTGAGGAGTCTGTTGTGAAAGATCGCTTACTAACTCATGATTGTAAAAGATTGCGAGCGGTATATGTTCTTTATCATACTCTTCACGAATAGATGTCCTTGATTTCGTGTCATCCCATCGTGCATCAAGTACTTTTACCCCGTGATGTGATTTTTTACTATTCAGTAAATCTTGAAGTTCAGCAGCAGTGATGATTTCTAAAATATACATTTAAAGCGTCCGTGGAAATGTTAACCACTTCAAAACAAGTGTTTAGTTTGTTCGAGATGCTTCGTAATTTGTAACACTTCTATACGACGTCGTACAAAATTTTTTTCTTTTTACGAGTACATTTTATCGCCAAGTGCAACAGAAGACTAGCCATGGGCATTTGAAGCCTTAATTTTCATTTTTATCATTGTTCCCTCTATAAAGTTGTTGATATACGAGATGTTTGGGGTAAATATCTGAGGTCGAGACCTTAAATGTTAACAAACGTAATAATTAAAAACCCTAAACAAATGGTAGTAAAGTTTTAAAAGGCAAAAAGTATTCTCTTATCTCTGCCGTTCTTGAAGGCTCGTGAGCTATTAGGCTTCGAATTGACTGTGACCATAAGTGCAATAATAAGTTCTGTGGAGCATTGTAAGTATTTTCAACGTCTTCGTAGGATCATTTAACGAAAACGAAACAAAAGATGGCACGGAACCGAGGGGATGAAGACATATCCACTTCCTCTCACGAAACCCAGACATACAAACATAATTTCACAGTCCGTGACGAAGATCGAAGTTTTGTAACACAAACCCGCCGTGGAACGAATGTAATTCGAAACCATCAGTGGTTAGACTACCCTCCTGCTTTCGAAAAGCGAGTCAAAAGAGTGTTAAAGATGAGTAAACAGCTTTTGAATCCCGCAATAATCTTCGAGCCACTACCACCAGCACTCAAATATTCTCTAACCCGTAACTTTGGATTTCTTTCTTCAGTATTCACTCAATTCTTAGGGAATGATGGTGTGAGTAATGTGCAAGAATCGATTGGACTCACTAAATAGAAGGACATAATTAGTTAAGGAGGGCTAATCTTTCACACTTTTTCGTATAGTTACTAGAGTGTTTGTCAAGTAGTCCATTTATTAAAGTGTACATAAGAATGTGCAAGAAATTTTATTTTGTAATGCTGTAACTCATCGTTTTCTAACGTTCTTTTCGTGAGATAATGAAATGAATTTTTCATCAAGATCAACCCCCAGCTTTCTGAATTCAAATGAGTCTCGATGAGGAATGTCACGGATATCAATTTCCCCCTCGGGAGAAGAACGAATTATCCGAGAAACTTTCGGGTGAGGAGTCAACTGAATATCGTCTACGCTTTGGCAGTTACCAACAGAACTTGTGAAACTCATCCTATCAACTCGATCATTCCGTCCAGGCGTTTGAATAGTAGTATTCTTATGATCCTGTACTTCATAGTCAAGATTCATCTTCCTAATTCTTGAGGTATGATATTTTGGCGAATCTGGTAAAGATTTTTCATCGACTTGGTCCATAATTTCAATGGGTGCCTGTGTCTTCCACGTTGGAAGCTTACGTGTTCGTCCATTCACCTGTATCTTTTCATAATCACTACCTGAACTTTCATTGATAAGCACTCGGGAGTGTGGGGGAACTGAAATAGAACGTAAACTATGATTATTATCCATCGCATGGTTCATTGTTGACTTGTCATCAGCCCCTGGTTTCCAGTCGAGAGTTGGTTTCATTGTTGAGTTAGACGAATCTATATTTCCTGTTGGTCCATTAAGTGTGTTATTTCCAGAATCTTCTGAATTAAAACCCAATGCTTGAACTTCCTTCCGTATTCTAGTATTACCACTTGCGCAAGTGCGGAGGTTGTCGGTGAAAAACACATCATACAACGGATTGCAATTTCTTGAGCCAAGTGCAACAGAAGACCAGCCACGGGCATTTGAAGCCTTAATTTTCGAGTTCATCATGTTCCCTCTATCCTCAATCAGGGGGTCTATTTGGTCATGCACTTCATACGCATTAGACTCCCCATCACATGCCTTTTTGTTCATCCCTACTGTTTCATTTTGAACACTATTCAAATTCGCTTCTTCTTCAAAACTCGGTGCAAGACTGTTTGGAGCTGAAATTATTTTATCAATTTCAAGGTCTCGTCGGCCATTTACAAAACCAGTGAATCCTAACACACGCTTAGATGTCTGGTCTAAATCTCGAGAATTATCACGCATGAGCGCACGGACAGGTAAATCATAAGGACGGTTACCAAAAGGTTGTTCAATCTGCTCAGCAGCAGCTTCGATCCCGAATAAAGCCAATGATAATAATGTGGTGACTGGCACGACACCGAAAAGACCCACTTCGTGCACAAGAATAAATGGAAGGGTAACACGTAGACCATAAGCGTGCATTTTAAATGCGTGATAATACAACCGGGTGGAGGTTGGTTCACCACCTTTTCACAAGAACCATAATTATCCATTATAGAAGCAACTTCTGCATGAACGGTGGAAGCAATTGCAGGAGGCATGTATCCACGTCTGAAAGCTTCCTGCACACATCCTCTAAGTGCTTCTAAGCAAAATAAAACCTTATTCGATGCCCCAAAAAGTCCTTCTAAATCATCTGACTCTAAAGGTGTCATTAATCTTTGTACCACAGAAGCATCTGTGATTGATGTTCCATTGAGTCTATCTGCTACACATTCTTTAAGAGTACTTATCAATGCAAGTGCACGGGCTGCCAGGATTGGATCGTTTGGAGCAACCCATGTGCAGAAGGTTCCGCCCAAATTCTTACAATAAAACAAAATATTTCCCAAACAAGTTCTCCCATACCACCAGCGTTCATGTGCATTGTTCCATCGAAACACGAGCATGAAACCCATCGGAAGTCCCAGAACCCCATGCATAAAGTTAGAAAGAGGTTTTAAATTAGCCCCAAGACGAACTTTAGCAAAAGCAGCAGCACATGCAAATGATGTACTTAATAGTGTAGGTTGTAAGGGTCCAAGTTCTCGATTTAACAGCCACCGGGGGTTTCGTCCAAAAACTGAGCTAAAAATTCCAGAATCATTGAATTCAAGAGGATTCTCTGGATATAAAATTAATGAAAGAACAAAAAGTGATACACCAGAAATTGAAAATAATAACAGCCGAGTTGTTTTCGAGGGATCTCGAGTGATCCAGATATTTATCATTCGTTGTTTTGCCCGCAAAGCAATATCATATGCATCTCTATATGTTCTATCAATCCATAAAATTCGTGTTTCAGTTATTGAAAATGCGTCTGGATCAAAATCACTTTCATCATGATCTGAGTTACCACCATCGTTGCCATCGCCACCACCTCCCACACCACCATCACCATTATCACTTGGTCTTGTAATGTATGTAAGAGGGCCATTGTTATTTTCTATATTTTTATTTTTATCTATTCCGGGTGCTCCCTTCTTATCTGCGACAACGAAGTTGCTTTGTTTGTTGTTGTTGTTGTTGTTGTTTTACTTGAGTCTGTCTTGAAAATCTTTTGTGTCAGAACGTCACTTTTAAGTTCCTCCGAATCAGCATGCTTCTTGCTCGAAGCATTATTCGAACTAGCCAGGCCTACGTTATCACTATGAATGGTATTGTTCTCAGTTGCAGCTCCCATTTTGTTTGCACCCGGCTCTCGCATGGACGGAGGTAATAAAGTGTCATCCGCGATTTTTTTATTCAAGTCATCGCGCCTGAACGTCTGTGGCGCTTGAGAATCCTTCAAACCTTCTTCACCTTGAGATCCAGGAGTGCCTTCATTATTAACTATTCTAACAATTAATCGGGTTATTTTAGTGGATTTCAGATTAGCTTTCACAACGAAATGAGAAAGTGTGTATGCTCGAAAATTTTGCCTATTGGCAGAAGAATTTGAAGTTAAGGTTGAGGAAAGCTGCATATTATCCTTCACTAATTACTCATTCAAAGTGCGCAGCTTCCTTGACCATTATCAACAAATTTCGGATCCGTTCAACACAAACTATTCCTATTTCACTTTTGCATAGAAGCGCATAAAGCTAGGATCTTGCACTTGCACCATGCATTCTTTATTTTTTCAGATGATTCGATAATTCACCAACTTCCATACCGTCGAGTGAGCAAGTGAAGTTTTGTGTAAATTATTTCATTACTTCTCGTTTTACTGACAATAAGACCTCAGATGTCGACGATGGCTTTCAACACCTAGATAAAAAGTCGGAGCTAGATAGAAAACCGAAGCGCGAGTGATTTTTTCGTCTCGTACAAAACAGCCTCAAAAATAATTTTTATTTTATTACGAGTATGCCATACCAGTACGCGTATGGATCCATATGGTCATATTGCCAAATCGTACCAGGTATGACCACCGCGTGAAATCAAACGAAGCTCTCGATGTTAACAAGAAACCGAAACGGGGGGAGTGATTTTTTTCGTCTCGTATTAAGTACAAAACAGCCTTAAAAATAACTCACTTCATTTTTACTCATACTCGTTCGTGATACCCCAGTATATATATGGTGAAAACGGTGTAATTTCAGTGTAATTTTGGTGGTATGTTTCAAATAGGTTTGTGAGTTTTGATTTGTTTTTTTGAAAATTTCGGCCTGAAAAAAGAGATTTTTTTGCATAACAAAGAGGCGTGGACCTCTTCCTGCCAGTGGCTGTTTCGGGTTTAAATATTTCTTTTTTCTTTTTCA
>Ga0163180_10000088_pt1 | contig 44291 bp, 58 predicted proteins | sample AtlANTMetagenome_2_FD_109647 | JGI IMG/M metagenome (GOLD analysis project Ga0163180, IMG submission 109647) | Marine eukaryotic phytoplankton communities from the Atlantic Ocean - Atlantic ANT 4 Metagenome | ecosystem: Environmental > Aquatic > Marine > Oceanic | place: North Atlantic Ocean...
AAACAAAAGAAAAAACAGGAACAGCATGGGTAATGACCGGAGTGCAGGGCACTGGTAAAGGTCAGTTCTACTATCGAATATTGCGACCAATCTTCGGTGACGAAGGGCAGGTTCCTATGAAAGCCTTAGAGAATATTGAAGAACAGTTTAACAGATTCATGACCAGGGCAATGTTCTTGGTAGTTGACGAGTTTCACATGGCATCTGCCCATCAAGGTGCAAACAAGATGGCTGCAAAACTCAAGAATCAAATCACTGAAAACACAATCACTATCCGAGAAATGCGTACCGACCAGCGGGAACAAAAGTCCTATACCAATTTTATATTTCTAACAAACAAACGAGATGCTATTCGGCTAGAAGAGGGGGATCGACGATACAACATTGCGCCTCGTCAAGAAATTAAACTTGTTGAAGCCCATCCTAAGTTAGTAGACAACCTCGAAGATATAAAGTCAGAGCTGCAAGACTTTGCTAATTACTTGTCTAACTTTGAATACGTTGAAAAATTTATTAGGACTCCAATCGTTAACGTGTCCAAAGAAGAAATGCGACAACTTGCAATGGATGATTATGAGGAGTTCTTCCAAGCAATCAAAGATAAAGATATTGAATATTTTCTCCAAGTGTTTGACATCGTTCCTCGCGCAAGCGACATCGACATGATTTCAAATCTTGAAACATCTAAGCGATACGTTAAAGGTTGGTTTACAAAGTACAGCAACAAAGAAATTATGATTAAACCTGATGTTTTGCAAATTATATTTGATGTCATTTATCAATACCCAGTTTCAAAACGATTAAACATTACTGGGTTTCGAAAGAAAGCAAAAGAATTTCTGGGAGTCAAAGCTAATGTCCAACAAAGATGTATTTCACACGACAACAAGCCCGTCAGGGGTGTTCCTGTAGTATGGGAAATCAATAAGGAAATGGGAGAATTGCTCAATGAAAAGTTCGACGAACGACCCAATATTAGCTAGACTAATCAAATGAGTATGTTTCAGGACGAACGACCCGATGCTAAAAAGATCGCCACGGACAGGCCCAAAAAACTGGGTCCAGTACGAGCGTGGTCATACTCGACTTTAAAAAAGTTTGAAACCTGCCCTTATCAAATCTACATCGAGAAAGTCAAAAAGATACCCCAAGACAGCAGCCCCGCTGCGGATCGTGGTTCGGCTATACACCTAGAAGCCGAAGACTATGTAAAAGGCGATCTTGGCGAAGAAGTCCCTAAAAACCTTCATAAATTTAAAACTGATTTTGAAGAACTCAGAAGTCTTTATGAAGAAGGTAAAGTCGAGTTAGAGGGGGAGTGGGGCTTCGATCTTGACATGCAACCTGTCGGATGGCTCGAAGACAAAACGTGGGGGAGAATTAAACTCGACGCAATGGTACTCGAAGATGAGACTTCTGCACGAGTTATTGACTACAAGACCGGGCGTAAAGACGGTAATGAAATCCCTCATTCACACCAAGCTCTGCTGTATGCCATAGGTTCTTTCTACAAATACCCCGACCTTCAATATGCCCAAACAGAACTTTGGTATCTGGATAAGGGTGAAACCATGATTAAAAACTACACTCGCAATGACGCAATGGTATTTGCTCCTGGCTATTACCAACGAGCTATACGCATGACAACAGCAACAGACTTTAACCCTACGCCCTCAAAACAAAATTGCAGATGGTGTAGCTACAGAAAAGGTGATGAACCGCAATGCGTACATGGAATTGACTAATTCCCCTGGACTGGGTGTTCTCTCCCACCCTTAGTCGTTGAGCAGTTGTGGTTTTTACTGCAACTGCTCTTTTTTTCGGAGGTAAACATGCAACACGTAATGCCTGACGGTAACACAGCAGCACTAACGGCTTATCAATTAGAGCAAGACAAACTTTATCAAGAGTGGGAAGCCAATGAACCACAGCGTGAATACGAAATACAACAAAAAACAGAAGAACTAATGCACAACCAAGAACAGTTTTTTGATGCGCTATATACCATTGAAGACAAGATACCTCACCAAGAACTTATATTGTGTATAGAAAATAAAGAAGACGCTGAACTTGGTAAAAAAATTAGAACCGTAATTGAAAGCAATTTAGAAGACTATGCACGAAAAATAGTGGAGGACGCATGAAAGGTTTAGTTTATTTTACCGCATTTGTAATGTTTGTCATTGCAATCGCACAACTAGGTAGCGCACTAATGATTATGCTGTTAGCTGCTTTGTCAGTAGCTGTTATGTCTTTATTAGTCATTAGCGTTGACCAAATCAATCGACCATCAAACAAAAAGCAAAGGAGTTAACACATGTTACTTGCAGGAGTCATCGCGGCAGCAGGTCTGCTATTTCTCGTTTTCAAACTAGGTATGCGTAAAGTAGTAGGTTACGACATCTTATTTGACATCCTTATCACCGCTGTACTTATGGCATCACTAGCTGGTACTTACTCTGGCATGATGGCTGCTCTTTTCGGTGGCTTACTTGTCTCAGTTGTTTTATTCATTATGAAAAAAACAATGCACCACCAAAAACTTCACTATGTGCGTACTAACGAATTCCCATATCGAGGCTTCGCATGGAAAACTCACCTGCCAGAAAAATAAGAAAAAAGATTCGAACTTGCAGTAAATGTGGAGGGAACGAAGAATCTGTTATCAAAGTTGTACCACAGACATTTGAAGTCGTAGGTTGGTATTGTCCAACTTGTAAGATTATGAAAAACAAATGATAACTTTTGTGTTAGTCATAATGATCGGTGGACAAACAATCGCAACAAATTGCGAAGACGGAGCTTTATGTTTTGAAACCTATGACAAATGCAGTGTTTTTGCACGACGACTAAACAATCGACCAGATTTAGATATTCAAGCCTACTGTGAGCGACAAAGTATTTATAAGTTTAAATATGCACCTATCAAACTATAGGAGAACGCAATGGAAAGCGGGATGTTTATTACAGACGAAGACGGAAACGAATGGCAGTACGAACTCAAAACTGATCCTGAACAAGCTATGTTTTGGAGTACCCACAGAATTAAAAAATCAGAAATTAAAATCCTCAATTGTCCAGATCGAACAAAAGCAGCAGAACTCCGACAGATGCTGGTAGAAGCCTTTGAAATAGAAAGAAAACTTCTCGCCAGTAATGATTAGTTAGACTAATAAAATGCTTGCTTTCAATGATTAGCTGTACTAATCTAACAAACCTAACTTACTAATATAATTATGAAACTTAAACCATTTAAACATCAAACAACAACTACTGAATTCATACTAACTAACACTAAATGCTTAATTACATCAGACCCCGGAACTGGCAAAACACGAAGCGTATTAGACGCTTTTAACCAGTTATCTACTGAAGGTAGTCTTTTAGTTCTAGCCCCGTTGTCCATCCTACAAGCCAGTTGGGGCGATGACATTCAGAAGTTCACTCCTAATCTAAGTTACTCAGTAGCTTATGCTCGGAATCGTACTGCTGCGTTTAAAGAGAACAGCAACATCGTTATCACTAACCACGATGCTGTTAAGTGGCTTGCAAAAAATCCTGATGTACTTGACCAGTTTACTATGCTCTGTATCGACGAGTTCACTGCATTTAAAAATGCTAACTCACAGCGTAGTAAAGCGGCCCAGGCTATTTCACATCGCTTTGATCGTGTTGTAGCTATGTCCGGTACACCCAATAGCAATTCAATAACTGACATTTGGCATCCAGCAATGTTAGTTGACGGTGGTGAACGACTGGGTAGGCGCTTCTATACATTCCGCCAACAAGTGTGTACGCCAATCCATAACGGATTTGGTATTGAATGGAAAGACAAAGACGATGCTGAAGAAACAGTAGCAATCGCAATAGGGGACATCAGCATTCGGTTCGAGCTTGAACAGTGTATCGATATGCCAGAACAATCAACTCACCGCATGTACACAACACTACCCAAAACCATACAACAGCAATACAACCAGCTTGCTGAAGATTCTGTTCTGTACACAGGCAAACGAACCATCAATGCAATTCATGCAGGTGCTCGTGTTAAAAAATTATTACAGCTATGCACAGGCGCAATCTACGATCAGCAAGGCGAATCTGCTGGTATCCATAATGAACGCTACGACATGGTTATTGATCTCATTAAGAATCGTAAACATAGCCTTGTGGCATTTAACTGGAAACACGAACGCGAGGCGCTAGTTGCCAAGTGCGAAAAAGAAAAGATTAGTTATGGCGTTATTGATGGCGAAACACCTGCTGTCAAACGCACCGAAATAGTAGGGCGATTACAAGCGGGACAACTACAAGTAGTCTTTGCTCATCCCCAATCAGCAGGTCACGGCCTTACGATGACTAAAGCAACCACAGTCATCTGGGCCTCTCCAACGTACAACGCTGAACATTATCAACAATTCAACCGACGGATTTACCGTGCTGGTCAAACACAAAAGACGCAGATCATTCAGATCGCAGCCCGAAACACATGGGAACCTGATGTGTATGAAAAGTTAGAAGGGAAGCTAGGTCGAATGGAAAACCTATTAACAGTCCTTAATCAATTACACGAGGTGAAAAAAGCATCATGAATCAACCAGCACTTAATGTTGTAAAAACAAAAGGTGAACTTATCAATGACTACGGCAATTTGCAGCACGAAATAAAGCAAGCCAACGCAGTGGTAAGTGATCTTAAAAAGCAAGCTGAAGAAGTTAAATACAAAATTATGCACACAATGGAAGACCAAGGAGAAACCCGATCTGCCACTGATAACTTCTCTGTCACTCTTAAAGAAGATGTGCTGCCACAAATCACAGATTTCGATGCGTTGTGCAACTGGGTATTGGAAACTCAAAACTTCGGTTTATTCCGTAAACAACTGTTAGCCACAGCGTACCGCGAAGAATTGCAACTTAACGAAGCAATACCGGGCGTAGAGCCTGTCACTAAACAAAATCTTACTTTTAAAACTCTTAAATAGGTAATACTTATGGCAAAGCAACAAGCAACCACACCCACTAAAAACAATAATGCAGTTGTTATGAGCGCAGACATGTCTGTCGTTCCTGACTACATTGATATTAATAGTGGTAGGGGTAACGAAAACGTAGGCGGGGAGTTACAAATCCCACGCTTAAAGCAACTACAAAAAGCCTCCAACGAGGTAGATAAGCACCACCCTGATTTTGTCGAAGGTGCAGAGGTAGGCGACTGGCTTGATACAGTACAAAAGAAAAGCCTGGGCCAATCTATCCGCGTTGTATCTGTTAACTTCAAAACTCTTTATGTTGTCTGGAAAAATCGCAATGTCCCTGGTTCTCCTCAAAAGCTCGGTGAATTCAATACAGCCGAAGAAGCCAATGCAACAGTAGCTGAACAAGATCAACAGGAATTTACAATTGGTAAAGGTGAAAATGCGACAACAATACCTTACTGGACTGTCTCTAAGTCACATAAGCACCTTGTTCTTGCGTTTGATGCTGACGATAACTTGTTTCCTACACCCTTTATACTGGATTTTTCTAATTCTAAGATTACTCCCTCTAACAACTGGAACACCAAAATCGCTGCCTTGGCAGGTGATCGGTTTGCCAGTGTTTGGGAGATCAAGTCTAACTATGTCACCAAAGGCGAGAATGGTTGGTACAACATTGATGCCGAAGGTCCAAAAGGTTGGCTTGCTGAAAACCACTATAAGGTAGCGGAAGAATTGTACGCAAGTACCCAGGAATTCTAACACCACCCTGACCAAAGGCTTTTGTCAGCCTTCCTCCTTGTGATTCCGCCAGAGATCATGGTCAAAAAATCTGGCACTTTAAATGAATGAACACTCGTTCGTTAAAAGTGTCCACCGAAAACTAGATAAATCAGTTTATGTGTGGAAAATTGCAGACCGCTACAGCGGAGGAGTTCCCGACGCTATGTATGCTGGACCCGCAGGTATTCTGTTCATCGAATACAAATACATAAAATTACCTAAACGTCTTACAACTTTTATAAACACAGGCTTATCCCCTCTTCAAGAGCAATGGATTACACAAATGCAGCAATGGAAGCACCCAACTTGGTTGGTAATAGGTGCTGACAAATCCTGTTTAATCCTTAATAAGTTGACAAAAAATATTAGTACCGCTTATTATCATGAAAATAAAACGGATACTAAAACATTAGCCCAGCTAATTACGGATGTAACACAAGGCCAACCAAATGAACAAAAGATCACCCGCGCAAAATCTAAAAAGAATTTGGGAAAATAAAGCGCACGAATTCAAATTCACCCAACGCCAAGCAGCTAAAAAACTCGACTGGTCACAAGGAGCTATTTCTCAATACCTTAATGGAATCACTGAGTTAAGTCCTCAAGCCATAGTTAAAATGGCTAATTTTCTTGGTGTAGCTCCACACGACATAGACCCGGATTTAGACCCAGGTGATATCCCCCAAAAAGGATATTGGCCTGTGTTGGGCAATACTTCAGGCGCACCTTCTACTGTCGAACGAAAACTATTTAATGTCACTGGACTAGAAAGCGGTGTTTTCCATGTAGATAAACCTATTGATTACCAATCGATTGCACCTAATAAATTTGGTAAACCAGAAATAGGAACATCCAAAATGGATGCAGGTATCAACTTGGTTGTCGCACCTGCTGAAAAAAATTATGTAGTTGATAAAAATTGTGACCCTAATTTTCCACCACTGAAGCCCAATGTTTGGTTAGTGGTATATCAAAGTAACAAACCTGCAAAAATGTTTAGGCAAGACGAAGTACCAAAAGCTAAAAATGCAAAAATATACCGAGTAAGAGCAGTCCTATTTGCATAACTATGAAATAGCATTAATAACAAGGGGGAGAAAATGAATAAAGATACCGCGAGGTTTATAGATCGTATACAAAAAATCAAATCAAAACTTAGGTTAAACTACAAAGAAATTGCAAAGTCTTCAAAACTTGAAGTAAGTTTAGTCAAGCGCATTTTTAATGGAAAACAAGAACCAAAACTTAGTGAAGTTGCAGGGATTGCATTTGCATTAGGCACAACAATGAATTACTTGACTAATCACGAAGACACTGAATATATGCTAAGTAAAACTCGTGACATACATTCTGATTGTCTTAAATTCCAAGGTGAGCTTCAACAAATGGCAGCTTGGTTAGAAAAAACGATAGATATAAATGACTACCAACTGAGATACTATGAACACATTTTAGGAAGAGTAGACGCACTAAAAGAGCACCCCGCACCCAAAGTACGAATTAAAAAACCTGAGTTTATTTCTTAATACAATTAGCCACAAATAAATACTATTAGTATTTATTTATCAGTTACTTATATAACTTTTGGTTATAAGTCACTCACTGACCTTCAAATTAACCTTTTCGTTAAGTTATTCATCTGATGCACTAAAAAAGGTCAAAGATTGACTCGCAAAATGCTAATAATTTTGTAGTTGTGATGTACTATTATAAGCCTTGCTAATCATTACTAATCATAATAGAGGAGGGCTAATAATGAACTCAGCGGATTTTATCAACAAAACACTAGAAATTATGTTAAATCGTTACGGGCCTTTCATGACCGTCCACGAATACGCAGAAGTCATGAAGTTGCAACCCGATACCGTTTATAAACAAATTGCCGACGGAACTGTTGATGTTGGAACCATTGAAAATCCAAACCGAAGGAAGCATTTGTTTCCAACAGCGTTAGTCGCACAGTACGTTTTACAAGTAATAGGTGATATACCTGCTGATAACGATGAAGATTATTTTAGACTGCACAAAATTGTGCCTATAAGAAAATAAAACCTATTTCATTTTTTTAGCAACATCTTCAGCTTGGAGATGCGTGTACCGCTTTAATTGACTCCAAGTTTTATGCCCAGAAATTTTTGCTACTTCTGGAATACTTAATTTAGGTTTCCTTTCAAACAATCTACTTATGGCTTCGTGCCGCAAATCATGAAAAGTAAGTTCTTTAGCTGGATAACTAAGCCTGTCTGTTAGGTTTTTAAACCGCTGTCCAATACTTGCAGTCTTTTCTATCTCAGTAAACAGATAGTCCCCAGGTCTGCATATCTGTCTGTACTCCAGTAATGCTTTCTTCAACTCTGGTGTAATAGGTACATGTTGATCTTTAGGTCGCTTCGGGTCTTTCCTCGCTTTAATAACCTGAACATCCTTATCCAAATCAAGCAAAGACCATTGCATCCGGTGAATTTCCCCTTCTCTCATTGCACTTGTAATGGCAATTCGCACCATCCAATAAATCCAATCCAACTTACCCCATGTATTTAAACAGGTGTTCAGCAACAAATTCTCTTCAGTGCCTTTGAAGTTCTTTGGCAATTTGGCAAAGACAGGTGGCGTTTTGTACAGTCTCCTGTCCCGTTCCTCACTCTGGCCTATCATTCCTTCTTCTGTCAAAAACTCCATTACATCAGGCCAAGGATCGTTTTTTATCACCTTTCTATATACTGTTTTCCTCGACCAACGTATCGCTTGACCAATCGCCAAACATTGCTTTTTAAGTGTGCTTGCCGATACACGAGATAACCTGTCGTCAGCATAACCATACATCGTGTCTGTTGTTAGCTCTGAAATTTTAATCCCACGCAATTCACGCATCGACAACCCAAGCGTTTTGAACTTCGAGTCGTTCATTTCTTTTTTACCGCTAGTGTGCAGTTGTCTGTAACTGAGGATTACTTGATCTATTGTTGGCTCGACGTTGCGCTGTAGTTTAGGAGGGAGTTCAAGCTGTTCTTTACCAAAGACTTTCGCTTGGTCAATGTCAGCTTCTTTTTTATTGGCCCACATTTTTGCCTGTTGTTTAGTGGGGAAGTTTGCTTGTAAATCTGGGAAACCTGCACGACGGATTCGCGCTCTCCAGGCTTTGCCATTGCGACCTATAGTTGCCATTCTTCCTCTTTCCTAAGTGGTCTAAATTTGGTCTAAAGTAAAAATCACAAAAGACCATCTAAATTAAGAAAAAAGAAGATTAACTAGAAGCTGTTGTTTTGTAAAGGAAATTTAGATCGAAAGTGGCTGCCCAACCTGGACTCGAACCAGGAACCAAGTGATTAACAGTCACCTGAATCAAACCCGTATTAAGCAGCATTACCTATTATTTTCTCTTTCAAATTCAGTTATTTACTTTTGTTATTAGTATTAGTCAGGATTATCAAGGATTCTTATTGGTCTAAATAGACCAATTTTTGACCAAAAATACGTGACTAAATACCCTAAATCACTAGGCAAGTATAACAAATAAGATTGCCCCGGTGACAATAATCCCGCCAAAGAGAATACCAAAAATAAGCCAGAGGTCTTTCATAAAAGCATCTTCGTGCTCGGCCTTGCTGTTAGCATCAGCCCGCGCTTTAGCTTTCATCTTGTCACGACGAATCGCCTCGGTGCGTATTTTTCCCCATAGTTGGCTCTTACCTGCGTTTATGTACATCCACTTGATGCGTTCTTCTGCACGACGAATTGCCTCAAGCTCTTCCACATACTCAACAGCTTCTTCCAACGAAGAACCTGCCAAGGGGTCGCTGTTCTTCTCCCGTTCTTCAATGCCTTTTTCAACTTCGTGCTTGCTCTTAAAAAAAGCCCGAACAGTGCTGGACATGGAATCGATTTCCTTGCCAGTAGCGATTCCTTTTTTAAGTAACTCGTAGGCGCGAAATGCCCCAGATGCAGCCAATGCGATGTCTATCATGGTAGATACCTCGCATTAGTAACCTTTGCGTTTCTTTTTCTTTTTCTTAGACTTGGCAGGTGGCGCGTTTAATACGCATTTTTTACCTTTGTGCATGTCAATCTCCCTATCATTTTTCAGTCACATATCCGTTTGTTACTTGCCAGTTGCCAAGTTCGTCCTCGATCTCCTTGGCATGTTCATCCAGATAGACTACTTCAGAGCCTTCTGGCAATAGCTGTTGGCAGATGTCAGCTATCGGTATAGAGGAAACAGCAACAAAGTCGGTAATCGTACCTTCGCTGTTGTAAATTACTGCCCCCCTAAATTTGGTCATTTTGAAGGTTTGTGCATGAATGCCGTCGCGCCCATGTATGTACCTACAATACCGCAAAGTGAAAAGTAAAATAGTCCCAGTAATTCAGCCAAGGCAGTAACCCGGCTATCGGGTACAAACGGGGTGAACAGCACAACTGTTACAGCAATCATTACCAGTATTGCCAGCCACGCCATCATCTTTTGTGCCTCTGACTTCTCCTCTCTCAACTCCAAATCAAGCATCTCTTTCGATCTCGCTATCTCCTCATCAGTAACAACTCCATCCCCGTCAAGATCAAAGTCGTTGTATTTTGATTTTGTCTGCAACTTCTTCGGTGTCATTTCGGCCTCGCTGTTTTTATTTGTGTGCGTTGAGTTAACATTGCATCAGCTTTCTCTCCGATATCAATGCCGTTAGCTTTCATTGTTGCCAGTGCTTCCCACAGTGCTTTTTGGGCGCTGCCTTCTTCTTCCAACTTCTCGTAAGCCTTTCTTCTGCTAATTGTTGGGTCAGTAGTGATCGTTCTATGTGACATCGATTAATAACCTTTTCCGTGGATGACGAGCGTGGGATAAAACAAAATAAAAACTGTCACCGACATCGGTAGTGAAAGTAAAACTACCTGATTCTCTTGTCCTTACCTCATCAGGCCACATTACTTCTGTGTCATTGGGTAGATTAGAGACAGTAATTGTAGTGTTCACAGCAGGGGATTCACTCACAGTTATGTCAGGAAAAGGCGTTCTCCGCACCAATGTAGCATCTTCTACATACCAATCTTCCGGTTCCACTAGCTCAGACACTTCTAAAATACTTTCGCCTTCTTGCTGATTTCCTTCAGCCAAACCATTGTGAGCACTATGCACTTTCGTGATCTGACCGTAACTGTCGTAAAAAACAACGTAACTCATCGTCGTGTACCTAGAATAATGAAATGAGCACGGCCAGTTTCCCATGACGACTGGTTATATAATTTACGTGCATACAATCTAACCAATATATTGCCCGTGCCTGTTGGTTGAAACGTATATCCTGACGTTAAAGTAAATGCGTAATCTTCTAATGCGCTATGTGCAACTCGTCCCGCAGTTGCTCCAGACGTTAACCAGGTACTACCCCCGTCTGAAGAAATTCTAAAAGCCATATCAATTACATTATCTGCCTGATTACTAGAACCAGCCCCTGCAACAAAATTCTGGGTAATTAGCACTGTTACTTGACTAGGTAGGTTACTCGAATAATTTTCAGTTACTCCCCCGCCATCTATCGCAGTCCAGTTAGTTATAGTTTCTGAGTTGTCATATCCAATAGTTGTGCCACCTGTACCTACCACCCCTTTCGGGACAGTACATGCGTCACCTTCAATTTTTAGGGTTGTAACGTCAGCATCTGCAATCTTTGCAGTAGTAACCCCCAAATTCGCAATTTGTATCTGCCCGTTATTATTTGAATCGATAGTTGCCCCATCTAAATTAATACGGCCTGTATCAAGCGTTCCAGCAACTATTTTGTTGGCATTTAATGTGTTCGTAATATGGGCATTATCAATTGTGGCTGTACCAATGTGCGCTTCAGTAATACTTCCAAATTTAATAAACGCCCCGTCCATATAAACACCACTGGGCAAAGTAATTGGTACTGGCGGGACAGCAGAGGTATAAAATGTCTGAGCTGAAGTTACAACAGAAAAAGGAGTCACGGCAGGTTGCGTAACACTACTTCCTGCGGGAGCTTCTATAAAAAATTTGTCTGCAAGAATACCAAAGTCTGTAGACTGAGCAGTTGCTACAAAGCCAAACCCAGAAAGTCGTTGTTGACCACTAGCACCTACTGCCGCTTTTATAAAATATTCTGCTTCTAGGCCACCAATTGAACCCGTATGAGAAGTAATAGTCGCCTGTTGATTACCTTGTGTAGTATTAAGTGCGGTCAATTGACTTGCTACACTGGTTGCATCAGCCCCGTCAGTTACATGGCTGTTTAAAACAGTAAAAGCAGTCGCGGTATTTCCACCTAATACAGTCTTTAATGCAGTTAAATCGGTCAGATTATTACCTGATTGGGTGGTTAAAGTAGTTACACCAGTATCAAGCTGCGTTAATGTTCTTTGAGTTGCTGGATCGTATGACCCAATAATCGAATGCCAACCAGGGATTCTTCCTACATCAGTGGCAAGTGTTGTATATAAATGAGAATTGCGAATTTCACCAGTAAGTGTAGTTAACAAAAAATCTACATCAGGCTGCACGGTCGCTGAAGTACCGCTTTCTGCATTCCACTCACTCATGTCTCCGTGCGTATTCTCGTGTCGCGCCCAATAATAATAAGTCGTGCCTGAAGTTACATCTTCATCACTGTAAAACTGAGAAGTGGAAGTACCTATAAAAATAGCAGCACTTCTGACATCGCTCGTATTTCTGTAAACGTGCGTTCGAAAATGATTACGGTGCTTCCACAAATCCCATTTGATTAGTACAGCAGTAAACCCTGCTGTTACTGTTAGATTCTCTGGTTTACCAACTGCTTGCGATAAATTAAGGTCATCACCTAAAGGAAGTCCAAAATCAAGCGCATTAGGATCATAAGGGTTTGCTGCAAGCTCTTTCGCAAGACCACTAGAAATTAATTCCCGCAGTGTGATCGCTCGATCTCTTGGATCGCCCCGTCTACCCAACCGAATCTCCACGGCCTCAACCATCTTATCGAGAAACTTTTTAAGCTCAGGGTCAGCTTTATTTGGCGCAGACGGTAGTGCGGGGACAGTCGTTGCATTTAAAGTACGAGTATTCTTACTCATGTCGCTTTGATCTCATCAATAGATTGAGCAATACAGGTTTCTGTCACTTCGTATTTAGTTTCTACTTCGACTTCCCACTCTTGAGCTACCGTCGCAGGGAGTCTCATAATGGGTTCGTAGAGATTAGTGTCAGTCGATCCGTTCCGCATGATGTACGGAGAAGAGGCGCTTGTGTTAGCGGTTCCGCCCATACCACTGTGGGCAGAACAATAATAGTACAGTGTCGGTGCGCCTGTCGGGACAATAATCTGCGTGTATGCACCAGGTGTTACACCCGGTGTTCCGCTGTAGGTCACTCCACTGGTGTATTCAACGCCGCTGTTATGTGTACCGTCTGAAGTAGTAGATAGTCGCAACGGATGAGTTGCATTACTCGAATCTGCTTGATCGAAAATGTACGTTGAACCTTCCTTTAAGGTAAGAGTATCTTGGGATACTCCGTCAATAACAAACTTACCTGCGGCTACGGTAACAGTCTTCGTTACAGAAACGGCTGCACCGCTGTATATTTGATAGTTAGCAATCTGGTTCCCATCACCATACACTTTCACAGTAATTGCATCGGCTAAAGCAGTAGGCCAAATAGCGGCGTTTACCGAAACCCACCCCATAGACAGCGGAGTTTCAGTTACATACTTTTTGCTTTTCCATTTTGCTGTTTGATTGGTAGCACCACCTGCGTACTTCATTGCATTACTGCCAACAATTAAATACACGTTGCCAGAACCAATGTCAGTTGTACCACCTCGAACTTCAGCACTTACTGAGAGTGTCGAGATTATAGTGTCTTGTGCTTGTGGGTCATAAACCCAACCACCGTAATTACTCCCGTCTTTCCAAAAGGCAACGTATTTACCTTCGTGCAGAAAAGCCTTTATAGCACTGGGTTTGAAGTCGCTGTTCCACTGCTTTGCTTTTATCAAACCCCTTGTAACGACTTGTCCCGAAGTACCTGTTATAGCAACAAGACCATCGGGGCTGGCATATAATACATACTCGCCCATGTCTACAATCGAATGTTTGTTGATACAGCTTTGCATTACATCAACTTGCATTGCTGTCATTGCTGACGGATCAACACCGGACACAAAGAAAGGCACAGTGTCTGTAAGCACAACAACACCGTTAGCAGTTGCTGATAACCCGATGATTGTTCCATCGATAGTTAAACGATATTGGACAGGCCAAGCGTGAGGCAGGTAAGGCTCAGAGAAACAGAGCCTATTACCGCTATGCCCCGCAAGCACACCGTTACCTACGTTTATCAAATTTTCCAACGGTCCATAAGGATACAAACTAGTATCATCGTTCGGGGGTCCAACCCATGTAGTGGACGGAAGTACCTCCCCAAGTCCTGTTGAAGCTACAGTGTCGCTAAAAGATGTGCCTGAAGTAATCTCACCGCAAAATTGAAAACTCGTACTGGTTGATCCAGTGTTGCTTCTGTATATCCGCATTTTTGTTAAGTTATAAGAACCAGTTGGAAACGCTGCCAGTGTTAACGCTACAGTTTCATCGTCCGTTTTATCAATCGGAGTAGAAGCTGCGCTTGGTGGGCCTTCCTCACCGTAAGCAGAAACATACGTGTAAACGTAGCTTACGCTGTCGGGTTCTTGAGTAGCAGTGGGTGTTCCTGATTTAGACGTTGTTGGTGCAGCACTAGGCGCAGGGATACCAAGCCGATAACTGGCACTCGGATAAAAAGCCGTTGCACCAATAGCCACAGACTGACTCGCCATTTTAGGATAGTTAGTACCAGCCCCAGAAGTCCCACTACCTGTCCAATAAACACGTTGGTATTCATCGTCATCGGTTGCAAGCGGAGAGTGTACTGCCTTGACATAATCTTCATCCCACTCTAATTGTCGTGGGGTTGTAGCTGATGACCCAGTTGCTGTCCGGTGACGATAGATAAACACACTTTGTCTGCTGCTAGTAGAAAAGGTAGAGTCAGCCGAATCGGTTTTAACAGGTACTAACGTGCCACTTTCAAAATCTATATTCTCTGCTTCTTGCCCATACTCTTCATTTAATAGGCGAGGGGAGATAGCTGGCGCAATTCCTTTGAAAGTTTTGTTTTTGAAGTAAGCCACTATTTATCTCCATAATTGAACCAGATACCTGCTGCGATTAGGGATAGGACGACAGTTGTAAGAACTCTAGTGACCGTTTGCCCGACTGTCCTTTTAGTGTCCCTCCAAGAATCAAGTAACCCTCTTAACTCTCGAACATCAGAGAACGCATTTTCATCGTTCAGCCCGACTTCTCTAAGAGCTTGTTTTGCTCCTTCTTCTGCGGCTCGTTGAATTAGCAATTCGATCTCTTGTTCGGTCACGGCTGTTCACCTTAGTCTTTCAGCTTTTCTAGTTCTTCGAACGTAGTTGCTGCATTAATTGCATCACGCCTATCTTGAAAACTTGAATACAAATCAAACCTTGCCGCAATAGAAGTATCAGCTAAATTTTGCAGTGCTGCTCTATCAAAAGTTACTTTTGTATTTGATAAATCGACCCAGAAAAAGCCATCAGGTAATGAGGTCAGACTCAAATTCCTAACCATTTGCTCAATAGATTCAGGACTAGCTTGGTAAGTTTTACCATCTAGTTCTACTGTTAAAGAATTGTATTTCACATCGTAATCGAGCCGATTGGCTGCAATCTGTGCGTCTTTATGATCTTGCGTTACTTCTGTCATAGTTAATCCTCTACGCGGCAACTACTATTTGTATAGAGCCATGATTACCATCAGCCCCAAAAGCCCCATAACTTGCACCGCCTCCTCCACCCGCAGGTGCAGTTAAAGCACAAGTCACGGAGGTATAACCTGACGCTATGTAACTTGAGCCTCCACCGCCAGAACCAGGGTACACACCTCCCGCACCTCCGCGATAGCCTCCAGCGCCGCCTCCTCCTGTACCGTAATAACTACCGTATTTCAGACCACCATCTCCGTAGGCTGAAGTAGTGCTACCAGAGCCATAGGAAGCAGTATCAGAAGTCTGACTTGCTCCTCCGCCACCGTGTTGATTAAAGCCGTTACAAGTGCTGTTTTGTGAGTGAGTTCCAGCAGCCGTCCCCGTTGCAGCAGTGTGGTATGTATCACCTGTTCCCCCGTTTGCTGTATGAGGCCCATTTATACCACTAGCTATAACCCCTCCAGCACCCGCAGTTTGAGGCGGATTATTCCATGCAGAGGATGCACCGCCTCCACCCCCTGCAACAAGAATTACGTTTCCGGTAGCGTTATCAATTACAGCGCCAGCACCTGCACCACTACCCGCTTGTGCATAAGCAAGACTCGTATTTTGACCAGTGTGTGACTGACCTTTTCCACCTATCGCCAGCTTGAGTATCTGACTTGTACCAGATACAAACGATGTCGCAGCCTGACCACCAGCAGCACCATGCCCACCACTGTAGTTCCACATTCCTCCACCTGCTCCACTTCCACCTGTAACACTAATCGTTACTGTTTTGTTGTCAGGAAGCATTGCGTAAAAGTACAAGTTCCCATAGGTAGAATGAAGAAAATTTGTTGTAGTGTTAGGACTTAATACTGTTGTACCTGTAGGGGGTGTCGAAAAGGTTGAATCAGAAGCGTCTAAAGTTGCTCCATAAGAATTAATCATGGCGACACGATAATAGAACGTGGTGTTTGCCGCTAAACCTGTAAGTTGAGTAACTGTCGTCCCGCCAGAAACAAAAGTATCTGCTGTTGTAACATTTGCACTTGTTGACCAGTAAACACCATAAGAAGTTGCGTTCGATCCAACCGTGTAATAAATATTTGCCGAAGTATCATTAAGTACCTGAGTCGAAATTCCACTAGCAGCGTTTGGAGTTAACTTCGGCCAAGCATCTGCTCTTTGCTCGTCCCTGGCCTTTTTTAAAGTCCAGACTCCATCAGCAGGGAAATTAGTAGAACGTCCTACCATTAGCTAATCTCCTCATACGAGCAGACAGCCTCTAAATCAGAAGCTGAACTTGCAGTAAGTCTGAGCGAATCGCCTTCTTCTAAATAGATAGCTTTTGTTACAACGTCGAGTGTAGAGTCTTTTGGGACAACAACTGTTTTTGCAATGTGATAAGCAGTTGAACTGCGGAACAAATCAAGGGTTACATCTGCGTCATTTGTGCCATCAACATTACTGACATACAAAGCATTAACTTTAAACACTTTGTTTGATGCGGCAGAGTTCTCTACAATTACAGTGGCACTCGTACCAACTGCTTGCACCGCTGTTTTTCCAATTATTGTCGTGACATTTACAATATTCGGTGCGCTCATTTTTTTACTCCCCGAAAACAATAGCCATTGCTATTGCCTTACCCGTTGACGCTTTTTGTGTGATCGTGGCTGCACTATCAGCTAAGTCTCTTGCTTTACTCATGTGACCTCCTAACTAATATCGATTTTTAAGAATGCTGCAATATTTGGATCAACTGGCTTTGGAAGAACAGCATCACTGGCATTGTCATCTGTAACACCATCAGTCGCATCTCTGAGTTGCTGTCGGTAAACGTCTAAAGTTGCTATCGCATCTTCACCATAATTTTTAATTAAGTCGGGAGAATAAATGCAATCGGTGGCTTGCAACGCCACATCTCGCTCAGTTCTAAATTCTGCTAGAGTGTTCGCCATTTAAAATTCTCCTTTATAATGCTGTAAATAAACTGTCAGCGGGGTAATCAGATATAAAAGCCCAACCATCACCTGTGCCATGAAAACCTGTCCATAAAATATTGGTGGGTGCGCTTGATATATCTTCATTATCGCCGAAGAGAGCTTTGGCGTAGGTATAAGATGAAGTTAAAGGAATCATATCTGTGTTGCTGTCAATCGCAAGAATCTTTATGTTAGTAAATTGGCCTGTGGCATAATCAATTGTAAATTTGAAAAATGCATGAGGCGCATAATAAGGGTAACCTTGAGTGCCGCAGATCATCCACTCATTTAAATTACCTGTTGGAATTAACATTTGTTTATGTGCATTTAGGTTAAAAGGCAGCATCGTTCCCCAACTACCTCTGTCGTAGGTTTGAGTTGTCGATGTCCATTCGCAAATTTTTCCGTAGTAATCGTAATTGAATAATTTTAAACCTGTGCTGCTAGGGTCTTTGACAAGAATGGCTGTTTGAGCACTGTACTGGGTTCTATCAAAACCTGTTGTTACTTCAGAACCAACATTGTTCCCTGCATCAATCGCAATCTTTGAATAACCGTTGGCAGTTCCATACGCGCAAATGTGTGTCGGCAAGTTATGACTTCCGCTGTTTGGAAACAGACCTGCGCTAGTGATTAACGGATGGGTAAACATCGAAACCGCTTGGACGGTGGAGGTGTTGGTGTTCGGACACTGATTAACACCACCCATTGAGCCGAGTGAGCCAGCACCCGCGCCAGAGTATGCACGATACGCTGCCTGACTGCTGCTATTTTGATTGTAACCAACTATAAAAGCGCGAGTTGCTCCGCTAGAGTTATAAGGCAAAGAATAATGAGGGTCATTGGCTCCATGCGAATCACCTGTAAATCCACCCATCGTGTAAGCAGCACTTGACCCATCTGTCAGAGACTGCCGATACATAGCATAACCAAATTTGTAAGTAGTTTGATTAGGCCACGCGATATTGCCGTGACAAACCATTTCTCCGCCACCTTCGCATCCAGTCCCTTGCCATGTACTAACACCTAAATAGCTAGGGTTTTCCCAAATTGTTTCTGGAGTTGTGACACTTATCGTTTTGGTTGATGGGGTACATACAATTCCCATAGCCGAAAAAGATGTTGACATGGAAGGAGAACTTGCGTGATTCCCTGATATCCACGTAAAAACATTACCAACCGTAGGATTTGAACCAGAAGAGCCAGTTCGCCAAAACTGCGTATAAGTTGTCGAGGCTGGAGTTCTGTTATCAGCAATATCCACTGACGATACCATTGGGACTGCACTTACAGTTCCTTTGCTAAAATTAACAAAACTGACACCGCCAGCCATGTCAGCCCAACTGATAGAACCTGAGCCTGAAGTCTGCAAAACCTGATCGGCAGAGCCATCGGCTGTGGGTAGGTCAACCGCACTTAAAAAACTATTCAGGTTTGCGTCAGCCGCTACTGGTACTCCAGACTTTTGAAGAGCACCAGTAAAATTGCTTGTTGTATCGCTGTAAGAGGGAACACTTGCCCCTGATACCTGCAAATCACCTGTAAAGTTAGCAGTCGTATCTGCATAAGCTGCATAACCACCTGTATCAATTAAATAACCTAGAGATGACCAAGCCGTAGACCCGTCACCTATTTTCATTTTATTGGTATCAGTTTCTACCCCTAATTCGCCTTGCGCCAAAACGCTGTTTGCACTTGTCCAGTTGCTTGCAGTGTCCCGTCTTATTTGAATTCGATCAGCCACTTGCGCCACCTCCATCTATGTTTTGTGCGGTGGTGTAAGTGCTATTTGCAAACCCACCATCAGGATTTTTGATTGCCTGTAAAAGCGAAAAAGTTCCGTATGCCACAATGTCGATTAAATCACCTGCGGCTGCACCACTAGCAAGCACGATTGCGCTATTAGTCGGTGTAGTGAAATCCGTCCCTGCAATCAGTTTGACTCCGTTCATGTAAACGTCCACGAAACCCTGGTCAAAAGTTGCTGCGAAACTCGTCTGCCCCGCAGTCGCTGTGTAGACATTGCGATCCGATGTGCCGTTCACCATTGAAGATGCAACATCAGTCAGACCCTGTGCTGTAATACGCAGTTCGACTTTTTTGCCACTGTCAAAAGCACTCGCGGTAGTTCCTTCTTGAGCACGAACAACCGTTAGTGAGTTGCCAGATCGAGCAGTCGCTTTGACCACTTCCATACTGCCACCACCCGTATCGTGGATCGTGACATAGCAGTAGTCTCCACTGGTGCTTAACGCAGGGAAGGTACTGCCATCTGTCAACGGTATCGTAGTTGTCGAGTTATTAATTGCACTCGATAACGTCGTGACCGCATTGTTCGTAAACTTGATGCCCATGATTAGCTCACCGTAACAGTCCAAGTTATTGTCATGCTGTCATCTGCGCCTTTGTTCACCACTGAAAAAGTAGTGCGACAGAACAAAGTTCCAGAAGAACTCGCGTTGAACAGACCCGCTTCAGTTATTGCGCCTGTGCCTGTACCTGCCCCGAAAGAAGCGACATAAGCAACGTCGGCATTAGTGACTGTTGTGGAAGTCAAAGCAACTCGCGCTGATTCGTTCCCTAAAGCGGTATCGCCAGCGGCAGCAGAGGTTGACCCCGTACCAATTGCCATGTGGCTCATCGCTGTTGCAGTAGCGTCTTTAATTCGGGATGCGACAAAGTTCTTCCCCGTAGTCACTACGAGATTGTTTACTTCTTGGACAACTTCATCATTGATAGCAATGCTAAGTTTTCCGACTAATTTCATGTTATCTGTAAGCATGGTTATTGCTCCTAACTGTTGAGTGCTGATGTGTTCAGTGCTGCGGCATTCACAACAGCACTACTGGCTAGAATTAGATTTACGTTAATTGATTCAGTAATCGAGGCCGTGTCCGACAACGTGCTGGTCATGTCAAACGACAATGAATCGGTTATATTCGCAGACTCAGTGACTGTAGTTTGATCTGCAATGACATCCGTGTACGCATCACTTAATGTAATGCTGTCACTAATGTTCTTGTTGAAAGTTTGGATATAAGTTTCCGACAGAGTTGGCGTATCGGTTGGGCTTTTTCCTAGCTCCAGATTTTCGGTCAACGAATCACTAAGGCTTATAGACTCAGTAAATACTTTCGAAGTCGTTAAAGTAGGTGTGTCACCTAACGATGCACTTTCTGTCAGTGTTGTGTAATCGTTTATGTTGTCACTGTAGTTATCCGACAATCCAATTGAGTCAGTAAAAGATCGGTTGAAGGTTAAGGACTTAATAAAAACATCAGAAAGCCCTGCTTCATCAGTTGGATTTTTAACCTTAGTTGTTGTTTCACTTAGAGAGTCTGAAAAAGAAATACTATCAGTGAAGACTTTGCTTATAGTGAAAGCAGGTGAGTCACTTAAACTAAACGAATCAGAGTAAGCGCGGCCAAAGCCTTGACCAATAACTACATTCTCAGAGAAAGATACGCCATCTGTCGCACTCTTGTTCGTAAAATTAGCAGCCTCAATCGAGTCAACAAAAGCAATTGAGTCTGAAAGAGTAATACTAAAATCAAAATTTAAGGACTCTGTAAACGGAATGGAGTCAGTAAACCATTGGTCTTTAGAACTTGAATCAATAAATATCTGTGTACCACTGGCATTCGTAAAGGTAATAGAGGCCCGTGGGTTTACTGATGAAACCACCGACTTTGCGCCTAAATTGTATCTGACGATCTTCGCACTCATTAGTCGAAATCTTTCCTGATTTTGAATTTAATTAAATCTTGTAAAGTCTGTATCCCACCTGTTGCATAGGTAATCTCGATCTCACCTTCAAAAGTTCCAGCCGTGTCGAGCGTTCCGGTAGGAAAATTCGTGGTAACTACTCCGTTAAGCGCATTACTAACAGCCATTGTTAAAACCGATTTCACTGTTGAACTTCCAATTGCTCTCATTCGCAATCGAACAGTGGCTCCAGTCAAATCAATGGGTGCCCAAGTATTGCTGTCATTCTCATCAAGTGTTTGCCCTGGTGCTGCCGTATTCGCATCCCGCAGGGTAATCGTAAGCATTGGCTCAGTGTCGCCAGTGACCAACTTTATAGTCTCGGAATATGCCATTTTTCGTTACCTATCAGGACTTTTGGTATTAGTCCAGCTATTCATTATATTAGTCTAACTAATCAATATCCACACTTTAATAACGGCCTGTGCGGATCATATCCGTAATATCAATTGATCTGAGAGGCCCAACATCCTTGGCCCATTTCGAGTTCAAAAACTCACGAGAAGCATCCTCATAATTACGATCAGCCATGTGACCAAGGGCCAATTTAAACCCTTTCAGAGAAGGGAGGCCGATGTTAAAACACAAATTGCACAAAGCGTCTTTCCGTACCTCATCGAGCGACTCGTACCACTCGAAAGAATCTATCAATTCTTGCTCCACTCGTTTAATGTCATTTTCTAAGAGGTACATACACTCTTCATGACTAAGGCCAATGCCGCCTTCCCCGATCATTCTGCCAACGCCAATCGTTGGCTTATCGGAAGTACAAAAATACAGGTGTGACTTATTCCCTTCATGCTCAACCAACATGTTTTTTAGCTTCTCTCTCATGAGTTTCTTTCAACCTTCTTTAGTTTTTCTACGGTTCTCATCGTTCCCAGTCCTAACATACCCATTAGAATGGGCATCATTGTTGAGGTATCAATCATTGGTATCTGTATATCCATCGCATTTAATGCCAGTACAAAATTGGTAAATGGAATCAGAATGAAATTCCCCATTAAACCCAAGCAGCAGGTCCATCCAACTGCTGGCCTCCAACCCGACACAAACAGGCTTTTATGCGCGGCCTCTGTTTGGTTGACAGCAATCTGTGCCTGGATAATTTCATGCGACTGCCGTTCAGCCATCGTACTGATGTCATGGGCAAGCTGTTGTTTTAAATCTTTATCTTCAACAAACTTGTCAAGCAGTCCCGTAACCGGACCTATCAAACTTTGTACTAATCCTAATGCCATAACTCACCTCTTCGTTCACTAATAGCCTTTAGGCTTCTTCACTTTCTTTTTTTTACCTGCCATCTTCTATCTCCTTTTCTTTGCGGTTTTAGCTGCTTTTTTAAACTGTTTTGCGGTTGGTCTGCCTTTCGCACCGGGCTTTTTCATTACTTCGTTTGAGCCAGCCTTTATACGTTTTCTCTTCGCATGAATATTCCTATATAAACTCATTTCCAATTACTCCTAGCTTTTACTTTGGCTTTTTTTGAAAGGTTCCCGAAGTGTAATAGCTTGGCGCTTTTTTTAGTGTGTGTTGCTCCAGAATGAATCTCCCCATTGGGCATCTTATGGGTTCCCCCTTTATGCTCAGTGCCGTCTTTGTTGTAATGTTTCACGCCTCTAGCCATAACTCCCTCACAATTGACTGTAGACAGGTATCATTCGATCTGGGATCGCATTCAAACCGTCGGAAAATAATCTTTCAAACGACTCTACCGAAGGTCCAAGAATCGAACCTACAGCAGAACCTCCGTACTGTGCGCTTGTTTGAGCACCAAGTAACAATGACCAAGGACCAAGCAAACCTGCGCGATCAGTTATTTCAAACATATAACTGCCCCAATCCATAGAGTCGGATCGGAAATAACGATCTGACGCTTCTACACCAGGAAGAATTGCAGCAAGGCTGAACTTGGTAAACTCTTTCAATTCAAGCCCAAGCATTGTGAATGGCATAGCAGCAAAACCAGTAAGAGCCAGCATAGAAGTCATAGCTAAAAATCTTTCTTGTTCTGTAGTAAACCGTGGGTCTGCTTGCCTTTTCTTTATTTCTGCCATCAAGCCACCTACGATGACTTTTCCGTAAGCGTAGGCAAAACCCTTCAATTGAAATATCAACATAAATCGTGGGTCGCTTGCCCAGATAGGACGCTCGGCTGCATTAGGTCTAATCACAGAACTTTCTGTAAATTTCTGCATGGCTAACTTTACTTTCCGACCAACTGGCGTAGTAAATTCATTCGTATCCCAAGTAAGCACTTCTTCCGCAGTCAGTCCTAGCTCTTTAAGGTAACGCTCCGAATCAGGGGAAGGCTTTCGAGCATGATATAGAATGAACTCCCTTGACATGTTTGCCCCAAATTCACGAGTAAATCGGGTAAACCATTCAAGTCCAGTAACCTTAAACCATCCATCAGTCCAACGTCGTTGCGTTTCTCCCATGTATTCCTGTGAAGCAGGGTCAATAATCGCATGGGCCATGCTTTGCGAAGTCACAAGCCCAAGTTGCCTTGCCAGTTCTTGAGACTCTTTGCGGTTCATCGTTTGTATAGCGGCTTTCAAAGCTACAGGTCGCAGGGCAGCAAACTCTCTTGACCGAATAATGGGTCCGGCAAGTTCAGAAAAGGAACTAATAGCCGCGAAAGCCAAAGTAGTTAATATCTGTAAAAACCCTAACCAAGAATTTGCTTTCTGCAACAGCGGTGATAAAGGTGCGCTTTGGTAGCCGAGATAAACGTCCAGTATTTCTTCAGCTTGCTGCTTAAACTCTGGATTTGCTTGTTCTAATGTTTTTAATGCAGCAGCAAGTTTGTCGTTACCATTCTCATCTTTAATCGCTCGCTGCCACTCGACGTACTTAACGATATCTCTTATATAGTTTCCTAATGCCTCTTGTGGCGGCTTTAAAAAACCTGCATCGTTTAAGGCTTCTTTAGGAACTCCTTTAGTCAGTCTTCGTGCTGCACGAAGATTTGCTTTTACATTGTCGTCATAAGGATCGATCAGAGTTTCGTCTTCAAAATTTGGGTCGTATTGTTCTTGGATAGAACCTTCTTCTAGCATAGTCTTTACAACAGCAAGCATCTCTTCATAAGTTTTCTGTCGTTTGTTTGGGTCTTGGTTCTCGAAAAGTATTCGTGCAAAACCCTCTTTGTTTTCGTTGATGGCTACAAAGTCCAACCTAACTGGAAAAAAGTCTTTAAGTTTGCGTACTTGCACTCCTGGGGCTTGGCTTATGTACTCATCGTGCATACGCTCTAGGAACAACCGAATTTGCCTTGCCTTACCATCTAAATCTGCGGTGGGCGTATCTGATAGTGCTTGGTCAAATGCTGCTTGATTCTCAGGCGAATAAAGATCAGTGCCTAACAAAGTCTCAAGCTGATTCATAAACTCATTTTTTTGCAAAGTAGACAACTGTAAAAAGCCAAGTCCACCTTCTCCGCTTCGGCTGTACATCATTTTGGCTATACTAAGTGCTGCTTGTTTAGCCTTGCCTACGCCTGATCCAATATTCCGTAAAGCGTTGTCTGCGGGTAAAACAAGATTTACGCCTGTACGTCCTACAATGCTTTCAATTAAACGTAATAATCTTGCCATAGGCGCAGGGGCTTGCCTTTTAATTTCACTCTCAAGCTCACGAACAACAAAAGCCTCAGTCCACTTATCTGATTGCCCCTTTATAGTTTCTTTGCTGCGGTTCACTACTTCTTGGATATAGGTGTCAAAATCAGGAGAAAAGTTTTCGGTAGGACTAAACCGACGCTGCATATCGTTACGCAATGAATTCCACATGTTGCGTAATTTCATTACTAGCTGTTTAAAATAGGACTCGACTTGGTTTCGAGGTTTAGCTGCGGCAATACCTCCTGCCAACTTTAAACCCCACATGGCTACCTGATCTGCATACCACTCTTCAAACCTATTTGGTCCTTCGTATTGGGCTGGCGCACCTTCTCTGTTTTTAGCCTTGAGGAAGGCTTTATAAAGTCTTTTTCGCAGCCCTTCATTTTCCAATACATTTCTGCGTTCCTCACGGAACAGCGCATGTCCCAGTTCGTGCATTGCTGTAATTGTCTGGGCAAGTTCGTTACCAACAGCTTCGTTAACAACAAGCAAGTGATGGTTCTTAAAGCCGATGTACTTACCTGCGTTGTTATTACCCATACCGCTGATCTGCTCGCTAACTTTGTCAACAAGACCTTCTGGCAAATTGCCATCGAAAAGATCAGCTTTATTAGGTAAATTTTCCCAGTAAGACTTTGTAACTATAGTCACGGGCATTTTCAGTTTCAGTGCATTTATTGCTTTAGTTAGCACTGCGGAAAAAGCCGTGCCTGTGTCAATACCGAAAATCCTGTTTACAGATTTTGTTCTTCTGGCTCGTTTAGATGAACCTGTGTCTGTCCTTTCATCGGGTCTACCAAGCTCGATGTTGTGTTGTGTAAGTGGCAAATCCGTTTGCCCAAGAGCGTTCCGTGCAAACCGTTCTATTTCTCCTAACCCATCTATTTCTTGTACTCGCTCTTCTCGAACCCTTGCTGACCTATCACGTTTGTAGTTAATTATTTCAGTTTCTTCATCTTGTGCAGTGTTTGCTATCCGAGTGTCGAATACAAATTCCCTGAACCTAGCTTGTTTTTCCCTTATTTCTTTTATGCTGTCTTGCTCAGGGTCGATAAATGTTTCTAAATTTTTACCCTCTTCGTCGAGTAATACCTCACCGTCTTCTCCAACGGCCTGATAAAAATATGCTCCCCTCGGAATAGTATTGCGTGGTTGAATAGCCTGACCCAACGTAACATTCTGAGAGGCATCCACAATTGTTTCTGTATTAACCGACGGATGATCTAGGGGGAGTTGATCTATTTCGACACGCAAACCTCGCTCTAACAACTGACCTAAGATTGTTGATAGTCCCGTTTGTGCTGCCGACACTGGACCGCCTTCGTTAAAGTTAGTGCCGCCCTCAGTCTCGTTTATGCGTTTACCCGCTTGCACTAAATCTTGCAGATTAACTTTCGTTCTCTTGCCATCTTCAGAAACGAGTTCTGCGTTTTTAAATTTACTTTTTTTAGCTTGTGTTATTTCACTATCAACGTACATACCCAAGGGCAACCCATTTTTACCGTACCTTCGAGTATCAGGGGTGGTCGTAACATTCAATGACCATGTGCCATCAGTATTCTCTGATATTGAGACAACTGCATCAGAATACTTATTCTTAAAATCGACTGCTCTGGTTAAAATGCTGTTCGGTGCAGATGGGATATCTTCTGTGCTTTCATTAAAGGCTTGCTCGTAGGCTTCACGAGCAGCAGCAGTTTCTTCGACTGGGGCTTTGGGGTTTCTTGGTTGGTAACGCTTGCTTAATATCTCTTCAGCATCAAACTCGGTGTCAGTGAAATCACTAGCATCTTCTGTATCTCTTGTTTCAACTGTCGTTATCGGTGCATTCGGGTCAACTTGCATATCACGAACAACAACGTCATCGTCGGCCTCGAACCGCTGTTTGCGTCGTTCCATTGCAGCTTGCAAATCAACAACTTCCCACTTACCACCTGCGGGAACCATTCCTTTTGCTGATTCGATGGCTCGATCCAGTCCTACTGAATCAGTAGCTTCTTCATGGACGACATTACCTTCGTTGTCTGTGACCTGTACAACTTGGTCCGAAGTAGGGGGCATAGTTGCTGAATAGCCAAGTGCTTTGGCAATGGCTCGATCCGATGCACCGTCGTTTAAAACTTCTGAGATTAAAGACACATTCTTAGACATCAACGTACCGCGCCCAGGTACAAAAACTGCGTATGTATCGCCATCAGGGTCTGCAACTATGGAACCATCTGCTTGCTGACTAACAGTAGTAACACCGTTCGCGCCATCGCCTACGTTATAGGTATCTTCATTGCCTGAAACCCAAACTGCTTGTTTGTTGTTGTTTGGGTCTTCCATTGCGTTAAACTGCGCTGCAATATCCCTGGTAGATTCGGGGGTTGTTAAACCCAGATCAACAACACCTGCCTGTTCTCTTTCAGTCTGCTGTGCAACTTGGGCTTCACGGCCTTGCTCGATTAATTTTTCAGCGCCTCTAAATACAGAATTCGCTGCGCTTGCAGGAGCAGCCGCACCACCGCCTAATGCTCCGCCTCCAAAGAAACCAACAAATGCAGCTTCACCCAATCGTAGTGCTGCATCTTGTCTGTCATATTCAGGGTCAAGAGCAAAACGGTTTGCAACGGCCATACCTTCTTGAATTACTTCGGTAGTGCCTTCGATTGCACCAGACTTCAATGCAGCACCGCCAATGTCTCTGCCGAGTTTTGCAAAAATGCCACTAGATTCTGCTTTGCCTCTTTGAGTAGCGACTTTGCCTATTAGTTTAGCTATACCTATTTCGCCACCAACACCGACAGCCGCTTGGGGTACACCAATCGCTGCTGCGCGGAAGGCTGTAACCGGATCAAGCTCTTCACCTGTTTCCAGTGCTTCGGATAGATTCTGTCCCGATAAAGGTACAAACTCAGATACACCAGCACCTGTTATAAAACCTGCGTTCGCTGCTCGATTACGGAATAAAGTATAAATCCCATTTGCCAATTCTTTTTCATCGGGTGTTGCAGTGCCTCGCACTGTTCTCGATAAAGTATCTTGGACAAGTTTTTTAGCTGCTGCACGGCCTGTTTTAGTTACGGCTGATTTACCAAGTACGCCAACAACAGCACCCGTACCGCCACTAGCAATAGAAGAAAGTGCTGAAGGAACTATCTGTCCTGAACCTTTAAGAATTTGGGTAGCAAAACCCATTAGAGTAGGCTTCTCAAGAAATTCACCAAAGGTTTGAATACCGTCAAACATTTCAGCCGCTTGAGTTTCGGCTAGACGAGCATTACGAATTGTAGTTTCAGCGCCTTCCTGGTCGCCAACTAAAGTCTGAGCCAACCCTTTGAAATATCGAGCGTCTGCAACCAAGCCCGCAGCACCGCCTTGGACTCCGCGCACAAAAGTATCGCCAAGTGTTGCAGGTGCTACCGAAGGTTCAGGGAGTGCTTGAATGCCAGCCGCGACGTTATTGGGGTTGGTCGGAGCCTGTGCAGCTTTTGATATAAGAGTTTCAAGAACATCTGCCATTCGCTGTCCTATTCACTTTGTTGTGCGCGAGCAGCATCTCTCGCTTTAATCATTGAAATGAACAGCTTACCAATAGTCGGGTTGAGGTTCATTATTTTCTCTGCGCTAAATTTTTCGCTTCTAGTGTCTCCTGCAACTCCAGTGACCTTAAACCTGACTGGCTCACCGTTCGAGTCATAAGCATCGATTTCTACGTTAGCTAAATTATCAGCAGAAAAAGTAGGTTGTGCTTGTCCACGTAGGAACGGAATACTTGATGCGAGGGTTTCCATAAAACCACCTCGCTCTGTTAACGCTACGTTTTGTGCGTAAGTAGTGGTAAACTGCGCCAAAGCTGTTAAATATTGTTGCGCTTCTTCTGGTGTTTGTGCTGCCGCTGATTTAGCCAAAAGTTGCGGAAGAATATCAGTGTCGAAACGCTGTAAATTCCGTTCAGCAAGTTCGTTACTTGGTAACTCTTTACCTTCACCCTCTGGATCAACAATTTCCGAAATCTTATTGTGGACATTTTCTGTGATCCAGTTGGCTGCGTTATCCATTCTTTCAAATACTTCTAAACTCATCTGGTTATTGGCTTGTAGCCTACTTATCCTGTTTCTTTCAGCCGACAACTGATTAGTATAGTCATTCTGTGCTAACTGCATCGCTTGATAGGCGCTCATACTTTCAACACCTGTCTCGCCAAGATTCATCAATGAACTAAATGCGTCGTTTTTCTGTGCTTCGGTAGCGCCCATTGCCGAGATAAAAGCGTAAATCATCTTCTTGGATTTAAGATCGGCTCGCTGTGCATCGTTCAAGTTATTAATACCCGCAGTTTGCATACCTTGTGCGACAGCAGTGACAGTAGCTTGATTCTGTGAAAACTCTTGTCCAAGAATTTCTAATTGTTCTTTTGCATCTGAAGCAGTCAGATCAACTGCATTAGCTTGATCTTCTGTAGTCACAATGACTGATTTACTGTCTGGATCAGTAACTGAATCTGAAATAGGGGCAGCATCTTCCAAACCAAAGTCAGATTTGTGTTGTTGGATCTGCGCTTGAATTGCGTTTACTTGTTCTTGGTTGTTCTGTGTATCTTTAACAACACCGCGATACCTTGCGGGAACTCCACGTGGAACATCACCACCTTGTGCTGATTCAAGTTGTGACTCAAGTTCTTCGAGTCGAGCTTGAGGATAGCTTTCAAGTTGTTTTGTGACGTTATCTAAAGCTCGTCGATTACCAACAACACTTCTACCGCCACCTGCGCCACCTTGAGAAGATGACAGATTTTCATAGCGTTTTAATAACTTATTCAGTTCAGGATCATTAATGTCATCACGTTTTGTAGAAAGAGTATCAATAACACTCACGGAAGGTTGCGTCGCATCTGGCGCATCTAAAACCGAATTAATATCTTGATCGCTTCCCGGCAAGATAGAAGTATCGCCAGTAACATCAGCCGCTAGTTGAGCAGTAATATCAGGGTCATCTTGTACTTGCCCTGCAACGCCAAGTAAATTACGGCCTATTTCAGCGCCTTCGTCAGTGCCTGAAGCCATTGCTTGATCTGCTGCATTAACAACAGTCAGCAAATTAGAATCAATATTGGCTAACTCTCTAGCAGCCGCAAGTTGAGGATAGTTAGCTCCTAATGTACTGTCTTGTAAGAGAGTTGTTTTGTAATACAGTTCAGCCGCATTTGCGATGTCACCAGCATTTTCAAAAGTTGCTATTTCAGAATCTGGGAAACTTGTGCCGTCTTTAGTCAAAACTCCTTCGCCAAACACGCCTCGGCCATCGGTATAGCTACCACCAAAAGCAAATTTCCCATTGGGTAGTCTGGTCACTTTATCGAGTGCGAACCCTTCGGGTGTAGTCATGCCTAACTTATCTTGCGCCATTCTAAGGGCAAGCGCATCTGCTGCTGGCACACCGTTTTGTATATCAGTCCTAAATTTTTCTTTATCAAACCTGTTGGTATTTATATCGAAATATTCACCTTCAAGCATTTGGTTGAACGTGCCGTCATTCATTCGAACCTTTTCTTCATTGGCAAACTGTTGCGCCTGTCGCGCTTCTTGCTGCTCCATAAGACCAAGTTGCTGACGACTCACATCAAGGCGTTCTTGCTGTAGCTGATTAGCCTGACGTTGTTGATTCGCTATTTGTTGTGTACGAAATGTACTTAAAAGTGCATCTGCGAGTGCCATAATAGTTCCCTGCTAAAATACTACGCCCATGAGAGCAAGACTACCCAGACCGCCTAGTGTGCTATAGGTGTTCATTTTGGATTGTGCTTTAGCTCTGTCATAAGCCATTCGTCTGTCAATTTGATTCCCTGCTGCACTACCCATCTGACTTTGAGAAGCCCTGTTTACACCTTGCCCGATATTAATTAGATCAGCCAATGTTGATTTGTTTAATTCTCTTTGCGCTATCTGTGCATCAGCGACACCTTGAATACCACTTGCAGTAGTACCCAGTTGAATATTGCGTTGCTGTGCTAATCGTTGTGCGGGAGTCAGACCTACGCCATAGCGTTGAGCATTCCTACTTGCGACTCCTTGCGTAAGCCCTTGAGCAATTTTTGCATCTTCTCTTGCTTGGTCAACAAGGGATGTGTCAGTCGATGCTTTAGCAATTAAGTCATCTTCAAACTTGCTGTAGTCTTTGACGTACCGCAGGTAATCATCACGAGTCATATCCGCAAAAGTTTTTTCGGGATCATCTACAGTAGGTAACGCCCCGCTAGTTTTTGCTTTGCTGATTGCTGTATCGTATTTGTCGTATAAATTAGTCATGTTACTGCCCACCAAGCGCATATCTAAATCTTTCTTGTAGCCCTTTTACCTTTCTGCCTTGTGAATCTACAGGTGTAAAAAAACTGCCTTGGACGGGAGTTTTAGTGTAAGGATCGCGTCCGGTACTTCCGAGATTCCCTAACCCTTGCCCAATCGCTGTACCCGCAATCTGACCTGCGGCATCGTATTTACTCTGCGCTACCGCCTGTCTGTTTGCTGCTCTGGCTAGTCCTTCTGAAGTCTGCATCCGGGCAAGCTGTGACATACCACTTTGTGCATCAGCCGCTTGTCCTAAACGTGTGCCTAAAACATTTGTCTGATCTTTTGCCTGTATAGCTTTGCCTGTTGCCGTTGCTTGGCCCAGTTGTGAAGTCAGTCCACCTGCCAACGCTCCAGCACTACCCACATCGGTAGCCTGTCTCAGCGTAGGTTGAGCAGTTAATGTTTGCATCGTGTCTGCATTAGCTCGGCCTCTTGCGATACGAGTTGGATCGTCCGACAGCGACTGGTCGCGCATCTTTAACAACAGCGGATCATATTTCTTTTTGAAATTGTCGTACTGCGCTTTAGCTACCGCTGCGCTAGTCTTTTCCATTTCAGATGGTTTGTAGTCTTTACTTTTTGGTCTGTCGCCCATCTCATACGTCCCTCGAATAAACAACTGTATCTATAGCCCAACCGCTACCAGTTAAATAAGTTCCAACTGTCTCGACGTTCGATCTAATCTCTAACTTGGTATACCCATGTTCTTTAGCAAGCTCTGTAAAAAAATCAGTATGTACAATACCGACTTTTCCACCTTTTCTTTTTGCCCAAGCTATCCAAATCAATAAAGTCTTATCATTGGTAAACTCGTCCACCTCCGTCGTAGTAACTGCAAAGCCTTCTTCAGTAGTCCAAAGAACAGCTTGCCCACCGACACATGCGGCATAAACATCTTCCGGTCTGTAGGTAAGATGCTTGTTAGCCTCCAAAATCTTATCAACACCAGTTTTAACCCACGACCATTCTTCACGAATGTCAGCTACTTTAGGTGTATTAATACTTTTCCCACGTTGCTCGTCTTCTTCTATACGGAGTGGTGTAATATCCGCCATACTTTACTTTCCTCGCCACTGGGCTATCTGCAAATCTTGCTTTTCTGTCTGCAAAACTAAGTCCTTCTTGCCAAAGCTGTGCATAAACTTCAGCACCAGTAAGATCGGACCAGTCTTTGTTTGGTATTCTCAGTAAACGAAATAACGTACCGTTAACAATCGCGTCACGATAGTCATTCATGATGTCAGCTTCACATGCTGTACTTGTATGCGTAGGTTTTAAAATGGCTCTAACAATCGTGCTGCCCACTTTTGTAACCGATGGAATAGGCACTAACCAGAACTGGCTAGAAGACTGTTTAATGAAATAAGTAGGTGTACCGACATAAGTTGACTCTCGCCATTTTGGTTCTCGCTCCTCTAACAGAGAAGAAGATACTGCTTCGAGATCGTTTCCGTCATAAGTAGCCCACAATATCTTATGAACTACAGTTCCTGTAGGCGGCTCAAAATCATATTCATAGGTATTAGCAACAGTATCCACTGGATCAAGTTCTGCCTGATACACTTCGCTTTTTTCACACAACTCAATCACAGTATTACGAACCGTGTTTTCAATCAGAGTGTCAGTACAACCAGGAACCATTGGAATGATGTCAGGCAGTAAATCTTCGTATTTCACTGTTGCCATAGTTAATTACCCATCATTGGATTTAGAGTCGGATCGGGGCGTTCACTATTTGGCGAAGTCAGTATGTCTAACTGCGACTTACCACTTACTGAAGTCATGAACAATTGGAAATGCGAAGCTGCTCGTTGTTGATGCCCTGCAAAATCTGCATCTTTCATATACGCCATATAGATAACGTAATTCATGATCGCAACAGAATAGATATCTGGAAGACCAATGTTATCGCTTATGGTAACTGCGGCAGGGTTTGCACTGTAGACAATCTCACAATAAGCATTACCATCAACACCTGGATAAACATAAAAAGTGCGTGGATCGCTTTCTTCATAAACATAGTGTTTAACCGTTGTGCCATGTTTTGATAGACCAGTTGCAGCAGGGTCATGCCAACTCGGAGCCTGTGCATCGAGCACTTCCTTATCGACAATACGAATAGTTCTACCGCCATTACCCGCACTGGCTGCACTCATATTACGAATAACACTAAGAAGCCTATTACCCCCCGATGGGATGGACTGCTTAGTACCAGTTGCTAAAGTAACTGTTTCATTCGTAGCACTAGCATCAGGTTTGATAAGAACGATTGCCCGTTGAGCATCATTTACCCAACTGACTAGCTCAGACTCAGGCCATCGTATAGCAGATGTGTCCTGTAAAATTATTTGAGCTTTATCTACTATACTTTGAACCGAAGTTGCCATTGCTTTACCTAACCATTAATAACTTGATCCCACGCTTTAGTGCGTTCTTCTGGTGCTACTGTTCGACCAACTGCCGTGTTAATAGCTGCTGCTTTTGGCTCACCATTCTTTTTGAAGTTAGCGGGATCGCCATCCGTAACAAGTTTTTCAATAGCCACCACTATTTCTGAAACATCGCCCACTGCAACCTCCGTGAACGCTTCATCGACATTTGGTGTTGAAGGATCGTCAGCAATAAAGTGACCGTCCTCATTTCTTGCTCGTATGGATACCAGTGTAGTTTCTTCAATTTTCACTGATTCTCTTTTGCTACTTTTGCCAACTTCCTTTGCGCCTTGCTGTAATGCCAGAAGTCCAATTTCCTCACTCAGTTCCCTTTCTTTTCCCGCTTCCAAAACAACGACGCTTCCCCAAGTTGTTGCTATACGGAGGTTTTTATCTGAGATAATTTTCATAAAAATTTACCTGTTGCTGAAATACATAGTGATTTCAAAGCCAAGTCTTACGTTTTCGAATGTAGGTTTTGTCCACATAACTTTGTCCTCTATTAAATTGAAAAAACCCCACACCCTCCCCAGGAGTCAGGAGGGAGGGAGGGGGTTACTACTTTACTTAAACAGCAGTGTCTAAGCAGATTACACCGAAGTCTTCAACAGCACCGTTATAGTCACTGTTGTACTTAGGCTTTCGTAGACCGAAAATCTTGCCTATGGAAATACCAGATTGGTTTCCATAATCAAAAGTTTCTTCAACTACTTCTGGGTTGCCTATGTCGGCCATTGCTAGAGCTTGCGCTCCGCAGAACAATGCTCTCGCACCGTCTTGGTCAGCATTTGCACCCCACTTGTAACCAGCAGAACCTGCGTTCGCACTGGTTCCTCCAGTCGCACCTTCGGTTGAGAAGACATGACGGAATTCATGAACCATCACGCCATCAACCATTAGTGAACTTGAACCCGCGAACAACTGGTTGTTTGGTCCACGGATACCTGCGTTTCTCACGTTAGCTAGGAAATCACTATCTAGCTTGAGATCGGCCATTTGCTGTGGAGTGACAAACATGTGAAACACTTCTTCATTGCCAGCACCGCGAATACCTCGGATATAGTTATCCTTGGCATAGGCTTTCAACTCTACTATCGCTCTGTAGTTGATAGTGTCTGCTGCAACGATTGCAGTAGTATCACCCGCTACAATGCTTGTAGTACCTGCGTCATATCGACGATGACGAGCAGTAGAAGGGGCAGAAACATCAGAAGCAAACTCCAAATCAACAAGCTCGTGACCTGTTGTAGCTGAAGTAGTCCTTAATGCACCATTAGTTTTATTGGTGTAAGCAGAACCAGACAATGTTAGGAATGCTAACTGGTCCATTCGATCTGCCATTGCATAAGCAAGAGCGTCCCGTGAGTTTTCGCGGAAATTTACAACAGACTTTTGATCGGCTAAACGACCAGCAATCCTGTTAGCAAATCTAAGCTGATCTAGCTCGATGGTGATATCGTAGGCACGTAATGCTTCTTCGTTACCCTCTAAGGTGTTATCCCCAGTGATACCATCACCTGTCATATCAGCAAGTAATGTAATGACTGCTTTGGTTCCTTTATCAGACTTAGTTAAGTCAGTGATTCTTTGAACCATAGCGTTAGAACCAGTGCCAGCAAACTGATTAATAAAGCTCATGTTTCTAGCAACACGCCAGAAGTCACGGCTCCATGCAGTCAACTGATTACTGGTTAACGATGCAAAATTCGTTAAAGCCATAATCGGCCTCCATTAAAAAAATGAAAGAAAGTAAACAGGTTCATACCTGCCATTCTCAGCCGACTAGGTGCGGCTAAACCCTTGCAACGTATCGTGCTGCAACGACTTAGCGCATTTAGAACGAGGTGCGACCTCGGCAAGTTTTACGTCATTACAGACGAGAAAAGACGTTTTTTACGTGTACGACACGGACAGTATCGCTCTATCATGCGTAAACTACATATTAGTGGGGCTAATTAATCTTGTCAAATGTATTAAACTCTGTATCACCTAATATTCTGTACTTAACAACCATGCCCCAAGGTATGACCATCGGGGTGTTGATGTACTCAGACTCATCTGGATACCAGTCCGTACACATAATAAGCCCTTCGTTTTCTTTAAACTCGATTAAGTACCCAACTGTGTTTCTAGTTACCGCCTTTAGTTCCTTGGCTTCTTCGAGCGTTAGATCACAAAAATCAATCCACGCATCTTTCCATGTAACCTCACATATTGGGTACATAATCCATTACCATTTAACCTTATGCGACCAATAACGAGCACTTAGTTTAGAAGGGTTAGAGTCTTGGGCGTTATGCCTTGCGTAATACGATTTCTTTCGCGCTTTTTCTTTAGCAGTTTTAGGATTTTTACCCGCACCCGACACACCTTGTTGGCCGAATCGGATAGTTTTTACCGTATCACCTTGTTTAGCTACGACAACATGGCTTTTTGTAGGGTGGCTAGGCGTTTTTTTAGGCTTGTTATACCCGCTAACACCTATCCTTGATAAAATTGGGTCTTTTTTCCTAGTCATTACAGTACATCTCCTCGTAATCGGGCTATTGTTGCAGGGGGTAAGGCATTAAACTCGTCTTCAGACATATTACTAATGTCTAAAGGCTGCTCTCCATGTGCTGAACTGCTTTCGCCAGGGAGATTTGGTGGTTGTTGTTCGGCTGTTTTGAGTTTTTTAGCGACTTCACTACGTTTTTTAGCCACTTCGTCTACTGAAGGCTGCGTTTTCTTAGGCGCTTGGGTTTGTTGGGGGACTTCGGGCGCGGGAGCCGCTAAATTGTGCTCTGCAACCACGTATTTTACCGCTTTGTGCATAGCATCTGCGCCATCGTAGCCTTTCAGCCCAAGGGCTTCCGCTAAATCAACAACTTCACTGGTTAATTGTTCGTTGTACTGCTCAGAATTCTGGTCAAATACAGGAAATTCGGCCTCAATCTGCTTACTTGCGTCCAAAATGGCATTTTGTTGGTTAGAAACCTGTATTTCTTGGCGCATTTTCTGTTCAACTTCGAAAGTAATCTGCTCACGCTCGGCTGCACGTATCTCGGCTCGTTTTTTTGCAGCCGCTTCAGCCTGTCCGTCCAAAATTAAATTCTGAAGTTTGACTTCTTCGGCATCAAAATCGTATTTAGGTGCTTCTTTTGGTGCTTGTTCTTTGGCTTTAAGCTCTTCAAGCTCTTTTTGCATAGCCTTGTTCTTTTGAAGTACCTCATCTAGCCGTGTTTTAGGGACCATTGGTTTCTTAGGTTGCTCTGGTTCTTTAGCTTGTACTTCTTCTTTAGCAGGTTCTGCCTCTTCAGGCTGCTCGGCAACTGGTTCTTCCTGTTCTTCTTCGGTTTCAGCAGGTTCCTCAGATTCAGCACTAACTTCCTCCGTTTCTTGAGTGATTTCTTCAACAGGTTCTTCCTCTGCAACAGCTTCCTCACTCACCTCCTGAGTTTGCTGTTCTTCTGGTTGTTCTGTTTCTTCTTCGCCTAATCCAAAATTAAGATCAATGTCTTCAGGCTTCTCAATTTCCTCAGAACCCGGCATTCTTTCGAATTCGATTGCTTCGTTTTGCGCTTCTTCTTTCTTAGCCATTAGCTAACTCCAGTATCGGTTGGTGGGTTTGTTTGCTGCTTATTTGCCATTTGCATAGCTGTTGACGCTATTTTAGTTGCGGCCTGAGTATCCGATTGTCCTTTGCGGATTTCATTTGTGTTTGCAGAAAGTTCCCTTCTCAACTCAAGTTCTTGGTTTTTCATTGCCAGCTTAGATTGTATTTCTGCAATCTGTAGCTGTGGCTGCACTTCGGCAGTGTCTGTAGCTTTCGCCATATTCAAGGCAGCTTCAGACTGAAGTTTTTGTACTTCAGCTTCGAGCTTCTGAATTTCAAGCTGTATGTTCATCATTTCAAGCTGATTCTGCATTGCCAAAATTTCAGCTTGCTCTGGAGTAGGCGGCTCTTGACCAGTTAGTTCGCGTATACGTTTAGCAAGCTCGCCTTTCTTAGTCAGGTGACTGTACTCAACAATGGCATCATCAGGAATCGCTACACCAACCTGTCTGAGATTCAATGCTTCAGCGAACTGAACCTCATCAAAACTATCCCGTGCGGGAGCAGTCGCTACGATCACATCGTATTCACCAATAGTCAGATCGTTTATAACGCGACCTTCTGGTGACATCTCATTGATGCGTAATTCTTCGCGGGGTTTCATCGGATCAGTCTCGTCTGTAATTTGGACAAGACGTTCTTCGGTGTAGAACTGTTGAACGCAGCGTAATATTTTTTCAGCAAGGTAATGTCTGGTTTTTCGCAAATTATCCAGTGGCACTTGAATCATGATAACGCCACGGTTTTGTTTTGCTTGGATCGCAACACCAGAAACTTCCTGTCCGTCACTACCTAGCATTGAGTCATTTACACCAGAAATAGCTTTAATATTTCCCGCTGCTTTCTGACTAATACGATCCAGACCTGTCGGAATTGTATTGGGCTGTATCTTAGTAGGTGGATTAGTGCCTCTGGCATACTCAACTACCAAACCAGTCTGTGCGCCACTTTCTTCCAAGTCATCAGGAGTCATACCAACAAGCGAACCGGACTCAACCATCCAGCCGCTGTTTGCTGTTGTATTTACAATATGTAATTCCTGGGAAGCAATTTTGTTCAGTTGTTCTTGCGGAGATAATAAATTGCGTACCATGCCAAAAGGTCTACCACGACGGAAGTAAGCAAAATAAGGAACAATCGTAAATTCAGGGTAGGGCGACCAATCATCATGGAGGACGCACTTATCGCAAGTAACTGTCCATCGAACTTTAGGAACAACTTTAGAAATTAAACTTAGCTGGTATTGTTTAGCAAATTTTTTCTTTTTCTGGTCAGACCAATTCGCAGGGGCGGGTCTTTGGTCGCCAGTCAGTGGATCAACATAATAATCGCAGCGCGACATCTTTTTATGCTGCCTTTCAATAACTCGTAACGCTCGAACCTTCCTGTACTCGTCATCGCCTGGGATATGTTCTTCGTGTGTATCGGCATCACCGAATCGAGTTTCCTCGTATTCAATCGAATCACGCCCATAAGAGTTGCCGTTCTCAGCAATAAAAGTTAATTTTTCCGCCTGTTTCTTGCCGTATAACTCTTCGATCTCGTCAAGTGTCATCCACCGAGTCTCAAAAAACTCTGTCCAAGAAGCCGGGTCATAATCTTTTGCATCAGGGTCGAGCAAAATGTCGCAGGGGTCTTTCGCTGTAATTCTCACTTCGCCCTGTGTGTGATCTGTAAAATCAATTCGCACATCGAAGTACCCACGACCATCCATAATCAAACCGTCAGAAAATACTTGCTGCTCTAGCCAGTCGAGTTTGTTGTTGTCTGCAATCTGCAAATACAGCTTGGTCAGTACGTCTGCTGTTTCCTGATCCCCACCGCGTCGGGGTTTGAACTGAATATCTGCTCGCCTCGATGACTGCTCGCCCAATACCGTATTCACTGTAGGCAAAATAGTATTAATAGTCAGAGCAGGGCGACCCTCCGCATCAAGCGTTGCGATGTCATTTGTATCCCATTGCTCCCCGCGATAATACGAGTCACATTTACGTGCCATCTCAATGTAGTCAGTATGTCCGTTATCTCGCGCACGGACGTACCGATGCCATTGCGTATCTGCAATTTGCATTTCTTTTTCAGGGGCTAGATTCTTCGATTTTGAATAGGCCATAATTTATGCACTCATCGCTGATTTGCGTCGATCACCTTGTGTCATACCAACAAGCCGATCTCGCCAACTGGGTTCTTTAATTATTGGAGCCTGATAAGTTGCAAACTCCGTCATCATGAGGCCAAGCCATGCTAAAGCATCAACCTGATCGTCATGTGTACCATTGGGGAAACGTAAAAGTTCTGCTATCAGTGGACCGACCCAAGGCGCATCTTTAGGAAGGTAAACCATCCCTTGCTGCATACGACCCTGTATCGCTCGCGCTCTTGCTTCTTTATCACGCCTTCCTGTCTTTAAATCTTTGATATAGGCTTCGTATAAGCCCCTCTCTCGAATACGTTTTTCCAAAAATGGTCCAAGTGCCATTTCGATGTGGCCTTTTTCGATGCCTATAATCGAAGGCTTCCATTGCTCATAAAAGTCCAGAATCTGTTCCACCAGTTCGAAACCGTCATAGCGACCGCGCACAACGTCCATAATAAAAAGACGATCATGCTCATCAACACCGATACACATACCCACACTATAGTCATTGCGGTCACGCTGACCGATTGCCAAATCCCACGCTTGGTAATACCTAAGTCGTTCTTCATCAACATCCTCCGCTTGGTAATAATTAATCATCGTGCGGGTAAAATATTCTCCGTCATCTGCGACAGGGTTTTGTTGATACAGCGCAGACCAGTCTCGCGGCCCGACTGCTTTTCTGATTCGATCCAAACTGGGAACGTCGTACCTTTCAGGATGCAACGCTTCACCGGACTTTCTAAATTCTTCTTCCTCTTCAGCGATAGCGGGGTAGCGAACTACTTCCCATTCGTCACCGCCTTCGGTAGTACCTTTTAATAACCGACCTGCCAGATCATCGTCATGCCACCGCGTCAGAATGACAAGCACTCCTCCGCCTGGGGCTAAACGTGTGTAGGCAGTTGACGTATACCAATCCCAATTGGCATCGCGGTTGTTTTGCGATTCGGCATCCTCGCGGTTTTTTACTGGGTCATCGATTACTAAAACGTGAGCACCTTTACCTGTAATACCACCGCCAACACCTGCCGCGACAAATCCGCCTCCTTGTGTAGTCAGCCATGCTTCGGCACTCTGACTTTCAGGATCGAGGCGAGTTTTATCAAAAGCCGTTTTATAACTAGGCTCCCTTAACAAGTTACGCACTTTCCTACTAAAGCCCATTGCCAATGAGCCAGAATAAGAACAGCTAATAAATTCGTGTTCAGGGTTACGTCCCAAGTGCCAAGCAGGGAAAGCAATGCTGGCAAGTGTCGATTTGCCATGTCGGGGTGGCAAGAACAGCATCAACCTCGGAGATTCTTTAGCAACAACAGCACGGGAAAAATCTTCCAGGCGTTTACATACATCTTTATGGACCCAACCCGCCAGATATTCAGGATTAAATCTTTCAACAAACGGCAGTAATCTTTTACGTGTCAGAATACGAAGTGCTAGTTCTTCTCTTGCCATGTCCGATTCGGACTTCTTGGCAGTTGGCACTTCTTCTTTAACAACTGGCGGGGGCAACTTGTCAACTTCATCGGCTTTGCAATACACGCACAACCGACTACTGTTGACCAAAGTTTCATTGTAGAGATTTTTACATCTCTTACACTCAGCCTTCGCTATCTCCATTGGTACTTTTAGGCTCCAAGTATTCTGTATCCTTACCAGCGATTTTAAGAAGGTCTTCGTCAGTCATCCGTTCGAGTTGTTTTGTGCCATTAATCTGTATGTTCACCTGAGTCTGCTGCTCCGGTTGTGCCAACCCATGCAGTTTGACCAGGGAATCAACTGTTGTTCTCATTTCTGTAGAATTTGCTGCTGCGGTGTACGACTCCATGTACATGTGATGAGCGTTTGCTGTTGTAAATTTCACTTCTTCGCGCATCTGCTCTCTAAAATACTCAATGGCTTTTTGCACATTGGGCTTCTTGGCCGTTTCGTAAGCCAGTCTTCGCGTTGAATAACCTGCTGCTCTACCTGCTGCCGCGAGACTCATGCCACTGACATGTAACAAGACAAACTTTTCCTGTTGCATAGTCAACGAGCCATAATTTAAACCTGCATACGGTAAATGCGATTTAAACTCTGCCTCCGACATTTCTGAATCAATGTTAATGGAGGGGAGTGTTTCTTCCTCTGAGTGATGGAGTGCCAAAAATTCTGTCCTTTACATTACTATCTAAGTACACAAACACAGGACGCTTTCGACTTTCGACAGCCTCTGTTTCTATAAGCTGTTTTTCAAAGTCAAAAGCGTCAAAATCAACGTAGCCAAGTTCAATAAGCAACTTGTTTACTGTTGTGGCATCGTAAACTAGTACCTCTGTTTTCCCATCTCTTGTGGTCTGACCAATAATGGCCGCTTCAAGCCCATCAAGACACAACACTTCCACTGTATGTTTCATTTGAGAATATTAGTCCCACTAATCTTTATTTTCAACCGAAAAATCGTGTATGTTCTTGACCCACCAGAAAAACATATCGATATCCAGCACATGTCGCATGATGTTTGTACGGTAACAAACCAATTGTACATTGGCTTTATTGTATGCACCCTTTGGTTCTATGCGGTCTAGCGAGGCATTAAACTCTTTTCTACCTGAACCATCACGGTGATGAGTCATCTGCACCCCCGATAAAGCGCACTTGCCTTTCTGCTGATCCCATAACTGCAAACAATCTTCTACAGTAAGCACATACGGGAGAAGCCCCTCGTTGTTCCTGTTGTTCTTTTTATAAGAACTTTTGGAATACTGAAGAGCCTGTTGAAAATAACCCCGTGGGTTAGACGAAAACCGTTTACGACGCTGTATGCCGACGCAACTTCTACAAGTTTGCCGAACATAAGTGCCTTTGGAGTTTTTGCCTACCTCGAAGTTACTAATTGGTAGTTTTTGATTGCAGCTTTTGCATTGCCTTATGTCAGTTGACAAGTGACAGCCTCCAATCCTTAGAGCCAACTGCCACGATACAGCAATAACTGGGGCGGGGGTATCTCTGCTGTTGTATTTTTTGAAAAAATTTTTTGTAGTTTTTATATCAGAATCACTGAGACACTATCTCCCCCTACAAGCAAAAACCCAACCCCAAACCGGAATTCGACATTTGGAACCTTGTTTTTGATTTCAACTCTTGGAACCTTGTCCAGAAAACAACACTCACTCGTCCCTCGCTCGCAGTCAGTTGTTATTTGGAAGTTATTAATTATTAATTGACAAGAGACAAATGACTATGAACAACAACCACACACACAATCGACTAGACAATGAAGAAGTTTATTACGGATCAAAAGAACACATCGCATCTATCAAGAAGCAACAAGAAATAGATTCAAACAAGACTTGGGGAGACATCGCTTGGGACGTAGCAACTTACAAGGTTGTTGATCTACTCAAAGAGGTGACACTTACAGAGGTATTGATGGTAGGCATAGCCATTGCTGTATTCGATACTGACAGCTAACAATTGCCACCTGATAACTGGTACATGCCAAGTAACAACCCCCCGCCCGCGATGGGAGGAACGACGGTCTTGTACCAGTTGTACCAGTTCTGTACCAGTAAAATCAAAATGCTGGGACAGGCTACACACCACGTACTTACTGGGCTAGACCAAATCTGTACCAGTTGTACCAGTTGTACCAGTGTTTTAGTTTGATTTCTCAAAAAAACAAAACCCTTAAATTCAATTCTGACCTGCTTACCGAAAAAGGTGGTACAGGTGGTACAACTGGTACAAGGCATCTAAACACTTGTTATTTATCACTTTTCACTTGTACCAGTACAACGGTACAACTGGTACAAATCGCTCCATTCTGTGACAAATCACTAGTTTCAACCAAAAACACGCAGTTTTAGCTCTAAAAAAGCGTCAAAAAACACCTCGCGCTGCTCGTTTTAGTCAGTTTTTGGCTCAAAAAACATCAAATTTAAGGAAAAAACATGAAAAAACACGAACAAATCACCAAAAAAGACCTCTTTTTTCTCTCATTAATGGCACTTGGCGGCTTCGGAACGGCAATTGGAGCCTATTTATTCACCTATGCAGCATTTACCTACCTATAAGGAAAAAACAATGGACATCAACAAAGAACTACAACGACAAACAGCAAAGATAACTCAACACATAAACGACTTGTTCCCTGAATCATTAACAAACCGATCCCTGGCGGATGAGATACAGAACCCAATGAGTTCTCGTACATCATTTGGCGAGTGGCTCGAAGAATCTTGGAACAACCAAACTGAAACCCGTGGTGAAATGTTGGAAGCGCAGTTTGAAAAACAGACCAAATACAATTGCCTGGAAGCCTATATAAATGCTGAATGGGCTTGGCACTTGGAAGTGGAACATCGCGCTTGTGAAAACGGAGTTGATATTTAATGACTCAATATGGACGCAGGTACAAATACACACGGTCGTATCGAACAAAACAACGTGTAAAGCAACAGTGGATCAAAGCATTAGTAATGATCTATTTCCCACTAATTACTGGCCTATCAGTTGGCTATTTAATCGCATTACAAATCACTTGAGGAACTAAATATGGATTACGGAAATGGAACTTGTAAAACCTGTGGTGAAAACTTAATTGGGGATGGATGGACTGAGACAATTCATTGCCCCTATGCAGACGCAGAGTATGTTGAACCAGATGCTGATGCTATTTATTGCACACCGACCACTTGGTTTGAAGACCTTGTTGAAGACTATGTTAAAGGCCCGATTGCTGATTGGCGATGGCGTTTACAAAGCTGGGAGTATTTCAGGCACTTTATCAGACAAAGGGTAAGAAGAATTAGAAACAAACTAACTACAAAGGAGTAAGACGTATGACCGATACAATTGACACAGACACAGGCGAAGTTATCGAGAAGCCTAAGAAGAAGAAGAAAAAGAACAGCAAGAAAAAGCCCGCGCCAATCAAC
>Ga0163180_10000089_pt1 | contig 44286 bp, 47 predicted proteins | sample AtlANTMetagenome_2_FD_109647 | JGI IMG/M metagenome (GOLD analysis project Ga0163180, IMG submission 109647) | Marine eukaryotic phytoplankton communities from the Atlantic Ocean - Atlantic ANT 4 Metagenome | ecosystem: Environmental > Aquatic > Marine > Oceanic | place: North Atlantic Ocean...
AGAATATGATGTAGTTGTTATTAGTAAAACTGGTAAAATTGGTGAGATATATGAAATACAAGGTTTAAAAATAGCTTTACCTTTACTAGAAAAAACGTATAAAAGATCTAATAAAAAACTAGAACAATATTGGGAAGTGTTTGAATCTCCAAAAGAATTAAGTAAATTAAAAACTGTTTTTGATTGGAATCAAACATCTCTAGATTTTAAAAATAAATGGTATGACTATATTGATGAAGAGTTTAAAAGAAGGGAACAAGGTTTTAGTTTCTATAATAAAGGTATTCCTACCTATATTACTGGCTCTCATTATATGTACTTGCAGTGGACAAAAATTGATGTTGGCTCTGCGCAGTTCAGAGAATCAAACCGCTTATTCTATATATTCTGGGAAGCATGTAAGTTGGACTATCGATCCTATGGAATGTGTTATCTTAAGAACAGAAGGTCTGGATTTAGTTTCATGGCCAGCTCCGAACTCGTTCATCAAGCTACAATTTCCGCTGACTCGAGGTATGGCATTTTATCCAAGACTGGTGGAGATGCAAAGAAGATGTTCACAGATAAGGTGGTCCCCATTTCGGTTAACTACCCCTTTTTCTTTAAGCCTATTCAGGACGGAATGGACAGGCCAAAGACTGAACTGGCATATAGGGTACCGGCATCGAAGTTTACCCGCCGCAAGATCGACCAGAACGAGCAGGCCGAGGAGCTCATCGGGCTTGACACTACCATTGACTGGAAGAATACCGGTGATAACTCCTACGACGGGGAGAAACTCAAATTACTCGCCCATGATGAATCAGGTAAATGGGAGAGGCCGGACAATATACTCAACAACTGGAGGGTCACGAAGACAACGTTAAGACTTGGAAGTAGAATTGTAGGTAAATGTATGATGGGTTCTACCTCTAATGCTTTAGATAAAGGTGGTGCTAATTTTAAAAAATTATATGATGCTTCAGACGTTAAAAAAAGAAACCGCAATGGACAGACTGGTTCAGGATTATATTCTTTGTTCATACCTATGGAATGGAACTACGAAGGATACATCGATTCTTATGGCTTTCCTGTATTCGACACACCAAAAAAACCGATTAAAGGAATTGACGGAACAACAATTGAAATTGGGGTTATCTCGCACTGGGAAAATGAAGTAGAAGGTTTAAAAGAGGATCAAGACGGTTTAAACGAATTATATAGACAATTTCCACGTACAGAAAAACATGCTTTTAGAGATGAAGCAAAAGAATCTTTATTTAATTTGGCAAAAATTTATGAACAAATAGATTATAATGAAGATTTAAAACACTCTAGAGCTATAACACAAGGTAATTTTCAATGGGAAAGTGGGATTAAAGATACTAGAGTAATGTTTGTTCCTAATAATAGTGGTAGATTTTTTATTTCATGGATACCACCTATTAATTTACAAAATAGATATATAATTAAAAATGGTATAAAATATCCAGCAAACGAAGACTGTGGTGCTTTTGGATGTGATCCATATGATATATCAGGAACTGTAGATGGCAGAGGCTCAAAAGGTTCTTTACATGGTTTAACTAAATTCACTATGGCGGATGTTCCTCCTAATACATTTTTTTTAGAATATATAGCTAGACCACAAACTGCAGAAATATTTTTTGAAGATGTTTTAATGGCAATTGTATTTTACGGTATGCCTATACTTGCAGAAAATAACAAACCAAGATTATTATATTATTTAAAACGTAGAGGTTATAGAGGATATTCAATGAATAGACCAGATAAAATTTACAATAAATTATCTGTAACAGAAAGAGAAATAGGTGGTATACCTAATTCTAGTGAAGATATAAAACAAGCTCATGCTGCTGCTATAGAAGATTATATAGAAAATTTTATAGGATTTGATGGTGAAAACTATGGAGATATGTATTTTCAACGTACTTTAGAAGATTGGGCTCAATTTAATATAAATAATAGAACACTACATGATGCTTCTATAAGTTCTGGGTTAGCAATTATGGCTTGTAATAAAAATAAATATAGACCTATTGCTGAAAGAAAATTAACAACTGTACCTTTAGGTTTTAAAAAATATGACAATAAAGGAGTAAATTCAAAAATACTAAATTAGATGGTTAACATTAACTATAATAGTGCTTTTCCGGATCAGGTAGTACCTGAAGAAGAGAAAATGTCTAAAGAATATGGTTTACAAGTAGCTCAAGCAATTGAAGGTGAGTGGTTTAAAAATAGTAGTGGTCAAAATAGATTTATTAATAATTTTCAAAATTTTAATAGATTAAGATTATACTCAAGAGGAGAACAACCTGTTCAAAAATATAAAGATGAATTAGCTATTAACGGTGATTTATCTTATCTTAATTTAGACTGGAAACCTGTACCTATATTATCTAAATTTGTAGATATAGTAGTTAATGGTATGACAGATAAAGGATATGAAATAAAATCCTATGCGCAAGATCCTTATGCTATAAAAGAAAGAACTAATTTTGCTTTTAATGCATTAAGAGATATACAGCATAAAGAACAAATTGATCAATTAGCACAATTAACAGGTAGAAACTTTTATAAATCTACTAATCCTCAAGCATTACCTAATGATCCTGAAGAATTAGAATTATATTTACAATTAAAATACAAACAAAGTGTTGAAATAGCTGAAGAAGAAGTTATTAATAATGTTTTAGATTTTAATAAATATGAAGAAACTAAAAAAAGATTAGCACAAGATTTAACAGTTTTAGGTATAGGTTGTGTAAAAACTGGTTTTAACTTATCTGAAGGTATTACTGTTGATTATGTAAATCCAGCTAATATAGTTTATTCATATACAGATGATCCTAATTTTGAAGATATATATTATGTAGGTGAAGTAAAAAACATGTCATTATCAGAGGTTAAAAGACAATTTCCTTGGCTTACAGATAAAGAGTTAGAAGAAATACAAAAATATCCAGGTAGAAACTCTTTTACAGATAGCACATGGTGGGCACAAAGCACTAAAGATCAAGTTCAAGTATTGTTTTTTGAATATAAAACTTATCAAGATCAAGTTTTTAAAATAAAACAAACAGATCAAGGATTAGAAAAAACATTAGAAAAACCAGATACTTTTGATCCTCCACCTAATGATAATTTTGAAAGAGTTGGTAGATCAATAGAAGTATTATATAGTGGAGCTAAAGTTTTAGGTTTAGGTAATAATCTGCTAGAATGGAGATTAAGTGAAAACATGACTAGGCCTTTTGGAGATACCACTAAAGTTAATATGAATTATGTTATTTCTGCCCCTAGAATGTATCAAGGTAGAATAGAATCTATTGTAAGTAAAACAATAGGTTTTGCAGATATGATTCAACTTACACATTTAAAACTACAACAAGTTTTAGCTAGAATGGTTCCTGATGGAGTATATTTAGACGTAGATGGTTTAGCTGAAGTAGATTTAGGTAATGGTACTAATTATAATCCAGCAGAAGCATTAAACATGTATTTTCAAACTGGTAGCATTGTTGGTAGATCTTTAACACAAGAAGGTGATTTAAATAGAGGTAAAGTACCTATACAAGAATTACAAACATCTAATGGTATGGGTAAAATATCTTCAATGATACAAACATATCAGTATTATTTACAAATGATACGAGATGTAACCGGATTAAACGAAGCAAGAGATGGTACAACACCAGCTAAAGATGCATTAGTAGGTTTACAAAAATTAGCAGCAGCTAATTCTAACACTGCAACAAAACATATATTACAATCTTTAATGTATTTAACTGTTAGGGTTTGTGAAAATATAAGTTTAAGAGTTGCAGATATGTTAAATTTTCCTTTAACAAAACAAACTTTATTATCTAGTATTAATACATTTAATACAAATACTTTAGATGAAATACAAAAATTAAGTATGCATCATTTTGGTATTTATTTAGAACTTGAACCAGAAGAAGAAGAAAAAGCTGCTTTAGAACAAAACATACAAATAGCATTACAAGCCGGTAATATTGGTTTAGAAGATGCAATAGATTTAAGGCAAATTAAAAACAATAAACTTGCTAATCAAAGTTTAAAACTAAGACAGAAAAAGAAGCAAGAATTAGATAGAGCTCAACAATTAGAAAACATACAAGCTCAAGCTCAAGCAAACGCAGAATCTGCTGAAAAAGCTGCTATGGCTGAAGTGCAAAAACAACAAGCAATGGCTCAAACTGAAATACAAATAGAAAAAGCTAAATCTCAGTTTGAAATAAACAAAATGGAACAAGAAGCATTAATTAAAAAACAGTTGATGGCTGAAGAGTTTAATTATGATATGCAGTTAGCTCAAATACAAGGACAAGCACAACAGCAAAAAGAAAATGCTATTGAAGATCGTAAAGATAACAGAGTAAAAATACAAGGAACACAACAAAGTGAACTTATTAGTCAAAGACAAAATGATTTACTACCTAAAAATTTTGAATCAGATAATGATAGTCTTGACGGTTTTGGGTTAGAACAATTTACCCCAAGATAATTTATTATTAATTTTATATTATTTTATTATGTCAAAAAAACAAACAAAAAAAGAGGTTGAAGAACCAAAAAAAATAGAAGAACAAACTGAAGTAAAAGCAAATGAACCTGTAAAAAAAGAAGGTGAATTTAAAGTAAAATCAGTTAAAAAAGTAAAACAATTAGGTGAAGACAAAGTGCCTGATATAATTAAAGTAGATTTAAGTAAACCTAAAAAAGAAAAAGAAGAAGATGCCGTTCAAACACACAAGACAAATGATAGCGATGCTGTTGTCGAAAAACCCAAAGACAGTAGCAACAGCGAAGAAGTGGTTGAAGAAGTACGGCAAACCGACGAAGAAGTAAAATCTGATTCACCAATACAAGAAATAAATGAAGAAGATAATACTAACGAGACAGGAGTGGCAGGAAGCGATGAAACTACCACTACCACATCGAAACAAAAAGAAATATTACAGGAAGCAGAAACACAAAAGCTCCCTGAAAACATAGAAAAATTAGTAAAATTCATGGAAGAAACAGGTGGCACTGTTGAAGACTATACTCGGTTAAATGCTGATTATAGTAAAGTAGATGACAACATGTTATTACATGAATATTACAAACAAGCTAAACCTCATTTAAATATGGAAGAAAGAAACTTTATAATAGAAGATTCTTTTACATATGATGAAGAGGTGGATGAAGAGCGAGATATTAAAAAGAAAAAACTCGCTTACAAAGAAGAAATTGCAAAAGCTAAAAACTTTTTAGAAGGCCTAAAAACTAAATATTACGACGAAATCAAGTTGAGACCCGGAGTAACACAGGAACAACAAAAAGCAATGGACTTTTTCAATCGCTACAACGAAGAACAAGCAGCACAAGAAGCAATACGTGAAAGGTTTGTATCTAATACTAAACAAACATTTAACCAAGAATTCAAAGGTTTTGATTTTAAATTAGGAGATAAAAAGTTTAGATATGGTATAAAAGATCCTTCATCAATTGTAAATAACCAAAGTGATATATCTAATTTTGTTGGAAAGTTTCTAGGCAAAAATGGAGAAATTGTTGATACTGTTGGTTATCACAAAGCTTTATATGCAGCACGAAATGTGGATACTATTGTTAACCACTTTTATGAGCAAGGTAAAACTGATGCTATAAAAGAACAGTTAGCTAAATCTAAAAATATTAGTACAGAACCTCGTAAAACAGCTTCTGGAGAAGTATTTATAGGTGGTTTAAAGGTAAAAGCAATTAGTGGTTATGATTCTTCAAAATTGAGAATAAAAAAGAAAACGTTTAATTAAAAAAAATAAATAAATTATGGGAAGTTTAACTCCACAATTTGGCTCAATAGTTCCTGCTCCTAATCAGCAACTATTAGCTAGTAATTACCTATCTTTTACAGATGGTAATAATGATTTTGCTCAGCAATATTTACCTGAAATATACGAACAAGAAGTAGAAAGATATGGAAACAGAACTCTTTCTGGTTTCTTACGTATGGTAGGCGCTGAAATGCCTTTAACTTCAGATCAAGTTGTTTGGTCAGAACAAAACAGATTACATATAGCTTATGATGGTGTAGCAAACGGATGTCCTGGTAATTGTGATACTCTTACAATTCCTGCTCCAACTGCTCCAGGTGTTACAAGAAACGTAATATCTCCCGGACAAACTATCGTTGCTATGGATGATTCTGGTAATGAATTAAAATGTGTTGTATTAACCTCACAAACAGCTACAGGTGTACTTACTGTTGCTCCTTATACAGCACAAACACTTGCTAGTCTTGATGCTACTGTAAAAATATTTGTATTTGGTTCAGAATTTCAAAAAGGAGCTGCAACAAGTAATGCAGCTGCTGGTTTACAAACAGGAAATCTAGCTAACCAACCACAAATTACTATAACTCCAGCTTTTCAACAATATAACAACTCACCAGTTATTATTAGAAACGTTTATACAATAAATGGATCTGATATGGCTCAAATAGGTTGGGTTGAAGTTGCTACTGAAGATGGAACTACAGGTTATTTATGGTATTTAAAAGCTGAATCTGAAACAAGATTAAGATTTGAAGACTATTTAGAAATGGTATGTGTTGAAGGTGAACTTGCTACTAACATTGGTGCAGGAGATGCATTTGCTGCTGGTTACAAAGGTACTGAAGGTTTATTCGCTGCTATCTCTTCAAGAGGTAATGTTGAAGTAGGATTTTCTGGTGCTTCTGGTTTAGATGACTTTGATGCAATACTTAAAAATCTAGACACTCAAGGTGCTATTGAAGAAAACATGTTGTTCTTACAAAGACAAACAGCATTAGAATTCGATAACATGCTATCAAATGTATCTATCGGTAATAGCGGTGGTACAGCTTATGGTTTATTTGAAAACTCTGAAGAAATGGCATTAAACTTAGGTTTTAGCGGTTTCAGAAGAGGTTCATATGACTTCTATAAAACTGATTGGAAATACTTAAATGATGCTTCTACAAGAGGTGCTATTGATGGTGTTCAATCAATTGAAGGAGTTTTAATACCAGCTGGTACTTCAACTGTTTACGATCAAATTTTAGGTACAAATATTAGAAGACCATTCTTACACGTTAGATATAGAGCTTCTCAAACAGAAGACAGACGTATGAAGTCTTGGTTAACTGGATCAGCTGGAGGTGCTTACACTTCTAATCTTGATGCAATGGAAGTCAACTTCCTTTCAGAAAGATGTTTAGTAACTCAAGCTGCAAATAACTTTGTATTATTCAAAGGTATTTAATTTTTTAGTAAAGATAGGGCATCTTTAAGGTGCCCTTGTCTTTACATTAACTATTTAATTATATTATATCATGGCAAAAAAAGAAAAAACAATCTCAAAATCTAGTTGGGAAATAAAAGATAGAACATATATATTAAATGGACCTCAAAGTCCATTAACATATAAAATACCATCTAAACACACCTCGCGACATGCGTTATTGTGGTATGATGATAAAACAAAAGAACAGAGAGAAATAAGATATGCAACTAATCAAAACTCTCCGTTTAAAGACGAACAAAAAGGTGAAGCAACTCTAGGACATATAGTATTTAGAGACGGATCTTTATATGTAAAAAAAGAAAATCAAGCTTTACAAAAAATATTATCTTTATATCATCCTTTAAAAGGTAAAAGATATAGAGAAGTAGATGAAGTAGTAATTGCACAAGATGAACTTGTAGATTTAGAACTTGAAATTGATGCATTAAATATGGCTAGAACTATTGATGTTGATCAAGCAGAAGCTATATTACGTGTAGAAATGGGATCTAAGGTGGCAGAGATGAGTTCTAAAGAAATAAAAAGAGATTTACTTGTATTTGCTAAGAAAAATGCAAAACTATTCTTAGATTTAGCAAATGATGAAAATGTACAATTACGAAACTTTGCAATAAAAGCTACAGAAGCTGGAATAATAAAGTTAAGTTCTGATCAAAGAACATTTATGTGGGCTTCAAATGGTAAAAAATTAATGACGGTACCGTTTGATGAACATCCATATTCTGCAATGGCTCAATTCTTTAAGACTGATGAAGGATTAGAAATCTTTAAGTCTATAGAGAAAAAACTTTCTTAATATGTAATACTAATAAGGGAGGCCAAGTGCCTCCTTTATTATAATAAAAAATACACATGGCTATAAACGTAAACACGGTATATCAAACTGTTTTACTTATATTAAATAAAGAACAAAGAGGTTATATAACTCCTTCTGAGTTTAATAGTCTAGGAACTCAAGTGCAACTAGAAATATTTGAAAAATATTTTGAAGATATGAACCAACAAATAAGGGTTTCACAAACTGATACTGATTATGCGGATAGAGTTAAAAATCTTGATGAAAAATTAGCTATATTTAAAACTTTTGGTGATGCTGCTTATACATCAATTACCCCATCTAGTACAAACAAAACACTTTCTTACTGGACACTTCCAGGTTTAGATGGATATGGTCAAGAAGTAATATTTTATAGATTAGGTACGGTGTTATATAAAAACCATACTGAAATACAACGAGTTGATAGAGCAGAGTTCTATCAAATAAACAAATCTCTTCTTACAAAACCTTCAACAACTTTTCCAATATATTTATTTGAAAATTTTAAACTATATATTAAGCCAGATACAATAATTACAGCTGGTGATATACAAGTAGAATATATTAGAAAACCAGTAAACCCTATTTGGGGTTTTACAGTTGGTACATTAGGTCAATATTTATATAATTCAAGTTTATATGATGCTAATACAATGCCTACAGGTTCTGTTGATTTTGATTTACATATATCTGAACAAACAAATCTTATATTACAAATATTAAAATATGCAGGTGTAGTAATTAGAGATCCACAAATAGTACAAGATGCAGCTCAACAAGTTGCTATTAATGAACAAAACGAAAAAATATAAATTATGGCCCAACCAAATGGCGGTTTAATTACTGAGTCTAATTCGCAATATTATGCAGGTGCTCAAATGTTCATTGCTACAACAGATCAAACAACATTTACCACTACATTTAATACAACAATTACTTTTGGTAGTTCAGATCCTACAGCAGAAGCTTACAATGATAACAACTTTAGAATTTATACTAGTGCTAATGGTAATCCAGGTACATTTACAGAATATACTACCACATATACAGTATTAGATAATGTGTTTACATTACCAGCTCAACCAGCTGGAACTTTTGTTGTTATACAGTTATTAAGTGAAACTGGTGGTCAATATGGTAATCAAGATGCTTTTGGTAAAACTACACAACATAATTATAATAGTTATTCATATATTAAAGTACAAGATTTAGTTAATAACTTTTTAGTGGGATATGTAGGTGCTGGTAAACTTATACCTAGTGTAAAAAGAACCGATGTAATATTTCATACTAAAAGAGCTTTACAAGAATTTAGTTATGATACATTAAGAAGTATTAAATCACAAGAGTTAACTATACCTCCTAGTTTAAATGTACCTATACCCCAAGATTATGTTAATTATGTAAATTTATCTTGGGTGGATGATATAGGTATAACACATATTATTTATCCTACTACTTTAACTACTAATCCTTATACAAAACCTATACAAGATGCTCAAGGGATAGCAACACAAGATAACCAAGGGCAAAATTTAACTGGCACATCGATAACAGAAAAAAGATATAAAGACCAAAACACGGAGATATTACAAGAAATACGTGATGATATAACAGGTAGGCTTGTGGCTGATGGATTATATGGTTGGTATGGTAATTGGTTTTATGGTTATGGTCAAAGATATGGTTTACAACCTGAAGTATCTCAAATGAATGGTACTTTTACAATAAATGATCGAAATGGTACATTTGCTTTTTCTAGTGATTTAAAAGATAAAATTATAGTATTAGAATATGTATCTGATGGATTAGCATATGAAGAAGATATGCGAGTGCCTAAATTAGCTGAAGAAGCTGTATATGCTTATTTAAGTTATGCTATTTTAGCTAGTAGAATAAATCAACCTGAGTATATAGTACAAAGACTTAAACGAGAAAAAACCGCAAAACTACGAAACGCAAAAATAAGATTATCTAATTTGAAATCTAATGAGTTTGTTCAAATAATGAGAGGTAAATCTAAATGGCTTAAATTCTAAATTAAATGGCAGAAGTTAAAAATGCTTTTATTAAATCCAAAATGAATAAAGACCTGGATGCCAGGCTTTTACCAAATGGGGAATATCGTGAAGGAGTTAATATACAAGTAAGTAAATCAGAAGGTGCCGACGTAGGAGCGTTAGAAAATGTTTTAGGTAACAAACTTCTTATAGATTTTAAAACTTTAAGTGGTTGTAATTGTAATCTTACAACTATTGGTTTATATACAGATGAAGTTAACGATAATATATATATATTTTTAACTGATTATGATGAAACTTTATCATCGACATATAATTTTCAATCTTTAAATTATTCTTCTACAGCAAACAATTATATTTATGTTCACAACACTTCTAGTAATGAAACAAATTTATTAGTTACAGGTGCATTCTTAAATTTTTCTAAAAATTTCCCTATACTTTCTGTTAATTTATTAGAAGGTATTTTATTTTGGACAGATAATAGAAACCAACCTCGTAGAATTAATGTAACTTTAAGAAAAGAAACATATGTTGCAACCCCTCCTTATTATAATTCAGAAGATCAACTCTCAGTAGCTACATATGCGCCTTTTCAATCTATACAATTATACCATAAAAGAGATGCTTCTTTTTTACCAAACGGAGGTTCTGCTTTAACAGATGGAATAACAACTACAGGTAGCAGCACAATACTATTACAAGCTGATAATAGATTAGGATTAGCTAGAGAATTAGGTGTAGATAAAACATTAATTGGTGCTACTATAACAGCTGTAGATGCAGCAGGGGTAACTGTACCAGGTATTCCTGCAGATACGGTTTTACAAAGTTTTGCAAATGGTAATCAAATAACTATAATAGATAGATCTAATTTATCTACCGGTACACCTTTAGCTACAACCACGGTAGATATACCTGCAGGTACTACAATTTATTTTAACCAAAACACATTAACAGCGCTTACATCACCAAGCTATTGGGTAACAAGTATGGAAGATGCTAGCACGCCGATGAACCCTGGCGGTACATACAACGAAGACTTTCCTGGTTTAACAACTAATCCAAATTACAACCCAAAATTTAATGGAGATCCTGATTTTTTAGAAGATAAATTTGTAAGATTTAGTTATCGTTTCAAATATTCTGATGGTAATTATTCTGTTATGGCCCCGTTTACACAACCAACATTTATACCTAAACAAGATGGTTATTTTATAGGTCAAACCACACCAACAGGTAATACTACAGATGAGCAAGCTACATATAGAAGTACTGTTGTTGATTTTATGGAAAATAAAGTTAATAATATATTTTTACAAATACCATTACCGTTAGATAAAGATAACAATGGTATTCAAGCTATAAATTTATTTGATACTTTAAAAATATCTGAAATAGAAATTTTATATAAAGAATCAGATGCGTTAGCAGTACAAGTTGTAGATGTTATACCACAAACAGGGAATACAGGGTATGAAAGATTTAATACTTCTACAACTATAGAATATAATTATCAAGGTAGTAAACCTTATAAAACTTTACCAGATGATGAATTAATTCGAGTATATGATAAAGCTCCAGTTAGAGCTCATACTCAAGAAATAATTAGCAATAGATTAGTTTATGGTAATTTTCAAAACAAACATACTCCACCAGAAACATTAGATTATAATGTAGCTGTATCTGATAAATATACAACTTTTGTTGCGGATGATCCTACGGTACCACGACCTATTGAAAGAACAGTATCAAGAGAATATCCAATGCACACTGTTAAACAAAATAGAAATTATCAAGTAGGGGTTATATTGTCTGATCGATATGGTAGAAGCTCTACAACTATATTATCGTCTGTTAATACACAAGCAACAGATAGTGATAATTTAACATTATTAGGAGATACTGTTTATTTTCCATATAATGAAGTTTCTAACACAACAGCTAATGAAAATAGAATACAACAATGGCCAGGAGATTCTATTAAAATACTTTTTAATACCCCAATAAAAGAAAATGTACCTGCTAATATTACTACAGGTTGGCCAGGTTTATATAATGGAGATCCTACTAGCGCAGAATATAATCCACTTGGTTGGTATAGTTATAAAATAGTTGTTAAACAAACAGAACAAGAATATTATAATGTTTATTTACCAAGCATTATGAATTTTTATCCTAACCTAACAGCTGCTCAACAGTCTACCGCACCTGATCCAGCTGATACAGTTTCATTTATTTCTCTTATAAATGATAATATAAACAAAGTACCTAGAGACTTATCTGAAGTTGGTCCAGAACAAAGACAATTTAGAAGTTCTGTACAATTGTTTGGTAGAATAGCACCACATGCAAACGCTACACCTACTTATAATTATCAATTTAATCCAGTAAATACTGCTACTAACATTGCTATACCAGATACAGTATCAACTATATCTGATCAAAATAATATGTTTGATAATACAACAGGTACTAAATATGGATCTATATATCAAACAGTTTCAAACCCTTCTTTAGCAAGGGTATCTATAGGTAATTCAGCAGATCCTATTGGTACAAAAGCTACAACTAATGTTACTGATGATCAAACTCAGTTTTTAAGTATTTATGAAACACAACCAGTTGAATCAAGATTAGATATATATTGGGAAACATCATCAGCTGGTACAGTATCTGAGTTAAACACAGCTATTAAAGAAGGTTCTGCAGTAATTAAAAACTTTACTACAGATACAAACATGTCTTTAGCTCCTGATACTTGGACATTTAATTTAGCTGAAGATATTACTCCAACTGCATCACCAACAGCAACATATAGTAATGGTTTATATACACCTTTACCTTTCTTTCCTTATACATCTGACGCTTCAGGAGTAAAACTACCTGTAATAAATAGCAACATTGATACAACTTCAGGTTTTTCAGTTATAAATGGTAATGGAGAAAATGTAACAAATAAGTTTACATTAACTAGAACAGCAGGAGATGGTGTAAGTAATCCTGATACATATTTAATAACTATAAATAATACATTTTTTTATTATAGTCCTAATTCACCAGTAGAAGATTCTTTTACTTTTAATTTTACTGTACAAAACAACGATAGTGGTTTACAAAATGGATTAACAACACAAATAGCTTTAACAGAAAAACTATTTAATGTTGCGCCTATAATAACATGTACAAATCCTATTATAGCACAACCGGGAGCAACTACAATACACGAGTTTATTGGTGTTAATGGTAGTCAAGATAATAGTAAAAACCAAGAAGATTTAACTTGGAATATGACACAAACACCTGTAGATCCTGCTAATGGTATACCAGCTTTAGTAATAGATCCTTTAACAGGTATAGTAACAGACCCTACAGCTACGCTTAATACACCAGTAACTTTAACAGTTACATTAAGTGATGCGGGTACTGCTGACACAACAATAGGTGGGATAGCAGATGGTACTTGTATAACAGTTGTAAATGGTAATCAAGGATATGAAACATTTGCATTAAATGATAGTTTTTATAGTATTAAAAATATATGTATAAATCAAGCATCTGAATCATCCGGTTTTTATTGGGCTGCAGCTACCACAGGTAGCACTAACCCTGTTACTACAACTCCTTTACCTCCAATTAGTAGAGAACCTAAAGGTGGTTTATCAAACACCACAGTGGCTGCACCTTGGAGTGTAACTACCAGCGCAACTGATTGTACGGGATGGACGTGGACTAATTCTAATAGAAATGCTAAAGTAACAATGGGTGAAACTAACTCTGGTTTAGGTTCAACATTATATAATAGCCCTGCTGGCGTAGTGTTAAACGGTAGAACAGACTGTGCAACAACAGGTGGTAGTAGTGCTGTGCCAGCTGGTATTACAGCAGGCACTACAGATACACCCGGTGGTAGTGCTTATATTATTGTAGATTTTGAACTTGGTAACTATAACCAAGCTCCTAATGATAGACCTGGTGTAATATGGCCCACTTATTTACAATATAGACAAGATGTTAATTCACCTTGGCAAACAGCAAAAGATATAGAAGGTAATACAATTCAGTTTGGAGGTGCACAAGCTAATACATATTATAGAGCAACATCAAATAGTTCAGTAATTATAGGCGATCCACCTAGTTCTTTTTCAAACACAGGTGTTAAAGATCAATTAAGTTCAGCTATTACACAGGAAGGTACAGGGTCTACTCCATCTAAAAATGATAGCTTTGAATCTTGGATGGAATCAAAACAAAATGTAACAGATCCAGAGTTAGTAACAATAGGTAGAAAATTATTTGTTGTTGGTAGAAATCAAGCGTTTAGAGAACCATCTGGAACAGCACCAGCTGACGCCCCTGATCAATTTGGTGAATATAGACTTGTAACAAGGTATCCTTATGGTACTAATATATCACCAACTAATTCTATATCAGTAACTAACCCTAAAATACCAACGCTAAGTCCATTTAATTGTCCTATAGATGCTTATTCTGATTATTTAAATGCCCAAGAAAATCAAAGAATATATTTAAGTTTTGGAGATTTTTATAATCCAGTTCAACTTGCGTCTAGTTATGGTAATGGAGCAGTACAAGGTGTAGAAAAAACACCACCATCTTCATTTGCATACAGAATAACAAAAGGAGGATCGGATTCAAGGACAGAGGCAGAAATACAAGCAGTCGAAGATGTAGTATATGCAAGAGAATGGGCATTTAAATATGTATCTCAATTTTATGCAGATCCTCAATTAACTGTACATTGGAATCCAGGTACGTCCGGTACTAAATGGTTTGCATATTCAGGAGAAGATAATGGTTTGTTAAATGTAGAATGGGGTAATGAATATAGTTCTACAAGAAATGGTGCGCCTATATTTACGTGCCCAACTTGTCCTAATCCTAATTACACGTATGGATCATTAAGTTCAGCAAGAGATATGAAATGGTCAGCTCAATTTGATCAATATGGTAAAAAAATTATTAGAACAGCTCAACCATGTGTAGCTACTTTAGATCCAACAACAGGAGGAAACGCAGGTACACCAGCAGCTCCTGCTTTACCACAATTTGGACCAATGACTATAACTAATCAAAGCGCAAGTGGTACAGTTGTTTTAACACAAACAGTATCAGCTGCTACTGCTAATTCTACTTGTAATATTAGTGATTTATTTCAAAAAATAACAAATGGCGCATCTTTAGATAGTCAAGCATTAATAACGGGTGGACAATCTACTTTTCCACTTAATTTTCAATCACCTAATGCTTTACAAGGTTATCCTAATATAGGTACTATAAATATAGGTTCGAATTCTCAAGCTACATATACAACTAGTCCAGGAGGAGGATTTGGTCAAGAAATAGAAGTAAGATTAACTGGGGTAAGTACAACTTTAGGAGCTTTTCAAGCTGGTACTTCTGCTCAAAACTGGTATATAGCTGGTCCTAACACTTGTAGTTAAGTAATATTATAAAGAAACATGCAATAATAAATTATGGCGGCAACATTAGAAGTAAAATTTTTTAATTCTTTTATACTTAGAAAGACTTTAAATGACACCACTAACCCTGCACCGGCTGAATGGAATGGGTCTAGAGGTGATGCTACATATCCTGCTATAACAAACAATCCTGATAATGAAAGAGATTGGGCTATAGAAGAATCAAGAATAAGAGGTGGATATAATAATACATATTGTGGTCAAGGTGTAAGAGCTTATTTAGTAGAAGATAATCCTAATATGTCTTTAAGAATTAACTCTATGATTTATTCTGGTATATTTAATGCTAGAACAGGTATAAATGATACTAATGTATTTCCAGTTGGAGAAGATATTACAAAAAGTGTAGATCCGGCAAATGGTAGTATACAAAAGCTTTATGCAGAAGATAATTACTTAATTATATTCCAAGAAAAGAAAGTTAACAGAGCACCTATAGATAAAGACATTATATATACAGCTGAAGGTACACCAAACGTTACCACATCTAACACTGTTATAGGTACAGTACAAGCTTTTGTTGGTAATTTTGGTATTAGTAAAAACCCTGAAAGTTTTGCTGTATATGGTAGAAGAAAATACTTTACAGATAAAGATAGAAATGCTGTAATGAGACTATCACAAGATGGTTTAACTGAAATATCTAATTATGGTATGATTGATTTCTTTAGAGATCAGTTTGCTAATATGGGTAATGGTAAACTAACAGGTGGTTGGGACATATATAATAAACAGTATGTGTTATCTATACAACCTGAATTTTCATCTGTAGATTATAAAACATTATCATTTGATGAACAAGTACAAGGTTGGACTAGTTTATATACGTATAAACCTGGTATGATGTTGAGTTTAAAAAATAAATTTTATACCACAGGCCAATCAACTGTAGATGCTTTAGATACAGCAGGTTTATATCAACACTACATAGCTACACAACCAAGATGTCAATTTTATGGAGTAGACAATGATGCTTCTATAGAATTTATATTTAATCCTAATGTAAGTGTATCTAAAGTATTTAAAACAATTAACTATGAAGGTAGTAATGGTTGGGAAGTTGATAGCTTTATATCTGACTCAACAGGTATAGGTAGTATAAATACAGATTTTGAAAATTATGCTACAACAAACACTAACGATAGTGTAGCGTTTATAAGAAGTTATAATGAAGGATCATATGATAACTTTGGTAATACGTTTGCAAATTTAACAACAACACCTATTACAGCTAATACTACAGCTTTAATACCACCTATTAATCATGCTGGATTTGACAGAAAAGAAAACAAATATGTTACTAATCTAGTTAATGATAGTGCAGCCGCACCAGGTGAAGTAGTATTTGGTAATCAAATGACAGGTATAAAAGGTTATTTTGCAACAGTAAAAGTATCCACAGATACATTAACCGATCCAGGTGGTATGAAAGAACTATTTGCAGTATCATCTGATTTTGTAGAATCAGCATATTAACAAATTGAGTATAATAAAATTTAATAATAAAATAGCAACATTAACAAAAAATGTATTAGAACATAAATCTAATAAATTTTTAAGCCATAATAATGGTAAGTTAATTAGAAAAAAAGGTCATTGGGGTAAACTTAAACATGAGTTTGTTCCTGGTATTTATTTAAGACAAATGATTTTAAATGAAGGGGCTTTAATAGTTGGGGCTATCCATAAAAGAGATCACGTTTGGTTTTTACTAGAAGGTTTTATTACCATTGTAGATCAAAATGGTGAAGAACATTATGAAGCACCATATGTAGGTTTTTCTAAAGCAGGAACACAAAGGGTAATTAGAGCTAATGAGTTTTCTATTTTTCAAAATGTGTTTCAAAACCCTACAAACAAAAAAAAATTAGATTATGTTGAAAAATATAATTATGCTTTAACACCTGAAGAATATGAAGAATATATTAAAAATAAATAAACTATGATGTGTTTAGAAACATTTGCAGAACCCACAATGTTGTATAGCACTGGAGCAATAGTAGCAGCTTCTATAGGAGCTGTATCAGCTATTGGTAGTGCAATTTTTGGGGCATCAGCTTCACGAAGAGCTGAAAGAAGAGCGGCAAAAAAAAGAATGCAGTTAGAAGGTCAACTAAGAGTATTAGAAAATAACAGACAAGAGATTATAAATCCATATGCAGATGTAACAGATCTTTCTAGTATGGTAAAAGATTTAAGTGGAATGATGAGTAATCCTTATTCTTCTTTAGGTGTAGCCACAACAGCTGCTGAAATACAAATGGAGCAATCTGATATTGCATTAGCAAACACACTTGATGCTTTACAAGCAAGCGGCGCATCAGCAGGTGGTGCTACAGCTTTAGCTCAAGCTGCTTTACAAAGTAAACAAGGTGTTGCTGCTAATATAGAACAACAGGAAGCTCAAAACGAAAAACTAAGATTAGAAGGAGAACAACAACTTCAACAAACAAAAATGAGTGAAGCTTTAAGGGTTCAAGGAGCATTAATGGGTGAAGCTGCTAGGATGCAAGAGGTAGATGTAAAAGGTAAAGAGTTTGTTTATGGAGAAAAAGAACGAAGAGAAACAGAACAATTAAATAGAATACAAGCACAAATTACAGGACAACAACAAGCTCAAATGGCGGCAAGACAACAAGGCACAGCTGCTATTACAGGTGGAATGACAGCATTTGCAGGTGTTGCTGGATCTGCTGCTAGTAATCCTGAAATATGGAAAGGCTAAAAATATAAAATATGGGAGCATACGAAAATCCAATTACAGTAATAGATACAGAATCAGCTAAAATGTGGCAACAGGCTTCAGCTAACATTGCACAGTTTTCTATCAATACAATGAATGCTATTAATGCTAGAAAAACAAAAGAAGCTAAAGAACAAGAAGCAGAGGCAACTGATAGAACAGCTATGGCTATAGAAAACCAACAAGCTGTTATTGATAGAATTACAAGAGCTGGTGTAAAGAGTGATGCCTATTTTCAATATGGAATGGCTTTAATGGATGATGTTACTAGACTTCAAGGTGACTTAAAATATTTTAGTGGAACTGAAGAAGAAAAATCCGCAATGCTCAGTGAATTATCTGATAAACAAAAAAACATAAGTCAGTTAGTTACTCAAGGTGCTGAAGTGCAAGATGCTATAGGAGATTATTTAAAAAGAAGAGGTGTTGGAAAAGACGGAAAAGAAGCTTCACCTGATACACCAAATGGTATGGTTATGGTTGGTAATGAAAAAATGGTTCGTTATCATAAAGTAATGGGTGCATTAAGTGGTTTAGATAAAGGTGCTTTAGAATCTGTATATATGAAAAATGGTGCTTTATATGCAAAAATTGAGGGTGTAGAAGGAGAAGTAAACTTATCAACAGAAACTAAATTTGATACAGGTGAAGTTATTGATTCATCTAAATTAATTAAAGACGCGTTGGTTGATGGTGGTATTGTAGATAATAAAAATAATTATAATCAAAAAAAGTATTTAAACCAAGATCTTGTAGATGTAGTGACATCAAAAACCCCTACAGGTAAAACAATTCAAAAAACAGTTATACCTTATGATATAGATAGAATAACAACCGACGCTTTAATGGCTATAAATAATCAAGGTTTAGCAGTATTAAAATCTCAAGATGAAAACTCAATACGAGGGTGGTACATGTTAAATGCTGGTGAAAATGCTGGCAAATTAAACTTTGTTAATGAAGTAGGTGGTGTTAATAAAACTTTAGATGAAGAATCTACAAAAAAATGGTTAGATGTTTGGAATAGAGAAGGTAAAAAACAAATACCTGATTATGTTGAGATAACAGACGAAAACGTAGATCAATTTAATGACGCAGTGGTTGGACAATATAGATTAAATTTAAAAGCTAAACAAGGTGATGCAAAACTTTTAACGCCTGATGATGATGATACAGACAAACCAAAACCATATCAAGTAAGAGCTAGTGAAGACTTTGATGACTTTATAAATAATCCTACGGGTTTTGTAGAAAAATATTTACAAGGAGGTGATACTATTTCACAAAATGGTAATATTATAACTGTTTTTACTCAACCAAGAAAAGAAAATGAAAAAGTAAGTAAAGAAATTTATGATATTACTAACCCTAATGATATATTTAAACTTTTTTATGATGAAATAGAACAAGGTAATGCTGAGATTGACAACAACTATAGAGCTGAAATACAAAGACTTGCTAAATCGTTTAACAAAAAAAATCCTGAAAAAAGTTGGAGACCATCTGATCGTTTAAATCCAAAGGGTAAAAACTGGACATATCAAAAATATCAAGTTAACGATAATACACAATAATGCCTAAATATAGAATTGATAATCAAACATATGATATACCTGATTGGGATACAGAGGCTATTCAAGAGATTGAAAGTGTATTAGGTGTTGTAAAACTTAATGAAAAAGAAGAAGAAAAAAAAATTAGTTCAGAAGTATCATGGAGCCCACTAAGCTCTATGGGTATGGGTGTTGATAGAGGATCATATAGAAATGTTGAAATAAAAAAACCAAAAGAAAAAAAGAAATCAAAGTTTAAAAAAGATGATTTTAAAGATGTTGATTTTATAAAAAATATTAGATCAGGTGATTCTCCTTTTGATATTAATACTATACCTGAACCTAAAAAAAGTGATAAATGGAGATCTAATAATAATAAAGTTGAAGAGCTTACAAAAAATTATAAAAAACAAGAACAAAGATTAATTGCTAATTATGATATGTTTTCTTCAGAAGAAGAATTTAGACAACAAGAAAAAACATTAAAAAAAGATTATGAAGATCAATTAAAGTTTTTTGTTACTGATATTAGCGATACTGATGATGAATTGTTGACATATGAAGATGCATTAAACAATTTAATAAGAGATCCTGAAATAGTAAATGAAAACATAATACCAGAAGGTCCTTTATTTGGAGCAGCGGGACTATTTGGAGGAAGTGGAGGAAGATCAGTTGATTTTTTAAAACAAATTCCAAGAATTGTTAATTATCATTATGACCCTTATAAAAATGATCCTAGAAAAATTAGTATAGACAATGATATAAAAGCAAAAGTATTAGATATTGCTAGTGATAAAGAATTACAAAGGCTTGCTAAAAATAGAATGAATTTAGAAGATAAAGAAAATTTATTATTTAAAGCAAGAATTGCTGTTATAAATGAAAAACAAACAGATTTTGAAAATGAAGTTACCAATATAGATGAACAGTTAAGTGTTTTAACTCAAGGAAAAATGACAATAACAGATTCCTCTGATATTGGAAAAATTAAAAAATATAATTATTTAGTAAAAGAAAGAAATAATATACTTTCTAATTTTCAAGAGCTTCAAGGTCAATATGGAATAGACTTAGCTACTGGTATTATTAAAAATGGTTTTAAAGGAACAGATGAACTTAAAAAGTTTAATGAAAGATATAGTAGCCCAGGGAATAGAAAAAGTCTAGCTGATGATTTAGTTAGTAGATTTAACACTGGTATTGTTAGAACTGTACTAAAAGCAAACCCGTTTACTCTTGGTGCTACGGGCGTAAGTATGTTAGGAAGTGAAATTACTAATTTAATTTCTGGTTCTAATGATTATAATGTGTATGATGAATTTACTGATGTTTTATTTGATGTTGCAGATTTTAATTATTTTGGTACTGGTAAAGCTGAAAAATTTAAATTTGACGATGCATCGAGTTATGCAAGGTTAGCTACAGATATGTTACCTTATACTTTAGGAATTATTGTTGAAGCTAAACGCGGGAAAGTAGAAGGAATAAAAAAACTTATAGGTAATACAATTGGAGGTAAAGAAGGTAGATTAAATGGATTATCTTCTAAATTAAAAAATGAAATATTAGTTGCTGATGCTGCTTTTAAAGTAAGCATTTTAGATAATATAAATGAAGCTAAACAGTTAGGTTTAGAAGATAATAAAGCTAAAACATATGGTTTTATTAAATCTTTAGGAACTGCAATTACTTCAGCTAAAATTGGTATTGAAGGAAAGTTTACTTCTCCTCAATTTTCTAAAGCTAGTTTAAATAATTTTGTTACAAACTTAAAATCTGCAGCTAATGTTGCTGCTACAAAAGAAGCTGGAAAGGTATTATTAAAAAGTTATGTAGGTGAAATACTACAAGAAGAGTCAGAGGTTGTTTTAGATTTAGCTGTTAAATCTGCTTTTGCATTATCTTTACCAGGTTATGAAAACTCTATACAACAACAAAAAGAATTAATAGCTGGAACTTTAATGTTAACAGGTGGTTTTGGAGGAATAAGAGCTGCTCAAACTTATTCTTTTAATAAAAAACTATTATATTATGATGTAATAAAACAAGGTTCTGATTTAATTGATTCTTATAATGTTATAATGAAACACACTAAAGATCCAAAATCATTAGAACAATTAAAAAAAGGAAGACAGTTTGCTCTTGATATAATGAGAGCTGCAAAAGTATCTCCTGAAAATGTAACAGCTGAACAATTAGAGCTTTTAGTAGAAAAACAAAAATTAATAAAAGACAAAGAGGGTGTTGATTCTGCTTTTCATAATGAAATAAACGAAAAAATTAAAGCAATTGATGAAAAAATTTCAAAATCTAAAGTTGCTAAAACAAAAGAAGATGTTAAAAAGAAAATAGCTAAAGGAGCTAAAGATTATGCTAAGAAAATGGGATTCACAAGTTTTCAGCAATTAACTCAACAAGAAGTTGATGAACTAATTGCAAGTGATCCTACTATTGAAAAAGAGGCTGGCGAACAATATGGTTTCTTTTATAAAAATAAAAAGGGTGAGATGGTTTTAGTGGAGAATATTGATCAGTCTTCAAAAGATGGTATTATTACTACTGGCGCTCATGAAACTATACATGCTATAGTAGCTAAAACTATAGAAAATAATCCTGAAGCTGCGATTGAATTAGGTCAAGCTTTAAAAACAGAACTTGGTAAAATTGATATAAATAATATAACAAATTCTGAATTTAAACAAAGACTTAATAGTTATTTAGCTGATGATAGTATTACTGATGCACAGGCTTGGGAAGAAGCTTTAACACTATTTTCAGAAGCAGCTTTAACAGGGGATATAAAATATGATAATAGTTTAGGTGGTAGATTAAAAGATTTATATAATTCATTTTTAAAAGCTATTGGTTTTAAAGGACAGTTTGATACTGGTAGAGATGTTTATAATTTTATTAAAAAATTTAATAAAAGTTTATTAAAAGGGGAAGTTGATCAAGAAATTATAGATATAGCAAAAAAAGGAGCTACAGGTAAACTTATTGATAAAAGCTCTGATAAAAAAACTAAAAAACCTAAAGATACTAAACAAAGAAAAGGTTTTAGTAAAAAGAAAATTTATGATGAACTTCAAGCAATAGATGAGTTAGAATCTAATTTTACTATTACTCCAGATAGTAGAGCACGAAGAGAAGAGTTACAGAAGCAGTTAAAAGACGAAGAGTTACAACCAGTTTATGATGAGCTTCAAGCAATAGAAGAATATGAATCTAATTTTAATATTACACCGGAAAGTAAAAAAAGAAGAGAAGAGTTACAAAGATTAGTAGATGATTCTAAATCAATTGTAAAATTCTCTAAAAGCCAAGTTCAAAATGTTAATAATTTAGCAAAAGAATATATAGAAAACCGTAACAACAAACAATTAGAAAAAAATTTAATTGATCAATATGAAAGTGTAGCTGTAGCTGCATTAGGTTATGATGTAAGAAGAGGTACTGTAGCTCCTGAAGAAGCATTAAGTTTTGTTAGATCTCAATTTAAAAGTATTATAGATAGGTTTGATCCTACAAAAGCAGCATTTACTACACATGTTAATGCTAACATTGTACCTAAAAGACAGCAGTTTTATGATCAGCTTATTGGTGATGATGCTTTTACCACCAGTATAGATGCTCCTGAATCAAGACAAATAGCAGACACTACACCAGAGGTTGAAACTACAAGAGTTAAAGAAGATAAAAAACCAACAACTAATCCGTTAAAATTATTTGGTCTTGATGAAAAAGCTAAAACTAATTTTGTAGAAAAAACAGTTAAAGAACTTAAAAAACTAAATGTTAGCGAACTTACATATAAAACATTAAGAACATTAGATGAACAAGGTATAGCTGATTTAGTAGGAATACCAGCTAAAAAAATATTTTCACCAACTGCAAACTTGTCACAACCAGAAGCTAGAAAAGCTTTAATGTTTGTAAATAAAAATGCTAAAGCAATAATTAATTTATTACCTGAAAACAATACAGAAGTAAAAGAAGTAGAAGCTAAAAATAAACCTGGTAAAAAAGTACCTATTGGTGGTTTGCCTACAGGTGTACCAAGAAATATACAAAAACTATTTTATACTAAAGGTAAAAGAATAGGTAATAACTTTCAGTTTACAAAGAAAAAAGATATTACAGTTGAATCATTTAAAAAAGCTTTAGGTATTGAAGGTAATGTTAAATCACCTACGTTTAAAGTAAGAAGTAGTACATCACAAGCTTTAAAAGGTATGTTAGAGCTTATAGGTAGAGCTGCTACAAATACAGCTGCAAGACAATATTTACAAGAAATAGGTACAGATCCTAGAATTATAGAAAATATAGGAGAGGGTAGAAATCCTGTTATGTTTAGTAAAAGAAACCAAGATATTATATATAATGCTTTATCTGGTATGCAAGACAGCATAGGTAAAGATGCTATTGTAGAAGCTATTGCAGAAGAAATAAAAACAAACCCTAAATTAATTAATAATACAGAATATTTAGAAGGTGTTATTAGTGTTGCGTTGGAAGATGCTGTTTTAGCTGGTAAAGAAGGTGTTAAATTTACAAAAGAAACAAACAATTTACCTTACTATAGTTTATTAAATAAAAAGAAATTACCTTTTTTGAAAAATACTGAATCTTTAAAAACAATAGGTAAAAGAAGATTAAAACCTGAAAACACTAAAGATGTAAATGAATTTATTGGCCACGCTTTAACGTTAGCAGAGGCCATACCTACAGAAGGAAAAATTCTTTTAGGCAAAACAAAATCTTTTATTCCAGGCGCCTTGCTTGGTTATCATACTAGAACTACAGGTGACGGAAAGCTTGGTGACTTTTATAAAGCTTTAAGTAAAAACACCAATGCAGAATGGATATCACCTAAAACAAAAGAACTTTTAGACAAAGTTAAGACAATAATTCCAGCTAGTAGATTTAAAAATATTCAGAAAAAAATTAGTGAAGCTAAAACCGAAAAAGAACAAATAAAAATTGCTAAACAAAACTTACCACTTTTAAGAGAACATCAAGAGTCTGCTAAAAACTTTTTTAATGCTTTTAATTCTTTACTAAAAGATTATCTTTATAGTTCAAAAAATCAAAAAGAATTGGAAAGCAGATTAGATTACATTTTAAAATTAAAAAGAGCTAATAGCGATAACGTAAAAGGTGAAAGAGATTTAGTTATTTTAGATGGTTTTTATTTAGGTGATCCTGATGGACCTATAAAGTTAGAACATGTTAAGTCTAGTAGTCAGCAATCTGTACAGTCTTTAAAGTCTATTGTTTCAGGTACATGGGACATGTCTATTGCTGATGATTTTAAGGGGATGTTGGGTTATAAAAATAAGTTTGATAAAATAGATGCTTATGGTAAAACAAACACTTCAAAATATTATAGGTTTTATGATAAAAACGAAGCATCAAAATATATATTATCAGAGTTTGGTTTCGAAGGAACTGTTTACGATAAAAATTTAATAAGTGCAATACAAGAAGATCTTATTAAATCAGAAAAACTTGCTGCACCTTTTAATAATGAAAAACTACCTAGTGTTGTTAAGTTTAGTAAACGTCAAGACTATACTAATGATATGGTATTAGGAAGAATGGCAGAATTAGATTTAGAACAAGCTGAAGCTCAAATTAAATTTAGTAAATCTCAAAATTTAAGTGATGATTTTAATAAAATAATAGAAAACAAAACAGGTATAGGTGCAGAAAAAGTATACTCAGATGTTAAAGCACAAGTTGTTGGTGCTAGCAAAGGTAGGTTTAATTTCTTTATACCTTCTTCTGCTGAAGACTTTATGGGTTTATTATATAAAACCTTAGGTAAAGGTAAACTTGGTGATGCTCAAATGGCTTGGTATAAAAAGAATTTATTAGATCCATTTGCTAGAGCAATGGATAATATATCAAGAGATCGTATAGCATTACAAAACGATTTTAAAAAGCTTAAACAAGATTTAAAAATTGTACCTAAAAATTTAAGAAAAAAAATACCTGGAGAATTTTATACACAAGAACAAGCTGTAAGAGTTTATATATGGAATCAACAAGGGATGACACCAGAAGGTATGTCTCAAACAGATATAAATGAATTAGTAAGTTTTGTTGAAAGTAAACCTGAACTTGTAACTTTTGCTAATGAGTTAATAAGATTACAAAAAGGAGATTCATATCCTGCTCCTAGATATGGTTGGCTTGCTGGTACTATTACTACAGATTTAATGGATGGTATTAATACTATTAAAAGACCTAAGTATTTAGAACAATGGCAGTATAACGCAGATGAAATATTTAGCAATGCTAATTTAAATAAACTTGAAGCCGCTTATGGTAAAGGATATAGAGATGCATTAGAAAATATATTGAAGCGTATGCGTACTGGTAGAAACAGAGAGTTTAATTCTGATACATTAACGGGTAGAGTAACAGATTGGTTAACAAACTCTGTTGGTGCTATTATGTTTTTTAATACTAGATCTGCAGTGCTTCAAACTATATCAGCTGTTAACTTCATTAATTTTAAAGATAACAATATATTTGCTGCAGGTAAAGCGTTTGCTAACCAACCACAATTTTGGAAAGACTTTATGACTTTAATGAATAGTGATTTTTTATTAGATAGAAGAAATGGTTTAAGATTAAATGTAAATGAAAATGATATAGCTGATATGGCTAAAAAGGGTGGGGTAAGAGGTGTTATAAGTGAAATGCTTAGACTTGGTTTTTTACCTACACAAATAGCAGATAGTTTTGCAATTGCATCAGGTGGTGCTACGTTTTATAGAAATAGAATTAAGTCTTTACAAAAACAAGGTATGACTAAAGCTGAAGCTGAAAAACAAGCGTTTGTAGATTTTAGAGAAATTGCAGAAGAATCACAACAATCTAGTAGACCTGATAAAATTAGTCAACAACAAGCAAGTCCTTTAGGACGCGTTATATTGGCTTTTGCTAACACTCCTATGCAATATGCTAGATTAATTAAAAAAGCCGCTAGCGATATTAAGAATAACCGAGGAGATACAAAGACTAATATATCTAAAATATTATATTATGGTTTTGTTCAAAACTTATTATTTAATGCTATGCAACGTGCTTTATTTGCTCTTGGTTTTGGTGATGAAGAAGATGAAGATAAGAAAAATAAAAAATATGTTGATGTTGTAAACTCTATGGCAGATAGTATATTAAGAGGTTTAGGAATTGGTGGTGCTATATTTTCTGTATTAAAAAACGCGGCATTAGCAATAGCAGAAGAAAGTGGTAAAAAACAACCGAAATATGAAGATAAAGTAACAAAAGCATTATTACAAATATCACCTCCTTTATCTTCTAAAGTTAGTAAAGTACAATCAGCTTTTAGAACATATGATTGGAATAAAAAAGAAATAATGGAAAAAGGCTGGTCACTAGATAACCCTGCTTATTTAGCGGCTGGTCAAGTAATATCAGCAGGATTTAATATTCCTCTTGATAGAGCATTTAAAAAAATTGATAACATAAGAAAAGCTAGTAGTTCTGATTATGAAGCTTGGGCAAGAGTAGCAATGGCTGCTGGTTGGGCTGATTGGGAATTAGGTGTTAAAAAACAAGACGCTAAACCAAAAAAGTTTTATGCTCCAAGTAGAAAAACTAGAAAGACTAGGAAAAAAAGAAAAACAAAATAAATGGTAAAAAACGGAAGACAAAAAGAAATAAGACATTACGTAGGCGCAATAGGTATATTTATACTTGTTGTAGGTATATTAACATTTTTATCTTTTCATGAAATACCAACAGTTAATAAAGATATAATCGTATCTATAATAGGTATGATAGTGGGTAGTTTATCAGTGGTGATAATGACTGTTATTGGTAGAAATCCAGATGAAGTTAACGAACTAAAAAAATCTAATGAAGGTTTAACCTCTAAAGTAGAACATTTAGTACAACAAAAAGATGAACTAGAAAAAATGTTAATTACAGTTCAAACTAATATAATAGATCAATTAACACTTCTTGGTGCAAATGCTTTTGATACAGTATATAATAAAGAAAAAAAATGTACTTGTGGAAAAAATGAATGCAAGGAAGTAAAATGTGAAGGTGAATAATATGAAAAGTCCATTAAAATTAACAGATGCTGCGTATGAAAAATCAAATAGAGAAATGCGTAGCGAATATAAAAGTGAAACAGGTAAAGATCTTGGTAATAGATTAACTAGTGGCACTAATAAACGTAGAGTTTCTTTTGCTTGTAGATTTGCTGGCATGGCTGGTGCAATGAAAGATGCTAAAGGTAAACCTACTAGAAAAGCAAGAGCCCTTAAAAAATGGGGTTTCGGTAGTGTTGAGGCTGCAAGAAATTTTTGTCAAAAACATAAAGAAAAAAAATAATCATGGGATACTCACAAAGCAAATCTCCTTTTACAAAGAAAAAAACATCTTGTTGGGAAGGATATAGTAATATAGTTAATGGTAAACCTACTTTTAAAAAGAAAGGTAAAAGAATGGTACCAGATTGTAAACCTATAAATAAAAAATGAGACACTTTACTATTACCGAATTTGATTCACCTGATGAGGTAGGTAGTGGTAGATTGATGAATGTAGATTTTTTAGAAAAACTAGATTTAGCTAGATCTAAATTTGATAAACCTATTAAAATAAATAGTGGTATGCGCACATCAGCTCATAATGCTAAAGTAGGCGGTAAACCTAATTCATCTCATTTAACAGGCTATGCAGCTGATCTGCATTGTAATAATTCAAGGGATAGATACGATCTAATTAATTGTTTATTAGACGTAGGATTTAATCGTATAGGAGTAGGTAATACTTTTATTCATGTAGATTCTGATCCTTCTAAATCACAAGATGTAATATGGACATATTAAAAATTATTTTTATGATAAGATATATAGTTATAATAATATTATCAACGATTATTTCGTTTTTTATAAATTAAGGAACACGATAAAATGGGCTTCCACACCCCAAAGTTCCTGTACAAAGGGAGATCATTACGGTCTCCCTTTTTATTTTAATCATCTATATATCTGCATACTGTAACATCAAATTTATCATATGCAATTATTTCTCCTTTTAATTTATTTAAACAATAATTTTCTCCATCTTTTCGTTTTTCAATTGCAACTCTTGTTGTCCAACTTATAGTTCCTGAATCATATATATATTCACAACATAAAAACTTATCAGCTGGTAAGTAATTCCAACTTAAATCACCTTGATAATATTCACCACAAGATGTTAATAATAATGCTCCTATTAACCATCGCATGCTAAACAATTTTCATCCATAGCTTTAGCAGCTATATCTCCACGTAACACAGATTCAGTTCTCATATAATATAAAGTTTTAATACCTTTTTTCCAAGCTTCTAAATGTACTTTATTAATCCATTTAGGTGTTGCTTCTGAAGGAAATGCAAGGTTAAGAGATACTGATTGATCTATATATTGTTGTCTTAAACCAGCTTGTGCAACTAATTCTAATTGATTTATTTCTTTAAAGGTTTTAAATACTTCTTTTACAGGTATATCATTAGCAAAAAATATATTATCAAGTTCTTTTATATCTTGTATTGATCCACCATCTTCTAATATTTTATCCCATATTTCATTAGTATTTAATTTATGTTTTCTTAATAACTTAATTAATGTAGGATTTTTTCTTATAAATGTACCTTTAGCAGACTGCTCTGTAAATACATTTGCAGCCCATGGTTCAATACCTGGTGATATGTTACCAGCTAGTTTACTATTAGAAACTGTAGGTGCAATTGCTCTTAAATGAGTGTTACGCATACCTGTACCAACACACCATAATGGCTCACCATAAACTTCAGCTAAAGCCATTGATGCTCTTTCAGATTCTATTTTTATTTGACTAAATATTTTTCTTGTTTCATACTGAGCTAGTAATCCTTCAAAGGGTAAACCTTTTTCTTGAAGATATGTGTGCCAACCTAATACACCAAGGCCTAAAGCTCTACCTTTTTCAGCAGATCTCACTGAGTTTTCAAACCCAATTTTACCTTTAGCTTTTTGTATAAATTCTTCAAGCACCCCATCAAGGAACCATATAGCATCATGTATAATATTAGTGTTTTTCCACTCTTCATATTTTGCTAGATTTAGACTAGATAAACAACATACAAAACTATGTGATTCATCTGTTTGTAATACTATTTCACTACATATGTTTGTCATATGTACTTTTAAACTGTTTTTCTTATATGCTGCTGGATTAGCTTTGTTTGTATTTCCTTTAAATAAGATATACGGTTCTCCAGTGGCTTTACGTTTTTGTATAAGTCTTGACCACTTTTTTCTAGCTTCTGGATCTCCTGCTTCAAGTTTTCGCATAAACTTATCACCAACGACAGCACACTGGTGCAAGTTAAGAGATTGTCTATTGACATCTCCTTTAGGTTCTCTAATTTCAAGCCAGTCGAGAAAATCGTTGTGTTCAATATTGATATTAACGCTTGCAGCTCCTCTTCTAACGGCGCCTTGGTTGGTCGCGAGTATAGTTGAGTCATATATTTTGCAAAAAGGGACAACGCCGTCTGAAGTTCCATTACCTGTAATTTTAGCTCCGGCAGGACGAATCATATTAACTCCGATACCTACACCCCCACCGTGTTTTGCAAGTAACATCATCTCTAGGTTTTTCTTACCTATATCATTTATACTATCAGCTACATCTATTCCAAAACAACTTATTGGTAGACCTCTATCTGTACCAGTGTTAGATAGTACAGGTGAAGCTAAGCATAGCCAACCATTCCATATATAATCAAAAAATTTATCTGCAAGTTCTGGTTTATATAAACGTTTAGCTACTGTTTTAGCTACTCGCATATAAGCGTCCCGAGGAGATTCTCCATTAAATAAATAACCACCGGATATAGTTTGTTTATATATATCGTTGTTACCCCATGAAGGATAATCAACACCTTTTTCCCAATCGTTATTCCACATTATAGTTCTAGCTTTTTATCTTTATCACAATCTTTACACTCTTCAGTTGTTTCTTCTTTATGTTTTTGTTTTAACTCTTCAACTATAGCATCCCACTCTTCTTCTGTCATTGATATTTTTAAAGCACTTAATGTGCCATTAGCTATAGACTCTACTGATCCCATATCTTGTATTAAACGTTTCATTATATTTGTTATTGCTAGCATTTGTTTTTCTAGCTTTTTAAATTTTCCTACTATTGTACTTTCTTTCATTTGAATAAATATATTGTGTAACCTACGATTACATTAAAATTAATAAATACTAAATTCCATTGCTTAGCAACCCACACTTGGGGTGTACACACAATACCACCTATAATATATGTTATAGCTCCTATATTTCCATATGGTAATAAATAAGGACTTATCATTATAAACCCTGTACCTAAATACCCAAGTCTATTTGCTAATCTTTCTTTAGGTGAAAGTCTTCTGTTTTTAACTAAATACCTTAAAAATCTTTTCTTAATCATTACCACATATCTTCAAAGTCTTCACCTTCATTAGCTTTCGAATAATCAGTCGGACGCACAGCAAAAAAATCAGTATGAGTGTGGCCCCCGGTAAGATGATAGAACCAGTCAAGATCTTCTGCTCCTTTTTTGTCAAACTTAAAGTACTCCCGCTCGTCTTTGTAACCGAGTTCAACAATTTTCTCATTGAGTCTTTTTCTAATAAACTGTTTGAGGTCGTAAGCTTTAAGGTTTTCAATATCTCCTTGCTCGAACATTTTGTCAATATATTTTTCTTCTGCTTTAAGCATTGTTTTTGCTGCATCTAATATATCTTTTTTACAATTAGTTAATAATGTTTTATCTTCTTTACACATATGACGGAATAAAGCACAACCCATCTTACTATGCAGTGATTCATCACGCACACTCCATTTCATCTGCTGCCCAATACCTTTTAATAAATTTCTGAGCTGAAAACTATATAAAACAGCAAAGGCAGAATAAAGGCTAACACCTTCAGCGAAGGCGCTAAATATAGCAATGCTTCTTGCAATTCCTGTGGGTTTATTTCCATCATAACTAACTAAATTATCAAAGCGTTCCATTGTTGCTTCGTCTTGTAAAAACGCTTCAAAATTTTCAAGACCAAGGGTTTCATTTAAATATGAATAAGCTACAGCGTGTATTGTTTCTTGTGATCCAAACATCATAGCCATTTGTTGTATTTCGTGTTTTGGAAACCACGTTACAACTTTTTGTGTCCAATAATCTGATACTGCACATTCTGTTTGTGCAAACCCAAGTAAGATATTACCAACTAAGTTTTTCTCACTTGGTGTAAGCTTTTCGTTCCAATCTTTTACATCACTAGACATAGGTATTTCCGTGTGTAACCAAAAAGCTTGTGCTTGTTTTAACCAACCTTCTGTATAATACTCTGGATATTCAAAAGGTTTATAAGGTATTCTTTCATCAAATAATCCCATACTATTCTTTATCTATTTCTAAGCAAATATCTACAAAAGGTAGATATAATACATGTTGTACATATTCTTTTTCTGTATAAGATCTTATACCAAATAATATACCTGGATAAAATCCTACACTTAACTCCCAACTTTTATTAAAATTAATCATAACATTTTATATTAAACTTATTTTGCATTTCTACTAAATCTTTATAAAGCATGTAGCCTTTAGTTTGCATTCTCCATTTTACCCACTTATCTATTTGCCGCTCAGCATACTTTTGTCTTGCTAATTGTTTTTGGTTTCTAATATCAATCTTACTGTTGCGTCGCATTCTTTTTGATTTTGTGGTTTATATAAAGTAACACCAGGTAAATGGTTTACTACATATCTTTTAAACATTTTCCAACGTAAAGGGAAACTTTCATTAGCTCTACCTTTAGTTTCTATTATAAAACCTCTGCCTATAAAATCAGGTGTATATTTAATATTAAGTATTTTTTTATTACCTCTATTTTTATATTCTCCTTTTCCATTACCACATCTTTCATAAGAAAGATTAGGAAAATCAAATCCAGAAAATATTTCATAGGTTTGGCCTTCATATACAGCGGGTATTTTAGATTTTTTTAATGCCATATACATATACCTTTCCAATCCTGATGAAAAAGTAATTCCATCATATGTTATTTTTTTAGATTGTACAGGTCCTTTTTTACGTCTATATTTATTTTTCATAAACGTGTTTTAATATAGCATCTTCTACCTCATCTCTCAAACATCGTTTAGCTGCTTCAATATATAGTATTGCATCCATTAATTCTTCTTGCACATCTACTAAAAACCTATTAAGATCTTTATCTTGGTTTTTAATTTCTTGCATCATGGTAGCACCATACTTTTTCTGGCCAATAAGACTACGCTCATCCATTTTCCTTAAAACAGCTTGAACTATTTTATCTTCTGTTTTAATTCTCATCTTTAACAAATGTACCGTTAATCATTTTACCTTTTCTTTTTTCAATCTGTCTATAAGCTTCATTAATACAAGTTTCAATAGTAACATGTCTCATATGTGCAAGATTAGTTAATACCACAACCATATCGCCTATTGCATCTACAATTTCAGGTTGATTTTCTGTAAGCAAAGCTTTAGCTAATTCACCTGCCTCTTCCATTAATTTTACATACTGTGTTTCAGTATTTCCTTTATCATATAAACCTCTTGATTGGGCCCAAGCTCTTATTTTATCAAACTTATTACCATTTTGTGGTGTGTGTAATTCATTTAAAAAAGCTTCATAATAAGCTTTATTATATATATAACTTCTATTTTCATTATACATTGACGTTTTAGCATTAGCTATTATCCATTTAATTGTTTTATTAGTAACAGCAAATTCTCCATGCGAAGTCGTCCACTTAAAAGCATCTACAACTTGCTCTAATTCATTAGGTAGATCTTCTAATGAACAAGGAAATGTAGTTGTTTGTTCTGTAATATTTACGTTCATTTTATTTGATTTTATTAATTTATTATACTTTTGTCTATCAACTCTATAACCAAAAGCTTTTTGATACTCAATTTCTTTATCAGATATATAATCTATATCATCACTAGATTCAAGTACTTCATATTCACCTTTTTTATATCCTTGTATAAGGGTAACTCTTGTATTAAGATTACGGGTGACACCTATTTTTTTACCAGGTATATGGTATAAATAATACATATTATTTTTTTTTAAATTTTATTATTATATAAATGTAAATTATGTGCGAAATGATAATAATTTCCAACATCAATAGACAGCCTGTCTGCAACTAATTTTTGTAATTGTGCAAAACAATACTGATCATTGCAAAAGCCGTACCAGAGATCATTAGATCGCATCAGAACAGCCATATTTAATACATTTTCAACTATACTAAACTGCACAGCATAAGTACACGGTGTATCTTTACGATAAGTACTTATTTCTTTACCATCATAAATACTTATTGCAGCTTGTCTAGTATCTTTAATTTCTTGTAACATACCTACAACATGATCTAATTGATAGTTTCTACTCCATTGATAACCATAGTTTGATCTACACTTACCTTCTGAATCTTGCATCTTTTCCCATATAGGAGGGATTGAACCATATATTTCACCTAATTGTGTTATATGTGGATCTTCTGTTAGATACCATTCCCATTCAGCTTGAGCATATTCTTTATTCCACTTTCTGTCAGGGTGGGTTATTTCCATATCTAACGGGTTTTGTAAATAAAACCCAACATTAAATAAAGCTTTTGTATCACCATAAGGTATACCATCTATTTTTATTTTTTTATAAAAATATCTAAAAGCTTGATTAGCATTATTAAAATTATTTTTTACGTTTATCATAATAATATTTACACATTTGATAATAAGTAGGATAAAGAGTGTCTTTATCATATATATGAGGTGACATATAAGGCGTTTCACCTTTTTTATATGGCCCTATATTTACACCAATTTTCCATTTACCTGTTTCGTCTTCAACTGGTATAGTACATATTCGTATATCATTATTAATACAATATCTGTACCATTCAGCTTCATCTGAATCAGCTATATAACTAGGTAATAAATTTTTTTTACGTTTTTTATATACCATATCAATCCCAAGGCATTACATCATTAATTTGCTTCTGATCTAAATGAGGTATAAAACAACCTGACTTAGGTTCCCATTTAAAATAAGCTTCTGCTCCATTTTCACCTAAGTTTTGAAACTTAACTTTTAAAACTTTAGCTTTAACAGTTTTAGCTTCATAATCTCTATGTACTAATATACCGTGGTAAGAAGCATCATACCATTCACCACCACCTTTTATATTATACATATTTGGTTCTTCAATTTTACCATCTTTGTCTTTATACATTTTAGTTGGATGTGCAACTATAAAAACTAACACATCAAACTTTTTTGCAAACACCTCTATTTTAGTAAGATATTCCATTGTATACTTATTAACATCTTCAGTATTACAATCAACATCTCTAATTTTATTAAAAGGATCTATAACAAGACATTTAATACCTTTACGTTTAACTAATTCAGCACCTTTACGTAATACCGATTCAAGAGTATATCTTTCCATATCAATAAAAAAGAAATTATCATTAATATGTTCTGCTACTTTTTTCCATTGACTAGTATTTATATCACCAGGGGTTGGCATACCTTGCCAAACTTTACGCATTAATTTATGTGCATGTAAATATGTTGGTGCATTTTCAGGCGACGCAAACGCTGTTTTCCATTTATAATTTATGTTATACCCAACAACAAGCTGATCAACAAAATCAGACTTACCAGAAGAAGGTATACCTGTAACAGTAATAAATTGTCCTGTATAAGTTGAAAAAATTCTGTCAAAGTTGGATAAACCAGCTTGGTAACCCGGTTTAAAACCATGTTGTACAAAGTCTGTAACTTCACTTTCAATATCATTAAAAGTGGTAACGTTTTCAAGAGGTACTGCTTTGGGGTGTTGGAGAATATTTGAAAAAGCTTCTTTACCATGTTTAATTAAGTATTCATTAGCATCTTTACAATCTTTAAAATCTATAATATAGCAAACTTCTGCACCTAATCTTCTAATTAACTCTTGTTGTAGTGCTTGGCCTGCTTCATCATTGTCAACTGCTAATATTATTTTATTTTTATTTTCAAAATAATCAATACAATTATCTAAGTAATCTAAATTATTAGAGTTTAAAGTAGCTCCATTAGGGACTGATATAACATTAGTAATCCCCACTTCATGAAGAGATAAAGCATCCATCTCTCCTTCCACAATATAACATTCATCATAACCAATAATGCTATCAATATTATAGAAGATTTTTTCTGCACCTTTATATAATTTAAAGTTTTTCCTACCATCTCTATATTTTATATTTATAAGTTCACCACCCATCATGTAGTTGAACTTTATTGTGTTTTCAGTCTTACTTGTCTGTGGCATAAACTCAGGACCCTCAGATACATTTAAATCATTAAGGGTCGACTGAGATATACCTCTGTCATTAAACCATTTAACTATTTTGCTACCTACAGGTTTGTGACTTTTGAATTCTGGACGAATATAATTTTTTTCACTGTCTCCTTTACGCTTGTAAGTGTGTAGTTGAAATGTTTTATTACAGTTATGACAAGTACCGAGACCACGTTCCCAATCATAAGAAGCACATTTAAGCTTTTTATTTTTAGGTTGTCTAGTGTGTGAGCATAATGGGCATATTCCTTGAGACTTACCCTGCTCTAGACCATGTTGATTAAATTTATCAATCACAAATCCATTGATCTCTGTTATTTGCATATATATATTATCTAAATGTGTTTGTATTTAGTTTGTTAAAAGGGTAGATCAGGTTCTTGAGTTGGTTCAGCTTTAGCTGCTGCTTTTGGCTGATCCATTCTAGGTGCTGCTTCTACATTCATACCGTTAGTCCAAACAACTTTTGCATTACCTAAATAAGTTTTAGATGCTTTTGTTTCTCTTTCTTCTTTTGTTTGTTCTACAATAACAGGTCCATTATTACCAAATTGGTCTACTTCATCATTTAGAGTTAAGCTTATAGGTAAATACTTACCTTTAGCTCCTACAATAATTTTATCCTTAGGGATATTATTTAAATTAATACTTGTTTTTATTATTGATGCCATTATAAAGTTTCTGTTTTAAAATATTGTTTAGGGTCAAAGTCTTTTGATTTAAAAAATAACTGGTATTGTGATACTGCTTCTTGTACTTTACGTTGACCCCTTTCGTAAAATTCTTCAGAGCATTCACAAATTTTTATTTGAAGAGTTTGTTTATCAATAACAATAAACATCATTTCATAATTAAATAACTGATTATAAATAAATGCTTGACTGTCATAATTATATTGGTTTGCTGAATATTTAAATTTATCAATATCTGAAGTAGTTTTTAAATCTACAATTAACCTTTCATCATGATTAATAATATCAGCTTTACCTTTCCACATTTCTCCTTCAATTTCTTTTACTTCTGGCACTTCATACTCTACATTTTTACTTCTAATGAGATCTTTGCAAACATCATTTTGCATTATTGTATCTACCATTAGATCTATCTTATCTACTTCGTGTTGTAGTAAGCATAATTCGCCATCTGAAATCTCTTTATATGCCTTCGTATTTCTAGTGGTAGATTCTATTACTTTATACTTTTTTAATTTGTTTGGTTCAAGTATAGCAGTGTGTAGGTATCCACCAACTAGAAATGCAGCTGAAGGTTTACTTGGTTTTCCAAGTGCTAAAGGATTTTTTAATAAGGTTTTAATATCTGAATTACTAAGAAACTTTTTACCAAAATTTCCATAATAATCCTCGTCATTTTTTAACCTTTTTAAAATATCTTCTTTGTTCATTTACAGTGTTGTAAGTTCTTGTTCTAATTTAGGGTTAATATTATATTTTGCTTTAATAGTAGCTAGTTTACCGCCAGATTTTAAATATTTTTTAGCTTGTGTTATTTGATCTGGTGTCATATTTCTGTTATGATCATTTACAGCATCACTGTCTTGCGTGTCATCGATTAAGAATAAATTTCCTAATGCGTATTTCTTCCCATAACTTGAAGCAGAACCAAACTGCTGTGGTGTTTGCATGCCTTTTTGCAAAAGATCTACACCAACTAAAGCTGTTGCTTTAATTGCATTTTTACCATCAGATATGGTTGCTATACTCTCAATAATAGGCATAGGTTTACTTTTAATTAAATTTTCATTTAATGTTATTGTAACTCCTAATTCTAATAAAAAGGGTTTAGTTGCTTCGAGAATGTCTTCGGCAGAGCGGAAGTAGTATTTGCCGAATGAATTAAATCTACTTTTTTTCGATTTAAACTTAGTCTGAATAGTTGCTAACTTATCGTTAAGTGTCATAGGTTTAAAGGGTTTATATTATATATAATTACATATTAAAATTGCTATTTACATCTGTATACTACAGATAATCAAGCACTTGCGAGTGATCTACATTATCAATTAATTTTCTTACAGCTTGTTTTTTAAGCTCAGAAACTCTAACATAACCACTAGGTCCCTTGATATTAATTTTATCAGCTATTTGTATAGCAGAATGCTTATCACAATCAAGGCCATATGATAGTCTTAAGACTTCATATTCATTTTTTTCTAAATGTTTTTTCATTAAACTTTTTAAATAACTATTTAGAATATTAATATTATATGGTTCAGATTCATCAGGTATTTGATACACCATATCTTCATCACCTGTCATTGTTTTTTTATCTATACTTAAAAATATAGAATTAAAAAACATTTCAACCATCTTTTTATCTTTTGGATTTTTACGTATTTCATTCATTTTATGTTCAGGTATTCTTATATTACCTCTATTATGATCTATAGCTCTACGTATAGCACCCTTAATGCGTTTGAAAAAAAACGATTTTAATGTTTTTTCTTTATCTTTTGATTCAGATAATACTGAATAATCTAACTTATCAACTGCTTTTACAAGTCCTATTGATCCTTCTTGTATTAAATCAGTTATATCTAATATTCCTGATGCTTGTTGTGAAGTTGAAAATTTTCTTGCTATATTTTCTACTAATGGTAGAAATTTATTTATTAAATCATTTCTATTATAGTCAACAATATTACTTAATATAGGTTGAGATTCCTTTACGTCTTCTTTGTATCTAATATAATTAGATATATTATATTTCTTCATTTAAATTAATTTTTTCAATTTTTAATTTTTTATTTAAATTACGATAAACAGTTCTTACAGAACAGTTTAATAGTTTTGCAACCGAAACCCATGTTATCTTTTTATTTGATTCGTGTAAATTTAACATGCATTGATAAATATCTTCTTTTTTTACAACTGAAGATCTACCAATTAGTTTACCTACTATTTGTAATTTTTCGTTTGTTGTTAATTTAGTTTGTTGATTAAACACTACCTTTCGTTTTCTATTAACCGGTGGTCGATCTATTTCTAAATTATCCAACATGTCAACTAAATACTTTTCTTTTATATTAAAAGTAATAAAATTATTTTTTTTATTTGTTATATAATATGCAAGATTATTAAAATCTTTATCTTCTAGCTCTGGGTTTAAATACTTTAGAACTAACAAGTGCCATTTAAGTGATTTAAAACTAGTTATTTTTGCTTTACTTTTAAATAACTCATAGCACTCGTATGTTCCATTTTCATAAAATTTACCCCAGGTAAATATTTTTGTTGGCTTATCAGTTATAGGATCTCTATTATATATAATTCTATTCCTATTTAAATAATCTATTTTCCTGTATGACATTAGCCTATTACTCTATTAAATATTACTACCTATTGTCATCTTAAGGTAGGAGTCTCTTGAAACTTTTTAAGTTTCTCAGAGTACTTTATAATCAATTCTGCTTTGTGATCTAATTTATGTAGTTTTATACGTTTATTTTTCGCTTTACATTTTAAAACATAATTAGTTATATCTTTACGTAACTCATATATTGAGTTCCATAAATAATCTCTATGTCCGTTTTTTCTGTTTTTTATTAGCATTTTGTTTTCTTTTACGTTTTGCGTTCATATTAAATAAATTCACACTTATCATATGATTAAATAGTTTTCTACTCATTTTAATTACAATTAGTTAAATATCCTCTTATTACCTCTTCACAATATGCTCTTCTTGAATAGGTTAACCAACCTACACTTCTTGTGCCCGGTTGTAATTTAATAACATCCCATTTACCTCTTTCTTCATCATAATATACACAATCACAGAGGTTATCTGGAACGACATATGTAGGCATATCTACATCGTCTATATAGCAACTTTGCAATGCTAAAGCTGCGCAAATTAATTTTATTTTATTCATTACTTAAATATTTTTGATATAATATAAATGATACTATTTTAAATATAGTACCTAACATAACACCCATCATCATTTGTAATTTAGAGGTTTCTATTGCATAGTAACCATATAATGTTACCATATCAAATATAAACATACATATTAAAGGTATTATTATTGTTTTTCTAATATAATCAGCAATAAGGGCTACAGCATAACCGCTAAAACCCATAGTTACTGCTATCATAAAAGGTACAATTAAATCTACTAGTTTTGTCATAATTCTTCGTATTCCCAAACCACACCAGGTGGATGGCTGTTTAATATATCATTAATTACTTTTTCTTGTATAAACGGTTTGACCTCTTGATTAATTAAATACTCTTGAGGTCCCCTGTTGTACACAATTAATTTACCCAAAGGTTTATTCATAATTTCTAATAGATTTAAATAGAGGATGTCTATATGATCCTCTAGGCGTCTTTTGAAAGTATGTAAACGTAGCTGTTTTGCCAATATAATCTTTGACATTAACAAGCATCATTGCCATAGTGTCATAATCTTCCATAACAGGCATGCCGAAATTGATGCCATTGCTATCAACAGCCAAGAATTTGCCAATTGTTCCGCTTCTTTTACCTTTGCCTTCAACATAGCCAACAATTGTCGCTTCTGTGTCATGGAAATCTTTGAATTTTTGTAAGTTGTAACTTCTTTTTTGTTCATAAGGTTTGTTGTTTCTAATTATACTACCTTCATAACCATCTTTAATATAGTGATCATGCCATAATTTAGCTGAATCAAGTAAAGATACTTCATATGCTTCAACTGGCACGATTGGAAATTTTAAGATTTTATGAAATATGGATTGCAGCTCTGTTACGTTTAGTTTAATAAGCTGATGTCTTCTTCTATATGTTGCAAATTTATCACTTGGGTTGTAAAAGTCATACCAATGAAACTGTATATACTTTTCAGCTTCAGCTCTATCTTCATCAGTTAGCTTTTGTTTTCTCACAAGGGATATAATTTTATTGAAGTTGTCTTTAAATTGGTGGTTGTAGAGTTCACCGTCAAGTATTATATCGGGTGCCAATTCAAATATAGGTTTAAACAGATCTTTAATGTGATCTACAGTTTTAAACTCTTTATGGTTGCGGCTAAATGCGCCGTCTTTAGTTATGTAGCATCTAACACCATCTAGTTTTGGCTGGATAAAAGAGTCTTTATCAAACGCTTTTTTGCCATATGGGTGTGCGAGCATTACATTAAAATCACTCATTTTTTACGTTTTTTATTTAATATTTCTAGTTTTTTCTTAACAATTGCAGCTTTTTCATATTCTTCTTGATCTTCATATTTGAACAATAGCTGTTTAAGTCTTGATATTTCAAAATCTAGTACATCTTCTTCAGTAGGTCTAAATGCCTCTAAAGGTTCTTGTTGAAATTCATAATAATCTACGAATTTTTTAAGTACAAGATCAGCTACTCGTGCTGCTAATTTGTTTATCTCTTTGTCTGTCATACTTTTTAATTAATTTATCTGGTGTACCTACAAATATAACTTCATCATCAAAGTTTTTATAAATAGCTACATATGTAGGTTCATCTGTTTTAGGATATAAAGTATATATATATTCCGCATCATATTTATAAGGTTTTCTTGGATATAAATATACATTACCAACATCTGTTTTTAATTGTTTAACTAATTGTGCTGCTAAACATTCTGGGCCATTAGCCAATTGTGGAAAATCTTGCAGAACTAAGTTAGAAACACCATTTTTAACTTTATAAGGTAATAAAAACTTAGCTAGTTTAATACCTAAATACTCAGGGTGACCATCGAAATGGTTGTATATATTTACTAAAGACTCTTCTACATAGATATGTCCTTTGTCATACGCAATACCTTCTTGTCTGGGTATGACTCTTATTAATGCTCTAGTTGCCATCTTTATCTTCTAACCAATCAATAGTATCTTGTTCAGGTAACCACTGCTCAGTGTCCATATATATTTTAACTTCACCGCCAAAACCCATATCATCAACTGTTTCATGTATTCTATCTATAATGATATCAAAACTTGGTTCATAATAGTATACATCATTTTCCCAATCAATGTTTCTAGCATCATTTGTCATAACATACACTGTGTAATCATCTGCAGTATACCACTCAGATAATTCTAAATCGGGGTTATTTAAATTTTCACCGATTTTAACTAAGCAATCATATTTATCGCCTAGATACTTTTCTAATTTATTTATATAATCCATTTATTTAATTTAAAGTTAGGTGCGCGGGGTGGATTCGAACCACCGACCTCGAGTTTATGAGACTCGCGAGCTGACCATCTGCTCTACCGCGCAATATAATGTGGAAGTGGACAAAACTGGAATGACAAAGATGCGCTCAGCGCCTTATACTCTTAATCTGTTTATATTGTCTTTCGCTCGTGCACTTGCTTCCAGACACTTCCTGCGGTACACCTCGTATGCATTGGTATTTTAAATTGTACCACATACGCCCGCATAAATAATAACAATATGTATATATATTATCGTAAGTTAATCGTATTTAGTTTGTAATTTATGCCAAGTTTTCTGTGTTGGTAGTTCATGGTCCATATCATGCCATATTAATTCATTGATATATTCCCATATAGCCAACTGTTTTTCGCTTGACTGTAAGCAAGTTTTTAATAGTTCTACTGGAATAGTACCATCTCCACCTACTCTTATTTCTTCTTTTTGTCTTACAATATCTTGTTTAAGATTATATATCTGCGATTGAGCTTTATCAAACGCATCATTGTTAAGTTTTTGTCTTATTTCTAATTCGTTATTCTTATCCATGTTAATCCTTTATAATTATACCATTTACTAATACCTTGCTTTAGTTTTAATTCACCTTCCTCATCATAATCTTCGATCCATTTCTTGCCAAATGTAGGTGGTAAATCACCAAGCATATATCCTTTGTGAGGTAACCCATCAAAGAACATTTTAAATTTATCTGATGTTTTCTTTATTTTTTTCATATTATCCGCAAATTTCTCTTGTTCCATCCATATTAATATCAATTCTTCTTAAATCTTCTGTTACCTCTTTAGGGTAATCAAATTTTATAGCACCATCTTTATGGCACATCCATTCACAATTAGTGATATTATGGCCTTTATCTTCTAAAAACTGTTCACATGCTTCTGTTTGCATGTCCCAATCTGCTATGTCATATTGAAATACACTACCTATTTCAAAATCTAATACTGTTATATATCCTTGTTTCATTTATTTATAATTTTTATTAAAATTCTTTTTATTATATGAATGAATAAAGAAATCTATATCAAATTCTTGTTTAGGCACTTGTTTTAAGTGTCTTTTGTTATAGATTAATTTACCTTCATAGTTGTCAATTAATATTGCTATGCAATCTTGTTGGAGTATATCGCATAAATCTTCAACTTTTTTTATTATTTCTTCTTTTGAGGCAATAATTGAGCTAAGACCTACAAAAGTAGGTTCATCTTCGCCAAGGTATTGACCTGTTGTTGCGAAATAAACGTCATCATACATTTTAAATCCAGCTTGCTTTATTAAATTAGCAACACCATTTTCAGTGTACATATGACCATCAAGTCCAATATTGAACTCAACTTGAGTGATTTTTACACCACTACCAATGCAATTTTCTATATTATTCATCTAATTCATCTATTTTTTTACTTAATTCTTTTAATTTTGCTCTTAATTCAAGAGGAGTTAATCCAGTTGGTTTATTCATATTTAACATAAGTTGATTCATTACTGAATTTTTATGTTGTTTAATAAGCTTTGGGTCTATTCTTGTAAATCTCATTTTTTTTATTTTTTAATAATTAATTGCATTACATCTATCTTCTAATTCGTTACACAAAGCATTTATATTTTGTTTGTGTTCTTTAAT
>Ga0163180_10000090_pt1 | contig 43855 bp, 37 predicted proteins | sample AtlANTMetagenome_2_FD_109647 | JGI IMG/M metagenome (GOLD analysis project Ga0163180, IMG submission 109647) | Marine eukaryotic phytoplankton communities from the Atlantic Ocean - Atlantic ANT 4 Metagenome | ecosystem: Environmental > Aquatic > Marine > Oceanic | place: North Atlantic Ocean...
GGGGTGTCTGCATCGAGGCAGAAAAGGCACTTGCTATTGCACGCCGTGACGGCTCGAACCCAGTGCTTTTTCCGATTCGCTATCTCCTCGCGATGGAGCATTTCATCGAGGTCGCGTCTTTGGCTACGTGTGGTTTCCATGTTCGTTTTAGTCTAATGGTTTTGGTGTCCATTTCGGCCAAGAATACTTGGCTTCACCATGAACTGCTTGAGTATCGGGTGTTCCGAATAGCAACACTGGGTCTATTGTCGCAGGAAGTTCCACGACTGAAAACTCCACGCCGCCCTTTTCTTGAAGTCTCCCAGCAACTTCTAGCGATTCTGGCTCGCTCGTTGTCCACACCGATGCGATGTCGCGCAACTTGAAAAGGTCGCTGTTGGATAGTCCGCTGAAGTGGGAGAGATCACTGGTCACTACCACTCTCGGGAACGATAGGCGCAAGGCCTCGCGCAGAAGCGGAAATGCATCCGGGTGGTCGAGGGGGCCCACGACCTGAAGTGTTTCGGCGCCTTGCTGGGCGGCCTCGACAAGCCGTTTCTTGATGGAGCGTGTGTGTTCTTCACGAGGAAAGTGCACGGCAATGAGGTCTGTGGGCGTTTGAGTGCTTCGGCCGGCGAGTGGATCTCCACCGACATTGGCTCGCGCGGAGAGTCGAAGCACGTCCGATATACGGGTGGCCGGTTGCCGGCCGGAGCGAGGAGGGGGCGGCTGGGCGTCGTCGCCTGATGCAGGCTGAGGTACTGGCATGATCGGCGTCGGCGAATCGGCCCGTTCTGATTGGAACTCTGTCCAGCCGAAAGCGTCCACGTATCCGGTGGGTGCGCCGAGGCAGTCGCACCCTTTGCAGCCTGCGGAGGGTGGGGGCCATTCCGGCGGTTGTGTGACGCCTTCCGGTATGAGCCAGGCAGGCGGATCGACATGGAGGTCTTTGAAGCCGGGAATGGCGCAGTGAGGCATCCCTTCCAGTTTAACCGTGGCCCCTGACCGCAAGACTGTGCGAATGGCCGCATCCAGGGATGGTTGCATGAGGCCGAACCTCGGCGCCGTGCTGACGTAGACTGTATCGAAACCAGGGACCCTCCTAAGCATTCGGAATTGAATGGTTTTTATACCTATCGACAACAGGAATGCAGCGGTCTCTTCAAGGTAAGGAGTGGTGGGCCGAGTCACGGTCACCTCGGCTTCGACAGTGACGTCGTACTCCTGGAGTGTGGCCACTGTCCGACGGATTCTTTTGTGGGCACCAGGGAGCCCCACCAACCAATCGTGAGCATCTGAACGTGCGCTATGGATCGGTAAACGGATCGTTTTTAGGCCGTTCTCTTTTAGGCGCTTCACCGTGTCAGAGGTATTCAGTGCTAGCCCATCGGTACGAATGACGCTGTCGCGACCCAGGGCTGCGACCAAGTTTGGGAAATCGGACCTTAAGGTAGGCTCTCCTCCTCCCAATACGAATGGGCCCGAGTGTGTCTCTGCGGTGGCCACAATGGCATCGAGAGCAGGTTGTGGGCCAGTTTGATTCCACATGCAGTCCAGTTGCCCTGAGTCTCGGGGACGAGTGGACACAACGATGACGGATTCGCGGTTCATCTGTCCACCTTATCGCGACCTTGCCAGCTTGCTATCGGATATTGTAGGCCTGTGAATCCTCTGGTCCAACAATTGCTCACCAACCTCAGTCGCTATGGCCTCAACCATTGGGGCGTTGTGGCGGCCGGTGCTTACGACAACGGGGCAAAAAGTGGTTTGAGCATCGCGGAGATTGCTCCTGGGACCAAGAGTATTTTGGTTGTCGGCAATGCGGGCCGCGCGTTTTGGGAGGCTTTTATGGGCGATCTCCGGCAAAGCCCCGACCACCTTCGAGACTATGACCATCCGGTGGATGCTTATGTGTCGAGGGCAATCCAAAGGTCGTCAGCCCCCATCACGCAGTTGAACCATCGCTGGATTGAAGCTGCCCATGACGCGCCCATACATCTTGATTTTCGAACGCTTGCGGTGGCGGCAGGTCTGGGCGCACCCAGTCGGCTGGGGTTGGTGATTCATCCTAAATATGGGCCATGGATGGCATTGAGGGCGGCGTGTTTTCTACCTCTTTCTTTACCCAATAGTAAGCGAGTAGAAGACCTGTGCTCGGATTGTGCGGCGCCCTGCGTGGCCGCTTGCCCTGGGAACGCTTTTTCAGACCGACAATGGGATGCGGAACGGTGTGTCACATTCCACCAGGAATCGACGGATTGCAGTCAAAGTTGCGCTTCGAGGGCCGCCTGTCCGGTCGGCTCGAATATGGCCTATTCTGGGCTTCAGCAGCGTTACCATTACAACCGGAAAACGGGCCGCAAGGAGGTGGCTCAACTGCTTGATATCGAAGGAGATTGTCGGGCCGGAGTGGGGCCACTATGGGGCGTGTAATCGTGAAGACTTGAGCCGATGAAGGTGGGGTCCAGGTTGAGGTAAGTCGAGGCTTGTCACTCCGACGGCTTCCAATAGCAAGATCAGGTCGGCCGCCTTCTGGTCGGAAAGGGGCGAGAGATCGAGTGCGAGTCGGATATGGACCTGTATTCTCCGTTGAGGGCTGACCAGTTCGTTGGAGCGAATCAGACGCCGAATGGCGCTAATTGCGGAACGGGAAGGCAGAGAGTCCATTTCGATCCCCACATGGGTCGCTCCCACGAGTCGAATAGTGCTGATTTGAGAGCGGTCCAGTCGACTCATCCAAAGCCAACGGACAGGTTTGGAAGGAGGCTGAATCGATTGCAGCGCGCTCATTTTTTGGTCGTCCCGAAGGTCGATGATTTCTTGTCGTGTGGCATTCTGTGGACGCCAGGGTGCCTGAATTATCCAGGGAGGGGCGATGCCTGAGCCGTCCCGGTGGTCCCAAACCGCATGCCAGGCTCCACCGCATCGACTCCTGAGACCGCAGGGTACACAGGGTGTGCCGTGCCGCTTGTTCCCATGGTTGTCTACCCCTTGCGGATTGTGGGGCGCCAAAGCCTCGATAGCCTCCACCGATGTATCCAGTCGTTCGGACCAGCCCACGCATAAAGGTAGGCCACAGTAGGGGTTGAGCAGGGCGATCCCATGATGTTCGGCCCGTTGCTGCGCCTCGGGAACGCTTTGGGATAAACGGTTGTAATCGGGAAGGATGTCGAGGTTTTGGGCGGCCCGCCCATGCGGCTGTACCGCTGAAACGGAGATGGATTTGACCCGAGGAAGCCGTGCGGCCACGAAGTCGACGTAGTCGGGCAGAAGGTCTTGAGTAGAACGCGCGGTCACGGGATTGAGCGCCACACGGATACCTGCATCCAGCAAAGAGTCGATGCCGTTCAAGCATCGTTCGAAAGCCCCTTCCAGGCCCGCCAAATCATCATGATGCTCCGGCAGGTGCGAGAGTAGAGATACGAAGGCGCTTGTGACGCCGGATGCTCTCAGGGCGGTCCCGTAGTCGCTATCGATCAACACTGCGTTCGTTTGAATTTCGATGAATTCAATCCCACCTTCCGCGGCGACCCTTACAAGTTGGAGCAGTCGCTTCTTGAGAAGCGTGGGCTCTCCTCCCGATATCGTCAGGGTTCGATCGCCCCTATCGATGAATGTCTGCACTTCGGCCAGGACATCATCGAACTCGGGAGTGGGCTGGGCGTAGTCTTCCTGCGGCACATTGCAAAATGGACATTTTTCGTTGCACGCCATGGTCAGGCGGACCAGTCCCTTGGTTGCGTGCGATTCCTCTTCATTCTGAGTAGAGGGTCGGTGATCGTCTGGATTCGCCTTCATCTGGAACCAAGTGTACCCTTGCAGCTCATGAACTCACTACCTTCTGCATTTCTGACCTTGCCACCATCGGGCGACAAGACTGCCAAGACGTTGCGTAAGAAGGTTCGTTTAGTGGCGCTTCGGGAATTGTTGACGGTGTCTGCGATGGGACTCGGCCCTCGGGCAAATGCCAGCATGGCGCGGATCCAAGCGGGTGTGCAGCGCCTGGTCAAAGACGAGCCGACCGGCCTGCTGGACGTCATTGGAACCCCCGATATCCAGGTTCCACTGTTGGTCATGGCGGCTGGATTACGCCGCCCAGAGGCCATCCTCCCATCCCTTATCCCGAGTTTATTGACGGGCTTGAATTCGCTCCGTTCGAGCCTGGATGAAGCCTTGCTTTGGGAGCATCCAATTGCTTCCTATCCAGTGGATGGCCTGGGGCGGGTTGCGATAGATGGTGGAGCTAAAGCCATGTTGCTTGATCCTTCAGGTTTGGCGATTGAATGTGTGGATGGTGCTCGTATCGATATTCGCGATGCGGACTGTCGTGGCGGTGGCCCTATCCGCTATGAACTGCCGCCGACTCGCCTGGGCGATGATGAGATGGGATTGGAAATCAGTCGGATTGATAGCAATCCTCTGGCGATGGAAGAAGCGCATCCAGACAAAGAAGGCAATGCCATCACCTTGGGCGATCGGGGCATGGACGATTGGACCGGCTCGCTCAACGAGGCCATCTCACTGATCTCCGAGACGCTCCCGGGCTGGGCAGAAGAGCTTCGATATACAACTCAACGCATTTTGCCGGTTGGCTATGAACCTGAAATGCACCTGTCCGCATCGTATCGAGAAGCGCCGGGTATCGTTTATATGACCCTCCATCCTGATCCGTTAACGATGGCGGAGGCATTGATTCACGAGACGCAGCACGGCAAACTCAACCTGCTGAGTTGGGTCGACCCGGTCCTCCACAATGCCTATTCCGCATGGTCGGAATCTCCCGTGCGTCCAGACTTGCGCCCCATCATGGGTGTCCTGTTGGCCGTCCACGCATTTGTTCCTGTGGCGGCTCTCCATCAGAGACTATTGGAAATCGATCACCCGATCAGTCGAACACAGCGCTTTGAGGAGCGTCGTCAGGAAGTTCTGGCTGGCAATGCCGGCGGGCTACAACTGGTGGAGAAAATCGGTGAGCCCTCGGAGTTGGGGCGGCGAGTGATCGTGGGTTTACGCACAGTCCACAATCAGTTGGCGACAGGCCAGAATGTGTCCGCTTGGAAAGGCGACGCGATGCCGCCTGGGTGATCACAAAAGGTTTCGAGGATCCACGTCGATACTCATTCGGACCCCTCGGGGCGGTCGATCCATCAGAAGGTCTGTGTGGGCATCAACCCAGGCTCGGAATCGGGGTACATCACGTCCTCTCAGCACGATCTGGAAGCGCCATCGGCCAACGAGTCTCGATAGGGGGGCCAGGGTAGGGCCAAATATTTGGACACCATCCCCGTCGGCTGTTCCTCTCAGGGACTTTGCCAGCGCGTCGCCAGCAGAACGGGCGGCGTCCATATTGGCCGACTCCAATCGGATGAGGATGACCCGCGCGAATGGCGGGTGACTCAGAATTTGCCTTTGATGCGACTCATTTTCGTAAAAAGCGTCCAAAGGGGTGTCCGGTGACACGTGTTGGAACACAAAGTGGTCTGAATGTCGGGTCTGTAAAATGACTCGGCCCGCCTTGTCTCCTCTCCCGGAACGGCCCGATAGTTGTGTGACTAGGGAGTACGTTCGTTCTGCGCTGCGAAAGTCGGGCATCATCAGCACATGATCTACCCCTACGACTGCGGCTAAGGTCACACCTGGAAAGTCGTGGCCTTTTGCGACCAACTGGGTTCCCACCAATACTTGGCTCTCGCCGGAACGAAAGGCCTCCAAGATACGTTGATGGGCGCCACGACCGCGTGTCGTATCGGCATCCATTCGTGAAATGGCGACACCGGGCAGGGCGGCCGACAAGGCTTCCTCGACCCTTTCGGTGCCGTAGCCCAATTCACTCATTTCCGTATTGCATGCTGGGCAGTTTCGGCTGTATTCGCGGCGAAATCCGCAGTAGTGGCAGCGGAGGCGACCTTGGCGCTGATGGAGAACCAGGCTCCCAATCCCGCAAGAAGGGCATTGGTAGGTGGCGCCACAACCGGTACATTCTACGACTGGAGCGTACCCTCGACGGTTGTAAAGGACGATGGCCTGCTCTCCAGCGGCAACCGTTTCTTTGAGCATTTTAATCAGCTCATCTGAAAGAGGATTACCCGGTTTGCGGCCGCGCATGTCGAGCAGTTCGACGGAGGGTAGGGAACTCGCCGTGGCGCGTTCGGGCAAAGTTAAACGGGTGTACCGACCCTCTCGAGCATTTTGCCATGACTCTAAGCTGGGGGTCGCTGAGCCCAAGACCACCGTGCAGGCCGATAGGGCGCCGCGAACGACGGCCAGATCCCGGGCGTTGTACCGCACGCCGTCATCTTGCTTGTAGGATCCATCGTGTTCCTCGTCGACCACGATAAGGCCAAGCCGCTGAAAGGGTGCGAAGAGGGCGGATCGGGCACCAATCGCAATGGATGCCTCCTCAGCTCGTATCCGACGCCATTCTCGCAACCGCTCCGCCGCCGTGAGTCCGGAGTGAAGAACGGCAATGTCGTCTCCGAAACGGGACCGGAAACGGCCGACGAGCTGGGGAGTCAATGCGATTTCGGGCACCAATACCAGTACTTGTTGGCCCCGCTTCCGAATGGCCTCAGTAGCCTGAAGGTACACCTCTGTTTTGCCAGATCCGGTCACACCGTGCAGAAGAAAAGTGTGACCTTTGGAGCGCAGTATTTGCTCCACTGCGGTTTTCTGAGATGCATTAAGAACTTTGGGCTCTGCCGTGTCGAGAAGCTCTCCCGATATGGCTGCGCCGCGATCTTCGCGTTGGCCCACAGTGACGAGGCCTTTGGTCTCGAGCCGTTTGACGGCGTCCCTGGCGGTCGCTCCTTCCATCTGGATGAGGGTGGGAAGGTCGAGGGTGCCTTGGGCCTCCGCAAGTCGTGCGAGAACTCCCCGCATTCGAACGCCCCCCTCGATGGGGATCGATGTCGATGGGACGGCAAGAGAAACGGTGACGATTCGCCCGGAGCGCTGGCCTTGCTCTCGGTCTTCGAGGGAAATCCAATCCAGCTTTAAAAGCTGATCAATCGCGCGTTGCACTTGTTGGGTTTCCAGTTCGGTCTCGAGGCTGCGTTGGATTCCGCCTCGGGTTCGCGCTGGCTTGGCGATAATCTCTCGCAAAACCATCGTATTCGCGTGCTCTGCATCCAGATCTTCGGTGGCCAGCGCTTCGATACCGTCGTGGGTGGGCAGGTAGACTCGCCGAATCTTGGCCTTATATCGGCTCGGCAGGGCGGTAGAGATGACTTCCCCGAGGCCGGCTAAATAGTACTTTGAAATCCAATCAAAGAATCTCAATTGCTGGCTGTCGAAAGCGGGCAGGGGATCGATGAGGCGGGTCACGGCCTTCACGGATTTTAGGTCGGTAGATTCCTGCCGTGAGATGACATAGCCGGTCACTTTTTGCCGTCCAAACGGGACCTGTACGACATGGCCTAGGGAGAGCGTGACTCCATCGGGTTCTCGGTAGGTGAATAGCTGTCGCACGGGGCGTGCTACGGCAACTTCTACAAAACTCAACGGCCGCTCATCTCTTTGATTAATTCCCGAATCCCGTTTTCGAGATCCGGTCTTTTGAGTGCAAAGTGGAGTGACGCTCGCAGTAAGCCAACGACGTTGCCGGTATCGAACCTCTGCCCATCAAATACTTGGCCATGTACGCGGCCCTCTGATGCCAGTTGTGCGATGGCGTCTGTGAGTTGGATTTCGCCGCCCGCTCCGGGGGATGTGGCTTCCAGGCGTTCCCAAATGTCCCCAGGAAGGATGTAGCGGCCCACGATAGCGAAATTGCTCGGGGCTTCGGAAGGGTCTGGCTTTTCAACCATGGCTGACACCGCCATCCGAGTGGGATTCAGCATTTCTCCCGCGCAGACACCGTACCGTCGCGTGTCTTCTCGAGGCACTTCCATGAGTGCGACGACAGCCTGGCCTTGTTCGCGGTTTTGCATGAGTTGGGCAATGGCCGGTTTGTCGGCGTCGATCACGTCGTCCCCAAGAAGGACAGCGAAATCTTGGATCCCGATAATGTCTTTGGCTTGCAGGACAGCGTGACCGAGGCCCAGAGCATGGTCCTGTCTCACGGACACCACTTCAGCCATACCGACCACTTCTTGTATCTGTGCCAGCAGGTCCGGCTTATTGTGGGTCTCGAGGAACCGTTCCAGATCCGGAGATGGGCGGAAGTAATCGACGAGCGCTTCCTTACCGGCCGCCGTCACGAACACCATTTGCTCGATCCCGGCCGCGACGGCTTCGGCCACCACATATTCAATACATGGCCGGTCTACGATGGGTAAGACTTCTTTGGGGACGTTCTTAGTGACGGGAAGAAATCGTGTTCCTCGCCCGGCGACTGGGAATACCGCTGCGCGGATGTGGCCATTACCCATATCAGATTCGTTTAGTAGGACCGCGAGCGACGCTCGAGTTGTTCTGCCTCTGTTTTGCAATCGATGCAATGAGTGGCCACAATGCGAGCGATTAACCGTTGCTCACCAATCTCTTCACCACAAATAGTGCAATAGCCATATTCGCCATTCTCTATTTGGTGCAGTGCTTGTTGGATTTTTCGGATGTAAACCCGCTCACGGTCGCGGATTCGAAGCTGAAAGTCCCGGTTGGACTCCATCGTGGCGATATCCAATGCATCGGCGAGAGACTCTTTGTCATCAGTGAGATCGCCAAGCGTTTCGCCGGCTTCTTGAAGGAGTCTTTCAAGGCGTTCTTGGAGGAGGTTCTTGAAGAAATCTAAGCGCTCTGTTTCCATATTTGAACTCGACTAAGGGTCCGAGATGAATGGCGAAACTACAGAGTTGTGGGCGGTGGCCCTTGCTCCGGAGAAGTACCCGCTTTACTAAGCGATCTAATCTACCCTGGCAAAGGCCGTCAGTGGGACTCCGTATGAATAGTTTTTTAAAAATATCCGGAATTAGGGGCTTGGTACCAGTATTTTGTGCTGTTTCCGTCGTGACCCTGTGTGGGGCGAGTTCGGCTTATGGATCGGAGCCAGCCTCTGCGGTGGCTCAAGGCATGGGCAACACCGTTCGGGCGAATCCTTGGGATCCCATGACGGCGTATGCGGCTCCGGGAATGGCCTGGATCGACGGGCGTTTTGAGATTGGCGCATCGGGCCGGTACGGGAATGACAGCACGAGTCTTTGGCAGGTCGGCGCCTATGACGCGCAGACGACCCGAGTGGGATTCGGCCTGTTCTGGGCTCGCGATTCGACGGAAGTCAAACCGACGAACGCCGAACTCCCCGGCTGGCGAAAAGAGGATCAGGAGTTCGACAATTACATTCGCTCTTCGGTCTTGTCCGCGACTCTGGGGGGTGGAGGTATTCACCACCTTTTTGGCGCAGGTTTGGGGCTCCGCTATTTTTACCGCACCACCAAATTGGGGGGCACAGAGCACGCCTTCACGTTGTCCCCATCGGTTGCCACCGTTGTTCAAGAGCAGGTTTACCTGAGCTTTACCGTAGAAAATGCGATTCCGACGGGTCAAAAAGACTCACCGATTGCGTTCAGTACAGGTACGCGCTGGGAGCTTTCCAATCGATTCGCATTGGCTGTGGATACCGTGACGGACTTCACATCCGTGAAAGACCAGATTGTGTTTTCGCCCATGGTGGGTGCTGAAGCCCGTATTGCGGATGTCGTTCCTGTTCGGGCGGGTTGGATGCGAAACGGTGTGACCCAGACACGCTGGTTAACCGCGGGCATGGGGGTCGAGAATGAGTCGGTCGGGCTGAGCTATGGCTTGCAGTTGGACCTGTGGACGGATGAGGTGAGCACTCACCGGCACGCCATCATGCTTCGGGTTTCGATGTAATCAGGCGCCTGCTGGCAAACCTGCAGCAATCGCGGCCTCTTCTGCGTCGGCTTGTCCGGAATCCCGTAAGAGCCGCTTGGTGAGCTGCATCGCGTTTTCCATCGAGTGGTCCATATTGTTGTACCAAAACAGCCCGGTGCGACCCGCAAGTTGGAAGTTTTTGAAACGCGATAATTGTTGACGCGCAAGGTCGAGTTGACCCGGGTAGTCCTTGTGGTAAATCGGGTAACTGGCTTCCAATCGTTCAATTCGGGCGTCGATCACATTCGCCCGATTTCGAATCATTCCCACCTTGACCAGATCGTCGATGACCCAATCGGTCAACCGTTCCGCGTGCTCCCATCTTGAGTCGCCCTTCATGCAGGTCACTTCGCAGCAGTAGCCGCCGGTGCCTGGAGGGGCGGTATCGGGCGAAAAGAATCGTGGGACACTGACCCGGTTGATCAGAAGTTTCTTCGAGCCGTAATAGCACCACTGATAGTCGCGGCGAGGCTCTTCACTCACCATAATATTGTACAGAAGCAGCCCCAGGTAATCGAGCCTCGGGCGTGCGAGGTTCAGTTGTTCACAGGCGAGGGTGATGGGGGCGGTCCAGATGACGACCGATGGTTCGAACCGCTCATCGTTGGCCCAGACGGCATCAATTTTGTCGTCGCTTCCTTCTAATCGTGCGCCGGTGCCGGTGATGATGCGTCCACCCAGGGCCTCGAACATCTCAGACACCTGCACCCACGCCTCTTGCATACCGCCACGCGGATAAAGGAATCGGGGAGGCTCAGCATTTCCATCAAGGAGCGTAGTTTTTAGAAGATGAAACAAGTTCTGCATTTGAGCCTTGTCATCGATGATCGCTCTGTTGATGCCGACCTTGGCCCAGTCGGAGTGGGTTTCCCTGGGGTTGATGCCCAAGAATTTCTCTGAATAGCCCCGGAAAAAATGCTCGTAGAGTGTGGGCCCATATTGACGCAGAATGTAGTCCTCAAAAGTGAGGTCCCCATACTCTTTGAAGCCATTCATGGTCAGGTCAACAAAACTCTTGGCGGCCAGCTTTGGTGGCAGTTGAACGAGATTTTGAGGCTTGATCGGCCAACCGTAGTACTTCCCTTTGAAATAAACTTCAGACTTCCTTGGGAAAAATGTTCCATGGCGCGCAAGCACCCGGTCCAGATAGTTCGAAACGTTGGGGTTGGCCGTGTAGAAGCGATGGGGGCCGCAATCAAAAACGAAATCGTCGTATCGAAAGGAACGGGCCAATCCGCCGACGATCGGCAGTTTTTCTATCACCACGACCTCGGCCCCAGCCTCAGCCAGCAGGTGAGCTGTGACTAAGCCGGCGACGCCTGCCCCGACGATAACGACGGGGCCATCGAATACACTGATTTGGGCTTTAGACACCCACCACCTCGAATCTATTGTTCATAGTTCATACCATCTGGCTTCAAAAGCCGCACGACGTGAGCGCGTTAGAGGAGACACATGAGACCAAAATGGAACCCAAGTATGTTTGCTTCCCACCGTAAAAATCTGTTTGATGCAGTGGGTGAGGAAGATGCGATTCTGCTCTTTGGTGCGCCACACCATTTACGAAATGGTGATGCGGAGTACCGGTATCGTCCGGATTCGGACGTGTACTATTTGACTGGATGGGAGGCTCCGGATGTCGCGGTTTTGTTCCGTCCGGGAGCAGATCATCCGTTCGTGATGTTTGTTCAAGATCGAAATCCTGCCATGGAGATTTGGACGGGACGGCGTTGGGGGCCGGATGGTGCAAAAGCCCGGTTCGGGGCGGACGAGGCATACCCCTTTGGTGAACTCGCCGAAAAACTCCCGAATTTGATCCAGGGGTATCGGAATTTACATTATCGATTCGCAGACGATTCGGAACGCGATCAATTGTTGATGGGCGCGCTGAAGAGCGCCCGCCGGAAAGCCCGCCGGAACGGCTTGGATGTTCCGGATGCCTTCATCGATCCTGCACGAGTACTCCATGAGTTACGATTGATAAAAGACGACGACGAGATGGCCACCCTACAGCGAGCGGCCGATTTGACCTGCGAAGCACATTGTGCGGCGATGCGAGGCACGGCTCCGGGGGTGTACGAATACGAGCTTGAAAGCATCATTGAACATTGCTTTCGACGGGGAGGGGGCACGGGCCCTGGCTACACGACCATCGTGGGGGGTGGTGTGAACGCGACGATTCTTCATTACGTCGAAAATACCGCACCGCTAGCGTCGGGTGACCTGGTCTGCGTCGATGCGGGCTGTGAATACGGCATGTATACGGCCGATGTGACTCGTACTTGGCCGGTCAATGGGAAGTTTAGTCCTCCCCAGCGGGCGATGTATCAAGTGGTTTTAGATGCCCAAGAGGCGGCCATTGCCCAGGCGATTCCGGGGAACAGCATGCGGTCTGTACACCAGGAGGCCGTTCGGGTTTTGACCGAGGGCATGATGGAGTTGGGTCTTCTGCACGGTGATCTCGACGACCTCATCGCGGAGGAGAAGTTCAAGAAGTACTACATGCATGGGACGAGCCACTGGTTGGGCCTCGATGTGCATGATGTTGGCGCTTACTATCAGGATGGAGAAAGTCGACCGCTTGCTTCGGGTATGGTGTTGACCATAGAGCCCGGACTGTATGTCGCGGAAGATGATGAAGAGGCACCGAAGGCATTTCGGGGCATCGGGATTCGTATCGAAGACGACGTGTTGATTACCGACAAGGGCAACAGCGTATTGACTGCAGCCGTCCCCAAAACTGTAGAAGCCGTTGAGGCAGAGGTACAGGCCGGGCAGTAAAAATCTCGCGGCTTTTTTGGCCCTGAAGCACTGCTCTTAGTTGGCTTGGTAAAAGGTATGGATCACAAGCAATTGGCCAAAGAATTCTTGCGATCCCTCCGAGGTAAGCGGTCTCAGGTCGCCTGGTCTCGGCGATTGGGCTACCGGAGCAACGTTGCCTATTCGTGGGAGAAAGGTCGCCGGTGGCCGACGGCGGCCGAAGCCTTTCGGGCTGCCGCGCGAAATGGGACCGATCTGTGTGCTGCAATGGAACGGTTTTTCGGTCGGGGGTGCCCGGCATGGGTTTACGAGGAGAATCTGGCCGAACCTGGCGCGATCGGTTTGCTGCTTGACGAGATGAGAGGGTCGACCACAATTGTGGAGTTGGCACGTAGAACCGGAATCAGTCGCTACGCTATTGCCCGTTGGCTGTCGGGCCAAACCGAACCGAAGTTGCCCGATTTCTTCCTATTGTTTGAGACGGCCTCGACGCGCCTGATCGACCTGGTATCTGTACTGGCCGATCCCGAGTTGATCCCCACGGTGAATGAGCAAGTTCAGTTGGCCGATATGCGACGCCAGGGGGCATATTTGCTGCCATGGACACAGGGTGTTTTGAGGGCCATTGAACTGGAAACATACGCACAGTTGAGAGCACATGAGCCCGGTTGGATTGGCCGACATCTTGGCATCGACATGGAAATGGAGGCAAAATGTCTTTCGTTTTTACGGGAGACCGGGCAAGTGAGTTGGACGGGCAGTCATTACAGGGGCAATACGGTCGCAGTAGACACGCGCGGCCGACCTGAAATCGGGCGCCGCTTGAAAGCTCATTGGAGCCAAGAGGCGATTGAGCGAATCGATGCGGGCGCGCCCGGACAATTCTCCTATTTGGTGTTTTCCTGCTCGGCGGATGACTTTGAGCGTATCCGTGAATTGCATTTGAAGTATTTCAATACGCTAAGAGGGCTGATCTCAGAGTCGGCTCCAAATGAGGTTGTAGGAGTGGCAAACGTTCAACTATTCGACCTCAAGAGATGGACCGATGGGGATTAGTGTTCTTGTCGGTGACGTGGGTGGAACGAACTCCCGGTGGGCTATTTTTAACGAGGGGCTCGGTCCGGTCGTCATAAGGCCGACCTCGGAGTCCCGTTCCGTCCAGGATGCGATTTCGGATTGGATCGGCTCGGTGGATGCTTGTGGTGTCGCTGTAGCCGGACCCGTAAAAGATGGATGCGTCTCATTGACCAATGCGAATTGGTACGGGCGCGAAGCGGATATTGGTAAGCCCGCACGCTTTGTGAATGACTTAGAGGCCGTGGCGTTGGCTGTACCCATGCTGAAGGACTCAGATTTGGACTGGTGGGCCAACCCCGTTGTGGAGCCGGAACGGGTTCTGTGTATTGGGGTTGGGACCGGGTTCGGCGGTGCGTTGTGGACTAGGCTTGGCGTTCAGGCCATGGAGCCGGGGCACGAAATGCTCGATGGCTTTGAGTTTGACCATCCAGTCACCGTCGAGGATATTGTTTCGGGACCGGGCTTAGACCGTCTTCGACAACGAGGCTTGGATGCGGAAAAGATGTTTGGCGAAGCCTTCGCGCTGGCGCTCCAGAGATTGGTCGATCGCACGCAAGCGGATGCGGTATTTTTGATCGGTGGCGTCGTGGATGGATGCCCGCAGGTATTTCAAAGTTACCTGCCGGCGAGACTCAGTGTGGCGCGAATCTCCCATCCGCACCCGGCGCTACTCGGGGCTGCTGCAGCGGCCATAGATGCTTTTGTTGCGACTCCCTGACTTCCCTGGATTAGCCTTTCGGGTCTCGAAATCCGATCCCAAGAAATCACCCACATTATCAACGAGAAAAACATGTCGAATCCTGAAAAGGCCTATAAAAATCTTGGTTTCCTAAATTCAGCCGCCGCGCGGACCGTGAGGATTCTCTGCGAATACGAAGAGCCCAAAGCTCGGTTTGCCGCTGAGGGGGTGGAGAACACCATCGTGATGTTTGGGTCGGCTCGCATTCGTTCCTTAGAGGAGTCAGAGGCCACGCTGAGCAGCGCACAGGCAGAGTTAGCCAACGGAACGGGCAGCGAAGAGGCGGTACAGACGGCGGAAAAGCGACTTAAGCTCTCGCGTTTTTATGAGCAGACGGCGGACCTTGCCCAGCGATTGACCGAGTGGAGTGAATCGAGAGGAAAGGAGAAATACTACATCTGTTCGGGTGGCGGCCCAGGCATCATGGAAGCGGCCAATCGAGGGGCGAGTCAAGTTCCTGGAGCCAAGAGTGTGGGGCTGGGTATCTCATTACCTTTCGAGGCCGGAGTCAATGAGTTCACCCCTGAGGCCTTGGCGTTTGAGTTCCATTACTTCTTTATGAGGAAGCTCTGGTTTTTGTATCTCGCGAAAGCGGTCATCATCTGCCCGGGCGGCTTCGGAACGCTGGATGAGTTTTTTGAGACATTGACACTCATCCAAACCGGCAAAATTTCTCGCCCGCTGCCTTTAGTGCTGTTTGGGGCGTCGTATTGGACTCGTGTGTTGAACCTTGATGCTATGGTGGAAGAGGGCACGATTAGCCCTGGAGACCCCGATCTGTTTCTGCTCACCGATTCGGTTGACGAAGCGTTTGAGTATGTGACCCGTAGATTGGAAGCCATCGAGCGAGGCGAGGAGAGTTGAGTGTCGCGTTTTGGAATACGGAATCGTCTTAAAAAACTCCTGGATGGGGGTCCGGCTGAGATAGTGCGTCACGCGGTGACCTACGATCTTCCAGATGGGACCGTCCAGGTCGTTCGAGCGGAAGAGGGCTACAATTTATTGATGGCCAGTCAAGAGTTGCCCTCGCCGATCAGTACAGGACGGCGGGCGGGCGGCCCGTGCCCAGACGGCGGTTGCGGACTTTGTCGAGTGGAGGTGACCGACCAGACAGGCTTATCGGGCATGACGGATCGAGAACGTCAAACCATTGAGGCTCATGTCCGCGGAGAGCCGCATGAAGGGCGCGAGCGAGAGCCCGGTCCGCCTGCCAATGAACTGACGCGGCTGTCTTGCTACTGCCGAATCAATGCTCCGGGTGGACGTGTTCGTGTCATCGAGCTTTTTGACTATGGATCCATCTCCGGTGATCCTGATGGCACATGAGTCTGAACTCTTCCCTGAACTTCCCCTTTGCGATCTCCATATTCACCTAGGCGCCTCTGTGGCGCCGCACATTATGTGGTCCATTGCCCATTCCCAGGGCTTCAAGTTGCCCGTCAAAGATTACTGGGAATTCAAGGACATGATCACGGTCGACCCGAACACGTGTAAGGGGCTCGACGATTATTTGAAGATCCTCCACGAATGGACTGAGCGGATTCAAAGTTCGCCCGCAGCAGTGGAGCGAAGTGTCTACGAGATCATCGGGAAAGAGTATCGAGGGAGTCGGGTCGAACAGATCGAACTGAGATTTAATCCCATGAAACGGAATCAGCGGGGCCGGCGGGATCTCGACCACATCATCCATGCCGCGCTTAGAGGGATGGACAGGGCGTGTCTCGAATACGGGGTCAAGGCCGGTCTCATCCTGTGCCTTGCGCGGGAGTTCGATGCGGAGGCGAATGAGAAGATCGTGAAGAAGGCGATTCAATACCGCGACAGGGGTGTGGTGGGGATCGACCTGGCGGGAACCGAAACCCACACCATTGAGCTCAGCGCTGCCGTGAGCAAATACGGAGAAATCTTCTCGATGGCGAGAGATGAGGGCCTGGGCACAACCGTGCATACAGGTGAAACTCAAGCCACCAGCGGTGAAGGGGTCATCGCGGTGGTGAAGAACCTCAAACCCGACCGCATTGGTCACGGTGTTCGTGCGGCATACAGTGAAGAAGCGGTGAGTCTTCTTGCGGAAACGCAGACCGTGCTTGAGATCTGCCCCACGTCCAACCTCCATACGCGTGCTGTAAGTGAGGTCAACGAGTTTGATTTCATCCTGAACACATTTCTGGATCATGGTGTGCCCATCACCATCAATACGGATGGCACCTACCTTTGCAATACCAATCTGCATCGTGAGTTTAGCCTTTTGTTAAAGGCTGGAGTGCTTCCCTTGGAGCGGCTCGAAGAGCTTCGAAAACGTTCTTTTGAAGCCAGCTTTATCGCCAGCTAACCAATCTGTTCGAGCGCCCAGCGAATGGCATCATTGACCGTGTCGTTGGGGTGTCCAAGGTGTCGCTTGAGGCACGACCGGGCCGCGGTGTCGCCAAGATTACCGAGGCTGATGCCGGCATTCCGTTTGAGGCCATTGGGTCCCGGCCGACGGATAGGAGAGCCTTGAAAGTGCTTCATCAGGGCTTCATCCGAGGCGTCTAAAATCCACTCCAGATCCAGCCAGGCGTGACCCTGACGAGGAGCGAAGTCATCTGCGCCCGCGATGGGATGGTTGGGATTGTGAGGGCAAATGTCCTGACAATCGTCGCAGCCGAACACCCATCGTCCCATCTTGGCTTTCAGGTCATCTGGGATCGCTCCCCGATGCTCTATCGTCAGGTAGGAAATGCATTGGCGTGCATCCAGTTGCCCTGGAGCTGTGAATGCGTCGGTCGGGCAGGCCACTAAACATCGGGTACAGGTGCCGCAGTGGTCTCCCAGAGGCCGAGTGGGCGTCAGGGGTATGTTGACCAAAATCGCAGCGAGAAAAAAATAGCTCGATTGCCCAGGCAATATGGCCATCGCATTTTTACCGATAAAGCCAAGACCCGATTGTTGCGCCCATGCTCGCTCAATGATGGGTCTCGAGTCGACCCCGGCGTAGGTTTCGAGACCGGGTATCGTGTCTCGCATTTGACGGGTCAACCGACGCAAGCGTTTCCCGATCAAGTTGTGGTAGTCCCGCCCCCAGGCGTAGGAGGCGACCTTGCCCGTCAAGCCGCCTGGATCGGGCGGCCTCATGTGGGCGTAATGCATACCCAGCACTACGATAGATTGGACTGTGGGGAGGAGCTCTCGGGGCTCAGCCCTTGGAGGGCGGCTGGTTTTCATCCATTTCATTTCCCCATGCCGGCTTTCGGAAAGGAAACGATCGTATTCTTTGATGCCTGCTACCGGATCAATCAGAGCGAAACGGACCTCGTCAAAGCCGTAAGAAACGGCCATTTCACGAATCTGATGTTCGGGAGCGGCGGTGCTGGACATGTCAATAGTGTAAATCGGTGAAATGCATAGTTGAAGCAGCGTGTTGACCCCCATAGACTACGCCAGAGCCATTCACGATACAAAGACCATCGGAGGTAGCGTGTCTGAAGCACAAGTAGAAAATGTCGTCATTGCTGGTACGGGCCCTGCGGGTTTGACTGCCGCCCTTTATGCGGCGCGAGCAAATCTCACGCCTTTGGTGTTCGAGGGTATGGAGCCGGGCGGGCAATTGACCACGACCACTGACGTTGAGAACTTCCCCGGCTTTCCAGAGGGGATCATGGGTCCTGAACTCATGGAAAAAATGAAGGGACAGGTCACCCGTTTTGGAGCCCGTCTTGAGATGGACGAAATCGAAGAGGTGGACTTTTCGACGTGGCCCTATTCATACAAAACCATGATGGGGAACAGTGGGAAAGCGAAGACCTTTATCGTCGCGACCGGCGCAAGTGCTCGCTACCTTGGCCTCGAAAACGAGCTGAGATTACGCGGATATGGGGTCAGCGCATGTGCGACTTGCGATGGCTTCTTTTTCCGAGATCAAAAAGTAGTGGTCATCGGTGGTGGAGATTCGGCCTGTGAAGAAGCGACATTTCTGACTCGATTTGCATCGGAAGTGCACCTGTTTGTGCGCCGTGACGCGATGAGGGCATCAAAGATTATGGCCGAACGCGCTCTGAAAAACCCTAAGATTCAGGTCCATTGGAACACGGAAATGACCGATGTTCTGGGCGAAAAAGAAGTCACAGGTGTGGAGTGGAAGAATTCGGCTACAGGCGAGTCGGGCACGCTCGATCTTCAAGGTGTATTTTTGGCGATCGGTCATACGCCGAATAGCAAGCCATTCGTCCCTTGGATGGATCATGATGATGCGGGCTATTTGCTGACCAAGCCAGGCAGGACAGAAACCAACGTGCCCGGTGTTTTTGCAGCGGGTGACGTGCAAGACACCTTTTACCGACAGGCGGTGACCGCTGCGGGGACGGGCTGTGCTGCCGCTTTGGAGGCGGAACGTTGGCTCGAGGACAAGGAGGACGGTGAATGACGCCTTTGGTTTGGGCATTGTCTGTCGCGCAAGCAGGCGTTGGACACGGCCTGCCCGTGTTTGGCGATCGGCCGAGCGATGCCCAGATATCGGTAGTCAGCCTTCAGGATGAAGATGTCTTTAAGAGACGGGCACCAGAGAAGGGGCGTCTATTTCATGTGCCCGAAAGTCTTCTGGATGTAGAAGCGGGCGGAACGTCGGCCATGGGAAATGTGGGTACATCTGTCTTGTTCTCACGGTTTTCGGGGTCTCATCGTTGGCATTGGCACCGTTTATCGCTCAAAGGTCGTGCCGAGTATGGGCAGTCGATTGTCGACCAAAATGGCGACGGCACCTTGGACGACTTTGAGCGCGCGATTGGCTTTGAGCGCACGAGCCAACACTTTGAGGTGGATGGACGCTACGATTTATTTATAGGCCGGTTGACGTCGACCTACTTGTTGGCAGGATGGATGAATGACCCGTTCACGGGATACCAACGGAGGCTTCACGGGCAGACAGGGCTCAGTCAGTTTTTGGTGGAGGTGGATGAGCATGAGGTCGTCGGCGAGGCGGGCGTGGACTTGGCCCATGAGGTTTATGTTCCCGAAGTGAATATTGATGAAGACATGGTCTATTCAGCCCGAGGTTTCCTGGGCTGGACGGCTGAGGTCTCGGAATCTTTCACCGTTCAGCAGTCTGTAGAATCCTTTTTGAACGTCGAGGATAGAAAGGACCTCCGTGTGATTGGTGAGGTCGGCCTTCAGCTCAAAGCAACCAACCTTTTAAGTGTCCGCACCACCTACCTGGTGGAGCACGCCACTCTACCCATTGAGGGTTTTCGAAAGACGGACCAGACGATGGCTTTTACGTTGGTCGCGACCATGAAGGGAACGGCCCGTTCACGAACCAATTAGCGACAGGCCTGCGTGTCTGATCGGGTCCGCCAATAGCCGCCACTGTCGAGCCAGATGAGCCCGTAGTGACATTCGTCGTTCCAGATCCTCTTGCGGCCTCACCAGTCCCCGCCGACCTTGTCCATTCTTCCGTGGCAGGACATCCGACACTTTCGTCGAAAAGCCCACTGCTGTTATTGCGGAGGCGGGACCAGCCAGTCGGGTACACCGGGGGGATCGAAGCCGTCTCCATCTTTGTCGACCCAAACTGGGTTGGTCAGAGCAAAGGGATGCACGGGGAAGGTTCGAGGCACAGGTGGACCACCGCTCGCGAAACTGGCAAATGCAGCGCCCAGTTCCCCAATCGCTCCGTTGACAATGTCTTGCAGTTGGATGGGCATGATATCGACGGGGGTAAAGACAGGTGAAAGGTCGTCGTCTCCGAGAGCGATGACCACATACCAACTGTCCACTTCGGGAGTGATTTTCACTTCGGTGGAAAGGTCTACCAGCGCGTCGTGGTCCTCTTCGAGGGTCCAATCATGGATAAGTTCGCCGTTCTCGTACAGTTCCACTCGATCGACATCGAACCAAGAAGGGCTTTGAACCTCAATGAAGAGGCTCACTTGTCCGTCATCGACAACGGTGCTTCCCGGGCCGTTGTTCCACGTGTTGACACCAAAGCGAATGAACGGTCCGTAGGAGGCCACAACACGGCCTTCCTTGACCGCTTCAGCGACTGCGGACGCCGTGATTTCCGCGGGGTCGTCGGTTCCCAATTGAACGTAGTTTCTTGGACACCCTGCCTCAGTCGATGTCTTGGAGTGCGTGTCGGAATTCCCCAGTGCAGTGACCCGGTAGCCGAGGTTGAGAATGGTGAACCAGTCGTCGAGCGGGCCCTTTGCATCATCGCTAATGAAGGCCTCGCCTGAGATGAGGGTGCTCTGTTCCTCTTGAGTTCGAGAAAGGAGTTCGTAGGTCGAAACAGAGCCGGGTGCATCCATCAGTCGGTCGACTTCATCTGTCGTGATGGAGCGGATATTTTCGAAGCGTTTGGCGTTCAATATTTCCATGGCATCGAAATCCATGCTGAACAAGCCCCCATTGATGAGTTCGTTTGCAAATGCCACGAGGTCATCGGGTTCTGCCGCGACGGCACCATTAGCGCCGGAATAGGTGTCGAATCCATATTGGTCGAAGTATCCGAGCAGCCCATCGCGAGGGTGGGCGACAAAGACCATGGGGTCGCCGAGCCCGGGTTCGCCCAAGTCTCGGATGCCATCCATGATTTCCTGGGGCTCTAAATCCGTCCAGTCCAGGGCGCCGCCCTTGTCTCCAATGGGGTCCCAGCGCAGAGGGAAGCCAAGGAAATGACCCAACTCGACGGTCGTGACTTCTGTACCGGGACTCGAAGAGAGCCACGACTCCAGATTCATGTCCTGGATGATGGGTGCATAGTCGATGATGGCATCATGATCCGAGCTGGCCATGAACTCGACCCCTTCGGCGACAAATGTGGTCACCCGGTCTTTTAAACTGACTCCGGAATCAGGGGATGGCATCGCATGGACGTGAAAGTCTGCGGAGATCCAACCGCTGGTGTCGACTGACCGATCCAGCATGAGATTTAGCCGCGTATGGGTGCTTCGGTTGACCAGGAAATCCTCTGAAATTGCGAGCTCATATTCGGGTCCACGAGAAGCCACTGCATAGTAGCCGCCGGGCGGTAAGATGACCGTTCCATGCCCGTGTGCCGCGAACGCGACTTGGGCAGGGTTGCCCCCGATGTAGCCGTCGCCGAGATCGGGATTTCGGATCACCTTGTCATCGACTCGGAAAAACGACACCTTCCCAGGAATTCGGTAGCCTGAATCGTCGACCAGCTCATATTCCACGCTGCCCGGCTGGGGGCTCTCGAGGACGACTTCAAGGGTCTGACCTTTCCTGACTGTGACGGGGACTTTGTTTGAGGTGGGCCGCCCTTCCCCATGAACTAAGAGTTCCCATTGCCCGGGAGGAAGGGAGCCGCCAAAGGAACCATTGGGTCGGGTGTCTTGTCCGACATCGGTGGTCCATTGGGTATAAGGGCCCGTGGCGCCTGGCTTATAGGCGAATACGTGTACACCCGACAGCGCGACACCCGTCGATCGCTCAACGACCGCCCCTTTGACTCTACCTACCGGTGTTTCCGTGGCTTCCAGGAGTCCATCAAGAACGCTACCGATGTCACCTTCGCCCACGGTAAACCAGCGGTCGTAGTGGTAGATGACATCGTCTTCGAGGTCATCCGCCGTCAAGAAGCCGCCGAAGCCTGCGGTTTGGCTTCCCGTGAACATGGGGATGCTTAAGGCACCTTCTGCGGCCATAATTCCATAGCTGACTCCGTCGCTGGTACCGGCCAGGAATGGAGTCACAATGGGATCGACGAAGGTATTTTTACCCTCGGTCATCAATTCTTGGACGTGGCCCGATTCATCAAAACCTACACCGGGAGCAAAGACGTCAACCGAGCCACCAAAGAGGGTAAAGTCTCCAAAGGCGTAGCCTCCACCTGTGGCGACATCTAATAGCGGAACTTTGTCTTGGGTGGAGCGAACGGCCACGGTGTCCGAGAGCGTGTCGTCGCACGTGATCGCTTGAAATCCAGATGGTTCTGAATCCGGGTTGGCCGGTAACCTTTGGAGGTAGGTGCGAACCTTTACCGCCGGAGAGCCGGGGGCCAGGATGTAGTCCGTCCGTATCCGCGTGTTTCCACCTAAGAGAGGCTTTACCAAGTTCAGTAGGGAGATAAACGGGGTGCCGTCACCCAGCGCGCAAATCACGGCGGGAGCGCCACCCGACCCTTTGGAGGTAATCTTCACTTGACCTTCATCGGTTCGGATGCGGGCCGTCATCAAATTGACGGTGGCGAACAACTCTCCGTACTGATCGGCTCCGTGGCCCTTGCTGTGCTCTGGAGACAGTCGTTGAAGATCGGCGTCCATCAGACTGCCACCCTCGGTATGGTTACCCATAGATGGCCTTTCAGAAAGAACCGTAAAGCGAAGTCGATCGTTCTCGATGACATAGTCGCCGGGTTGTGCGATGGCTTTGGGCCCGCCTACCGCTTCTTTCAGGTTGTCGATTTCGTAGGCCCGTGCCCACTCCGATGAGCTTTGGCACGAAATCAAGAAAGGGAGGATTAGCAAAGTTCGCATGATTGGATACGTAGCTGACCAACCCTGGAGTTGCCATGTCCTTGCCTATGTTGGGAATCTTATTCGCTGGGTCCGTCGCCCATGCTGAGACGGGTCCATTACCGGATCTCCAGCCGTTTCTTTTGATTCAGACCGCGGCGACTCTGATGGATCAAGACAATAAAGTGATTGCTGACCCGGGCGGATATGGCGACCCGGAAGACGATTTTGGTTTCAAAATCCAACGAGTTCGCCTTGGCTTCGAAGGTGAGAACGACACGATTAAATATGGTGTCGGCCTTGGAGTGAGCAGCCCTTACGATGCCGTCGAAGAGGCTCAGGGCGCAAAGATGGATGTTTCCTTAGTCGATGCCTACGGCGGATATTCACCCCTCGAAGCATTGTGGATTGTCGGGGGCATTCAAAAGGTTCCGGTATCGCGTGAGAACTTGATGGCGTCCCATCAACTGACCTTTACAAGGCGGTCGGTCCCAACCCACTGGCTCACCCCATCCCGTGATTTGGGTGTGGTCTTCGATAGTTCTTGGAAGGGTCTTCGCTTCCGAGTGGGCGCATTTAATGGGAGCGGAGATCTTCGAGGCGACGACAACAAAGGGAAATTGGTGGCCGCCCGTATTGAGGGGACTTTCGGCGAAGCCGATGTCTACCAGACCTATGGAGAGGTCGACGACCTGACCGTGGCTGTGGGTACGGATGGTTGGCTCAACAATGAAACCTCGGTCGAGAGCTCTGGCCTCGGAGTCGATGTTCTGCTGCGGTTTAAGGGTCTGGCTGTTCTTGCTGAGGCGAGGCTTGCCGAGGCAAAACCCAAGCAAGGACTGGTCGATGTACCTGGCGTTTTCGCGGAAACGAAACGCCAAGGATTGATGGTGCAGGCGGGCTATACCGTGGGCAGTATCGAGCCAGCTATCCGGTTCTCTAGCTTTGATGACGACAAGAGCGTTGAGGATGTCGGCGATGTGGTTGAAGGGATGGGCGGCATCACATGGCACAGTGAAGCGGATCAGGTTCGCGCCGGAATAGGCTACACCGCGAGGATCGAGAAAGGGCCGTCTAAAGTGGATAACGATTCGATCCAGGCTTGGTTCCAGCTCAAGCTATAAGGTGAGTCTAAGTTCTCGTGTTCAAAGAGCTTTAATTCGAATCTGTGGTGTGGCTTGAAGCGATTGGTCCTCGGTAATAAACCGAAAAAGTCGGGATGATGCTGGGCAACTAGCCTGGATTCGTGCATGCTAAAACTATGAGGTGAACCGATGAGCATTCCCGGGATACCCGGAGCCAGCGAGCCAGCATTCCGAACGAGGGATGCGCGCTGGATGGGCCTGGATGCGGTGGTTCAAGAGACGGTGACCGTCCTGAAAGAAGAGGGTTTTGAAGTCAGTTTGATCGCTGCCAAAGCGACCATTCAGATTGCTCGTTTTGTTGTGCAGGAGCCAGTCGAGCGCGACACAGAGGCATTGGTGGGTGCGGTGCAGGATCGCTTACGGGCGCGATGTGTTTTGATGACTTCGGAACTGGTGCGTGAAGTTTTGGCGACCTATGCGCAGGTCATCGTGGTCTTGGATGTGCTCGAGATCAATGAGTTGTGCTGATCCAGCGGCGAGTCACCCCCCGGCCTAATGCGTTTTCCCATGTTGCCCTGTGGATGGAGAGCGCGGGTGGTGCGCTCCATTCACCCGGCCCCCAGCGTTCGCCGATCGCTTCGCCGTAGCCTTGAACGAACTCCTCCGGGTGTTGGAGAGATTCGACGGATGGCGTCGACAGACGAGTGGGGGAGCGCCAGCGCGCAATGCTCTTGGCCCAACGAAAGCCAAGCTCTCGAGTCAACGCCCGCTGGATGATTTTCGGATGCGGCTCGACCATCACTCCAAACGCGGCGATGCGCGTGGAGTCATGGTTCGGGGGAAGCCCATTAAACCAGTGGCGGCGATGTGCCGCGCTGACCAATATTTGAAGCCTTGCGTCTTCATCAAAGTGTTCTGTTCTTTGTTCCATGAGTTTGAGAGTGTGCACACCCGCCTTTTCATGGGGGTCGATTTCAGACAATAGTGCGGCGGCCAGTCCTTCCCAAGCCGCGGTGTTGGACACAGAAGGAAAGGGCAATTCGCCATTGGGCTGACGATCGAGTGCTTGTCGAGTCTCATGCCACCCAATGGCATAGCTATGAAAGGCTTTGGCTTGAGGGTCCACCGACTGACAACCTTTGTGGTCATCGAGAGCGATGGTGTAGGCCGCCTGGTCTCGACTGTATTGAAAATCAGTGGCCAACATATTGAAGACGCTCTTGTCCGGAAACGGCGGGTCGAAATGGTGGCTTCTTGCTTGAAATCCGACGGCGAACAACGGGGCGACCAACGCGATGGCGAACACCCGTTTGTTTTGGTTCCAAAGCGTTTGAAATCCCATGGAAAGGATCAAAAACACGAGCCCAAACAGAGGGGCTGCATAGCGCATAGAGCCTGGGGGTGCGATTTCGGGAGCGGGTGGCGTCCATACGGTAAATCGAACGGTGCAATAGACCAAGAGGAAGCCCGCTAGCGCTTTAAACACCAGTGGTGCGGCCCGCACCTTTCGGGCTTGCCACCCCGCGATGAGGAAAGAACCTCCGGCAAGTACTCCCGCAGCCCACTCCCACTTGGAATCGGGCGATCCAAAAAGGGCGACCAGTTGCCGGGGACCGATCAGGCTCCATAGCTTGGTCGGAATTCGAAATAGGGAGGGGACCGATTCTCCTGCGTAGTAGATGGTCTCAAATGGGCTGCTGAGCGAACTCAGATGCTGGGATATCCAGAGGGTCACCACGGCGGAAAGCCCCATGCCGATCGCTATCCAGTGGCGAACCCGAAGGTGGTTCCAGACAAGGAATGGCAAGGCGAGGAGAAGGAAAGCGGACGAAAACCCCACCCATAGGGCCCACGATAGAAGCAGTCCAAGTGTCCCTGCTCTTAAAAGGGACGGTTTGTCGATGAGGTGGGATGTAGCCCAAAGGACAACAACGGAGGCCACACCCGATTCAAAATGGTTTCCCCAGGCCGTCAGGGAAAGCTCCAAAAAGGTGGGTGGAGGCAACACCAGGAGGGTGCCAAATACCAGGGCCGCCATGAGCCCCACCTGCTTCCGTAGAAAGCGTGATCCCGCATACGCCATGACTCCAATCCATAGAATCGGAATCAACTTCCAAGCGAATAGGCTGGGTCCTAAGATGGCGAAGAGGCCAGCGCCCAGTAGGGCATGCTGAGTACACCCTCCACAGTGACCCCGGTATTGAAGGTCAAACAGGTAGTCCATGTGTTCCAGGCCAATGAGCTGCGCATGAACCGCGTTGTACAGTTCTTCATGGTCGTATGGAATGGCCTCTGGGTGAAACACCGACAGCGCTTGAGCGCTCATCACGGTCAGCGCAATGAAGACCGAATGGTTGGTTCGGTCAGGGGCTGGAGATTCGGACACGATGCGGAGCGCCGTTGGAGCCATTGTTCAAGGCGCCGAGCGCCCCAGACGAATCGGTAGAGCGTGCTTTCAGAAAGTATTCGACACCCGATTCCATATCCGCCGAGATTCTTATATTCCCGGTCCAAGTGCTCCGGTTTCGGGTAAGTGGAATGTTCTTGAATCGAGCGGTGCCGCTGGCTCTGTAGTAGACAGTCAACGAGTAACTTTTGATATCGATCGGGCGCAGATTCACGATGCGGGCCTCGATCGGTAAAAAGCCACCCATTCGGGCGGAACCCCGCGGGCTGTGATCGATGGCAGGTGGCCCCGTGGGTCGGGCTCGTTCTTTGGCCTTATCGTCTACCGTATCGGCTTCTTTTTCCGTGGGACCCTCACTGGAGTCCGTCGGCGTCCTTGTGGTCTTGGGTGCCGGTGTCGGTGTCGGTTCGGATGGAGCCTTGATTCGAGGAGTGGGCCCATCAGGGCCGCCTGTGATGCGCACCTCCGCTGGAACGGATTCTGGACCCTTTGTCGGCGTCTCCGTTGACGCGGTAGGCGGATCCGGGGCTTGTTGTGCGGCCGACGTGGGCGGTTTTTGCATGTTGGGCGTGGAGCTCTCTCGACGGAGAATTCCGCCCACCAGAAGGACGAGAATCACCAACAAGAAAAAAACAGTTTTCTCGTTCTTGGGCTGGAGCGGAATCGTATTTTCGGTAGGCTCGGTTTGCGCAAGATTGTCGTCGGTGACGTGCGGCTCCGCATCGGGCCTTTCCGTGGCAGGACGAAAAGGAAGTGGAGTGTTGGACTCGACACTGTCCAGCGCGACGCCCGCATGGCGGTTTTGGGCCGCTTGCTCGGTGTAGTCATGCGCGGGTGTGTTTGGGGTCGGTGGGGCCGCGGTTGTTTGAGGGGCAGTTTGTGGTTCAACAGACGATTCGAAGCCCAGATGCGATTGAATCTGTTGCACGTCGGCCAGCATCGACTGAGCATTCGGGTAGCGCTTCTCGCGTTGATACAACGTGGATTTCCGGATCAGTGGGAGGAGTTCCTCGGGAACATGATTGAGCATCTCAGGGTCCAGATCCGCCGCGAAAAGGTCCATCGGGGTCTGGCCCGTGGCCATAGCAAATAGGGTTGCTCCCGTGGCGTAAATATCGGCCGTATGGTCGACCGTTTTGGCATTGACGCGTTGCTCCGGCGCCATAAACGCCCATGTGCCCATGACCGTACCTGTTTTGGTGAACGACTCTTCGGTAATGCCCGCACTTCGCGCGATGCCGAAATCCGTAATTCGAGCCTTGCCTGAGGCATCGATGAGGACGTTGTGCGGTTTGATGTCTCGATGGACGACCCCGTGTTCGTGCGCCACAGTCAGCGCTTCAAGGATTCGGGACGTGTGCCGTAGGCATTCGTCTGGGGCCATCCCCTTTGCGCCAATTCGTTGCAGAAGCGAACCCCCTTCGACGATCTCCATGACGATCCATGCTGTTTCCTCATTGGATCCGACATCGTAGACCCGAACAATCGCCGGGTGATCGAGGACCGCCATCGTTCGGGCTTCGGCTTCGAAACGGGCCCGTACACGAGGCTTTTCGGCGTAGCTCGGAAGCAACACCTTGATGGCTCGCGCCACCCCTAAGCGATTATCCTGGGCACGGTAAACGGTTGCCATGCCTCCTGAACCCAAGGGCTCAAAGAGTTCATATCGCCCATTTGCAAGGGTCCCGCCTTCTGCAACCAACTACTGCCTCCGATACCGACATAAAACCGTAGCACGTGACCTTGACCTGGGCTGCTATGGCGTGTTCAATGCTGGGCATGCTGTATTTTTTGATGACACTCTTCGCTTCTGCCCAAGCTTCAAGTTGGAGCGAAACGCTGGACAAATCCGTGCCTTCCGTAGTGATGATTCGGACCTATGCTCCCAAACCATTCGAAGGGAAAGGATCGGGAGCCAGTTTTGCCACGGGGTTTGTCGTGGATGCCAAAAGAGGGATTGTCCTGACCAATCGGCACGTGGTGACCCCAGGGCCAATCATGGCCGAGGCCATTCTCCAGAATAATGAAGAACTGGATCTGGTCCCGATTTATCGAGACCCCGTCCATGACTTTGGTTTTTTCCAGTTCAATCCCGAAGACGTTCGTTTTCATAAATTTAAATCCCTGCCTCTTCGCCCTGATTTAGCGGTTCAAGGAACTGAGATTCGTCTGGTGGGATCGGACGCGGGTGAGAAGGTGAGTATCCTGGCAGGCACATTGGCTCGCCTCGATCGAGAGGCGCCGTCCTATGGGGTGGGCCGCTATAACGATTTCAATACCTTCTATATTCAAGCGGCCTCCAGTAGCTCAGGCGGCTCTTCTGGGTCTCCAGTATTGGATGTTCATGGGAACGTGATCGCCCTGAATGCCGGCTCGAATCGCCGGGCGGCGTCGAGCTTTTTCCTGCCATTGGAAAGGGTGAAGCGGGCCTTGGATTTGCTACAGAAGGGCGAATCGGTGAGCCGCGGGACACTGCACACTACCTTTATTCATAAGCCCTACGATGAAGCGGCCCGGTACGGTTTAAGTGCTGAGATGGAAGGCGCGATTCGCCAGTCCAACCCGGATGCGGCGGGTGTCTTGGTGGTGGACCGGGTGCTTCGCGGTGGTGCAGCGGATGGAACCCTCGAACCCGGAGACGTACTCATCGATTTGAATGGAGAAACGACGACGAGTTTTGTGCCCTTAGAGGCCCATTTCGACAATCATGTGGGGCAGGAGATTCAACTGACTGTGGCACGCGGGGGAACGGTTCAACGGGTTTCCTTGAAAGTGGGGGACTTGCATGCGGTCAGTCCCGACGCGTTCGTGGAAATCGGAGACGCAGTTTTTCACGATTACGCGTACCAGATTGCTCGCCATTACGAGAATCCCATGGGTGGGATCCAGGTCGCGAGTCGGGGTTACATGCTGAAGAACAGTGTTCCAGGAAGGAGTGTGATCACGCACATCAATGGTGAGGCGGTGACATCGATGGAGCGGTTCGCCCGAGTGATGGAATCAATTCCCGACCGGACTGACTTTCGTATTCGAGCTGTACTGCCTTCAGAGCCACATCGCCCTCTGGTGTCCACGGCTCGAATGGACAGAAGATGGTTTCCGGCCAGGTTTTGTCGTCGGGTCGATGGGAGGCGTGGCTGGCCTTGTGATGACCTTCAATCCCCGCCTGCCGCAGAAACGCCCGCTCCGGTGACCGCGAAAGCCCAGCAGGTTCGCGGCAAGGTAGCCCAGAGGCTGTCGAGCGGTCTGGTCCGGGTCAATTTCGAGATTCCGTTCCGTACCAATGGTGTGTATGGTGCCCGATTTTCAGGAATCGGAGCCGTGGTGGATGCGGCACAAGGCCTTGTCTTGGTCGACCGCGATACCGTGACAACCGGCTTGGGTGACGTCACGGTAGTTTTCGCATCCTCAGTGGAGGTGATGGGGGAGGTCGTCGCTATCCATCCGACCCACAACCTGGCCTTGATTCAATACGATCCTGCGAGCATCGGAGACACGCCGGTTTCGGAGATCGTGTTTGATGGCCCTGAATTAAAGGCTGGGTCTAAGGCTATCCACGTGGGCTTGACCGTTCAGTCCAAGATCGACCAGGAAGCGGTCACAGTAAAGGGTGAACGGGGTCTACAGCTACCGGTGCCAGTGGTTCCCTTCTTTCGACAAATCAACTTGGAGTTGATTGAAGTTCAAGGGAGTGGGCAAGGGTTCATGGGCGGTGTGCTGACTGATAAAAAGGGTCGACCGTCTGCCTTTGTGGCCTCATTCCCACTTTTAAATAGCGATTCCGGCGACAATTTCTGGAGGGGTGTGCCCGCCACCGTGGTGAATGACTTTCTGGGCAATCCAGATGGCGCATTCGACCCGGGTGTGGAGTGGTCTTCTATTCCTCTTTTGGTGGCCCGAAAGCGTGGACTGACTGTGGAAAGCGCCGCGATATTGGAAGGACACGATCCAGAACATCGGCAGGCGCTTAGGGTCACTCGGGTGACTCATGAAGGCCCCGCGATGGGTAAGTTGGAGGCCGGCGATATCTTACTGGCCGTCAATGGGAAGCCTGCGACCCGAATTTCGGAATGGCGCAAACAGGCCGATCAGAAGACCGTTCGCCTGAAGGTGCTTCGGGGCGACCTTGAAAAAGATGTTGAGATTTCCCCTGTGTTTCGGTCATCCGTGCCGTTTCAGCGTGTGTTGCTTTGGGGCGGTGCTACCTTTCAGCGCCCCCACCTTCCGGTCGCCCAGCAGCGCGGACAACCGCGCAGCGGAGTTTACGTCTCGTACTGGTGGCAGGGGTCTCCGGCGGGGCGGCATCGTTTGCGACCCCTCCGGCGGATCGTATCGGTGGATGGTATTCCCACCCCGGACCTCGATGCCTTTGCGCGGATTGTCGGATCTAAGCAGACCGGAGAGGCCGTGAGATTGACGACAATTGACCTGAAAGGGCGGAAACGAATGCTGACGATGAAGGCCGATATAGAATACTGGCCTCTCGAAGAGCTCGTCCGCGAACAGGGACACTGGGTCCGGCGGGCCGTGTCTGTGGAGGGCGCGGGGGATTCCATTGAGCCGGGAGCGCCCAATGACTAAAGTGCGAAGGCGTGCACGCCCATGTGCGGAGTCCGATGGCCCACCACTCAGGCGTGGTGAATGAAAGTTCCGACGTGGTAGATGTGTTTGTGCCCGTGATGAAAGCGATGGTTCGCCGGACTCTCAACACGGTCCACGGCCTCTAAAGCCCGGCCTATTCGAGTTTACATGAAGGCTTGAAGGCCCGTGATCCACCGGCCCAAAATCAGGTTGTGGATGTCGTGCGTGCCTTCGTAGGTCTTTACGGACTCAAGGTTCGCCATGTGTCGCATGATTGGGTATTCATCGAGAATACCGTTCGCTCCATGCATATCGCGCGCTGTGCGTGCGATTTCCAGGGCGATGTCGACATTGTTCATTTTAGCGAGTGAGACCTGTTCGGGAATCATGGTTCCATCGTCTTTCATTCGACCCAAGTGCAGCGCCAAGAGCTGTCCCTTTGTGATCTCTCTCAACATCCAAGCCAATTTGTTTTGGACCAGTTGGTAGCCTGCCAATGGCTTGTCGAATTGGATGCGCTCTCCGACGTATTTCCGGGCCGAGTCGAAGCAGGCCATGGCGGACCCGATGGCCCCCCAAGAGATGCCAAAACGCGCGTTGTTCAGGCAGCTGAATGGCCCGCGTAGTCCCTGAACATCAGGAAGAATACGGTTTTTCGGAATTCGGCAATCTTGAAAGACCAACTCACTCGTGACACTGGCTTTTAAGGAGTGCTTGCCCTTCATTTCTGGAGCGGTAAAACCGCCATCGTCTTTTTCAACGATAAAACCGCGAATTTTACCGTCTAATTTGGCCCACACAATGGCAAGGTCGGCGATCGTTCCGTTGGTGATCCACATTTTTGCGCCATTGAGGACGTAGCTGTCCCCGTCGTCGACGGCAGTGGTCAACATCCCTCCAGGGTTCGATCCGAAGTCGGGTTCTGTGAGACCAAAACAGCCAATCAATTCCCCCGCAGCCATGCCGGGTAGATATTTTTCCCGTTGCGCCTCGGAGCCATGTTGGTGGATGGGGAACATGCACAGGGAGCCCTGAACGGAGGCGAAGCTACGGATTCCAGAATCGCCTCTTTCGAGTTCTTGGCAGACCAGGCCGTAGGCGACATTGGACATGCCTGCACAGCCGTAGCCATCCAGGTTGACCCCCAAGAGTCCCATCTCGGCCATTTGAGGGACGAGGTCGTTCGGGAAGGTTCCCTCGCGACAATGGTCTTCGATGATGGGGATGACTTGGTCTGAGACCCAGTCTCGAACGGCGTCTCGCACCATGCGTTCCTCATCGGAAAGCTGCGAGTCAATGTTATAAAAATCTAAGGCTTCGAAACGTGACATGGGGACCTCTGGGTGGGTTGGGTTCACTTCTCGTAGTATTCGCTCAACTTCGCCAACCGCCAAGTGCGCGAATGGTTTCCTCGGCTGCCTGACGAACTTTAATGTCCATGTCTTCTAGCCGAGATTGAAGATTAGGAAGTGCGTCCCGAGCCCGGAGATCTTCGAGAGCGCGACAAGCCTCTGCTCGCACATCTGGATGTGGGTCATCCAGTGCGTTCATGACTGTCGGGATGGCTCTCGGATCCTCAGTGAAACCCATCAATTGAACCAGCGCGTAACGAACGAGGGGTTCTCGGGTTTTCGGTTCATAAGCTTCGATGAGGTCCGGTAGCGCATTTCCTCTCTCGAAGAGGATGTCATCAAAAGCCTTGTCCGCCCGAATGGGGTCCGGATCTTTGAGAGCTTCGAATAAGTCAGCGTAGCGAGGTCGCATCGGCAGAAGACTGGGGTGGGAGGTGCCTGCACCGAATAACCGATCGGTTACTGTCTTGCCGCGATGAAAATACTTCTTACCAATGATGATGGTCTCCATGCGGATGGCATAGCCGCGATGGCGGAGGCTATTGCCGCTCATGGGGATCTTTGGGTTGTGGCGCCTCACGAAGAACGTTCAGGAGCGAGCCACGCTCTCACCATGAACGAGCCGCTCAGGATCCACACTCACGGGCCCCGCCGCTTTTCCAGTAGCGGCACACCCGTGGACTGCGTGTATTTGGGAATTCATAGCCTTTTGGGGGGCATGCCCAGTTTGGTGGTTTCCGGTATCAATAAGGGCGCAAACTTGGGCGACGATGTGCTGTATTCCGGTACCGTCGGTGCAGCGCGTGAGGCTGCATTGAATGGACTCCCTGCGTTGGCGGTGAGTTTGGCTACGGAGGGTCGTGGTGCAAAGAACTATTTTGATACGGCTGCCAACATCGCATCGCGGGTGATCGAGCAGATGGGCTCAGACCCCTTGCCGCCGGGTGTGTTTCTGAACCTTAATGTGCCCAATCTGCCGTTAGACGCCATCAAAGGAATTCGAGTCTGTCCGCTCGGTCGGCGTCATTATGAACCGTGGGTCGAGCGACGCGAGGATCCCCGAGGCAAAAACTACTATTGGATTGGCGGAGAACCTGTCGTTTCCGGGATGATCGAAGAGTGCGATGGGTGGTGGATCGGGCAAGATTTCGCGAGCCTGACTCCTTTGGGATTGGACGCCACCCAACGGGACTGGATACCCCACCTTTCAGACTGGAAATTGTCCAAATAGGAAAGAATTATGAGTGATATTGAAGGCCTCTTGAAAGCAACCATTCGTGACATTCCGGACTTTCCTAAGCCTGGCATATTGTTCAAGGACATTACCCCGGTACTGGCCGACGCCGACTTGATGCACCAGATCGTGGACTATTTCGTCGATCAGTTTGGCGGTGAGCAGGTCACGGCTGTGGTGGGGATGGAATCCAGAGGATTCATCTTTGGGGCGCCTTTGGCGATGAAGCTGGGTTGTAGTTTTGTGCCCGCTAGAAAGCCCGGGAAATTGCCTTATGAAAGTGTGGGTGTGGACTATGCGCTCGAGTACGGCACTGCTCGACTGGAAATGCATACAGATGCCGTCGGGCCTGCTGACCGAGTTTTGGTGGTAGACGATCTGCTGGCTACAGGAGGAACGGCGGCGGCTACCAATACGCTGATTTCTCAACTGGGCGCCACTATCGTGGGCAATTGTTTTGTGATTGAGTTGGATTTTCTGAATGGTCGAGATGCGCTAGGGGGCGTCCCGGTCAAAAGCATTGTCCATTACTAGCGTGAGAGGAGCTGTTGCGAGCTTTTTGGTCGTAGCATTGGTCTATGGCCGGTCGCTCCAATTCCGTTTCACTCGAGTCCAAGAGGAGCAGTTGGCCGCCGCTTTAGGCGCGGTGGATCTGGCCGGCATTTGGAATGGACTGTTCTTGGATCTATCCCTGCTCACGATGGGGGATGGAGGGTTCAGTCCGCTCTGGCGTCCGACGGTCAATATTTTCTATCTGATCGCCGGTTGGTTGGGAGAAGGGGAGGCATGGGCTTTCCGGCTGATTTCCATCACCTTTTTGGCGATTATCTGCTGGGGTTCGAGGCGTGTGGTAGGCCAGCGTATGGGGCGACACCTGGTGTTGGTGCTGGTAGCCTTTCATCCCATGATGACTGCGGCTGTACTCGATGTCATGGCCTTACCTGAACTGTTGTTGTGTTGTTTTGCGGTGTTTGCCGTCACTACTGGCGGGAAGTGGTCATTCTTCTGGACGGTTTTGGCCATGGGTTCCCATGAGGCCGGGGCTATCATCCCGTTCATTGCGGCCGGTCTGCCATGGAATGCCTCGGGCCAACGCCGGAACGACAGGCGTTGGCAAATTCCTGTGCTTGCCGTGCTGAGTTGGTGGTTCTGCCTTTGGGGTCTGAATGTATTTGGAGTCTTGGCTGTCGAAGCCATGAGCGTTCCAACATGGGCGGGCATGACCAGCGCCGCCGCTCAAGTTTGGTTCTATATGGGCCCGCTCTTGGTGCCTTTGTCGCCCGTTTTTGCCCGAACGGCTCCGGTGTTTGACGCGCCTTGGACGGGACTGGCTTGGATAGGGGTGCTTGGCCTACTGTTCGTGGTCATTCGCGGAAAAGTACCTCGAGAGGCCCCTGTGGGTCCCGGGTTTGCTGCGGGTTTGTCCTGTATCTTACTGGGCCTTTTAGCGGCCGGTGGACTCCTCAGTGAGTCTCCTGGCTACGGAGAAGGTCGGCTGGCTCTTCCTATCGTGGGAATGGCCTGGTTGCTGGCCTCCCGACCGTCGAGTCGAGCGGCGGGCTGGACCTTGGTGCCGGTCTGGGCAGCTTTGTCTTTTATGAGGGTCGGGGTGTGGTCCGACCCGCTACAGTTGTGGGCCGAGAGTCACAAAACAGTGCCCCAAGACACCATGGTCTCGCTCGAATATGGCCAGCGCCTTCTGACTACGGATCCAGCCATGACGGTGGGTTTGATGCAGCATGTGATTGCGGACTCCAGAGATGAAAGCCAACGGTTCCGGGCCCATGTCGCATCGATACAGGCGTGGTTCGAATTGGGAGAGGAGCGCAAAGCTTTGCCTCATCTTGCCGCGACCGCGGACCCCGATCGCAAGGATGATGGTTGGCTTTTAGTGCGACGTTGCATTCTGGAAACCCGGTATAGCGTCGATGAATCCTTGTACGCGATTGGCTCGGTGTTGAGTCCTTTGGCTCGGGTGTGTACCGAAGCTGCTCGCCGTTACCCGAAACACGCCCGTCTCGCGAACGCGGCAGGTATTGAGGCGGCCATCCGTGGTGATTCGGAGCGCGCACAGTACTTTCTACAAAGGGCGGTTGAGATGTCCCCCAGCAACCTGGATTACCGCAAAGCGTTCAGCCGAATACCGATGAACGTGTGGGGCTGGACGGTCGATGGAACGATTACTCCGGACCCGGCTGCTGCTCCATGAGCTTGGAGTAGGCCGTCTCGACCCGGGCCTGTAAGTCCTCCAGGCTGCCGTCATTTTGTATCAACTCGGTCGCATGGGCCGCTTTTTCCTGGAGTGGCATTTGTGCCGAAATCCATTTCTTCGCGGTGATATCGTCGCACCCTTTTCGAGCCTGAAGGCGTGCGATCTGAGTGTCCTCTTCGCAGATCACGACCCAAAGATCGGGATACAACGCGGCACTTCCCGTTTCGACCAATAAGGCGGCTTCGACAAAGATGGCCGGCGCCCCTGCCAATGCCGCTTCTTGCACGCGTCGGGCTATTTCGAACCGAATTCGTGGGTGAGTGATGGCTTCGAGCTGTTTTCTGGCGCCGGCGTCTTGAAAAACCACTTCCCCCATACGTTCGCGATGGAGTGTGCCATCCGGGTGAAGCATGTCCGACCCGAAGGTCTTCACTATTTCAGCCAGCGCTTCGGTGTTGGGTAGCACGATATCTCTGGCCACTTGGTCCGCGTCAATAACCGTGGCCCCCAAGGCGTGTAAGATGGTCGCAACGGCACTCTTTCCGGTTGCGATTCCACCGGTAAGGCCCACAATCATTGAGCGGCCTCGATTCGTTTGATGGCTCGTTGTATCGCCCGACGCTGGCAAAGGCCTATGTCCGTATGATCGATCTTCCGAAGCGGATCGAGTGCATTCGGTGTCTCCAAGAGGCCCAGAATGCGTGCGCAGGGCCCTAGAAGGTTGTTCACATGAAGTAGGCGCGCACATCGTGGTGCCACCAGTTCGTCGAAATCGGCGAGCTTTTGTCGGGCCTCCATGATCCGTAGATGGTCCCCATTAAGGCCGCCGATTCTCCATGCCTCTTTGACTCGCCGCTGAAGCACCCGTGCTGCATACAGTCGATCATGAGAGTCGGCACTGTCGAGGTCGTTGGCGTATCGCCTGTCGGTGGTGTCCTGTCGAACCGGTGAGTTGGGTAGGGGCCCTGCCGCGAAGGACAAATTGGATATGCCGAGTAGAGCCACCCAGCGCCATGGCCTAATCATCGATCTTCTCGATGTACCGAAAGATGGTTCGCGGGTCGACACCCAAGTCACGGGCGGTTTGAGCCTTATTCCAGTTGTTCAGCTCCAGGGCTTCCCGTATGTAATTGACCTTAAACGACTCTTCGGCTTCGCTGAGTGGGGCGATATGGCGCTTGTCTGTGGCTTTGATGCCCAAGTCGTCGGAATTAATCAGCGCTCTATCGGTCATGATGACGGCTTTTTTTATCCGATTTTCGAGTTGTCGGACGTTGCCTGGCCAGAAATAGTTCCGCATAGCAATGACCGCCTCGTTGTTGAATCCTTTGCACTTGGAACTGTATTGTTCCGCGAATTTGTTCAAGAAGAACTTACCGAGCTGGTGAATGTCTTCACCTCGGTCGCGTAGTGGCGGCAGTTCGAGAGTGATCTCATTCAATCGATAAAGTAAATCTTCGCGGAATCGTCCCGTTTCAATTTCGGCGTCCAAATCCTTATTGGTGGCGGCAATCACCCTTAAATCCACGGGTCTGGGGGTCAGGTCTCCCACCCGCTCGATGACCCGCTCTTGAAGAACCCGTAGGAGTTTCACCTGTAGATTCATCGGCATTTCTCCGATTTCATCCAGGAATAGGGTGCCCCCATTAGCACTTTCAAACTTTCCGATTTTATCTGTTACGGCACCCGTGAAAGCCCCTTTCTTGTGTCCAAAAAGCTCGCTTTCAAGGAGATTCTCGGGAATAGCGCCGCAATTGATGGACACAAAAGGATGTTTACTCCGAGGGCTGAGCCGGTGGATTTCTTTAGCGACCAGTTCTTTTCCAGTACCGGTCTCACCGAGGACAAGCGCGGAAATGTCTGTCGGAGCCAGTCGACGTATCATTCTGAACACTTGTTTCATCGGTGCACAGGTCCCGATGATGTCGCCCTGAGATGTCCGACGAAGTTGTTCTTTCAGGTTCTTATTGGTCGTTTTTAACTGGTTTAAAAGCAGGGCCGCATGAACGGTGACGGAGGCTTGTGCAGCCCATACTTGCAGGAGGGAAAGGTCGCTCTCGGTGAACAGTCCGGCCACAGCGTCATTACCCAAGTAAAGAACACCCAATAGGTCATTTCGGAACATCAGTGGGACACACATGACACTCGACAATTTTAGGTCGACCACGGAGCGGGACTGACCGAACTTGCGGTCTTTCATCGCGTCGCTGACGATGATGGCTTTCCGGTGTTCAATGACCTGGTCAATAATCGTGTCTGATACTCGACTCATATCGGACTGGTCGTCCACGACATTATGCGCAGCCGCCAATTCTCTCTCACCATTCCTGAGCACGATTACGAAGCCTTTTTCTGCTCCGGTGAGACCGACGACCGCTCGAAGGAGTTCCTCAAATAACTTGTCGGGGGATTCCTCTCTCATCAACTGAGCGGCGAATTCAACCAGCTTTTCAAGGTTCTCGGTGCTGTCTTCTGGGGTGACCCCTCGCTTGGGTGGGGTGCCATCGTGAAGCACCAATTCGAAACGACCGATGAGAAGAGTGTCACCGACATGGATAGACGCTGAACGAATCTTTTTGCCGTTCAGGTAGATTTCCGCTTTGGGATTGACTGCGTTGACGGTGACCTGGTTTCCCTTTCGGAGAAGATTGGCGTGAGTCGCGCCGATGACAGGGTCGTCGAGAACGACGTCATTGCCACCCACCCTTCCGATCGTGACGAGCGGTTTTCGTAGGGTAATGTCCTGTGATGTGTGTCGAACGGAATCCGTGCATCGGAGATAGAACATGCAGCCCTCTATTGGCGCCCGATTATAACGGGCCGGTCACCGAGTTGGAATGGTGAATCCAATGTGTATGCGCGGAGTGTCATTCTTATTTCCACTCCCACCGCTTTCTGGGGGCTGTAGATGGACGTTGGCTCGCCAATGCCTCGATGCGTTGACGGTCCCCCATACCCATAAGGAATAAAACCCAGCTGTGGTTCCCCATTGGAGTGCTCGTTTTGCACGCAGGGCTTGCAGTTCGTTTTCGTTTTTCCATGCTCGGTTGTCCAGCAGCCCGCCGAACGACGCAATGCTGAGAACAGCCATGGCCGTTTGCCCCACGGCCATGGCTGTGCCCAGCCGTTTGTTCCCATGCTGCATTTGGTAAATCCCGAAACCATAGTAGGCGGATGCCGGGGTTCGAGGAACTGGGCCGGCAGGCACATTGGTGACGACTTTTTCGAGAGTGGGGCGCATATAGGCTCGTACGGTCTCGAAAAAACCGCAAACATCCGGGGGGTGTTGAAAGGGGTCGATGACGAAATCCGCATCGCGTTGCAAAATCGCTTCGAACAGACGGCGCGCTTCTTCTTTGTTTTGTTGAAGATAGAGCACCTCTCCCAGGTACAGCCGAGCTTGTTGTCTCAGCGCTTCGTCAATGGGGGCAGGGTCGTTGGCCAGGCGCGCGAGTGTGGCCTGCGCTTCTTCAGCATGTCCCGTTTGGTAAAGCCGAACAGCATGCTCAAGGCGGACTTGCGGAGTCATCGGTCCGTTTTCAGTCTCTTCAGGCAATGCCTCCTCTGCCCATACAGAAGTGCTTAGAGTCAGCGTAACGATGACGAGAAAAGGTAGGGCCCACATTGCTTGATGAGCGTACGACGGTGGCCCGTGTGTGGCAAGGCCGGTTCTGTCTCGACGTGGCATTCTGATACACTTCAGACACGGATTAATGAGGGGTAGAATGAAGCGGCTTGAGCAGGAATCGTGGTGGAACGAACTCGTGGCCCAGAAGGATAGTTTTTCCCTCAAGGAGTTATCGGAGAAGTTCGGCGCATCTCCCGCGGCTATTGCCAATGCATTGCGTCGAAACGGGATTACACGCCAATCTGCGCCAGGTGGAAGTCGCCCTTCGAAGAAAGGTCCGGTCCAGACGAAGCGAGCTGGGCGGCGCTCAGTCTTGGAACAGTATCAACACCAAATGGGGCAAATGGCCGATCGGGAGATTGCCGAGTTGGCCGGTGTCACAGTCAGCGCTGTGACGAGCTACCGGCGGCGCCATAAAATCGAGGCATCCAATTCTCGGGGACGTCCGGGCAATCGTGCTGCTGAATCCGGACCTGCCGCTACGGTGAGACGATCGCGGGGCTATAAGGTCGTGATCAGCGGTGAAGACTTCGTCGTCATTGCTTCAGATATCGCCGAGGCAGCAGAGAAAGCGCGGAGCGTAGGGCGGGGAGAGGTGACTCAGATCGAACTTCTCGGCAAAGCGCTCGGTTAAAGGCCTTCGATCCGGACGGCAAAGTCGCCCTCGGGTCCGGTGATGGTCGTGGCATACAGTTGGCCCGTCATGTCGCGTACCTCGACGAGCGCAAATTCGAGTCCCGTTCCTTCCGAAATGACTTTGCCTGCGACCAGGTCGCCCGTACTGAGTATGAACTCGCTCATACCCTCTGTCGGGTTCACGATTTTCCGCGTGACCGCCAAATCGGCGGTGGGAGGAGCCACTGCCAAGGCGACGGGGTGGGGCGGTAGTTCGAGTGAAAAGCGGCCGAGACTATTGGTGGTGGTCGAATAGATGTAAGAGTCGAATCCCATCTCGTGGGCGTTGACTGCCGCGCCTTCGATGGGGTTTCCATTGGGGTCTAAAACGGTGGATGAAAACGTGACGTTGTCGGGGAGTGGAATCGCCTCGAGGTCTTCAGGTGGCCCGCCCAGGGATACGCGAAAGGTCAATTCAAGGGAGCCCCAGATGTCATCGTAGGCAGATATGAATTCGCCTATCCAGCTACCGGGCAAGATGTTTCGACTGAACAGCCCATCTCGATCTGTTTCAGTCTCGATGACCAAGCGACCGTCGGTTCCGTCCAGAAGATCCGAACTGAGGCGCACCTTCACATCACGAATAGTCTGTGTACCTTCGGAATTGGTGAGTTGCCCTTGTACGGACACCGTCTCCGTATTTCCTAAATTAACGTCCAACTCCAGCGCTTGGTCAACGTTTACAGTCGCGGGCACCTCCAGAAATGGCAGCGCCACCCCGGGAGAACCTTTCACGCATAGAAGGTAATCGTCAGGAAGAGCGCGTATCAGGTAGTGGCCTCGAGAATCGGTAACGACCGACGCGCCGTCTATGCCGCTTTCCACATGCTTAAGATTGACCAAAGCATTGTGGATTGGAGTGCCCTCATCATTGGTGATCCGGCCGTAAACGGGTAGCCCGTATCCCAAGTCGATCTCTTCGAGGTCCAAGTTGTCCGTGATGTCGACCCCTTGGACGACCTGGAAAGGAAGCAGATGGGTGTCATCGGGACTAATGCTGATGGTGTACCCGCGCGCAGGTGGCACTTCGAGTGAGAAGGTCCCATCGGTATCGGTGGTGACTGCGCTGCTGGATATCGTGCCCGGCCGTTGAACCGTAATGTTCGCGGTCACGGGGTTGCGGTCACCCCCCGGCACTTCGGCATTCAAGGGTTGGACGGTGTATCCCAGTACCTGGCCCGAGACGCTGACCGAAGGGTTGACCTCAATCGTTAGATCTCCCCAGTCGGCGTCTCCATCTGCGATCCAGGATTGTGAAAGCAGATCAATATTTTGATCTTGGGGGTGAATATCGAGCCGCATTTGGTTCGAATTGGGGTCAAAGTCCGCACCCCCGGGGGATCCCGAGCCGGCGAGTTCCGCTTTTTCGAGGCTGGAGCACGACGTGAATCCCAGAAAAAACAAAAGGTACTTCATGGTGCCGCCTCTACCTCAATCGACCAGGAACGGCGGTCGGACGCGCCCTGGGAGTCGAACACGGTGCAGGTCAGAGTTCGCGTATGAAATTGACTGTCCTTCGGTAGCTGAATCGAACTCCCTTGATAATTTCCGCTCACAAAGGTCTGGGCTGTTCCCTGAGGTCCGAGGCCACTGATCGTCCAAAGGTATTCCATTACGTCCCCATCATCGGGGTCGTACACCGATACCCACGCCACACCGCCATCTTTGGTGTCGATCCGAAAAACATCCGAGCTTTCTGGGCTCGAATATTCGATGATGGGTGGCTCATTGGGTTTGATCTCTTCAAAAGGCAGCCAGAAAAAGCAGCCGGGTGTGCACACAAAGATGCAAAGCCTGTGCCACATTCCTAACGTATTGAAATATCGGGGTTTGTTTGTATTCAAGGTCGGGTTCTTCTTAAGGTCCGCGACATTCATGTCACGGCGTGGAGAAGTTGACCGGCACCAGCGAACCGGGTGCTGCGGGCTCAAGAGTCTTGACCAACGTTGTGCCATCTGGGCAGTTTAGCGTCAAGCGGTGAGGAACCTGCGGGGCTCGGACTCGAATGGTCCGAGCGAGGTTAGCAACCGTCCCACGGACGATGCCGTCGACCCTGACCGTGCAGTCGGGCGACGGAGATCCGAGCAGTCTAAACCGGACGGGTTTTCGTTGGAGATCGGTGACCTCTATGGATTTGGTCTCGCCAGGCTCCACGGTGAACCTTTTTTTGTAAGGTAGGGCATGATCATTTTGGATGCCAAGGATGTGAGTTCCAGCCGCGACGGGTATCGCGCCGACGGTTCCTGTTCGCCCTATCAGTTTTCCATCGATGTAAATGTCGCCCCATGAACCGGGCACCGTAATGATCACGGCGCCAGGCCGCGCTGCTGGGGGAGGTGCGGGTTCGGCGGCACTATTTGGCGCAGGTGTATTCTGGGCCCGACTGACGGGAGGGGTTTTGAGGGCTTCTTTGGGGCTGGCTTTCGCCTGAGGAGATTTTTGCCGAGTAGCGACCACTTGAGGTGGCGCATCGATATCGCCCGCTTCGGATTCGTCCATGTCTGCATCGGTACTGGCTTGCTCGTTCCCAGCGAAGGGCGATTCATTTTTCGGGGTGCTTGTGGGCCAGATGAAAAATGTCACCAAAGCCACGATGGCGAGAATGGTCGCACCGAGCAACAAGGGCTTAAACCCTCGGGATGTGCGGGGCGCATCGGCGTGCATGCCTCGGATTAGCTGAAGTACCTCTTCATTGTCTTCGTCGATGGAAAGGAGTCGATTGAAGATGCGTAGAGCGCTCAGGTGGTCTTTGGCGACGAGCTTTTCTTTTCCGCTGGCCAGAAGCAAGACTCTCAAATCCGCGCGCAGTTTTTCTTCAAAATCAATCGGTGATTGTAGCCACCGCTGGACAGACCAGGTGGGGTCCGCGCTCACGATTCCCACCTCGGCGAGACTCATGCTCAGTCGTTCGGTGACTTCTGCAGCGGACGTGGGGCGGTCGGATGCCTCGGTTTGCAGGAGTTGCTCGATCAGGTCGCCTAGGGAGGCCGACACATCAGGAGCCAACTCGAGAACGCTCGGCCGATTGCCCTCGATCACATTCCGCAAGACGATGCTGGGGTTTGCGCCCGTGAATGGGAGCTGGCCAGTCACAAGGTGAAAAAGCAGGGTACCCAAACTAAACAGGTCGGAGCGACTGTCGAGCACCCTCTCCATGGCTTGCTCAGGGCTCATGTAGGCGGGAGATCCGACCAAGGCCCCCGTGATGGTCAGGTTCACCTCGTCCAGGAATCGCGCGATTCCGAAATCCATAAGCTTGAGGGCGCCGTCACGCCGGAGCATGACGTTCTCGAGCTTCAAGTCTCGGTGGATGATCCCCAATTCGTGGGCGTAATCCAACGCCTGGGCCAACTTTAATCCTATCTGGGCCGCGATCTCTGATGGAAATCTGCCCCGTTCCTCCAAGAGGGCTTGGAGCGTAATACCGTCCACAAATTCGGTGACGATATAGCAGTTCTCGGCATCGGTCCCCGAGTAATCAAAAATCTTTAGGATGTTGTCGTGTTCGAGATGCTCAATAGCGCGGGCTTCTCGGGCAAAGCGCAGCCTGTTCCTCTCGGAGGCCGAGAGGTGAGGATGAAGAACCTTGATGGCCACTTCTCGGCCAAGGGTGGTATGGCGCCCCCGATAAACGGTGGCCATGCCGCCTTCGCCGATCTTCTGAATGACCTCATACTTTTCGACAACGTTACCAATCAAAAGAGGGCCTCAATCCAAGCTGGTAGCGTCTCTCCCATCCAGGGAGATTCTACATCTTCGGCGGCAAAAGAGGTCAATTTCCTACAACTGCCCCGATTCGCGGGTGTCTGTGGTGAGGCCGCGCTCGCCCAGAATCTTGAGAA
>Ga0163180_10000091_pt1 | contig 43736 bp, 40 predicted proteins | sample AtlANTMetagenome_2_FD_109647 | JGI IMG/M metagenome (GOLD analysis project Ga0163180, IMG submission 109647) | Marine eukaryotic phytoplankton communities from the Atlantic Ocean - Atlantic ANT 4 Metagenome | ecosystem: Environmental > Aquatic > Marine > Oceanic | place: North Atlantic Ocean...
CGCGGATCGATACCGGTTTCGAAGCCCATTTGATGCGCCATGCACACCAAGTCTTCGGTGGAAATGTTGCCGCTGGCCCCTTTGATGTACGGGCAGCCTCCCATTCCCGCCAGGGCCGTGTCGAAGTGACGTACGCCCTCATCCATGGCGGCCAGTGCATTGGCCATGCCGCGACCCTCGGTGTCGTGCAGATGAAGAAACACGGGGCGTCCGTCCGCCAAAGGGACCACTCTTTTCATGAGTGCTCGAATGGTGCGTGGATCGGCCATTCCGGTAGAGTCGGCCAAGGCCAGTTCGTCCACCCCGGCATCCAGCAAGTTTTCGACCATGGAGATGACGGCATCAGCGTCGATACGTCCCTCAGAACGACAACCGAAAGCACACTGAACGCCTCCCCGGACGCGCAAGCCAGCTTCTTGGGCTTGTTGAATCATGGTGGTGCATGCAGCCTGCGCCTCGTGGAGGGTCAAACGCGTATTCTTTTGGCTGTGAGTGTTGCTGGCGGAATGGGAAATCGCGACATGATGGAGACCGGCGCGGATGGCGCGTTCGATCCCCCGCCCGTTTAAGACCAAGCCGCTGTAGGTCACGCCTTCATGGTGCGGGAGTCCTTCGCATACCGCTTCAGCGTCCGCCATTTGTGGGACGAGTTTGGGATGGACAAAGGAGGCCACTTGTACGCGGGTGAGCCCCGCATCCACCAGGGCCGAAATCCACTCGAGCTTGAGAGGGGTGGGCACCAACACCTGTTCACTCTGAAATCCGTCTCGAGGGCCTTGCTCCTCGATGATGACGGTCTGGGTGTGTGCAGTGGCCATGCCTGTCTCTCTGTGTTTGGGACCCGTATCGACTCCGGCGTTATGCGTCGCCGACGACGCCGTAGCCTTGGGGTACAGCGGATGAAGACACGAGCCGGATGCGTTCTTCCGTCTTCGGTGTGGAACGCATCACCTCTTGAATATCGGTGCCAGCGGGCTGGGGTCGCAGTGGCGTTCCCGGCAGACTCACCTCGAGAGCATCTCCTGGAAATGGGAACGGATCGAGCTGATAAGTCCCGTTCGCTTGAGGAGTAATGGTGATGGTGATGTCATCTCCGACAGCCCGTGGGACGTTCGCAAAGGTGCTCTGTCCACGGTGCTCGGGATGAGCCATGCAAAAGTACAGCGCCAAAGTATCGAAAAACTGAAGGAGCTTGTAGTGATGGAAGAGAGTGGCGTCCTCAATCTGCGCTTGCATCGTGGGGTCGCTCTCCAACTCGGTTTTGAGCCGGGCTTGCCGCTTCAGTTCTCCATCGAGCATGGCATCCACCACGGGACGCGCTTGTGGTGGGAGGGCGTCGACGACAATCTTGTCGGAAAGCCCGTAGCGGCCGTTGTATAGACCATAGACATGCATGCTGATCAGGAGCCCACAAAGCGGATGGTGGGCTTCGTTGAATTCGGCCGAAGCGGGCCCGGAACGGACCATGTCCGCGAGGGGTGTCTTCAGCAGATTGCAGGGAAGGCCGGTGTCTGGATCCATGGGAAGCGAGTGGTCCACATCGATCCAGCCCTCATCGTGGTGGTCAATGGCGAAACGAATCAGATCGTTGGAGCCCAGGGATTGAAATGTATCGTTACCGAAGGCTGCAGCGACTTGTTGAACGAAGCACAGGTGATCCTTCATGGGGATCACGAGGTGACTGTCTTGAGGGGCCGATTGGACGATCATTAGGCAAGCCGTCCATTTTCGGCGCGTTCAACGGCGATTTCTGATGCGCCCGCGGGTGATTCTGCACAGGGGAGCGGGCGTGGAAGCACGCGGTCTCCGCCCCAAAGTGTTCGGACGAGCTGGTTTGTCATCTCGGGACCATACAGTCGGTCCGCAATGGCGTTCGCGGGGTCCCGTTCTGCGATGGTTCGTCGGATATACAGATCCCGTTTGGCTTGTGCTTCTCGCTCCGTCACGGGAAGGGCTTCGGCTTCATCGACCCACTTCAACCATCGGTCCACATGGGCGTGTGCCATCTCGGAGAGGCGTTCCAGCATGGCAGGGGATGTTTTGACGCCAGCGAGGCAGGCAGCAGTGGGGGTCACGTATTGGCGAACACACAGGTCCTGACTGATAAATGCGGGAAGCTCAGGGTCGTTGAGTACCTTCAGATAATCGTCGTTTATCTGGCCGTAGTAGTGATCCATATAGTCGGTATCGATGGTGAGATCGGTTCGCGGTCCGTAGTCAAAATAGACAAAAATGTCTGGGATGGTTCCCATGGCCATCCAAAGATGCGGGACGCGTACGTGAGGGCCCAGCCATGCGGTGAGATGCATATTGGTGAACGAAGATTGAGGTGTGCCCATCCACGAATGAATCATCCAGTCCATCTCTGGACCCGTCAGGGCATCGATGGTGCCTTGACCTTCACCTTCAGGATTGCTGTAGGACTGGAACTGCTCACACGAGGGGTCCAGGGTCAGTTCGAACCGTGCATCGATCTTTTTACGCAGGTCAGCAAACAGACGCCAAAGGGCTTCAAAGGTGCCTTGGTTGTCGACATCCGGTGTTTCATCGACCAGTTGGACGACAGAGCGGGTCACATTGGTGGGGGTGTCGTTCGACGTGGTCATGGGGCACGGCTCCGGATTGACGTGGGCGTTCAGGGTTGGACGATGCGAGTGAAGTCCTGAATCTGATAGATGTGCGTCTTTCCTTCGCGAACCTTGTGTGTGATGATGCGCCGGGTGTTTGGATCGAGGAAAAAGTGGTTGTTGTAGACCATGGTCTTGGTGACTTTACTGTCGATCGAGAACACGTAGTTGTACGGGGTCAGCTCGCTCGAAGTGACTTCCATCAAGCTGTTCTTGGCGTAGGCGAACTTCCCGTTTACCGTGAAGTCGGCCTCGAACAGGCAGGGGCCAAACTCGTAGAGGTTGTCGAACTGCTCATGCAGGTGCCATGTGTTTTCGTTCTGCCAGTACACATCCATGTGAACCGCGCTGGATTCGAGGAACTCACCTTGGGGACTGAACGTTTTGCACAGGCCTTCCCATCGCCCCATAAAGCACTGGTAAGGGCGATAGAGCCCCTCGCCGTAGGGAAGGAAGCCGGGGTTGAATTGCTGCTGTACTGCGAAGGCCATGGTGAGGCTCCTATGCGGTGGCTGGGTTGAACTGGAGAATCCCCTGCTGTGAGCCAATGCGTTGGCCACCGCGGTACCAGTTGTGGAGGACCGCTTTGGTGGTTCCATCGTTGGTGACGATCTCTCGTCGCCATACGCGGAGCCCGAGGTCCAGATGGTGGAGCGTGCCGGAAAGGGCGCGTCCACCGCTCAGGTTGTAACTGCCGACAGTGGTTCCCATTTGGGACCAGGCTTGCCAGCCGTTGGTCTGAAGATTGTAATCCAGGTCCTCTCCTGCAAGCGTGCCGCGCAGAGAGACTTTGAGGGTGTCATCTTCTTCCTCGATGACCTCTTCAACACTGCTGTTTTCGACGAGGTTCAAGTCCCCATCGTATGTCGCAAGGCTTCCCGACCATGTGCCGGGGCGGTGGATGAGCATCTCTTTCCGTCCCGCTGTGGGGTCGTCTTGGAGGTCGTAGCCAATCCCTGTGACCAGTCCGGGTACCGATGATGGACTGTCGCCCAGGATCATCTCGGATTCGCTCACGATGGTGTAGATGAGTTGCTCGCCCCGATACATCAGAGACAGATGAAGCTGGATTCCCCGATCGGGCAGCATTGCGAGAAACAACTTTTGGCTCAGACCGGTCACGGGCCAGTAGCCGTTTCCGTCTACAGCATTCTCACCCACAGACTCGGCAAATCCGGTGTTGACCGGACCCAAATAGGAGCGTCCTTTGCCTTCTGGGCGAATGAAGTAATGGCCTGAGAATTTGAGCGGACCCACGAAGGCTAAATCAATCCGGACTTGGCCGTCATCATCCACGGTTCTGGCAAAGCGTTGGTCGGTGCCGTTCCCTACGAATCGCCCGTCACCCGCGTATACCTCTGACGTTCCGGCCCATCGGCCGATTCCACAGAAACCCACTTCGCAACTTTGTTCACTCGCCATGCTTTGTCTCCCGGTCGTCGACCGTTTCTAGCTGATGCTCTGCTCGGCGGAGGCTTCTTCGGTGGACGGTGTCATCGGTACTTCAGGGTAAACCCACTTGGCCTTGGCGGTGGCATCACTGCGCGCCGGAGACGGAATGATGGTGGCCTTCTTACCTTCCAGTGTCCGGTGCTGGTCCATGTCGATGCTCCAGCCCCGTTTGATGGCCGATTCGCAGAAGCGTCGGTACTCAATCTGGAGAGCGTCGCTCTTGACGTGAAGCTCGGCGCTGATTTCCTCGGGAATCAGTTCGGGACGCTGGTTGCAGACGATGGGGGCGTCTTCGTAGAAGATCTTCAGTGTTCGTCGACGCGTGTCTGCATCGAAGAAGGAAGCCTTGAAGAAGTCTCTCAAGATCACCCAGTGAGTGAGGGTGGTCTCTTCGTCGACGGGTACGGAGACGTTGTACAGACGCGTTTGCATTTTGCCGAATTTCATCAACACAGTGGTGACGTTTGGCATCGAAAATGCGTTGTGAATCTCGACCTTGTTGATCACTTCGCGTTTGCGACCCCAGAGGCCTTTGAGCTTAGGCGAGAGCAAGAGTAAGTCCGCGCCGGCTCCCCAGTCACTTTTCTCGATGGTGTAGTCGGGAATTTCAGGGTTTTGGTTGCTACCGAAGGAATTTCTGTGGACCCAAGACGCGTGCGCAGAGTCCAGGCTGTTCTCGACGACCCGACGCCAGTTCGCATCCCAAGTGTACTCGCCGTAGGTGGGTCGCATCTCATCGTCCCATTCTGGGAAGTCCGGAATGGGGGGGCGCTCTTCCTCGGGGAGATCGCCGAGAAATACCCAGGCGAAGCCGTATTTGTCGGCTGTCGGGTAGGAATCCACGCGCGCTCGCGAGGGAACTTTAGCGTCCTTTCCATTTGCAGGGATTTCAACGCACTTTCCTTCCTTGTCGTACTTCCAGCCGTGGTAGGGGCAGCGAAGACAACCGTCCTCGAGCCAACCCAAGGAGAGGGCGCCACCGCGGTGAATACAGAGGTCACTCATCACTACGGCCTCGCCGGCCTCATTTCGATAGGCGACCAGGTTCTGGCCGATAATCTTCAGTCGGCGTGGCTTTTCAGTGATGCTACTGCTCTGTCCACAGGCGTACCAGAAGTTCTTGAACATGATGCGTCTCCAATGTGATGGTGCCCGGTGTGCAGAGGGCGGCTGAAAGTCGGTTGGCGGCGGATCCGGAGAATACGCTTTCGTGTGTCCTCAACCCGATTCGGATTTCAGAACGAGGGCAGTGAGCTTTAGCTCTCGAGTGCAATCGAGAGGGTCAGGCTGGGCTGAGCAAACTGAAACTTGGCATCCTTGAACGAAGGTGCGCCCATGCCCGCTTGAGCATTGTTGGACACGCCGGTAGGCTCAGAAGGTCCGGGGATTGGAAACCAATCCATGTCGATCTTCTCGTTGCCGTTGAGGTCCTGGATGACGGAAACAGCGTATTCACCGTAAGGGACATCTGGAATCTCAACCGTCATGTCTTTGCTCGTCACTGGGACAATCTTTCCGTAGACGCGCTTGTCTGGCTTGAGCCAGGTCGAAGCGGTGGAGTAGACGTAGATGGCCAGCTTTCCGCCCTTCTTCACATCCACCGCACCGATGTCGACGCGGAGGGCACCATTGGTGTTTGCTAAGGCCGGGGTGGCCAAGAGTAGACCTGCGATCAAACCATGCTTAAACATACGAAACCTCTCCAGTTGTTCAATAACTACCTATTGGTAGATTAAGGGCCCGAGACATAGCTGCCGTCGGACCCTGTGTCAAGTTCACTTCGATGGCGCTTGGATCGTGAAGTTCGATGTATTTGTCTCGACATCGTTCTCATATTGAGCCTTCAAAACATCCTCTCCAGGCGACCATTTGAAGAGTCCAAAGAGGGTATGGGAAGGCCGACCATGCTGATGAACGGTCCAGACAATGCTCTTCGACCAATCGTCATCGATGATGAATTCCCGGCCCTCGATTCTTGTAGAACTATTGATGAAGTGTTGGGTGGTATACAAAGCCCGTCCGTAGGCCATTCCATTCCCAAACACATCGGGACCCTGGAAAGTGTGGTGGTATCCGTTTCGGGCACGCACATAGGTGGCGTCGAGGGTGATGGCTCCGGTTGCGCTCAACTTGACCTCTGCCTTCAGAAGATCGATGGGCTTATACGCGATGGTGACCTCGGCTTCACCGAGAAGCTCTTGGTCCGCGGTGTACACTTGCATGGTGCCCACCCAAGATCCTTCACGCTTGAAGGGAAGGACGTGGGGTTGATTTCCTTGCTGCTTCTCTTGAGCCACGAACGCGTCAATCGTCTCGCGAGTCTCTGGGTTCTGCGGATAGTCGTGGGCCACTCGGTACAGACCGTTGAATACGGCACATAGGTTGGGTCCATCGTAGAGCAGAGAGCTATACACCTGGGTTTGCCCGTCGGGCAAGATGTGAACCATGGTACGCAGATCGGCCTCCCAAGCTGGGGAGTAGTACCGCGCGTCCACCAGTCGCCCATAGGGTTGGCCGGCACCCAGAAAGTCGGGTCCGAGGTAGATGCGGTCGCCATCGGAATCCCGAACGCCAAACTCAAAATCCCTGGCTTCGAAGCGAGCCCGCAGCTCACCGCGGACATCGAGTTCTGTGTCCATCCGGTAGGTGGTTTGACCATTATCGTGGGTGCTGGAGCGGTAGACTTTATTCCAGCCCACATGGGTTCCGTCGGGGTCAAACACGCTGGGGCAACCGTGCCACTCTCCAGTGATGCTTTTTTGCCAATTGCTGGGGGGTTTACTCATGGGATTCCTCGGGTGTGAGTCGCAGGACTTCGATGCCCGCGAGTTGATGATTTCGATAGAGGCGATGAATGGTGGCGAGATGTCCGTCCGCGGCATCCAGGGCTTCGAATGCTCGGATATGAAGCCCATCGGCTTGCACCCATTCGAGTTCCAGACTCCATCCGCAGCGGCGGCTGACCCCAGTGATGGCAGGAGACTCTGTGCCGGTCTGAATATGTAAGGTGCCGGTGGAATCCTGCACGCTCACGGTGCGGGTCTCAGGGCCCAAGTCGTCTGTCCAAGAACCCTCGCTGTATTGGCGTGTCACGTCTTGGGTGGACAGGACTTCGCCATCCGGTCCCAGTAGACTTCGGGTTCCGATCCAATGAACTGCCACCGCTTCGGGTCTGTATGGACCAGTCAATTCCGGCCAGACATCCTCGTCGGTTTCTGGTTGTGCGACGCCGACGATTTGAGCCATCAAGGCATTTCCGTTGGAGAAGACGCCGCCGGTGAGTTGCTTATCGGTCAAGCTGACGGAATAGGATTGGAAAGCGTGACCGAAGATGGGCCAGATGCCCTCTCCCCACATGGTGCCTTCACCCAGCATCTGCCCCGTGCCGACGACGGCGGGACCCAAATACCGGCGGATGGTTCCATCGATCTCAAGGTCGAAAACGTGTGTACCTGCGAAGCGAGCCATCGGGTGGTCATCGAGAGATGGATCCGGTGTGCAGTGCTGGGTCAGGCGAAAACTATTGGGTCCCGTGGATTCTAGGATTCGGCGTTGGCGCACCGTTCCCAATGCACGGCCATCGGCATCGAAGACATGTTCTCGGACTCGCCAATGACCTTCGAAACTCACCCCTCCACCCCATAGATGAAGCGCTGATAAGGCATGCGGCCGGTCTCGATTTCTTTAGACAAAGTGTCCACTGTCGGTGCTTCGAAAGAAGCAAAGGGAAAGCGATTCATGAGTTTGGCCTGGCTCTGAATTTTCCCCGTAACCTACTGATGAGTAGGATGCATTTACCAGAGGTTCATTGTGGAAAAATCGAAGGGATGCTGGATATCTACCATACAGTCGATATATGGAGTCAGCGCTATCACCGTCCCGGTTTTAGGCAGTAGCATTTTGATCATGCACTGGAGACCAAAACCTATGTCTGCGGCATTATCCACGTCTGATACCCCCCGGACGCTATTCGAGAAGGTCTGGGAGTCCCACGTGGTTCGACGCCATCCGGACGGGACGGAGTTGATCTACATCGATCGCCATCTTCTTCATGAAGTCACGAGTCCACAAGCCTTCGAATCGCTCAGTCTTCAAGGTCGCCCTGTTCGACGCCCAGACCGCACCCTGGCTGTGCCGGATCACAATGTTCCGACCACGTCAGATCGCCTTGACCACATTGAAAACGAAGCCTCTCGCATACAGCTGGAAGCGCTCAAAAAGAACGTGAAGGCCTTTGGTGTGCCGTGCTTCGAACTCGACGATCCGCGCCAAGGCATCGTGCATGTGGTGGGACCGGAGCAAGGCCTCACACAACCGGGAATGACCATCGTATGTGGCGACTCCCACACCGCCACCCATGGGGCCTTTGGCGCCATCGCTTTCGGCATCGGAACCTCTCAAGTGGAGCATGTTCTCGCCACTCAGACCCTGTCGATGGAACGGCCCCGCTCCATGCGGATTCATCTCGAGGGCGACTTGGCTCCAGGCGTGAGTGCCAAGGACCTCGTCATGGCCATCATCGGCCATATCGGGACGGCCGGGGGAACCGGCCACGTGATCGAATACACCGGCTCAGCCATCCGCAATTTGTCGATGGAAGGACGCATGACGGTGTGCAATATGAGCATTGAGGCGGGTGCGCGCGCCGGGATGATTGCGCCCGATGAAACCACTTGGCGCTACTTGAAAGGACGGCCGATGGCCCCTTCCGAATCGAACTGGTCAGATGCCATCGAAGCGTGGTCTAAATTGAAGACTGAGCCAGGTGCTATTTATGACCGCGAGGTGGTCATCGATGCCTCAGAGATCACCCCCCAGGTGACCTGGGGCACTAGTCCTCAGCAAGTACTGGGCATTGACGAGTGTGTTCCCGATCCCAAGACGCTGGATGATCCGCTCGCACGACGAACCTTACAGCGTGCTCTGGACTATATGGGGCTGGATCCTGGCGCGCCCATTCGGGACACAGAGATCCATCAGGTCTTTCTCGGGTCGTGCACCAACGGACGGATCGAAGACCTCCGGGTCGCGGCCGATGTCACGCGAGGTCACCAGGTCAAATCGGGTGTTCGAGCTTTGGTGGTTCCAGGCTCAGGGCTCGTTAAGCGTCAGGCCGAAGAAGAAGGGTTGGATCAGATTTTTATCGATGCAGGTTGGGAGTGGAGAGAGCCTGGATGTTCGATGTGCGTAGCCCTAAACCCTGACAAAGTACCACCCGGAAAGCGATGTGCTTCGACATCCAACCGGAACTTTGAAGGACGACAGGGGCCAGAGTCTCGTACACACCTGGTCAGTCCCGAAATGGCTGCCGCTGCAGCCATCTCCGGTCGCCTGGTCGATGCGCGAGACTTTGAGAGGAGTGGGGCCTAATGGAATGTTTCACCCGTCTTGAAGGTGTGGCTGCACCCTTTCCCAAGAATCATGTCGATACGGATGTGATCTACCCGGGCCGGTTTTTATCGACCATCCGTCGAACGGGTTTGGGACATTTGCTTTTTCATGGTCTGCGCTACCATCCAGATGGAACTGAACGGGCTGATTTTGTACTCAACCAGCCCCCGTATCGGCAGGCACGGATCTTGGTTGCTGGCGATAACTTTGGCTGTGGGTCGAGTCGCGAACATGCGCCCTGGGCGCTCATGGGTTTCGGAATCCGCTGCATTCTTTCCACCAGCTTTGCGGACATCTTTGCCGGCAATTGCATCAAGAACGGCATCTTGTGTATTGCCATCGATACCGACCGACTCGCGCTATTGATGGCCGACGCCGAGGCGGGTCTTGAACTCTGTGTCGATTTGGGAGCCCGCCAGATCACGCGATCATCGGGTGAAGTCCTCGACTTTGATGTTCCCGATGAAGTCCGGAAAAAGCTCATTAACGGTACGGATGAGGTCCTGGAGACGCTCGAACAGGCGGCTGCGATCGATGACTTTGAGTCTCGAATCGCGCAGACCCAACCTTGGATCTGATTCCGAGGGTGCCGGTTTGAGAGGAAAGGGATAACTACTGATAAGTAGATAAAGGTTGCCAGAACGGCAGCCAGTCCGACCAAACGGACGGGAGGAAGCCCGATGGCAACGATGCGAGCAATGGTGATTCGAGATTTTGGTGGTCCTGAGGTCTTCGAAGAGGCTGAACTGCCGATTCCTGAACCGGGTGAAGGGCAGGTCCGACTGAAGGTAGCGGCCACGTCCTACAATCCGATCGAAAGTAAGATTCGAGCGGGCTTCGCGCGCTTGGGTCCCGATTTTCCGGCCGTGCTGAATAGTGACGTGGCGGGGGTTGTAGATCGGGTGGGGCCCGGTGTTCAGGGCTTCTCTGAAGGGGATGAAGTCTTTGCCTGCTCTGGAGGAATCAAGGGCGGACAAGGAGCCTTGGCTGAATACACACTCGCCAATGCGGCCCTGCTGGCTAAAAAGCCATCTACGCTCAGTCTGGCCGAAAGCGCTGTGCTTCCCATTGGATTCATCACTTCATGGTATGCGATGTGCCGGGCCACTTCCGTTCAAGCGGGCCAGAAGGTGCTGGTCATTGGCGGAACCGGAGGCGTGGGTCATGTGGGGGTCCAACTTGCACGGTCCTTGGGGGCCGATGTGTACGCCACGGTGAGCAGCGACGAAAAGGCTCAAGTCGTACGCGATTTGGGTGCGTGCCCGATCGACCGCCGCTCGGAAAACCCAGAGGATTACGTCGCTCAGTATACGGAGGGGCAGGGCTTTGATCTGGTTTTCGATACGGTCGGTGGAGAGTCCCTCGATAAAGCTTTCTTGTCGGCGCGCTACGAAGGGAACGTGTCGACGGTCAACGCCCGAGCGAGTCATGATCTGACACCGGCTCACATCCGCGGTTTGAGCATTCACTTGGTGATGATGCTTCGATCGATGCTCGTGGGCGTGGACCTCGAGCACTACGGCCAGATTCTCACGGAGGCTGCCCGTTTGGCCGATGCGGGACAACTACGACCCGTGCTCGATGCCCAGAGCTTTAGTGTCTGGGATGTGGCTGAAGCGCATCAATACGCTGCTACCGGCACCACCATCGGGAAAATCTCGTTGACCGTTTGAACGGTCTCATTTCATTCATTTATTTTAAGGAGTACCTACAATGATTCGTCACATCGTCATGGTGAAGTTGCCCGAAGCCGTCCGTGCTGAAGCGCAAGCCAAAATTGCAGAAGGCATGGCCCCTTTGCCGAAGAAGCTTGCCGAGATCAAATACATGGATGTTGGCAACAACTTCAGTAAGTCACCCAAAGCGCACGATCTCGCTATCGTGCTCGATTTTGAAGATGAAGCCGGTTTGAAGGTGTTTGCCGAGGATCCTGACCACAAGGAACTCGTGTCTTACATTCGAGGCACGGCCGAATCCATCAGTATTGTCGACTACGTTTTTTAGTCGTCACTACACCCGTGCAGGGCGCTTTCAACTCTTGTCGGTCTGACCTTAGAGTGGGGCGCCCTCGCGTTTTAGGCTTCGGGCAGTTCGAAAAAGGACGATAACTGTTCGATGATCAGTTCAGGGTGTGTGTCGCAGATGTAAGTTCCACCCACTGGTAGAACACGTATTGAGCCGTTCTTAAGTACATTATAGGCGGGCTCAAGACTGCCTCGAATGGTGTCTTGTTCTCCGGCCATGACGAGTGTTTCGGTTTCGATATCCGCCAGTTGTCCGGCGAAATCGTGCTCGAAAACCGCGGTATAGGCCTCAAGATATCGGGGTCCCACTTGGAGGTTGGACACCGCTTCACGATGGGTCAATTCCACGGGGGCATCGGGAGCCTTCGACCGGATTCGAGTCCACACGTCCATAAAATGACTCCCGTCCGACTCCAGACGGACCGGGCACACCTTGGGAATGATGGCCTCGATTTGCTCCTGGGTGAGGTACGGTGGCCCGGATAAAATCAACTTTTCAGCCAACTCCGGTTCATCCGTCAACATTTGGACGGCGATGCTCGCTCCCGTGTGGTGTCCGAATAGCCAACAGCGATCGATACCTAAGGCCTTGAGTGCGGCTCGAATGACGCGCGCGTAGTGGGCGATATCTCCCGCTTCATCCGGGTGAGGTGTACCTCCGTAGCCAGGGGTGTCCGGTGCCACACACCAAGTGTGCTCACCCAAGTCGTCCATAATCGATTCGTACATGGCCGAGTGGCTGGCGGTTTGATGCAGTAGGACAAGTGGAATCGCATCTGAGCGTTTTCCGGCAGTACGGAGATGAACCTGGCCGTAGGGCGTGTCCACATAATCGCAACGCGTTTTCATGAGAACTCCAAAGCAGGAGGTGCACCGATGTCGAGGCTGATCCACTTCTGCTCAGTAAAATGTTCAATGCTGTAGTGGCCGCCACTGCGGCCGATGCCAGAGGCGCCGACGCCACCTACAGGGGCCATGGTGTTGGACTGGAAAGAGTGCATGCCCAGATGCACGGCGCCGGAACGCAGTCGTCGAGCGGCGTGAAGGGCGCGTGGCATGTTTCGGGTCAAGACGGCTGCGGACAATCCGTAGGCGGTCTCATTGGCTGCTGCGATGGCCTCATCCAGGGTGTCGACCGCCACTACGCTGGCGACAGGCCCAAAGGTTTCTTCTTGCCAGACTGTACTGTCTCGAGGTGGTTCCACGAGTACCGTGGGTGCGTAGGTCCATCCCGAATGGACTTGTCCACCCGTGGCCAGTTGAGCTCCGGCTTGGATTGAGTCTTGTACTTGACCATCGACCCGCTCGATAGCTTCTCTACAGATCAAAGGTCCATAGGCGGTATCGGGGTCGCGCAAATCACCCAATTTAAGTGCTTCGGCTTCGGCCACTAGAGCTTCTGTGAACGCCTCCATGATGGACGCTTCAACAATCACCCGGGATCCGCTCATGCAGATTTGTCCCCCGTGGAAAAAGGCGCCTCGAGCCACTTCCGCTGCGGCTTCAGCGGGGTCCATATCCGCCAGAACGATGACAGGGTTTTTGCCCCCAAGTTCGAGTTGCAGACGCTTCATGCGTCGGGTGGCTTCGGCGCCGATGATGGCGCCTACGGCTGTACTTCCCGTAAAGGCAATGCCGCCCACATCGGGATGTTCGACGAGTCGTTTTCCCGTCTCTGCACCAAAACCGGTCACGACGTTGAATACCCCGGATGGCAAGCCAGCCTCGTGCATCAACTGAGCCAGATGAACCGCGACTAATGGCGTGTGCTCACTGGGCTTGGCCACGACAGTGTTTCCCGCTGCCAAGGGAAATGCGACCATTTTTACCAGCAGCGCAAGAGGAGCATTGAACGGGGAAATCACTCCGACGACACCGACCGGCTCGCGAACGACCATCGACATTCGATCCGGTCGATCGTGAAGGAAGGTCTCACCATAGAGTCGGCGAGCCTCGCCCGCCGCAGCCCGCAGAAGTGCAGGGGTATAATTGACTTCAAAGCTTGCTTTGCTCAGTGTTGATCCGGACTCTCCGAGGAGGGTGTCGATCAATTCTTCGCCATGTTTTTCCAAATGGTCGGCGCATCGGAGAAGGATTCGTTCCCGATCTCCCGGAGGTAGATTCCACCAGCGGGGTTGAGCTTGGCGAGCCGAAGCCACTGCCCGATCGATGTCGGCTTCAGATCCTTGCGCCGCTTCGCCGAGGACTGTGCATGTTGAGGGGTCGAGCACCTCGAAGCAGCCGCCGTCAGAAGCGACTTCGCAGCCTTCTATAAAATGACCTCGTTTCATGCTCGTCCTCCGGCTCGTCCGGCGAGCATGGCGCGTTCAAGAACCCATTGGCGCGCGATACTCGGATCTTGGGCCGCTGTACGGTAAGCCTTGTTTCGAGCTTGGCGTTGCTCTTCGAGACTCGTCGAGAGTTCCCCATAATGATTGTCGGTATGTGTTTGTACACCTTGTGTGGCCACGGTTCGACGGGTTTTCGCGTAGTCGTCCAAAGCCGAATCTTCTCCCTCTTGGAACAGAGCGATGAATGCTTTTCCGAGATCTCGAGCATCGTGAACGCCCGAGTTCATTCCCATTCCACCCGCTGGGTTGTTGATGTGAGCAGCATCTCCAGCCAATAGAATTCGACCTTGGCGAAATTCGGAGGCTACCCGCTGGTGAACTCGGTAGATTCGAGAACTGTGGATGGTGTAGTCCAGAGTGTCACCGATGAGATTGTCGAGACGGTCACGCAGTGCGCTGGGTGCTTGGGCCGCATCGGCGTCTTCGTCAGGCTGCAATCTAAATACGACTCGAGTGGCACCAGGGACTTGCATGACGATGACCCATTCTTTGGGATCGAAGACGTAAGCGACGGGCCCAATTCCGGGAAAGACCGGGTCCAAATCCAAGTCGGTGCTGGTGAGCAGGAATCGGTCTTCATAGGTCTTGCCTGGAAAAGGAATTTCCAGAGTCTGACGCACCATAGAGCTGGCACCGTCACAACCGGCGAGCCATGAACACCGATGGGTATACATGCCATCTGGGCCCTCAATCTTGGCATCGACACCGCTCTCATCCGGATTCAAACCCATGAGTTTGTGGCCAAAGAGTAAGCGTCCACCGGCCTCTTTGAGTGCCGCTGCCAACATGGGAATGACCGTGGCTTGAGGGCATTGCAGTCGGAAGGGGTATGGCGTGTCCTGAGCAATCACTCCATAGTCGAATTCCGCCACCAGTTCTCGCGCGCTGCGTTCCCAGTATTGAAGTCGGTCCACTCGGATTCCGGCAGATACGACTTGATCGGCCACACCCAACTCGCGCCAGAACTCCAGCGTCGGCGGATGAATTGTGCTGGCTCTCGCATCCTTAGACAACTGATTCTGGGCTTCCAAAACCGTGACATTCACCCCTGCACGAGCCAGACTTAATGCGAGCGAAAGCCCGACTGGGCCGGCTCCGACCACCAATACATCGTTCATTTTGCCTCCAAAGGGCGGGCCATTCCAACGACCCGATGACCGGTGAAGAAACGCAGGGTCTCCAACGTGCCTTCATCACCGAGACCCGAGAGACCCCAGGCTGGGCGCGGTGCTTCCGGTGCGAGGGACAGAAGGGTCAACCCATTGATTTTGATGGTGCCGGCATGAATACGGCCCGCCAAGTGGAGTGCCCGCTCATCATCACCGAAAATATAAGCAGCCAGTCCAAACGGAGTCTGGTTGGCCAGGGCGATGGCTTCATCCTCGTCCTCAAAGCTATGCACTGTGGCCACGGGCCCAAAAACCTCTTCTGTCGCCTCTTCTGGAGGGACACCACAGATGAGCGTTGGGCGATGAAAGCTTCCCTCCAGTTCAGGAGTGGAGGTGGGGGCAATGCGATATCGGCCCGGTCCGTCCAGTAAACGTTTTTCGAGATCTTGAACCGCGTCGAGATGAGCGGGATGAATCAGAGGTCCCATATCGCTTTCGGATGACAAGGCGGAGCCCAGCTTCACTTTAGCCAGTCGTGTTTCGATTCGTTCAAGCAAAGGTGCCTGAATGGACTGATGAACCAGTAGGCGTCCGAGCGCGCGGCACCATTGTCCATTCAGTGTGGTGAGGCCTGCCACTACGGCATCCGCGGCAGCGTCAAGGTCGGCTTCGGGAAAGACGAGCATTGGATTGTTTCCGCCCAACTCCAGTTGGACCGGTTTCAGATCCTGGGCGCACGCATACGCCACTGCTCGACCGCCGTTCAGGCCGCCTGTGAACGACACGGCTTTAATGCGGGGGTCCGCAACAATCTGTGCGCCCACTGTGCTGTCGCCGTGAACGAGTTGAACCGTGTTGTCAGGCACCATCGATCGCGAAACCGCTTCGACCAATACCCCTACGCTATGAGGGGCATGTTCGGATGGTTTTACGACGACTGGGCACCCTGCCGCCAAGGCGCTGGCGAGTTTATGGGCGCTGATGGTCGCGGGAGAATTCCAGGGGCAGATGAGGGCGGCTGGACCCAGTGGGTAGGACTTCACGGACACATTCCCGTACTGGCCTGGAAATTCCGAGGCGAGGACTTCCTGGCGCAACAGGTCAGCAGCCTTACGGAAAATGATGGGCACCAACTGAGACATCAATCGGGTCCAGTGAAGCGTGATTCCGGTCGTTCGGGCATCCAGTTCGGCCATGAGTTCTATGTGTGGCTCAAGTTCGGTCGCGACACTGTCGAGCGCATCCGCGCGTTCTGCGGGGGATGATTGAGACCAGTCGCCGTCTATAAAAGCCTGTTCGGCGGCGGATAGTGCAGCATCAACCTTGTCGGTAGATGTGGCCATCGCTGGCTGAAGGGCTTCTCCGGAACTCGAATCGGTCACGTTCAGATTCAACGGCACGCTGGGGGGCAAGCGGGTCCCTTCGATGTGGTCGAATAATGGCGGGATCGGGTTCATGCATCGTCACGAAAAACGTCGGTGAATGCGCTGGCTTGATGGACTGGGCCGTCCTCTCCACGTGGATCCCAACTGACGCGCTGCTCAGCGGAAGGTGCCAGGCGGGTACCATGGGCGCGCAAGGTGCGAACGGCCACTCCGTTGCGGTACAACATGGTGATTCGGGTGCGTTCGGTTGGGTTCAATAGGGTTAGCACATCGGGTTCCAGGTAGTGAGACCACGCCTCTCCAACCTTGCGAGCATTCAAGAACAGCGTGCCGGGGCCGGCACCTGCACCAATGTGTTCGGGTGCATTTGGACCCAATCTGTCGAAGACCAGAGTGCCATCGATCACCTTGCCAGAGAAGGTCTTGGCGGTCACGGGTCGGCCGCGAAAGGTGACATTGGTTTGGCGGAAGTTTTCGCCGTCAAAATCGACATAAACGAGATTGTCAAAAGGCGCGCTGCCAGGGCTGCCTGCTAAGGAGTCTTCGTCCAGCGGTTGGCCGGCCAGATCGAAGATTTCGACATGGTCGTGCCACACCCCACGCATGGCCATCAGCGTGTGGGCGACTGTGCCGAGGGCGGGCGCGTTCATTGTTGTGCACCAAAAAGGTTTTGTTCGCTGCCGGTGACCACCATTCGGGCGGCTTCAAGACGGCCGCGTTCGGCGGGGAAGCCTTGAACAAGGCCCATGGTCAGTTCTCGAATGGCCCGTGGAATCGGTGCGCTCATGCCGGTTGCACTGGTACCGCAGGCCTTGAGCGCATGGGTGGCCACGCGGAATGCCGCATCGCAGACTTCGCCCTTGCACATCCGCCACTGTTGTACGACCCGGTCTTTGGGAAGGAGAGGGTTCTCGCTGGCTTCGAGTTCCAATTGGCGGCGTAGCCACAACCCAGCGGTCTCTAGGTCCACGGCCATTTTTCCGATCAGTTCAAGATGGTAGGGGTTTTCCGCGATGGGGCGACCCGTGTCCTGGAGCTTGCGGGTCATCAGTTGGTTGAGCGCAAAATTGTAGGCCGATGTGGCGACTCCCAAGTAGATGGCGGGGCCGGCGAGTTGGTTGCCCACGAAGCTGCCGCGGCTGCACTCCATCATCCGGGTATAGGCGGCTGGAATCACCAGGGCCTCGTCCGTGGGTACAAAGACATTGTCCATCGTGATGCCATGAGTCGCGCTGGCCCGCATACCGATAGCATCCCACTTTGTGCGTTGGGCCACGCCCTCAGCATTGGGGTCGACGTGGAACAATGCGATACCACCGGCCGTATCGGTGCCATCCATCCGTGCCGCTACGAGGTACACGTCGGCGACACCCGTGTTGCAGCCGAAGCTCTTGACGCCTGTGAGGCGGTAGCCTCCCTCGACGGGTACGGCGGTGCTCTGGATCGTGACGGCTGCGGATGCAGATTTTGCGGATTCACTCGCGAAGTTGGCGAAGAACTTGCCCTCTGTACCCATGCGCGTCAGGACCTTCTCGGCAAAGGCGCGTACGGTTGGGATCTCTTCTTCTGTAAAAAGGCCACGCTCGATGGCTTCGAGGGGCAACATGCCCCGGCTGACCGCGCTGCAGTGGAAAAAGTAGGCCATGGCTGTGGATGGGCAAGCGGTGCCCATGGCATAGGCTGCACCCGCCAGATCCCGAAGGCCACCGCCCAGTCCGCCGTACTCGACGGGGACGACCAGTCCGAGGAGTCCCGCTTCTCGCAGAACCTCGACATTGGGCATGTGGAATGTCCCGTCTCTATCGGCCTCGGATGCGGAGGCACGCAATGCTGGAAGGACGGACTCGACCCGTTCGGCGCGGGCGCGCTCGGCGGGGGTCAGTCTTTCGACGAATTGTTCAACGATGAGGGTCATATCAACTCCGTATGGGTGATGGTGGTGGCATGCTGCTGGAGTGTCGATTCCAGAGTGTCAGTCTGGCTCGTTGTGCGTTGCGCGAAGGCAACCAGCAGGTCCGCAATGGTGGTTCGAATGTCCGGGTCGTCGGTAGATGTAGACTCAAGAAATCCGCGCCCGAGCGTAGGGTTGTGGGGGTAGCATGGCGCAAGGTGCTGACCGTCTTTCAACACCACTAAGCCATGGCCAGTACCGCTTAAAGCTTCTTGATACGTGCGCTTAAGAAGTCCTGTGGGGCCGCTCATGGTGCCGTAGCGGTTCCCGCTTTCGGCTACGACGCCATCAGCATCTCCGCCGATAAGTAAGGTTGGAGGAGGTTCATGGATGGGAAGGACAGTGCCCGCTGGGTGGCCCAGTAGGGTTGAAACACCCGCATGGGCACCGTAGGTCACCACACCTCGAATACCATCAAACCAACCGGCACTGAAGAGTGCGGCAGTACCCCCTGCAGAGTGTCCGAACAGCACCACTTGATCGGTGTCAATACAGCCTGGCAATGATGTGGTGTTGAGGAGGTTGAGGGCGTCCAGAATAGGTCCCAAAACCGTCGAACACGGTCCCGGTTCTGCCTCTGCCTTCAGGGGCTCGATATCGAGCCCTGGTCCCAGCCCTTCAAAGCCTGGAATCGGGCTTTCGATATGGTCGTAGCAGACAGCGACAAAGCCGGCGTCGACCAGATGCCGAGCCAACCAGTCGTAGCTTGAGCAGGGTACGCTCATGCCCGGCATCAGCACCACGACGGGTCGCTGGCCGTGACCGGAAGCCGGTGCGAGGAGGCCGGAGTCGCGTGTGATGTCGTCCGGTGGTGCAGCGGCGTAAAACACACGCCCCAAACACCGATCCCAAGGAGCGGGACGGTTCGGTAAGGGTACGGCGAATACCCGTGCACGAATCCGTGTCTCGTCGCTCTCGCGTGGTCCTTTACTGTGCAATAAGTCGGCATGTTTATGACCGACCATTCCAGTTTTGGATTCGCTAAATTGGGCTTCGGAGTGTGACACCAGCAGGGCTCCTAGAATTCGCGGAAGAGGCGTCCGACACCTTGCAGGCGGTCATCAATTCCGTTTTGACGGAGTGCAAACCACCACGTGGCGGCGTTGATGGCGATGATGGGCATGTCCAACCAACGCTCGGCTTCGTCAGCGAGTTTCAGCATGGAGAGGTTGGTGCCGCATTGCACGATGGCTTCGCATCCTGATTCGGACAGTTCCACCAACTTCTCCCGAAGAACTTCTTCGGATACCCGTGCGATGGCGACGGCTGTAGGACAACGAAGTCCGATGATTTTTGTGACTTCGAAACCCATGTCTTCGAAGAACCGCACGACGTTCTCATCGCCGATAGGCTGGTAAGGCGTCAGGATGGCAATCTTTTTGACCTTGAAGAGTTCAAGAATCTTCTCGCAGGCTTCGGCACCGCTCGCGACGCCCAGACCGCCCGCACGATCGGAGACCCGTTTGCAAAAGCGTCGATTTCCTTCCATCCCTTCCCAGAAGGTCTCTGCACTCATGCCCATGACCATATAGTCCGGCTCAGCAGTGCAAACGCGATCGATGGCGTGGCCTTCTTCGACCCGGATTTGCTCGAGCAAACCTTCCATTTCGTCATCGTTTCCGATGGATTGGTCCCGGATGTGTATACGGCTGAAGACCGGGGTCACGCCAGGTACACGCATGGCCGCAAAGTCGGCCTCGACAACGGAGTTGGTGCTGGGCGCAAGGACGCCAAAAACACCGCGGGGGGCGAGAGCATCAGCCATGGTTAGGCTCCTGTGATGGCGTCGACCAGGTGCCATGGGCGACCGTCGACGACGTTGGTGTTGCTGGAAACGAATTTGTTGGCCGCAGCGGAAGGATGAATCGAGCCTACGGTGAGTCCCGGATCTGCCGATGCCTGAGTGGTCAACGGTGCGGAAATGTTGCCGTCGAAGATGCGCTCTTCCCACGGGGTCATCAGGGTGAAGTCGTGATGGAGTCCCAGGACAGCCGATGTGCCGACCTCGGCGCGCGTCGCATAGACCAGACTGACGCGGTTTTCAGCGGCCCGTTCAGGGAGACCCGTCTGGACCTCCCAGGCTTCGATGACATGGATGGGTGCTGCCACGACCTCGGCTCCGGCAAACGCAGCGAGTCGGAAAGATTCCGGATACAGGGCGTCGTCACCCACGACGATCGCGAGACGTCCCCAGGCCAGTTGGAGGATCTGAATTCCCGTCCCCACGGCGTGACCCTCACCATGGCGAGCACATTGATGGAGTTGGGCTTGTTCGAGAAGCATGCCTGCAGAGGACAGGATGACTCCGGTGTTTCGACCATCACGAACAAGCGAGGTGACCACGACAGTTTGAGGCGGACAGCATTCGATGATGGCGTTGACTGCATTATCTGAACGCGCTTCGGCAGCGGCTTTGTCATCGCCGATGACCGCGCCATCAAAGCAGAACAATTCAGGAAGAACCAGTAAGGCCACATCGGAAGGCAGCGTCTGAAGTACACTTTTGACTTCATCGATGGCGCCTTCACCCGACTTCAGCGGTTGGTATACCCCAGCGCGGACTTCATGATCTCCGGGCTCGAAATTGGGAAGCGCTGGCTCCTGTCCGATGGCTTGATACAAAACGGGACGTCTATTCGCGAAGACATCGGTTCCGTCTGGGCGGGTCTTGTCGTCTGCCCGGCTCGGCTCGATGTCGGCGAAAATGACACCTGGTGTGCCTCTGTCGGCTCGTGCGATGACCTCACCATTGGGTGCGACAACCTGGCAATCTCCTGCACCGTAAAGGTTGTTGACGGGAATGTGGGTCGCCTGACTGACGGGCTCAAGCATGGGTGGAGGAATCAGGGGTCCAACCTTGTTTGCTGCGATGACCCAGGCCCGGTTTTCGGGTGCTCGGACGGGCACGTGCAGGTCGCCTTCGTCGATAGCAAAAGAGTTCAGGCTGTTGCAGAGGATCTGAGCACCGCGCAGCGCCAAGCTGCGAGGAGTTTCGTTGATGACGCCGTCCATGCAGGAGTACATGCCAATTCGACCAATGGGGGTGTCCACGATGGGGCATACCGTTTGGGCCGGACGTAAGAAGTCATTTTCGTGGCCCATCAGGACCTGTTTGTCACTTTCAGCCAGTACAGTGCCATCGGGTCCGTAGAGTAGGCTAGTTCCAGTGACATCCTCACCGCGACGTAAAGTCACGTTGACGACGATGTAGATACCATGAGTATGGGCTTTTTCTGCGATGGCGCTCAGCCATGGACCGTCGATATCCAGGCTGACGGACCAACAGTGCTCTTTGTCTTGATACCAGGAGAGATGATTGCAAAACTCGGGCAGAACGATGAGTTGGGCATCACCATTGGCCGCCACATCGATGGCGGAAAGACAGCGCTCCAAATTAGCGTTCAAATCATCGTTTACGTAAAATTGAGCTGAGGCTACACGTACAAGGCTCATGCGGCTTCTCCTTTGTTTCTAGAGCTGCGCCACCAGGCTGCGCTTCGACCGCCAACGTCACGGCCTACGAGGCCGCCAGCGATCTCCACTGCATCCCAGAGTCGATCCAGGTCGATTCCGGTTTGAAGGCCCATTTTGTGGGCGAGGAGTACCAGATCTTCGGTGGCCAAATTGCCTGCTGCACCCGGGGCAAATGGGCAACCTCCGAGTCCGGCTATAGAACTGTCTAAGGTTCGGACACCGGCCTGGATCGCTGCATAAGCGTTGGCCAGTCCGAGCCCTTGGGTGTCATGAAAGTGGGCGGCGAGTCGCTCGATAGGGGCCACGTCAGCCAGCCGTTCAAAGAGGGTGCCCACTTCTGCGGGATGGGCGTGTCCGACGGTATCCGCAATGGCCAATTCATCCGCGTGAGCCAGTTTCTCTGCGGCACGGAGCACATCGTCCGCTGGGACGGAACCATCGTAGGGGCAGACCCATGCTGGGGCCAGGTAGACGCGGGCAAATACCCCTTCGTCTCGTGATTTTACGATGAGACGATGAGCGGTATCGATGCTCTCGTTGACTTCCATTCGATTGTTTCTGCGACAAAGGGTCTCGCTCACGACCACCACAATGGCCAGGGACTGAGTGCCGGCTTCGATCGCGCGGCGCCAACCCTTATCGTTGACGATGAGAGCATGAGCTTGGAGCGCTTGATGACGCTGGGTCGCAGCGATGATGTCGGAGGCATCGGCCATCTGGGGTACAGCACGAGGACTGACGAAGCTCGTGGCTTCCATGCGACGGACACCGGCTTTGACCAGCGAATCGATCAAGGCGATTTTATCGGGGGTGCCGATGGGCGTTCGCTCGTTCTGGAGTCCGTCTCGTGGACCGACCTCGTAGACCTGAAGCGTCATGCGATCACCCCTTGGCTTCGAAGTGACGAGAGTTTCTCTGCGGCGAGGCCCAGGCTTTGCAGCACTTCGTCGGTGTGCTGACCGACGAGCGGTGGTGACGTGTATTCCTCTTCATTGGTCTCGGAGAGCTTGATGGGGTTTCCAGGTTGTTTCACGGTGTCGCCGTGGACATCCGTGACTTCGACCACCATGTTTCGGGCCAGGACTTGGGGATCTGACAATGCATCAGCGAAGTCATTGACCGGAGCGCAGGGAATACGCGCTTCGCGAAGCTTTTCGAGCCAGTAGTCCTTGGTGTGGGCCTGGAAGATTTCGGACAACCGTTCGTTGATGATGGCCTTGTTGGCCATGCGTCCGGGTTGGCCTTCGTTTTCAGGAGTGTCGAGGTCGGGTGCGTCGACGATTTCCATGAGGGACAGCCAGAACCGGTCCAAAATGACGGCGATGATGAACCATCCGTCTTTGGCGGGGAACGTGTCGTAAGGGACGTGAACGAAATGACCGTTGGCCAGGGCGCCGGGAACTTGGCCCGACAGAAAATACATGGTGGCCATGTAGTTGAGCATGCTGATCTGGGCGTCTTGCATGCTGATATCGACGTGCTGTCCCCGTCCGGTGACGGTTCGGGCTTGCAATGCAGAAAGCACACCGATGGTGGCCATGAGTCCACCACCCAAGTCACCAATTGGGATTCCTGACCGTGTCGGGGGGCCGTCAGGGTTGCCGGTGATGCTCATTCCACCACCGGTTCCTTGGGCCACCATATCGAAGCTCACGCGCTTTTTGTTCGGGCCTGTTTCTCCGAATCCACTGATGGCACAGGTGATGATCCGAGGATTGTGCTTTGCCAACGTTTCGTGGTCGATTCCGAGCCGCTCGTTCACGCCGACCGAAAAGTTGGTGAGAACCACGTCGGCGGTTTTGACGAGTTCGTAAAAGAGTTCCCGACCGGCCTCGCTCTTCAGATCGATAGCGACGCTTTTCTTGTTTCGGTTGAGGGTGAGGAAATAGGCACCCATACCGTTCAGGCTGAAGTCAGGATTGTTTTCGAGAAGACGGCGTGTTCCTTCTCCTTGTCCAGGAGGTTCGACCTTGATGGTCTCCATGCCGAGATCTGCCATCAGTTGACCGGCATACGGTCCGCTGAGCATGTGGGTGATGTCGAGCATACGAAGGCCTTCAAGAGCTTTCATGACTGTTCCTCCTGGAGCCACTGGAGCACCTCATCGGCCTCCATCACGTCTCCATATTTACTGTTGATGTCGAAGAGGTTGGCGTCGTGGGGTTCTTGTGCTCGATCGCCCACACACTGACGGGGGACAATGACCCTAAAGCCGTATTGGCAGCCATCCACGGCAGTGGCTCGGACACAGCCCGATGTCGAACAGCCCACTACGATCAGTGTGTCGACTCCTGCTGCCGTCAGTGTGGATGCAAGAGAGGTGCCGAAAAAGCTGCTGGCGTATTGTTTGTGGAGCACCAGATCTGAGGGGTCCATGGGCAGTTCATCAACCACTTCGGTCATTTCGTTGCTCGCCACAAAGGTGCGGAGGACCGGAACTTTGCGGGCAAACACACCGCCATCGGCGCCGCCGGGGTGGTAGACCACCCGGGTAAAAATGATGGGGCATCCTTTTTGGCGGGCCGCCTTTAGAAGTGGTGCTGTGGCGTGTACCGCATCGCAGACATCGGGGGCGTAAAGAGGTGAGCCGGGTGTCGTATAGGCTTTCACAAAGTCGACAACGACTATTGCTGCACGTTCACCAAAGCCGAGTCGTCCATCGAAGACGCCCGAGTAGTTCTCCCGCAAAGCCGTGTTCATCGTGACTCCCTACGCTTTTAAAGGGGCAGAAGTCGTGACGTGAGAAACGCGTAGCTGGCAGACATTCTTGATAAGGAGATCGAGAGTGCTCACGCGTACCTCAATAAATTTCGTGTTCAGATTTCAAGTGGTTTTGGCTCATCTTGGGTCTGAATACATCGCCAAGTGTGAGCTTCCCCCCAACCCGAGATCGGTTGCGCTTTTCCGTATAAACTACCGGTAAGTAGATTGCAAACGCACGGATCAAACTGGCAAAAAAAACATCGCAAATGTTTTTTGGTCAAAGTGGAACCGGTTTTGCGGAGCTTGACTCGGGTTTCAGGAACGACTATTTATGAACCCGTTAGTAGATAATTTTCTGTGCGCCTGCGGATACCGCAGTGGAGGCAACATGAGTCGTGTAGTGGTCGTTACGGGTGGAACCCGAGGTATTGGTCTGGGCTTAGCAAAGTCGTTCTTAGATAAGGGCTGTAAAGTCGTCATCTGTGGCCGAAGCGAAGGGTCTGTTCAGGGCGCACTGGAAGAGCTCTCTGCTCTGGGTGACGTGCACGGGCTTCCTTGTGACGTCACGGATCCTGACCAAGTTCAGGCGCTCTGGGATGGTGCAGTCGAACGCTTTGGTCGGGTCGATATCTGGATCAACAACGCGGGCGTGATGCATGCACTGGTCGACTTTATCGATGGCTCCACCGAGGAGATTCGTCAGGTCGTCGATGTGAACCTGCTGGGCACCCTCTACGGAACCCACGTGGCGATGCGCGGAATGCGCGACCAAGAGGGTGGCGGTGCCGTGTACGTGATGGAAGGGCTGGGAAGTGACGGCAAGACCCGTGCGCTGCACACGCTCTACGGAACCAGCAAGGTCGCCGTTCGTTATCTCTTTAAGGCTCTGGTCGACGAGGCTGCCGACACCCCCGTTCGTATCGGGAGCATCAGCCCAGGAATCGTGGTGACCGATCTCCTCACTGCCGTTTATGAGGACCGACCCGTCGAGGAATTCGATCGGGTGAAGAAGATCTTCAATATCCTTGCGGATCGCGTGGACACTGTCGCACCTTGGATTGTCGAGCAGGTCCTTGAGGCCAAGAACAATGGCGCCACCATCACATGGTTGACGGGCTTCACCGCTTTTGGTCGGTTCATGACGGCACCATTCAACAAGCGAGACCTCTTCAGCGACGCGGACATGGTTCAATGAGCGGCCTCGTCGCAGTAGTCACGGGGGCCAATCGCGGCATAGGGCGCTGTGTTGCAGATTTGCTCTCGAAAGAAGGTGCGACCATCATTCTTGCTTGTCGGTCTCTTGAGAATGCTCAAGCTACTCAAGAAATACTTTCCGATGACGAGCGGACATTCGTTGCTGCTGAGCTCGATGTCACGGATCCCGTCAGCGTCAGTACGTTTGCGGACATGATGTCGGAGCGCTTTGGTCGCGTCGATATCCTCATTAATAATGCCGGTGTCGCACTCGATAAGTTTCGCGCCTTTGAAGATACCTGTGCAGACGTCTTTTCGGACACCTTAGCGGTCAACACCTTAGGGACCTACCGGGTCACTCAAGCCTTGTTGCCCATGATCAAACGTTCATCGGCCCCAAGGGTGGTGAATGTCAGTTCTCAGTTGGGGTCACTTGAACGCATGACGGGTGCTACGGTGGCTTATCGTGCCAGCAAGGCTGCCTTGAATGCCATGACCCGTGCACTGGCCCATGAGTTGGCCGATTCACCTGCCAAAGTGAACAGTGTCTGCCCGGGTTGGGTGGCGACCGAACTGGGTGGTCTTGATGCGCCACGCACCCCTGAGCAAGCTGCGCCCGGAATCGTTTGGGCGGCCATGCTGCCATCCGATGGGCCTACTGGAGGCTTCTTTCAGGACGGTGAGCCGTTGCCTTGGTAGCGCGCACTTCAGTGTGTTGAATATGCACTCATCAGAAGCGATTTAGGGCTGCCCCATCCCCTTGAGAGATGGAGCAGCCCTATCGTTTAGTTGACGTAAGCGTCCGAGCCAAGTCGAAGGAGTTCACGAAGTGCTGTGGAGCTCTCTTCGCCGAGCAGTCGCTCGATCTGTCCCCAAACCGGGTCGACTTCACGGTTGAAGATAGCGGAACGGTTTGCTGAATCACGGGCGGCGAGTGTGTCGGCATCAGTCGCCTCTTCGAGACCGCTTTCGATCAGGCTCAACCAGTGCTTAAGGTAGTCAGCGACAGGCTCTTGGATCGCCTCGAAAGCGTCGGGGTCTGCTCTGTGTACGAGCATCCAAGGAGACATGAGCGCCACTTGCCGTTGGCTGATGTGGGCCTTGCTCAGTCCCTCGATCTTCTTGGCTTCGTCAAAGATGGGAGAAAGAGGACCGTAAACGGAATCCATGTAGGACAGGTTCGCACCGAGGTCCAAGCGTGGAATCAGATCAAGGTGGAATGCGTATCCGTCGGGCACTGCCACGGAGTCCAATGTGAAGTGTGGAATGGCACTTCCCGATGGAGTGAACGCGAAGAGCATGTGGGAGTCGAGGTGAATTTGAGGGACTGCAATACCCACGTAGATCAGTTCTCCAATGCCTTCGCCCTTGAAGATGCGCACCTTGCCGACTTCTCCGAAGGCGGGGCTGGTGAGTTCGGCGTAAGGCTTGCCTTCTTCGGGCTGGACTTCATCCAGGTTGAGCGTGTTCTGGATGGTTTCCAGGGTTTGGATGCAAAGGGTTTCTGATGCTTTCATGGTGTACTCCAGGGGATTCGATCAGTAAGGTTTTGTCAGCGTCAATGCGGTTTCATGGACGCTGGGTAGACAAGACAAAAGGAAGGCTCCTGGCTCAAATCCTCGCGGAGAGGTGCAAGCCGTAGGATGAAAGAAAAGCAGATTGAGTGAATGAGCGGCCGTACCACCACACTCCCCAGTGGTCGACCAGGCCGATTTCGACTCGGTCCGAGATGGGGATTTGAATACCCATGCGTCCACCGATCGTGGGCTGTACGCCACGCGATCCAGTGAATGATTTGCCGGCGTCCTGTGTCACCACTGGGATGGCGAGTCCAGCCCCGAAGGTGCCGATGAAGTAGCGGCTTCGGAGCAGGTAGAAGAAGTGTCGTCGCCGTAAGATTAAACGAATGTTGGTGTAGGCCATGGTGCCATTACCAGCAGATACGGGACCCATCGACCCCTCGAAACCCGTGTTGTTTTCGAGTTCCGTGACGACGGGCATGGTGGACACCGCCAACCCGAAGCCATTGTCGCGATCTTCTCGGCCATTTCCGGTGTGACGGTAGCTCAGGGACATACCGTTCGAGAACCCTTTTTGGTTCACGGTGCAGCCGACGGATTCGCAGTTTTCGACTTCTTCCTTGTAGTACATGCTGCTGAATTTATAGGTGCTAAATAGGTCCACCTCGATTGGCGTGCTGTTTGCAAGACCAGAAGGCGCTTTTTCTTCCGCGAAGCACCATGCCAACACACCAAAAACACAGGTGTTTCCACGGTCGGCCACGGCGGCGTAACTTCGGTACGGGGGCTCTTTCTCTTTGGCCGCTTCTTCAGCTTCAGCCTGATTTGAGATGCCCAGAATACTCGCCAGAACAAGCAGCCAAAACAGCATTCGATTCGCCATCATTTTATCCCCCCGCCGGTTCCAGCGGAACCCATATGGAGGGCGCCCCTATCCTACCCGTGAGTAGATAGCAACAGTTCTAGAAGGGGGCTTGCAATCTACCGAAGAGTAGAATAGAGCCGATTTTCCTGTTCTATCGCCCGAGGTCCGACGCTGTGTTTTTGCGGTTTATTCCCATCCTTTTGTTGGTTGCCTGCGCCTCTGAATCACCTGAAAAGGTAACGGAGACGCCACCCGCCTCGGAAGTCGATGGCCCTTGGTACTCGACCAGCCCGGAGTCGGATTTCGAATACCTCCCTCTCGGTAATGACAACTACACCGTGGAGCTGGAAACCTGGTCAAACGACAGCAAGGAAGTGGAGTTCGACCTCTATCGCCCAGAAGGTGAAGGAAACCCTGTTGCGGTCTTTCTCCCTGGAGCCTTTGTGGTGAGCGACCGCTATGCCTGGATAGGTCACGCCTTGGCCAGTCACGGGATCGCTGCGGCTATCGTTCAGCCACCTGAAGACTTTGCACGATCTTACTGCACCATGGGTACGCTAAAGCGCCTTTCGGAACTGGGTTTCGACGTCAGCCGGGTGTTGCTGATGGGACACTCGGCAGGGGCTCTTGCTCAAGCCGGTCTGGCGGATGTGTCCAGTTGCAGCGCAGGACTTTGTGATGCCGATGCGGTCACGCCGGCGGGCCTGGCAGGGTTTGCTCTGCTCGGATTCCACAATGAATCTGGAAGCGATCACCCCATAGCTGCCGCCGAGGTGCCCTGGCTTCTAGTCAGCGGCTCCAAAGATGGTCTGACCATTGAGGAAGAGGTTTCGGCGACTTTCGATCGTCTGCAAGATCGCCCGGTGACCTGGCTCGATGTGAAGGGAATGAATCACTACCAATTCACAGGCTACGTCGACCCGGAAGAAGATCTGCGTCTTGAAGACGATCTTGTGCCGACGATTGGTAATGAAGCGGCTCGCGCTACGGTGGCCACTTACGTGTTGCGTTTCGCCGACGCCATCTTTTCCGGTGACTCTGACTGGGACACCGCTTTGGACGCTGAAGCCGATCCGGCCGTCGACGTCGAATGGAAAGAGGCCGCTCACCTTCCTTACAATACGGCTGGACTCGACCGCGTGATGACGGAACCTGTGGGAGAGCTTGGTTTCGATGGGAACGACGATCATGTCGAAGTGGTGGCGACCTATCCCTACCTGGATTCCACATGGATGGTCGTTCGGGATGAGGTCAACGGCGCGTCGATTTGGCGTTGGGACGGACAGGCGACTCAGGTGCCGGTCGATTGGGGCAACCCTCACTTAAACTCCCGTTTTGCTGCGATGGCTGAATTTAAGGGTGAGCTATTTGTTGGACTGTCCTCCGGATTACAAGGTGCGGCACGCGCCTCGACCGGTGCAGAACTATGGGCGACTGACGGTGAGAACTGGCGACCCGTGATTGGACCCACAGCGGATGAAGACATTCTTCTCGCTGTAGAGGACTGCGAGCCGCAGGCAGACGGCAGTGCGGTGCTCATCACGGATCAGGACTTGGATGGCCTGGATCCAGAGTTCGCTTTTGCGGACACCAATGATCACGCAGAGCAACTGCCTCTGTTTTTTGATGTCGTGACTTTCGATAGAAATACGCTCACTGTGACCCAAGATGCCATCGCCTACGAAGAGGAGTCGGTGTCATGCGAGGATGTGCTTGCTGTCGGGACGCTGGCGCTTCGAATAGGCTCGGACGAGGCGGGGTTCGGACTGCCTTGGAACAAAGTCATTATTGATATGACCGTCCACGAAGGTCGCCTCTATGTGTCGACTGGACTCAACTACGTTCATGGCCCTGAGTTGTGGATGACCGAGGACGGCATTCGGTTTTCGAAAGTGGTCGGCGGTGACATTTGGGGTCAAGGGGATGACGGACTCCCTCTATCCACGTCGATCACTGCATTGTTGTCCTGGGAAGGTCAACTGCTTGCCGGAACCACCGGCCGATCAGGATACGGGGCTCGACTCTTGAGCCTCGACTCATCCGGTGATGTGACATGGTTGGTCGATAACTCTGTCGATGAGGATGATGTCGGACTTGATGAGTCCGGTTTCGGTACCGGTGCTCAGCAGGTGGTCGATCTGACCTTCTTCAACGGTCGAATTTGGTTGGCAACATTGAACCTGAACGGTGTCGAACTCTTCACCACGACCGATCCCGCCGAAGGCTTGGACACAGTGGTGGGTGCGGACGGTACGTTCCCTGCTGGATTTGGCACGGAAGATCAGGTCGCCGTTCGAATGTGGACGGTGGGCGATGATCTTTGGCTGGGATCCATTGCCTATGCCCGGATGTCCAAAGACCTCGACGATATGAGCGCGCTCGCCTGGAGAACTCGCGATGGCGACAGTTGGCAACTCGTGAGCGCTCATGCCTTTGGTGTCAACGCACCTTCACTCAGCGGTGTCTTTGAACAAGACGGCATCGTTTACGGGGCCGCCGGCTTTGGTGGCCTGGCCAACGCCACAAGTTTTGGTCCCCTTCGACTTTATTCACTCACGGAAGTTCTTCCTTGAACTCAGGAGCTTTACATGTCCATTAAGACTTTATTCCATCTCTCTTTCTGCCTGGTTTTGGCAGCTTGTGCGGGTGCCGATACCTCTGAAACAGAAGCCGGTGACCCAGGCTATTCTGAATACGACGAAGACGACGGGACCGACTCGGACGCCGAAGTAGACGACGACTCCAATGAGAGTGGTGACGGTACTCTTCCAGAATACGACTGTGGTGCACCCTCTGTGTTCTGCATTTCTCTGCTGGTACCAGCCGACTACGCAGGCACACCTCGCAACCTTTTCGTCGGGCTCTACGATAGCCTGCCGCCAGTTGGCCCTCCCACCATCTTCCTCTTTGACGAAGATGCCCCTGCATTCACACCCGGTGAGGCGATTAATCTGTCTCTTCGGGATGATGTTCCGGACAGTGGTGAATACTTCCTGTTCTCCGTTCTCTATGACCAAACTGGTGGAGAGTGGATGCCCGAACCGGGTATCGACTATGTCGCCACTTCGGACGCACCTTATGCTTTCGATGGTCAAGGCATGGACGTCGGAGAAGTGAACTTCTCCCTCTACAACGGCGAGTGACGCCTCTGCGTTGAAGAGACCGTGATGCGGCACTTCCAGCCGCACACGGTCTCCTCACGTCTACCCAAGACTTTTCTGCCTTTTTTATTGGATGAGGAACCCTACGATGTCTGAACAGCCTGCCACAGTGAAAGCGTTTTTTACGCGTCTGAACCCTGGAATTTACAAGCGGAATATCGCTGCGTTCTACTTCATCGCATTTATGACCATCTGCCTCGCGTCGGTCATCAACATGCTGCAACCCTTCATGCTGTCCGAGTTCTTGGGGCTTCCCACGGACTCCCATGGGGTCCCCACCGGGAAATTGGCCTTGGTGACAGAAGTGGTGATCATCGCTTTGGTCGGTACGTACGGCATTCTCTCGGATCGAATGGGTCGACGCTTTATCTACGGGCTGGGGCTGCTGATTGTGGGGATTGGCTTCTTTATTACGCCTCTGAGTCGCACTCTCGACGTCCTCCTCTTGACTCGCGGTATCTACGCTATTGGGGCCGCCGCCATCACGGCGATGCTGGCTATTGTTGTGGCGGACTACGTTGTGGATGAGGATCGCGGCAAAGCCACAGGCATTATGGGTTTTATGAATGGCCTCGGTGCGATGCTGAGCGCATTGCTATTGGTAAAAATGCCGTCCATCCTCACGGCAGCGGGCTTTGATACCATTACCGCAGGCTGGTACACATACGCCGGACTCGGTGTCATGGCGGTGGTATCGGCGATCGTAGCCTGGACACTCCTTTCCGGTGTGAAGCCCACCCCCAGTAAGACCAGCGAATCCGAATCTGTATCTATGACGGAAGGAGCCCGTATCGGCTTTGCAGCGGTGAAGGACCCTGGAGTGGCCTTGTCCTATGCGGCATCTTTTGTGGCTCGACCCGACCTCGCGATTGTCGCTCTATTCATTCCGCTCTGGGTGAGCCGCTATGGTCAAGATACCCTCGGCCTGACAGCTCAGGAAGCGGTTGCCGCCGCTGGACCCGTGTTGGCCTGCTGCTTTGCCGCGTCACTGTTCTGGGCTCCTGTTATCGGCATCATCTCTGACCGAATCAACCGAGCGGGAGCGTTAGCGATTGCCTTGGGAATCAACACACTCGGCTATGGTTTGACCTTCTTCGTGAGTGACCCCACCAGCGGCATGATGATGGCGGTGATGGTGATCATCGGCATGGGTCAGGTCAGCGGCGTGATCACCAGCCAGGTGCTGATTCAGCAACAAGCACCCGCATCCCAGCGGGGCTCGATTATCGGGGTGTTTGGCTTTGCGGGTGCGGTCGGCATCATGGTCTGCTCGTATGCAGGCGGTATGTTGTTCGATTCTTGGGCCTCGTATGCACCCTTCGTGCTCTTGGCAGTCTTGAACGGTATTGTGGGTATTTGGGCTTTGCTTGTGATGGGCAAGGTTCGCGCGCCTGTCTCCGAGGAAGAAGCCATTGAAATGGAGCCCGCTGCTTGATTTTGATGGTTTTGCCTACCTTCTCGAATCGTTGATTTGGAGGGTGCGCTAAGAGCCCGGCACGGTGTTTCTGTGCCGGGCTTTGTCTTTTTTTGGTTCTATAGTTGGGGGCCATAGCGGCGGAGTGAGACGTTCAGGAGTCTATGCAGCAATGACGAGCCATCGACGAGCATCGACCTCTTACTGATGTGCCATTCTATTTCCCATTGAACGTTCGTCTTCGGGTCAGTTAGGAGACCCACGCAAGCCCAATGATTCAAACACGCCCCTTGAGCACCTTTTGAACTCAAAGACCCAAGAAAAGACGCGGTTTCGGACGTTATTTTCAGCCAGCGTACTCGTGCTCTGTTTGGGGGCCATCCTATGGCACTTCATTCAAAATCCGGGTGCGCTGAACCCATTGCTAAACGTTCGGCCGTGGCATCTGGTTGCCATGCTCGGGTTACACGTCGCTATCTTGGGGTCCAATACCATTCGATTTCGTCTGGTCTTAGAAAAGTGTGCCCAACGACATATTCCGCTCAAACCGTGGGTGGAGTTGTTCGTCAATGGTCGGTTCTTGAATCATATCGTTCCGCAGGCGGGCAACGTCTATCGGAGCGTGGAGCTGAAAGAACGATATGGTGTGCCCCATACCCGCTATTTGACGACACTCGTGGCGGTCGCCTGGTTGTCGACAGCACTAAACCTATTGCTCGTCGTTGCATTGATTGTCGGTTTGGACCCCAGCTTCCAGCTGGGAGCCTGGCCCGCGTGGTGGATTGTTCTGGCTTTATGGGGCGCAGTCGTATTGGGCCCGTTTGTAGCTCGGTCCATATTGGCCTCAGTTCGGTCTGCTGACGGCCGGTTGGGGTGGGCCCAACGGCGAATAAACGAAGTGTTGGATGTCGCCACTGACAGTGCCCTCGACCGGTCTTGGTTGTTGAAGGTGTTGGGTTTGAGCTTTATTGTTTTCGTGCTCGCGACAGCCAACGTTGCGCTGTGCTTTACGGCTCTGGGTCAACCTGCTCTGATCGGAGAATCGGCACTCTTTTACTCGGTCCTTCAGATTTCCAACATCGTGAAGCTGACTCCCGGGAATTTGGGTGCACAGGAACTGGCTTTTGGTGTTCTGGGATCCCACGCGACTGTGGGCATGAGTGAAGGTATTTTGGCCAGCGGCTTGTTTCGCGTGGGTGCCATGGCGGTTCTGGCTGCTTTAGCTTTGCCTCTCGGTGCGCGTCAGCTCCTTAAACCGGATTCAAGGTCCAAAGTGAATGACGATGCCTGAACCGATCAAAGTCCTGTACGTGATCGGTAAAGGTCGGAGCGGATCGACGCTGGTCGACATGCTCTTGGGAGAGATGGATGGGTGGTGCTCGACCGGCGAACTGTGGCGGGTTTGGTCCCGTGGAATGGTGGACGGCGAACCCTGCGGCTGCGGTGCTCCCATCCCCGATTGTTCGATTTGGAAGCCTGTGCTAGAAGCGGCTCGAGGGTCGGCGACACCCCAAGAAATCGAAGAATGGCGGCTGCGAGCACTCCGGTGGCACACCGCGCATCGCATTTGGAATGCAGACGAGAGCCCGAAGGATTGGCCCGAGCTCACGCAGTGGGTTGAAGTTTTCGCCAAGCTGTACTCGGAGTTGGCTCAACAAACCGGTGCTCGTGTGATTGTGGATTCATCCAAATGGCCGCTGCATCCAGGCCTGTTCGGCTTGATTCCGGGGATTGAACCGTATGCCCTGCAATTGGTGCGAGACCCTCGTGCTGTCGCCTATAGCTGGCAGCGAAAGAAGGCTTATTTGGGCAGCGAAAAGCAACGCTGGATGAAGCGTTTTCCGGCCTGGCACAGTGGGCTGAGTTGGTCTGCTCGGCAAATGATGTGTGAGGCTGTCAAAGGTCGGCTCGGGGACCGAGCCATGACATTGCGCTATGAATCCTTGATGAAAAACCCGGCAGAGGCACTCGCAGAGGTCAGTGGGTTGATGGGTGATCCCCATCCATCGCTCGGTTTTCTGGACGGTAAAATGGCTCGGTTGGGCACGCACCATACGGTTGGCGGAAATCCCAATCGGTTTGAACGCGGTCCGGTCGAGTTGCGCGAAGACGAGAAATGGAAAGCGGAGGGCTCATCCATCGATCGCTTGCTGTTGTTGGCGTTGACCGGTCCATTCCGCCAACGCTACGGGTACAAATAAGCCGTGAGTGTTCTGCGAAACATCTCCGTTGCCATTCTTGTGGGTGCCGTGCTGACAGGTTGGATCTATCAGTATCAACTCGTTGGAAATACAGAAATTCACTGGGATGAGTTTTACTTTTTGAGCAAAGTCCATGCTTATGAAGCGGGATGGTGGGCACACACACTTCAAAGTATGTATGTCCACTTTTTTGGCTGGTTGACTTGGGCGGGACCCAATGAAGTTGATCAAGTCATTTGGGGCCGTAGTTTTAGTCTTGTCTTTTTGACCAGCATGACGGGGTTAGGGCTCTTTTTTGGTGTTCGCCGACTGACCGAGTCTACAACGGCAGCCCTGGCGGCTGCCTTTTTGGGCTTGGCTCACCCCTTTGCGGCCTTTCAGGCCTTCCGATTTCGGGTTGACCCGATGTTGGCTGCCGGTTTTGTCGGCATGGCTGCTTTGCTTATCGTGGCTCGAGAAAGCCGGATTGTTCGGAATGCTGTAGCCGTGATTGTGGGTCTGATGGGTACTTTGTCCATGAAGGCCATCTTCTTTGTTCCTAGTTTGGTCATACTGCTCGCATTGCGGACTGAAGACGAGTCGTGGTGGGTTCGGGTCAAACGAATCTTTGAATTTGGATGGGTTTCGGCCCTTTCTGCGAGCCTCTTTTTGGGTATGCATCACCTCACCCTGGCAGAGGGTGGTGTGGCGAATAGCCAAGTGCTGGCAGGCCGTGCGGCGGAGACCATGTTCGGCCGCTATCTTCCGCGACGGTATTTGTTGGAACAAACACTGCAATTTGAACAGGTGTTTTGGTGGCCTATCGCCGCGGGTTTTTGGGTCAGCCTGGGTAGCCTATTGGTGGTGGTCCTCGGTTGGTCATGGTTTAAGGCTTCAACTCGACGCGCAGCCATCGCGACTTTGGCGATGTGCATACCGCTGACCTTCCCCCTGTTTTACCGAAACGCTTTTCATTACTTCTATATCTGCATCATTCCACCCGCTTGCTTTGGAGTGGGTTGGCTGGTGTGTATTGTTGAACGTCTGTTGAAGCGTTGGGCTCCCCGTCGGCTTCGTATGCATGAATGGATCGCTGCCGCCGCGACGCTGCCTTTGCTCTTTCTTGTCGTGCAGCAGATGCCACGAGAAGACCCCGGTAAATTGAAAGCACAACGGGAATTTTTGGACGTCGTCCACCAGGTGTTCCCGGAGCCCGTTCCGTACCTCGACCGGTGCAGTATGGTGGCTTCGAGTCGAAAGGTGGGCCCCTTTCTGACCACTTGGCGATTGCGAGATCTGCGGGCGGGTATGAAGCCTGGGATTGAGGATTTGGTTCGATCGCAGGAGCCGGTGTTTGTGGTCAACAATATGAATGGGTTGGACCTATCTAAGAATTGGAAGTCGCTTAAGAAGGACAGGCATCGAATACCGAAAACAGATTTTCAATTTCTGAAGAAACATTACATCCAGCACGTGGGTCCACTTTGGGTGGCTGGGCAGATTCTCGACACTTCAGATACCCTCGTGGATTTCTCCATTATTGTAGAGGGCACCTACACTCTGGAGTCCACCCATTCCGTTCGGATTGATGGTGTGGAACGGGCGGCCAATAGCACTATTCAACTGTCTAAAGGCCCTCATCAGATTCAAGCCGTACCGGATACTCCGGGAGGAACCGCAGTCCTTCGGATTGGGGACCACCTTGAGCGTCCGACTCTATCCAAGCCTTCGAGCAAGCTATTTTCGAAGCGCCAACATCCGGTCCGGCCCAAATAGCAAAGACTTACACACGGGCTCGTGATACAGCATGGGGGTCATGCCCAAGCTCGTCATTCAAATTCCCTGCTTCAATGAAGAAGAAACGCTTCCCATCACACTGGACGCATTGCCACGATCGGTAGATGGATTTGACGTCGTGGAATGGTTGGTGATCGACGATGGCAGTACGGACCGAACTGTCGACGTGGCTCGTGAACACGGGGTCGACCATGTGGTCCGAGTCCACGGAAACCGAGGTCTCGCCAATGCGTTTCGAACCGGTATTCAGGCCAGCCTGCGGTGCGGTGCGGATGTGATCGTCAACACGGATGCGGACAACCAGTACTGTGCCGATGACATCCCCAAATTGACGGCTCCTGTTTTGGCTGGAGAGGCCGAAATGGTCATCGGAACTCGACCCATTTCTGCCATCTCACACTTCTCCTTACAGAAGAAAATCCTTCAGAAGGTAGGATCGGGTGTGGTCCGTGCCTTTAGTCATACGCATGTGGCCGATGCGCCCAGTGGCTTTCGTGCCTTTTCGCGGGATGCGGCGCAACGCCTCAATGTGTACAGTGACTACACCTACACTCTGGAAACCATCATCCAAGCGGGTTGGCAACGCATGCGAGTGGTCAGCGTACCGATTCGAACCAATGCAGATTTGCGTCCATCACGCTTGCTGAAAAGCATCGCTATGTATGTGCGGGCCTCCGCCGTCACCATGATCCGTTCGTTCGTGGCCTACCGGCCGTTCCACTTTTTTGGAATCACCGGAGCCCTGAGCTTGGCGGGCGGGCTGGCTTTGGGGGGACGCTTTCTTTGGTTTTATTGGTCGGGCCAAGGCGGTGGCCATATCCAGTCGCTGATCTTGACCGCCGTGCTGCTCATTACGGGCTTTTTGCTCATCGTGGTCGCATTGCTGGCAGACCTCGTCAGCGTAAACCGTAAGCTTCTTGAGAAAGTGGACCTTCGCGTGGCTGGCTTGGAAGAGCGTCTTCCTCACAAACCACCGGAGGCTTGAACTTCGGTGCGCGTCGTTATCGACATCCTGCACCCCGCTCATGTGCACGTGTTCCGTCACTTTATGTCGGAGATGCAGGCGCGGGGACACGAAGTCATAGTTTTCAGTCGGCATAAAGATGTGACCGTTGATTTGCTGGACGCCTATGGTATTTCTCATGAAGTCTTGAGTACGCAGCGTGCGGGTGTCGTCGCCTTGGCCGCGGAGATGGGTCTCCGGTGTACGCGGCTTGTGCAGAAGCTTTTCAGCCGGCCACCGGATGTGTTTATGGGCATCATGGGGCCGGCTATTGCGGTGACGGGCAAGATGTTCCCTCGCGCCAAATCCTATGTGTTTTACGACAATGAATCGGCTCGAAGCGTGAACAAGGTCGTGTATCAACTCGCCGATTTGTATTGTACGCCGGAGGCCTATCAGGAGCCTGCGGGTCCCCATCATGTGCGGTACCCCGGCTATCATGAATTGGCCTACCTTCACCCCAACTGGTTTACGCCCGATCCCGCCGTCGTCGAACGCTACGGCCTCGGGGACAAGCCTTTGTTTCTATTGCGGTTTGTGGCTTGGGAGTCCATTCACGATGTGGGTGAAAGCGGTCTGAGTTTAGATCTAAAACGGGAGCTCATCCGGCGTCTTTCTGAGAGAGGAACCGTTGTGATCAGTTCCGAATCTGAACTGCCAGCGGAGTTTGAGCCCTATCGACTCATCATTGAGCCTGAAGACATCCATCATGTATTGGCGCAGACCTCGCTCTTAGTGGGAGAGAGCTCCACGATGGCCTCAGAAGCAGCCGTTTTGGGGTGTCATGCCTTTTTTGTGTCGAAGACAGGTCGCGGAGTCAACGACGAACAAGAAGCCAAATATGGAATCAATCATTGTTTCACCATCGGCGAAGACGAACGGGTGTTGGCACGCTTAGATGAGCTGCTGGCCCTGCCCGATATGCGCGCTGATGCCGAGGAGCGACGAGACCGAATGCTCGCCGACAGTGTTGACCTCACGCAATGGATGATCGAGTTGGTCGAGAATGGTCAACCGCCGAGTCGCAGCTGATTACGGATTCGCCAGTCTGGCTGCGTACAGTACCTGATAGCTCAACGATGGCGCGCGAACGGGAATCACTGCATTCGGTAGCCAAAAACCCAACCCTTCCACGGCATCGATGGTGAATCCGCATCGCTGCAACATGCGCTCAACCCATCGGGGAGCGAAATAATACAGATGGTCTTCAGTGTAGAAGAATTGTTTGTTGCGAAGGTATTCGGCGACGACGACGGGCCACCCGAGAGGGTTGGGTGTCGTCAGCAAGAGCAATCCCCCGGGTGCGATATGGTCCTTGAGCCCGCGAAGAAAATCGTAGGGCTCTTCAACGTGTTCAATCAGTTCAGCCGCAACGATGGTGTCGAACTGACGCTTGCCGAGCGTGGTCCCCAAAGCGCAGGCATCGCCCACCAACTCTTCTTCGTACCCTGAGTTTGACTTGGGTTTGGCGAGGTCCAGGCCCACGCGATGCAAGTCTTCGCTGAAAAAAGTGTTTGGATGCTGGGCATAGCCAATATCGAGCACGCTGTTGCCTTCGACTCGCTCGGCAATACGGCGAAGTCGACGGTTTTCGTAGGGGCGTGAAACCAGTTTTGGCATGCCGATACACTCGCGTGACAGAGAAGCAGGAACGCAGGTCGCTTAAGCGGTGAAGGGTCGAAGTGGCCACTTCTTTTTGTGTTGCCGATGGGGCAACATCCTATTTTTTACCGACGATTTTACGCTCGAGTTCATCGAGTTCAGCCAGTATTTTTGGTTTGCCTCCACCCTCAATTTCTTGAGCGATCTCACGGGCGCGGCCAATGTGTCGATACGCAGCCGCAGGCTCCCGCTGAGCCAGACGCACCTCGGCAAGATTTCGGCGGTGCCACATTTGGTCACGCGGCATTCCCTCCACGTATTGTTCCTGAGCTAAGGTCAGATGGTCGAGTTCATTGACCTTGTCCATGTTCCCTGCGCGCACCAGGGCGATGATCAACGACATGCCAACACTGGCTTCCACAACGGGCAGTTTTCCTTCGAAGGTATCAAAAGCGAATTGATAGTGGCCGATGGCTTCTTGAACGCGTCCACTCTCGATACAGACGTCGCCAAGGGTGCATGTCGCCATTCCTGTCAGCAGAGTGGCTTCTCGCTGACGGCTCGCCGTAATGACTTCTAAGATTTCGGATTCTGCTTCTTCGAAGCGTTTCATGACGATCAGAGTGCTGCAACGGTCAATCCGGTTGATCAATCCGTTCATCACGTCGCCCACTTGGTCTTGAAGGGCAATGGATTGATCAAAATACTTCAGGGACGCGTCCAGTTCACCCATGGCGCGTTCCAGGTTGGCGAGCTTGCTGAGGGCCTGGCGAGGAGCCGTTGGGTCGCCGGAACGTTCTAGAAGATCTATACACTCGAGGAATAAGGTGCGGGCGGATGCACCTTTTCCTGTCTTGAACAGGACATAGGCGAGAGAACTCAGCGTTGTGGCTTCATTCTTGATCTGACCCGTGACCCGATAAGTCGCTCGCGCTTCCCGAAGGTTCGCGATGCCTTCTGGGATGTGGCTCATCGTCCAAAGCAGCCACCCCAGAGCCTGCTGAACTTTGGCTTGGAGGGTGGGTGTTCGGGTGGGTGAACACAGGGTCAGGGCATCCTCAAGCACTTGGCGGGCTTCTACGCTTCGACCTTCCATTCGAAGTAGATTCGATTCTTCAAGACGGCGGTCAATTTCAAAACTCAGCGTGAGTTGGTCGTCAGAGGGAAGGCCGGCCGCGACTTCATTCAAGTCGAGTAGGGCATCGCTCACCGGACTGACTTTGGACTCTTCGGCACATTTTGCGGCTGCCGAGAGAGCGTTCTGGGCATCTTTGATTCGACCCATACTGCGAAGGCATTGGGCTTGAACGATGTGAAGCCGGAGGGACAACAGTTTCGGGACGTCTTCGCCGGCCAGCAACTCTTTGGTCAGGCTTACCGCTTGAGAAATGGGGCCTTGGCTCATGAGCACTTCAAGGGCTCCAACAGCACAAAGGGTGCGATGCGGTTGAGGTCCTGTGCGGGCGGCACTCAGCAAGTTTTCGAAATTGGCATGCAACTCACGACGGACAGACGGATCGACAAAGCGGATGCTTCCTGTCGCTTCGATGGGAGAGAATCCAGAGAAGTAGCTTGCATGCCGGGTTCGAGTGGCTGCGGATACTGTGGTGCCGGTCACGGGTAGGTTTTCTTCATTGAGACGCTTCGCTGCAAACTCGCGAATGCTGACGTACATCAGGATGCGTGGTCGGTCATCGATGACGTGACTGTGAATTAGCGATTTGTCTAATAGCGCTCCGATGACATCGAGGGTCCAGGGTGCATCGGGCCACGCGCTCAAATCGATAATGGATTCGGCTGCTTCCATGGAAAATCCACCGCGAAACACCGATAATTGGGCGAGGGTGGATTGTTCCCAGGGCTCCAGACGTTGCCACGACCAATTGATCAAGCCGTGGAGGGTCGCTTGGCGGTCTGTGACGCCTTGAGTTTCGCTGCGCAGAAGTTTGAATCGCGCTTCTAATCGTTCGCAAAGCTCTCTTGGACTCAGCAAGTTTGCGCGAGCTGCAGCCAATTCAATCGCGAGGGGTAGGCGGTCTAGGGCTTCGACAATCTGAGTGAGTGTTTGTTGGGTTTGCTCATCATCCGTCCATGTCGCACCGGCCAGTTTTGCGCGCTCCTGGAGCAGTTCGATGGCTTCTTCTTGAGATAGAGGTGCCAGTGGGACGCGAACTTCGTTGGGCAACCGAAGTCCTTCTCGAGTGGTCACCAAGAACTGCGCTTTTGGCGCATGTGCTATCCATTGACCTACGGTGTTCGCGGCATGAGATACCAGTTGTTCAAAGTTGTCGAGAACGATCAGGAGTCGGCCCCGCTTTGCAATCGCGGCTCCGAGTTGTTCGACAGGACTTTGAGAGTCGGCTGGCAGATGTATGCTCATGGACTGCGCGACGGCGCGGACGATGCCGTCTTCACTGTCGACGGCAGAGAGATCGACAAACCAAGCGCCTCCGGAAAACTGCTCAGAGAAATGGTTCGCGACCCGACGGCTTAGTCGGGTTTTTCCAGCCCCTCCGGTGCCCACGAGACTGATCAAACGTTGCCCGGCTCCGAGGTGTTTGAGGAGATCGGCAAACTCCTCAAAGCGACCGACAAATAAGTCCTCATCGGTTGGAATATTGCCTGCGGGTACAGCGGCCGTATTGGCCTGAGTCATGGGTCCCACACCTTCCATGACCCAGGTGGTCTCGTTGGTCAGATCGTTTGTGAGATCCGCCTCGTCTTCGAGGGCGCCACGCATCCATTGAGGAAGGGCGGGCCGGTGTCCTACCAGAGGACGTAGGCCTTGGAGCATGCGCCGAAGTGCTCGGGCATTTCGGGGCCGAAGATGCCGCTCTCGATGCATCAACTGGGCCACAATTTTGCCCAGTCCCGGCACGTGTTTGTCCAAGGCTGTTTCTTCTTCGAGGCTGAGTAGACACTCGGGTATGGGCTCGTTGCGTTGCAACAAGTTGAACATATAGCGTTTGCTCAGGGGATTGCGGCACAGCACGGTTGAGGCCATGACCAGTCCAAATGAAAACAAGTCGGAGCGTTCGTCTAAGGGGTGGCCCTGAAGTTGCTCGGGAGACATCCAGTTGACGGTCCCAATCGCCATGCCGTCGGTGGGCCAGTGGAGTCCCGCTGCTTGGTCCAGTTGGGCGGCAATTCCAAAGTCCACCAGTTTGGGAACTCCGTAGCGGGAGACAATGATGTTGGAGGGCTTGATGTCCCGATGGAGCATGCCGCCACGCTCGCTGGCGGGTGCGCCTTTGTGGGCTTGTTCAAGTCCATTCAAAAGGGCGATCAGTAAGTCCAAAATCACGGATGGAGGAAGCAGGTTGGACGGTTTCAGGATCTTGTGTAGCGGTTCGCCATCCACCCACTCCATGGCGATGTATGGGCAGCCCTGTTCTTCTCCGAGTTCGTAGACGTCGACGACGTTGGGGTGGTTTAGACGGCCCGCATAGACGGCCTCTTGCATGAAGTCGGCACCCGCACTCCGATGAGTAATCGACGCTTTTAGGAGCTTGATGGCGACGGTTTTCTCGAAGCCGGCGGGGCCTTGTAAGACGGCGCGAAACACTCGAGCCATTCCGCCTTGGCCGATGAGCTCCATAAGCTTGTACCGACCCAACTCATACGGGAGCAGCGTTTTCAACTGTTCCTCGCTCGCGAGGGAGACGTCGAGGGTGGGGGTCACATTCGCCGGGTCCGGCGGGCGTACTGAAGTGGGGTCCATCCCGAGGACGATACCTCAGGGGACGGCCGAGCGGGGCTATTCGTCGGCTCGAGTGCGGATCAGGAGTCCAATTAGGCTCATCCACCAGAGCGCCGAACTCGGTGACGTGGTGACGGATGCACAGCCGCTGCTCTTCTCGTCACTACCGGCTGTCGTTCCATCGATATCGGACGAATCGTCTCCGCCTTCGGGATCCCAGTTTTCGAGTTCCGCGCAGAGCGGTTCGGGGTCTGGATCGCTGGTATCGGTATGGAAGAAAGACTCTGATGCGTAGAGGGAGTAGGTGTCCCCGCCTGAGTTGAGTTCGAGGTAATACCGGGCGATTTCTCCGATGGGATGTCCAGGGTCGTAAATCGTGCATGCGGGAAGCCCGGCGTCTTCATCCACATTGGAGTAATCCGAACTCTGCGTATGGAGCGTGAAAGTGTCCCCGGCTTCAATGTCACCATCGCCATCGATCGCTTCAATCGTAGCGGTGAACTGGCGGTGAATCGCACCGCTGGCATCTTGTGAGGTACTTCGACATCCCGCATCGATGACTTCGCCCACAACCAGGAGACAGGTGCCAGGGTCGAGGCATTCTGTCTGGAGCATCTCTTCGTCCATCAGGATTCCCGCGAAGGCAGTCGAAATAAGAAACAGCATCATGTGGAACTCCGGTCTGTGCCTGTCTCCAGCTTAGTCTTGAGGCAGGTCACTCGCTGAGACTTGTCAGGATTAACGGTTAGAATTTGTAGCGGTAGCCGATGGACGCAATGCGCGCTTTGTCGCCATCGCCATCGATTTCCTTGTCTTGGAAAAATTTGAATTTA